>Ga0247841_10001788_pt1 | contig 45648 bp, 54 predicted proteins | sample LaCruzMarch2015__2_FD_192410 | JGI IMG/M metagenome (GOLD analysis project Ga0247841, IMG submission 192410) | Freshwater microbial communities from meromictic Lake La Cruz, Castile-La Mancha, Spain - LaCruzMarch2015_18m | ecosystem: Environmental > Aquatic > Freshwater > Lake | place: Spain... | reverse complement strand
TCTGTTTGGAGCCAAGAAAGCGGCCCTGACGTTGCTTTGCGACCTTAGCAAGGCTGCGGTTATGGCCAAGCTCGTGCTTATTCAGATGAATGGTTCGCAAGAGCTAGCCATACTGGTTGGCTACGCCGCCATTTTGGGGCACAGCTATCCGGTGTGGTTTGGGTTTAGGGGCGGAAAGGGCGTTGCGGCTCTTCTTGGCCTTGGCCTAGTTCTGGACCATCAGGTCATCCTGGCCGCGCTGGCGGTTTTCCTGATAGTGCTGGGCTTTTCGAGGTACATCTCGTTATCGTCAATGATAGCGGCGGTGTCCTTCGTTTTGTTCATGTACCTCAAGGGGGATGCGTCAGTGGCAACACAACTGGTTGTTCTATTTATCGCCCTGCACGTAATCGTTGCCCATCGCGGCAACATTAGCAGGCTACTAAACGGGACCGAGGACATGTTCCTCGTCAAGAAGCTTCAAGTGCCAGAAGGAGTGGAGCTTGGGTGCTTTACGATACATGCTACTTCGGACAACCTCGAAGACGTTAAGAGGCTTGCAGCTCGAAAGTACGGCTTTGTCCGGCACCTGCCGGCTTGGCTGGTCTACGTTCTGCTGCCTCTGACGCCAGTGCTGATCGCTGGGCACTCCGATGTGATTGTTGCCAGTGATGGTAGCAAGATCATTCTCGTCTTCATCGTCGTCCCGATGACCCCTAAGCAGATGAAGCTATTTGCTTGGTGGGCAGTGCGTCGCATTGTATTAGCGGCGCGTATCGGCGAGAAGATGGGGGCGAAACAGCTCGGACTCGGCGCTTTTACGGCCATTGTCGGAGATCATGGACTGCAGGTCGCCAAGGCGGCTAACATTGCAGTCACAACCGGCAATTCCGCTACCGCTGTCTTGGCTGTTGAAGGCGCCCTTTGCGCCGCGCTTAAGATGGGCAATGAGCCCGAGCAGTGCACGGCAGCCGTCCCTGGGGCCACCGGTCAGACCGGCGGAGGTATCGCGAGACTGCTGGCAGGAAGAGTCAAACACATCCTGTTGGTGGGGCGCGATGTCAACGATCCTCGCCTAGCCCGTCTTCAACGAGAGCTCGCAAGTGCGCCCTTTGGTGTGACGTCATCGATTGTCACGCTTGAGCAGGCGTTATCGAGCGCGCAGATTATCATCGTCGCAACCAGTGCCACGGAGCCGATCCTGGTCGATCCCGAATTACTACTACCAGGCGCTGTTGTTTGCGACGTCGCTCGTCCGAGGGCGGTGGCCGAAGAGGTCCACCGTCAGCGCGACGACGTTCTTGTCATCGACGGAGGGCTTGGGAAGGTTCCCGGCAATCCAAACCTCGGCTTCGAGTTCGGACTCGGCCGAGGGAATGCTTTCGGCTGCATGATCGAAACCATGCTTCTTGTCATCATGGGAATAGATCACGACTTCTCAATCGGCGAAGAGCTTGAGTGGGAGCAGCTTCTCTTGATGAGCAAGATGCAATCATTGGGCTTTGAGCTTGGGCCGTTGCGCTACGACGACGCGGTCCTGACTGACGAAGAGATCAACCAGCGGCGCAGTGCCGCCAATCAACGCAAGGAGGCCAGGTGATGCCTAGGCTTTTGAAAACGCAAATCATTGGAGGCGGTGGCATGGGGACGGGCCTGGCAGATAAGATTGGCGAGCAAGGCCACTTTGTTCTTGTCCAGGAACAAAACCCCCGTGTCTACACCTCCTGGAGTAACACAGGATGTAACGATCTTTACTCCTACTTGGCCGGGAGGAAACTCCCTAAGTCGGTCGTTTTTGCCGAGCCCCTGAAGAAGGGCGCTAGGTATAGGACGGCAGGCTTCGACTACACAATCATCGCCGTACCGGCGAGTCAGCTACAAAGCGTCCTTGAGCGCCTGTACATCTCGAAATCAGGTGGCCCCATCGTGCTGCTGCAAAAAGGGGTCTACTGTAACGGGCAGGCGTTCAGGGCTCCACACGAGCTCGTTCTCAAACAGCACCGTACCAGTTGGCCCCGGCGCTTTAACAAAGGCGACTGGGATCCGCCAATCATGACGTTTACGGGCTCCGCCTTCGCCAAGAACATTTTGGATGGCGGACCCTGCGGCATGATCCTGGCCACCAGCACTGTAAACATGGCGCACGCCAAACGCTTTGCTGGAGAAATCCTTGATCCCTGCGGGGTTTTCTGGACATACCTAACCTCCGAGCTTCGGCCCGTAGCGCTGTTCAACGCGCTGCGGACCGTCTCGTCCTGCATCGCCGGCGCTCTGGCCGGCTATATGCAAGACAACGACATAGAGTCGGTCGAAGCCTTTGCCTTACAGGGAATCGAGCGCGAACGCATCATGATCGCTCGCAACCTGCTTGGCAACGCCACTTTCGAAGTATTCGATCCGCTCTCGCGCGTTCGAAGCGTCCTGGACGCCGACCTGCTGATGTGTAAGAGCATTAGCAGTCGTAACTACGATTTCGGCTATCGGCTCGGCCAAGGCGCCAGCGCGTCTGATGCGCTTGAAGCGACCGGCCAAATGGGCGTTGTAGAGTGCCTCCCTAACATTGACGCATTCGCGAGGATCGCGATTGCCCGCTCCGCTAACTGGAGCGAACGATATCCGTACTTGTCTGGCATCTGCCGGATTATCAACTCTCAGGCGACCGTCGAAGAAGTCGCCAAACAAATCATGGCGCGCCGTCCTAGGCTCGCCTAGCCCGCAAGGGCCATGGACTAAACTCAAAGCGCCCGGGGAGACCCGGGCGCTTTTCCGTTTTAGCTTATTGTGGTTACTTGGTAACTTTTACTTTTTCAACCAACTTGGTGAACTCTTCAGGGCTTTTAACAGCCAGTTCAGAGAGAACTTTTCTATTTAGATCAATCTTATGAACACTTAGCTGATGGATGAAAACAGAATATTTCATTCCATTTTCTGCCAATGCGGCGTTAAGACGAATAATCCAAAGTGCTCGAAAATTCCTTTTCTTTAGCTTTCGGCCAATATAGGCATTTTGTCCAGCTCGAACGGCAGCTTGTTTCGCCTGCTTAATTAAATTCTTTCGGCCGTGGCGAAAGCCTTTTGTTTGCGCAAAAACCCTTTTGTGTCGTGCTTTTGCGGTGGTGCCTCTTTTTACTCTTGCCATAACGAATTCCTATCTATAAGGTGTTAATTTTTTTAGTTTTTCAGTATCTGATTTTGAAACGGTCATCTCGTTACCTGACGTTTTGACAGTCCTGGTGCTTTTTCGGTGGACCAAGTGCTGCGCGATAGTTTTTTTACGCAAAATTTTTCCGGTCGAGGTAACCTTTGCAATTCTTTTGGCTGCTGATTTTCTTGTCTTTAATTTTGGCATTTTTCCTCTATTTTCCTTTTTCTTCTTTCTTAGCGTCTTGGGCTGGCTCTTTTGCTTTTTCGTCCGCCTTGATTAAAATTGCGCTAAATCTTGTTCCCATTCTGGTTGGTCTCTGCTCGATTGAAAGTGACAATACCTGCGCGATTCTTTCTATTTGCTTAATCGCTCTGTCGAAGTAAATGTTTTCTCTTCCTGTTAGTTTAACTGTAACTCTGAGTTTATAGCCTTTTTCAATAAATTCCTTTGCTCGTGAAATCTTGGTGTTAAAATCGTGCTCGTCAGTTTTGACTGAGAAGCGAATTTCTTTTAATTCTCCGGCGTGACTCTTCGTTTTATTTTTTTGCAGTTTCTTTTCCTGCTCGTATTTGAATTTGCCGTAATCAAGAATTTTACAAACTGGCGGATTAGCGTTTGGGCCGATTTCGACGAGGTCCAAACCAGTTTCTTTCGCCATCTCCATTGCCTTAACGACTTCGGTTTCACCCACTGGATTACCGTTTTCGTCAACCAAAAATATTCGCCCGTTGCGGATATGTTCATTGATCCTGTGACTAGCCTTTGGCTCTTGACGATAGCGAAAACGTGAATCTATTGTATGCTCCGTATTTGGGTTAACTATGCAAATCCTTAATTATTCTATCACGCCTTGTAATAATATTCAAGGCATTAGGCTTGCGGTAAATACTGATTGGAGTCTTGGTAATTTCTTGAGTGTCAATTAATACGCTTTGTGGCTCGCTAGAGGAGATTCGAATCATCTTACCCTTGAAAACACTGCGATCCGCCGACACGTTTGATTTACCGACCAGCCATCCCATCGCTTGTTTCAAGGTGGATTGTTCCCGGTAGAATCTCTCGAGTAAAATGTAAAGATTTCCTGAAATTTCAACCCTATCGACAACAGCATCGGCTTTCCAGTGGTCTACCTCTAAGCTAATGCGGCTTGGTCTTTTACATTCAATTTTGACCGAAGTCAAAAAATAATGATCTGGCTCAACTAGCCCAACGTCAAATCTTTCAAGCTTTCTGAATTTTAGTGTTTCACAGGCGTCTTCTGGCTTTTTGAATCCCCACCTTTCATAGAGCATTGATTCGGGATCGGTTGAAATAATTCCTAGCGCAACCTGAAACTGCGTGTTTTGCCTGACAATTTCAGCAGCAACACGATTGACATGCAAATCATTCCCGATCGCGACAATCGTGTTAAAGTTTTTTTCGAGGGCCATTTTTGTCAGTTCTTCTGGAGATCTGGCGGGGGAGGCTTGAGTTATTTCTCCTGCAATTCCAAACTCCCGGGCGATATCTCTAAGTTTTTCGAAAAACGTCCTCTGCGTAGGAGTCTTGGGGTTCTCAAAGATATAATAGTACATTCAATCTCTACTTGTCCTGTTCTTCCTTCTCTTTTTCAAGATCAACTTCTTCTTCGGTTTCTGTTTCAACTTCCTTTTCGAAGTCAAAGTCTTTTCCAGAATCACCCTCGGCATTCTTTTCTGGCATCACGCTTTTTCCGATAAATGTGGCACCGGAGTGAATCAGAAGGTTTTGCGTGTCAACGTTTCCTTTAATAGAACCCGTTGGATTAAGCTCAATTCGCTCCTTGGCGTTTATGGTGCCGTTGACGCGTCCACTGACAATTACCTCGGAAGCGTTGATAGGACCCTTAACGTAAGCTGACTCCTCGATAATTATTTTTTGGTCACTTGAAACTTCACCTTCAACCGAACCAAAAATTTGGATGTCGCTTGCGTCTTTTATTGCGCCAGTTAAGTGCACGCTTGACCCCACGATCGTTCCCACTTGCTGTTTCATTTATTCTCCTTTTTTTAATCCAATCAAGTTGTTTTGATTGCACTGTAACATAATTAGGTAATATTTCAATTTACGTATTCTTGACTAATTTAAACAATTGAATAACAAGACAAAAGGCTTGATTTTCCTTTAAAAGATTGATATAATCCCTCTAGTTTTTCAAATAAATATCTATGAAGAATATAAAAATAACAGGTGCCAGAACTCACAACCTCAAGAATATATCTCTTGAGATTCCGAAAGAGAAGATTACAGTCATCTCGGGTATTTCTGGAAGCGGAAAATCTTCACTGGCCTTTGACACAGTATTTGCAGAAGGCCAAAGACGTTATGTCGACAACCTTTCTTCTTATGCCAGACAGGTCATCGGTGCTATCGAGAAGCCCGATGTTGACTCAATTGAAGCTATCCCTCCGGCAATTTCAATTGACCAGAAAAGTGTTGCCAAATCCGTTCGCTCGACAGTTGGAACACTAACAGAATCATACGATTTTCTAAGGCTTTTATTTGCAAGGTTTGGAAAAGTACATTGCCCTAACTGCCAAAGCGAAGTTGTGGGCAGTAATTTTATTGAAGTAATAGATAATGCCTTAGAATTTATTTACGAGACTTGCTGTGAAGAGCGGGACGTAAAAATATATGCGAATCTGATTAGTCAGATCAGAGGATCTCACAAGCCAATCATTGAGAGATATCTTAAATCTGCCTACAGCGAATTTATAATCGACGAGCAAAAATTGACCAAGGATGAGCTGAAGACTATTAAACTCGATAAAAATGAGCCCCACAGTATCGAGGTTTTAATTAGAACGATAGAGGTTGGGGCAAAAATAAATGACGCTCAAAAGGACATTTTGTCAAAATCGATTATCAATGCATTTGAATTATCCGACGGCGTCATTTCTGTCGAAATTGATAACGAAAAAAGACTGTTTTCTAAACAGCCGTTTTGTAAAAACTGTAAAAAGTTTTTTCCCAAAATCCAACCAAGACTTTTTTCCTTCAATAGTCCCTACGGAGCCTGCAGCGCCTGTCAGGGCCTTGGTTTAAAGAAGAAAGTACTTGAGGATCTGGTCATTCCAAATCAAAATTTGACGATCCTAGAGGGTGCGATTAGACCGTGGGCAAGATTATCGGGTCAGAATAACTGGTTTGTGAAAACTCTAGCCGATTTAGCTCAAAAGCATGATTTCAGCTTAGATGTAGCTTTTAGTGAGTTATCAAAGGAAGCTGTCGATATTATTTTGCGCGGCGATGGTGAATTCGAAGGTGTTGTTTTATCGCTGGAGAAAAAATATCTCGAAACAGACTCTGATTATTTACGCAGTGAAATCGAACAATATATGGTCGAAGTGGTCTGTGACCGATGTTCAGGCAAGAGATTAAACGAAATGGCTCGTAGTGTACAGCTTTGTGGCAAAAATATTTCTTTTTATACAGAATTAGAAATTACTGATTTAATTGGCGAGGTAGATAAGCTTACTAAAACCTTACCCGCAGAGGCTCATCAAGTTTTGATTGAGCTTAAGCGCCGATTAAAAAATGTAGAATCGGTTGGCTTGGGGTATCTAACGATGGCACGCTCAAGCGAAACGTTATCTGGCGGTGAAGCGCAGAGGCTACGTCTTGGTGTTCAGTTCGATTCTTTCTTGAGCGGTGTTTTGTATGTAATGGACGAGCCGACCATCAGTTTGCATCCAAGTGACACGGAAAAACTAATCGAATCATTCAAAAGATTAAAAGAAGAGGGAAATACGGTCGTTATTGTTGAGCACGATAAATCTGTTATTGAATCTGCTGATTTGGTAATCGATATCGGCCCTGGCGCAGGTAAGCAGGGCGGGTATCTTGTGGCGCAAGGAACTCCACAAGAGCTTTCAAAAAATCCAGCTTCAATTACTGGCCCATATTTATCAGGTAAAAAGAAGGTATTCAGAAAAAGCCTTAAGCATGAAGGTAACGGTAAAGTCTTAACGATCAGAGGCGCCAGACATAATAATTTGAAGAATATCGATATTTCTATTCCACTTGGAAGATTTGTCTGTGTGACTGGCCTTTCAGGGAGCGGAAAGTCATCGCTGGTCTACGACATTATCGCTAAATCTCTCTCGCAAAAATTACACAATGCTGGCGACGAGCCCGGCGAATACGACTCCATAGAGGGGCTGTCAAATGTTGACAAGTCCATCAAAATTGACCAAACACCGATCGGTAGAACCCCAAGATCAAACCTCGCTACCTATACGGGACTATTTACACCTATAAGGGAGCTTTTCGCTGATGCGCAGGAGTCCAAGTTAAGAAATTACAGTGCCAGTCAGTTTAGCTTTAACCTTAAGGGTGGACGATGCGAAGTCTGTCGTGGAGATGGCGCGATCAAAATCGAAATGTTTTTTATGCCCGATGTTTATGTTTCTTGCGAAGAATGTCAGGGTCGCCGCTACAACAGAGAGACACTCGAAATTTTATATCATGGAAAAACGATTGCGGAAGTTCTACAAATGAATGTCGATGAGGCAGCCGACTTCTTCAGTGACGTTAGTGAAATTACCGATAAGCTGTCGATATTACAAAAGGTTGGATTGGGATATTTGCCACTAGGACAGTCTGCCACAACCCTATCTGGAGGTGAAGCGCAGAGAATTAAGCTGGCAACAGAGCTTTCCAGACCGTCGACAGGACAAACAATATATATTTTAGACGAGCCGACCACGGGATTGCATTTTGAAGATATCAACAGGCTTTTAGTTGTCCTCCAGGAACTAGTTGAGCGCGGTAATACTGTTTTGGTAATCGAGCATAACCTGGACGTGATTAGATGTGCTGATTGGGTAATTGATCTTGGACCCGGTGCAGGTACTCGCGGAGGTGAAATTGTTGCACAAGGCTCTCCGGAACAGGTTGCCAAAAACCCTAATTCCTTGACTGGCCAATATATAGCCAAAGAGTTCTAAGGTTAAATAAGCCTCATATGGTTCGGGAGTATTGATTTTTTCCTGATTATTTGCTATATTATCCGTGCCTAACTATTTGAAGTAGCTACCTGACCGTTTAGCGGTTGGGAGGAAAGTCCGGACACCATAGAGCATTGTATCCCGTGATAAGCGGGACGGGGGTGACCCCAGGGATAGTGGCACAGAGACAATACCGCCTATGTCTCGCAAGAGGCAGGCAAGGGTGAAAAGATGTGAGGTAAGAGCTCACAATCGCACATCGGAAGGTGGGCGAGCGGCAAAACTCCTGCATGGTGCAAGTTGGGTGGGTTGATTTCTATCAGCTAGAAGATGAATGAAAGTTCCCAAAAGGGACCGAATTCTCTAACAAAGCAACATTAGCTCGATGAGATAGCAATCGATCCCAACGCAACCAGAAATGGTCCCCCTAAGGGGGGTAGATAAATGGCTACATAAACAGAATTCGGCTTATCAAATAGTTAGGTTTTTTATATGAGAATCAATAAATATTTAGCAACATGTGGACTCGGCAGTCGCAGAAAATGCGAAGACTTAGTTACTGCCGGTAGAGTCGCAGTCAACGGCAAAAAAATCTTTGACCTAGCTGTTCAGATTGATGAGCAAAATGACCAGATTACTATTGACTCAAAACCGGTAAAATTTGTCGATGATAAGGAATATTACCTTGTTAATAAACCTCGCGGCTACACCTCGACCGTTAGTGACCCACACGCTCAAAAGAAAGTAACGGACTTAGTCACCTCTGGTGCTAGACTATTTCCTGTTGGCCGGCTTGATCGTGAATCTGAAGGTCTGATCATTCTTACAAATGACGGCGATTTTGCTCAGAAAATGGTTCACCCGAGCTTCTCGCACGAAAAGCAGTATTTTGTAGAGGTGCAGGGGCCAAATAGCCAGATGGAGGAATCTTTGTCGCAAGCACTCAAATTCTTTACCTGCGGTATAAAAATTGACAACATACGAACCAGGCCGGCAAAAGCTAAGGTTATTTCTAAATCTGGGAATAAGGCAATATTTGATATTATCTTGACCGAAGGACGAAAGAGGCAGATAAGACGAACTATGGATCGAGCAAAATTAACTGTTACCACTCTAAAAAGAACTAGGATCGCTGATTATGAATTAGGCGATATAGAAGTGGGCGCAAATAAAAAGTTTAGACCAAACCCAAAGACGCTTGACATTGAGGGGTAAATTGGTTATTCTTTGACTAACGATTGTGTTACTCGGGGCAACGCAGACTAATAGCAAACAATTTGGCCAAAAAAACCTCGTAAAATGCGAAGGAGGGAATTTTCTTACGCAAGTAGGGATTTTTGTGTTGTAGGTGCCATTTAATAAAATAATGGGGAGACTATGCAAAAAGCTACCAAGTCGGGTCAGGGAAAAGCAGAATCAAGGATATTTTTTAATAAAGATAGGGTTAAGGTCGAACTTCCAAATTTGATCGAAATCCAAAAGAGTTCTTACAGCTGGCTGTTTGATGAAGGTATAAGAGAACTGCTAGATGAAATCAGCCCAGTTGACGATTTTACGGGCGAGGCTTTGAATCTCGAGTTTGGTCATTACGAACTCGGCGAATCAAAGGTTGATGAGCTAACGGCTAAAAACAAAAACCTTACCTACAAAGCACCTCTGATGTGCGATGTAATTCTGGAAAACAAGCTTACTAAGAAAAAAAAGGCTTCCAGAGTATTTTTAGGTGAATTTCCTGTTATGACCGACCGTGGGACTTTCATTGTTAATGGTGTAGAAAGAGTTGTGGTCTCCCAGATCGTTCGTTCTTATGGTGTAATTTTTGGCGCTGAAGATGTTGCGGGCAAAAAGTATTTTGGGGCAAAGCTTATTCCAAACCGCGGTGCGTGGCTTGAATTTGAAACATCAAACAAAGGTATAATCTCAGTAAAGGTTGATCGAAAGAGAAAAATACCGGTTACGGCTTTCTTACGCGCTTTAGGGATGAAAACTGACGAACAGATTAGAAGCGCTTTTGCTGATGTCGACGACGATATGGATCTAAAGTACATCGATCAAACATTGGCAAAAGACGCCTCTAAAGATCAGATGACAGCCTTAGTTGAAGTTTATAAGAGAATTCGACCTGGCGACCTTGCTACTCCAGAAGCTGCTCGTATATTTTTGGATGCGCTCTTCTTTAACCCAAAGAGATACGATCTTGGTCGCGTAGGACGCTATAAGATCAATAGAAGATTAAATCTTAATGTTAAAGATAATCTACAAGGAAGAATTCTTCGCCTTGAAGATATTATTGAAATTATTAAAGAGATTATTCGTCTTAATAATGACCCCACCGCCTTGCCTGACGATATTGACCACCTTAAGAATAGGCGTGTAAGAGCGGTCGGAGAATTAGTCCAGTCTAGACTTCGAGTCGGTTTTCTTCGCATGGAGAGAATCATCAAAGACCGTATGTCTGTCATTGAACCGGAAAATGCTACTCCAGCACAGTTAGTTAACTCACGCCCGATCGTCGCTGTTTTGCAGGAATTTTTTGCATCCTCGCAGATGTCTCAGTTTATGAACCAAACTAATCCATTAGCTGAGCTTGAGCATAAGAGAACCTTATCAGCAACAGGCCCTGGCGGTCTGTCGCGTGAGCGTGCTGGATTCGAGGTTCGCGATGTTCACGAATCACACTATGGCCGTATTTGCCCTATTGAAACCCCAGAAGGTCCAAACATCGGCTTGGTCGGTTATCTAGCCAGTTACGGAAAGGTTAACGATTATGGCTTTATTGAAACTCCATATTTAATTTGTGAGCAGAAAAACGGTAAAACCCGAGTAACAGATAAGATTGTTTATCTAGACGCTTCGGCCGAAGAGAAAACAACGATTGCACCAGCGTCAACACCCGTTGATAAAGACGGCTACATTATAGGAAAGAGAATTCCTGTTAGACGTCACAGCTCGCCTTCAATTGAGCTGGTCTCTTCCATTGAATATGTAGATGTTTCGCCAAAACAAATTGCTTCGATCACTGCAGCTCTGATTCCGTTTATTGAGCACGACGATGCTGTTCGCGCAAACATGGGTTCGAACATGCAGCGCCAGGCTGTACCGATTGTTCGCCCACAATCTCCAATTGTCGGAACCGGCATGGAGTTTGACGCCGCAACATCAAGTGGACACGTCATTTTAAGCGAAGTTGACGGAACCGTTATTGAAGCATCGGCGAATCGAATCGTTGTCCAAGATAAGAAATCAAAAGACAAAAAAACATATTTATTGAATAAATTCGTCCGCTCTAACCAGGCAACCTGTATTAACCAGAAAGTTTTGGTAGATGAAGGTCAAATAGTTAAAAAAGGCGAACCGCTCTGTGACGGACCTGCGACCCAAAACGGTGAGCTGGCCTTGGGGCGAAACCTTCTAGTTGCCTTCATGAGCTTTAGGGGCGGTAACTATGAAGACGCTATTATTCTTTCTGAAAAACTAGTCAAAGAAGACATCCTGACATCGATTCATATTGAAAAGTACTCTATCGAAGTACGCGACACGAAACTAGGTCCAGAAATGGTAACTCGCGACATCCCAAATGTCGGAGAAGATGCTCTTTCGAACCTCGACGAAGACGGTATTATCCGTCTTGGTGCTGAAATCGAAGCTGGAGACATTCTGGTTGGTAAGATTTCGCCAAAAGGAGAGACCGAGCTTACAGTCGAAGAAAAGCTTTTAAGAGCAATTTTTGGCGAAAAGGCTAAAGATGTAAAGGACTCCTCCTTGAGATTACCACACGGCGAAAAGGGGAAAGTTATTGAAGTTAAGATTTTCACAAAAGATGCTGGCGATGAACTCCCTGAAGGCGTAAGCCAGATGGTCGAGGTTGCGGTCGCTCAAAACAGAAAAATTTCGGTTGGAGACAAATTGGCCGGACGACACGGAAACAAAGGTGTAATTTCTACAATTCTTCCAGAGGCTGATATGCCTTACCTTGCAGACGGAACACCTGTTGACGTTGTCTTGAACCCGCTTGGCGTTGTCTCTCGTATGAACCTGGGGCAGATCCTTGAAACTCACCTTGGTCTTGCGGCTCACAAACTAGGCTATAAAATCGCAACACCGATTTTTGACGGTGTTCCGGTTGATAAAATTAAAGAAGAGCTCAAAAAAGCTGGATATAACGAAGACGGAAAGATGCAGATCTTCGACGGTAGAACCGGGGAACCGTTTGCTAATCAGGTGACGGTTGGAATGATCTATATCCTTAAATTAGCTCACCTTGTAGATGACAAGATGCACGCACGTTCAGTTGGACCGTACTCGATGGTAACTCAGCAACCACTAGGTGGTAAGGCGCAATTCGGTGGTCAGCGATTTGGAGAAATGGAAGTTTGGGCGCTTGAAGCTTATGGCGCGGCCCACACCTTGCAAGAAATGCTAACAATTAAATCAGATGATGTTATTGGCCGATCCAAGGCATATGAATCAATTATTCGCGGAGAGAAAATCGAGAAACCATCAGTACCCGCTTCATTCAATGTTTTGGTTAGAGAGTTGCAGTCACTTGGCCTGTCGGTTGAGATGATCGACTCTAAGTCGGGCGAGGTAAGACCTTTAGTTGAAGAGAAGGCTACCAGCTCCGCTAATGAGATTAAAGAAATTCCAGAAATAGACAAGATTAAAGAAGTGACTGAGCCTGCTGATCCAGAGGAGCCTAAAGAGGACGCAGAGCTAACTGAGATATTTGCAGGACAGGAACAAAACCCACCCCAAGAAGAGGAAGTAGAAGGAGGTAAAGATGGAAAATAAGCAGATGATACCAACAGCCAAGACGAACAAAGACTTCTTTATGAAGGACTTCGATAAAATTAGGCTTGCAGTTGCTAGCCCTGAAGATATCTCTAGGTGGTCTTATGGTGAAATCACCAAACCTGAAACTATTAACTACAGAACTCAAAAGCCCGAAAGAGACGGCTTGTTTGACGAGCGAGTTTTTGGACCGATTAAGGACTGGGAATGTTATTGTGGAAAATACAAGAAAATTAGATATAAAGGTGTAATTTGCGACCGTTGCGGAGTTGAGGTCACCAGAAGTTCAGTAAGACGAGAACGCATGGGTCATATCGACCTAGTTGTTCCTGTTGTCCATGTATGGTACCAGCGGGGCGGCGGCGGCATAATTAGCACGCTGTTAAATATTCCGATCAATGAGATCGAGGCCGTCACTTATTTCGCATCATATGTGATCATTGATGTCGACGAGGAGCTAAAGAGCAAGGCGATGGAGCAGCTGCTTGGCGAATATGAAGAAGCCAAGCATGATTCTCAGGTTAAAAGCAATCCTCTGGCAATGGCAAAACTCGAGGCTACTTTCAAGCTTTCTAAGCAGGAGCTTAACTCTCTTAAGCCTTCCAAGGTTTTAAGCGAATCTGAATTTAACTCAATCTCACTTAAGTATGGCCAGGTTCTACGCGTAGGGATTGGCGCAGAAGCAATTCTTCACCTGTTAAAGAATCTTGATATTGATGCCAAGATTCAAGAACTCACAGGAAGCCTAGACACTCAAGTTGTTGCTAATCGCAAAAAGATTTTGCGTCGGCTGAAGGTTTTCAAGGATTTGAAAGCTGCTCAGATAAAACCTGAATGGCTAGTTTTGGTAAGAGTTCCAGTTATTCCTCCAGATCTTCGACCAATGGTTGAATTGGATGGTGGTCGTTTTGCAGCATCAGATTTGAATGATCTCTACCGACGAGTCTTAAACCGAAACAACCGCCTAAAGAAATTAATTACAGCCGGTGCACCTGAAGTTATTTGCAGAAACGAAAAAAGAATGCTTCAAGAAGCAGTTGATGCTCTAATCGACAACTCTGCCAGACGAGGCAAAGTTGCGGTTACGGGCACACAGCGAAAACTGCGAAGCTTGTCTGATATCCTACGCGGAAAACAGGGCCGGTTCCGACAGAATCTTCTTGGAAAACGCGTTGACTATTCCGGACGTAGCGTAATTGTTATTGGACCTGACCTAAAACTTCATCAGTGCGGTCTTCCAAAGGTTATGGCCTTAGAGCTTTTCAAGACCTTTGTTATCGCCAAACTAATTGAGCAGGGCCATGTCTATAATGTAAAGAATGCTACCAGAATGATCGAAAAGCGAGACCCAGTAGTTTGGGACATTCTCGAACAGATTACTTCTGTCCACTATGTAATGCTAAACCGCGCTCCAACTCTGCACAGACTTGGAATACAGGCTTTTACTCCGATCTTGATCGAAGGAAAAGCAATTCAACTCCACCCATTGGTTTGCCAGGCTTTCAACGCGGACTTTGACGGTGACCAAATGGCGGTTCACGTTCCTCTTAGTGAGAACGCAACCAACGAGGCCCGAGATATCATGCTTTCGAGCAAAAACCTCTTAAAGCCTGCTTCGGGAGATCCAATTGTAACGCCAAGGTTCGACATGATCCTAGGTTGTTACTACATTACCGATATGGAGAGTGTTGATGACGAAAAAGCCAAAATCCATAATTTTGCCTCTAAGAACGAAGCGATTATGGCTTGGCAAACAGGCAACCTTACACTCAAAACCAGAATTAACATTAAGATGGATGACGATATCAAAGAAACGGACGTTGAAGTATCTCACAAGGTAGGAAATGATATCGTTACTACTTGTGTTGGTAGGATCTTATTCAACAACATTATGCCGGAGACGATTCAGTTTATTAACAAAACCATTACTGCAAAAGTCATGGCGCAGGTTATCGCTCGTATCTTTAAGGCATATGGTCCTGAAGAAACAGCTAAGGTACTCGATAAAATCAAGGCTCTGGGCTTTGAGTATGCAACAATCTCAGGAATGTCGATTGGAATGGACGATATTATTGTTCCTCCAGAGAAGAAAGCATTGATTGCAGAAGCTCAAGAAAAAGTTGATGAAGTCGAAACACAGCTTCGACGCGGCCTTGTCACTAAAGAAGAGAAGAGCTTGAGGACGATCGATCTCTGGAATGAAGCCAGATCAAAAATCGAAAAGAAAATGCTTGAGTCCTTCACCAAGGAAAATCCTGTGTTTAGCTATGTTACGTCAGGAACTCGTGGTTCTGTGGCTCAGCTAACACAGATGGGAGCAATGAAAGGATTAGTTGTAAACCCAGCCGGTGAAATTATTGAAATCCCGATTACCTCAAACTATCGAGAGGGTCTGACAGTATTCGAATACTTTATTTCCTCGCACGGTTCTAGAAAAGGACGATCTGATACGTCGCTAAGAACTTCTGACGCTGGATACCTAACCAGAAGGTTAGTTGATGTTGCCCAGGACATGATCGTATCGTTACATGACTGTAAAACAGACAGAGCCCTTGAAGTTATTCGCAGCGAGTCCGCAGACTTCGGTGAAACGTTTGCTGAGAGAATTGACGGACGCGTGGCTTTTGATGACATCAAAGCAGGCCGCAAGACAATTGTTAAGGCCGGTGAACAGATGACCAAGGAAATGGCTCTTGAAGTAGAGGCAAGTAACCTTGAAACAGTCAATGTTCGAACAGTCACTTACTGCCAGGCAGAACACGGTATTTGTCAGCAATGTTACGGACGTGACCTTGGAACAGGCAAATTGGTTGAGCTTGGTGTAGCGGCCGGTATTATTGCTGCTCAAGCCATTGGTGAACCTGGAACTCAGCTAACAATGAAGACCTTCCACCTAGGTGGTGTTACTGGAGAAGACATTACTTCGGGCTTACCTCGTGTCGAAGAACTCTTTGAAGCGCGAAGACCTAAGTATGAAGCACCAATTTCAGAAATAGACGGTGTTGCCAAAATCAATAAAACCGATGACAGTATCTCAATAGAAGTTGTGTCTTCTGAGCCAATGAGCGAAAATCACGAAATTGAAGAAGGCTATGAGATCACAGTGAAGACGGGCGATCAGGTTAAGGCCAAAAAGGCTATTGCTGTTTGCAAAGATAAAAAGGCTGTCAGAACTCAGATAAACGGCGTAGTCGAGGTCAAGGGAAGAAAAGTAAATATCCAGTCCAAAGAGAAAATTGCCGTTAGTTACCCAATTATCCCGGGCATGCCTATTATGATCAAAAATTCACAGGAGGTTCAGCGCGGAACAATTCTGGCAGATGGACACTGGAATCTTTCAACCGCACTACAGCTCAAGGACAGCCAGGCAGTCATGAAGTACATCATCAAAGAAACAAAGGCGATTTACCTGTCTCAGGGTCAGTCGATCAATGATAAACACCTTGAGGTAATAATTAGACAGATGTTCTCGAAGTTGCGTGTTGTTTCAGAGGGAGGCAGTGAATTTGTCCCAGGGCAGATCATCGACAAGAGCGAGTTAGAAGTCGCAAACGCCAAGATAGCAAAGGGCAAGAAGAGTCCAGTCATAACCGAACCAATTGTTATGGGAATTACCCGAGTTGCTCTTAAGACAGAGAGCTTCCTTTCGGCCGCATCTTTCCAGGAAACAACTTCAGTTTTGATCAATGCAGCTATCAAAGGAAGCGTAGATGAGCTCAAGGGCTTGAAGGAGAACGTAATTATTGGTAAACTAATACCTGCTGGTACAGGATATAAGGCGAAAAAAGGAAAATAATGCCAACAATCAATCAGTTAATTCAAAAAGGTAGGAAAAAGCAGGTCAAGAAAAGCAAGACCCCTGCTTTGGCGAAGAACTTCAATTTTTTGAAGAACAAACCATCGATAGTCAAAGGCTCCAACCCCTTCAAAAGAGGTGTTTGCACCAAGGTGACAACGATGACGCCAAAAAAACCAAACTCAGCTCTTCGAAAGATTGCTAAGGTTAGGTTAACGAATGGACAGGAAGTCACAGCTTATATCCCAGGAATCGGACACAATCTCCAGGAGCACTCAGTAGTATTGCTGCGCGGCGGCAGAGTTAAAGACTTGCCAGGAGTTCGATATCACATTGTTAGGGGAAAACTTGATACTTTAGCTGTCGATAAACGCAAACAAAGTCGCTCGAAATACGGCGCTAAGAGATCGGAAGGATAATCATGAGAGGCATATCAAAATACAAGAAAAAGATAATCGAACCTGACGAGAAATATGGTTCAACGACTGTTGCCAAATTTATCAATTACGTCATGAGTTCTGGTAAAAAATCGGTAGCGAAAAGGATCGTTTACGAATCCCTCGAGATTTCTTCTAAAGAAGTCAAAAAGGAGCCTTTGGACATCTTTAACGCTGTTCTTACGGCTGTTACTCCAACTCTCGAGGTAAGATCACGTCGAATTGGCGGAGCTAACTATCAAATTCCGATGGAAGTTAAGGAGCCTCGTAGAACCTCGCTAGCGATGCGTTGGATTATTCAGGCTGCACAAAGTAGAAGCGGAAAACCAATGGCGCAGCGTCTCGCAGGAGAGTATGTAGACATACTTAGTGGTACTGGGGCTGCAATGAAGAAGAAAATCGACACTCATAAAATGGCTGAAGCTAACCGTGCTTTTGCTCATTTTGCTAAAATAAAGTAAAATTAAATAAGAAGGGCCCAGATGGGGCTATTTTAAGGTATAGGAATGTCTAGAGAATACACATTAGAACAAACAAGGAATATTGGAATTATTGCCCATATTGACGCGGGAAAGACAACCGTCACAGAGCGTATTCTTTTCTATACTGGTAAAAAGCACAAGATCGGCGAAGTCCACGAGGGTGAAGCAGAAATGGACTGGATGGAACAGGAGCGTGAGCGTGGTATTACGATTACTTCGGCTGCGACAACCTGTTTCTGGGCGCCAAGAGCCGACGAGAGCAAACGTTGCCGCATTAATATTATCGACACCCCTGGACATGTAGATTTTACAGTTGAAGTTGAAAGATCACTTAGAGTGCTTGATGGGGGAGTGGTAGTTTTTGACGGTGTAGCAGGCGTGGAGCCTCAGTCGGAAACAGTCTGGAGACAAGCTGATAAATATAGCGTTCCGAGAATTTGCTTTATTAATAAACTTGATAGAACAGGTGCAGATTTTTTCAGATCATATCAATCTATCTTAACTCGACTTGGCAAAAACGCAGTTCTAACCCAGATTCCAATTGGGCAGGAAGAGAAATTTAAAGGCATAGTCGATCTTATAAGGATGAAGGCAGAGGTCTATAAGGATGAGCAGGGCAGAGAAATTGAAGAAGTTGAAATACCAGCTGACCTTGCCGATGACGCCAAAAAATGGCGTGCCGTTTTAGAGGAAAAAGTTGCGGAAACTGATGAAAAATTGCTCGATTCATATTTGGCCAATGGCACTTTAACCGAGCAAGAGTTAATCAGTGGCTTAAGATCGGCTACTATTAAGAATGAAATAAACCCCGTTCTTGGCGGAACGGCCCTGAAGAATAAGGGCGTACAGCTTCTTTTGGACGCTGTCGTTGATTTTCTGCCAAGCCCGCTAGAAGTTCCTTCTATTAACGGCAAAGTTTACGGTAAAGAAGATGAAGAAGTTGAAATTAAGACAGCAGACGACGAACCGTTTTGTGCACTAGCTTTCAAAATTGCGACCGACCCATTCGTTGGACGTCTTTCATTTATTAGAGTTTATTCAGGTGTTTTAAATGCAGGTTCCTACATTATCAACAGCACAACTGGGGAAAAGGAAAGAGTTGGTAGAATTCTTAGAATGCATGCCAATCATCGCGAAGATGTTGAATCTGTTTACTCTGGGGAAATTGCAGCAATTGTGGGACTAAAAAACACAACAACTGGTAATACGCTTTGCGATCCAGCAAGAAGAGTACTACTTGAATCGATCACATTTCCAGAACCAGTTATTGAAATTGCGATTGAGCCTAAAACCAAAGCCGATCAGGCTAAAATGGGATTGGCGCTAAGCAAGCTCTCCGAAGAGGATCCAACTTTCAGAGTTTCCAGCGACCAGGAATCAAATCAGACATTAATTGCTGGTATGGGCGAATTACACCTTGAAATTATCGTTGATCGTTTAAAAAGAGAGTTCAAGGTTGAGGCCAACGTTGGTGCTCCGCAAGTCGCCTATCGTGAAACGATTACAACTGGTACAAAAGCAGAAGGAAAATTTGTCAGGCAGTCTGGTGGACGCGGTCAGTATGGACATGTCTTTATTGAGCTCGCGCCAAGAGAGCAGGGTTCAGGCAACGAATTTATTAATAAAATTTTTGGTGGTTCGATCCCGCGAGAGTTTATCCCAGCTGTTGAGAAGGGTGTTAAGGGAGCTCTTGATAAGGGAGTTATCGCCGGTTACCCGTTAGTTGATGTCTCAGTTACACTCTACGACGGTTCCTACCATGAAGTTGACTCTTCTGAGCTAGCTTTCCAAATCGCAGGTTCTATGGCCCTTCAGGAGGGTGTAAAGAAAGCCGATCCTGTAATTTTGGAACCAATCATGAAGGTTGAAGCTGTGACACCGGAGGAATTCATGGGCGATGTTCTTGGAGATTTGAACTCGAAAAGGGCTCAAATTGGGCAAGTTGAAGAAAGAGGAAATGCTAAAGCTATTCCAGCAGAGGTGCCTCTGGCCGAAATGTTTGGTTATGCCACCAGCCTTCGCTCCATTACGCAGGGGCGAGCTAGCTACACAATGGAGTTTCTTAAGTATGCAATTGTCCCACGTAACATTGCCGAGGGTCTGATTGGGGCAAAGAAGGACGTTTCAAGTTGACATTTAAGATAGAATAAGGTAAATTACATAAGAGCAAAAACATAAATTTAAAGGAGTAATCATGGCAGCAGATAAGTTTGATAGATCAAAACCACACGTTAACGTCGGTACAATCGGCCACGTTGACCATGGCAAAACTACATTGACTGCAGCTATCACCCAGGTATTAGCCAAAAAGGGTTTAGCTCAGGCAAGAAAATTTGAAGATATTGACAACGCCCCTGAAGAAAGAGAGCGTGGTATTACAATTGCCACCTCCCACCAGGAGTATGAGTCAGAAAAAAGACACTATGCTCACGTCGACTGTCCAGGTCACGCCGACTATGTTAAAAACATGATCACTGGCGCAGCTCAGATGGATGCGGCAATTTTAGTTGTTTCCGCTGCCGATGGCCCAATGCCTCAGACACGAGAGCACATTCTTCTTGCTAACCAAGTTGGTGTTCCAGCAATTGTTGTTTTCTTGAATAAAGTTGACATGGTTTCAGACAAAGAGCTTCTTGACTTAGTTGAAATCGAAGTCCGAGACCTCCTCAAGAAATATAAATATCCTGGCGATGACATTCCAGTTATTAAGGGTTCAGCCCTTAAAGCCCTTGAAGGTGATCCTGAATCAGAGGCAGCAATTCTTGAACTTGTTAAGGCTCTTGACGACTATGTACCAGAACCAGAAAGAGCTATCGATAAGCCATTTCTGATGCCTATTGAAGACGTCTTCTCGATCAAAGGCCGTGGTACAGTTGCAACCGGTCGTATTGAAAGAGGAATCGTTAAGGTTAACGATGAAGTCGAAATCGTTGGTATCAAAGCAACCAAGAAAGTTGTTGTTACAGGCGTAGAAATGTTCAGAAAACTATTAGACGAAGGACGCGCTGGCGATAACGTTGGAGTATTATTGCGTGGTATTGAGCGAGACGACATTGAGCGTGGACAGGTCTTGGCCAAAACTGGATCAGTTACACCTCACACTGAGTTCGAAGCTGAAGTTTATATCTTGAGCAAGGATGAAGGTGGACGTCACAGTGCCTTTACCAAGGGCTACAAACCTCAATTCTATGTCAGAACAACTGATGTGACAGGTGAGGTTCTAGAGCTTCCTGCCGGTGCTGAAATGGTTATGCCTGGCGATACAGTTAACATCAAGATTAAATTGATTGTACCTGTCGCCATGGAAGACCAGATGAAGTTTGCTATCCGCGAGGGTGGTAAGACAGTCGGCGCTGGAATTGTTACCAAGATCCTAAAATAAGAAATTAAAATAGTACATTGAGATGCCAAAAAACGATTCAAAGCAGTCAATTAGAATAAAGATCAGGGGCTATGACTATAGAATTCTCGATAAGTCGGTAAAGCATATTATCGATACTGTCGAAAAGTCTGGAGCCAAAGCAATTGGTCCGATTCCATTGCCAACGGAGATCCGCAAGACAACTGTTTTGAAGTCCACATTCGTTAAGAAGGACAGCCGGGATCAATTCGAGGTAAGGGTTCACAAGCGATTGATCGATGTAACCGATTTGACAAACAGAACAATCGATCAACTGATGAATATCGAATTGCCTGCCGGTGTAGACATTGAAATAAAAACCTGATAAGGTAGATAGACTTACCCCTCATCCTTCTAAGGAGGGTGAGGGACAGTCTAGCTAGCTTGGTTTAAGTAAGTTACCACTAGCTCCTGATAAATACCTTAAGATAAGGCAATATCGGGTGATTAATTTATTATGAAAATTTTTGCAAAGAAAATAGGGATGACGCATCTATACGATGAGAACGGCCAGCACGTACCATCGACTATTTTAGATCTGCAAAAAACGGTTGTTTGCGCCCATAAGGATCAAGCCAAAAATGGCTACGAAGCCGCTCTGTATGCGAGGGTCGATGAAAAAGCCAAACCGAATAAACCCCTTGCTGGCGCATTTAAAAAGTTGTCAAATATTGCACAAGTCGCTGAACAAAGAGAATCTGCTGATCAAAAATTAGAAGTTGGTAAAGAAATTACCTGCGACGATTTGAAGGAAGGCGATCTTTTAACTGCTTTCGCTAAGACAAAAGGTAAAGGATTTGCTGGAACCGTCAAAAGACATAGTTTCAATACTGGTCCAAAAACACACGGTTCACATAACTATCGTCAGCCTGGATCGATTGGCGACACAGGGCCTGGCCATGTTGTTAAGGGAAAGAAAATGGCTGGACATATGGGCGACACCAATAAAACTGTCAAAAATGTGAAGATAGTTAGGATAGAAAAAGAACTTGGGCGTATTTGGGTAAAAGGTGCAATCCCAGGTTCAAACAGAAACATTATTATATTACAGAAATGATAAAGGTTAGCGCATTTACACAAGCAGGCGAAAAAAAGGATGACCTTAAGCTCGATGTGGCCAAGAGGTTTCTTGAGTTTAATGATGCTCTTTTTGCGCAAGCCCTTAGAGTTGAGCAAAACAATCTTTTTCAAAAGTCAGGGCACGCCAAGACCAAGGGTGAGGTTTCCGGTGGTGGCAAAAAGCCATGGAAGCAAAAAGGTACTGGTCGCGCACGTGCAGGTTCGAATCGTTCACCAATTTGGCGCGGGGGCGGTGTTACTTTCGGACCGAATGGAGAAAAACCTAATTTGACGATTCCTAAGAAAATGCGTCAGGGCGCCTATCTACAGACGATTGTTAAGAGGATTGAAGACATTGCAGTTATCGAAAAATTTGAGGTAGAATCCGCTAAGACAAAGGATGCGGCAAAGCTTATCGAAAAGATTGCTCCAAATATGAGAACATTTTTAATTATCGATCAGTCAGAATCAGATAAGATGGCAGCTTTCTCAAACCTTGCACTAGCGCAAACGATAAATTCCAACGGGCTCTTACTTAACGATTTGACCAAGAAACGAAAATTCATTTTTACGCAAAGCGCTTTTGAAAAGATCAGTAAGGAATTGGTAGCCAAATGAAAATAAGACCACATATCACAGAGAAGTCAGTACAATTGGCTAAAAAAGGTGCCTTTACGGTTATTGTTGATGGTAAAGCAACAAAGCCACAGCTTGCCAATCTTGCAAAAGAAGTTTTTAAAGTAAATGTTGTATCAGTAGTAATTTTGAACAAGAAACCATTAGTCGCCAAAAAAGCCAAAGGTTTAGCCAAGGATAGAGGTTTCAAGAAGGCTATCCTAACCCTAAAAAAGGGTGAGGTTTTGACTGGATTTGAAAGTTACTTGGAGCAGAAAAAGGACAAGTCGCAAAAAGATACAAAGGTAGATAAAAAGGAATCAGAAAAGGTAAACGTTAAAAAATGATCAAGCTTGTAAAAAGAATGTCGTCTGGGTATATCACGGAGAGTTTTGAAGACCGCTCCGGTCTTTCTCGTGTTAAACCAACGAAATCTCTTACATCAGGGCAAAAAAAGACAATCGGACGCGATAATCTTGGTCATATTTCAGTAAGACATAAGGGTGGCGGAGTAAAACGTCTTTACAGAAAGATTTCTTCACTTGATGAATTTAATGGCATGAGCGCAAAGGTTATGACTCTGGAGTATGATCCAAACCGAACCGCCAATATTGCATTAGTTCAATTTGAAAACACCGTTAAGAGATATATTTTGGCTCCAGAGGGGTTAGCGGTAGGACAAACACTGGTTTGTTCGGATAAGATCAGTACCAAAAAGGGCAACAGAGCTAAGCTTAAGGATATTCAGATTGGGTCACAGATTTATGACATTGAGCTTTATCCTGGATCGAGGTCACATCTAGCCAAGGCTGCTGGTGCGTATGCACTTTTGCAGGCGGTTGAAGGAACGTACGCCTTGCTGAAGCTTCCATCTGGAGAAACCCGAAAAGTGCATTTTGACTCTTTTGCTTCTATCGGGCAGGTTTCAAATTCAGAGCATTCAAACGTCACGATTGGAAAAGCTGGCCGAAACAGAAAAAAGAACATCAGACCATCAGTTCGTGGTAAGGTTATGTCACCAAGATCACACCCTCATGGAGGCGGTGAAGGCGTAAACCCAATTGGTTTGAAATATCCAAAGACACCTTGGGGCAAGATCGCAATCGGTAAAAAAACAAGAAGAAAAAAGAATTCAGATAAATTTATCCTTAAAAGAGCAGGGAAAAGGTAAATATGGCAAGATCACTTAAAAAAGGTCCCTTCGTTGAAGAAAGACTTTTAAAAAAGCTCAAAAATGCTGACAAGACCAAACAGATTAAAACTTGGTCGCGTCCATCGACAATAATTCCAGAAATGGTTGGTTTTACTTTTGCTGTACATAATGGCAAAGAGCATATTGTGGTTAAGGTTGTAGAGGAAATGGTGGGCCACAAATTAGGCGAATTTTCTCCAACCAGAAAATTCAAGAGACATGGCGGTAAGATGGCCAAAGAGCAAGAATCAAAGGCACCTGCTAAATAAATCAAATGGCACACATAATTACAGTTTCATTAAGAGAACAAAACATTAGCCCTAAAAAAGTGCGTTTGGTTATTGATTTAGTCAGAGGGATGCGTGTTGACAAGGCCATTGTTCAAACTTCTTTTATTAACAAGAAATCGGCTAAACTAGTCAATGCGTTGTTAAAAAGCGCGTTAGACGCAGCAAAGAAGAAGGATTTTAAGGAAGATGAGTTATTCGTTAGTGAGAGCCTCGCCCAGGATGGGAAAAGATTAAAAAGATTTCAAGTGAAGGCCCGGGGTCGCTCATCGCAGTTCAAGAAGAAAATGTCACATTTAAAAATTTCACTTGGTAAAATTGAGGACGTTAAGGTTGCAAAGACCAAGAAATCGTCTGAAAAAGTAAAAACCAAGGAAGTAAAAAAGGAAAAAGATGGGTCAAAAAGTTAACCCTATTGGGTACAGATTAGGCGTATATAACAATTGGAAAAGCAAGTGGTTTGCCAAGGGTACTGCTTTTGCCCAGTTTTTGCTTGAGGACGTTAAAATCCGAGAAACAATTATGAAAAAAATGGGTCCGCAGGCTGCAATTTCCGAGATTATTATCGAAAGAGGCCTCGGTCGTCTAAATCTTTCAATTTACTCAGCTCGCCCTGGTGTCATAATTGGCCGAGGTGGAAAACAACTTGAGGCATTAAGGGGATTTTTGACAAAAGAGCTCCCTGGCCAAAAATTTAAACTTGATATTGTAGAAGTAAAAAAGGCCGATTTAGATGCTAACGTTGTGGCCCAGTCAATTGGAATGCAGATCACCAAAAGAATGCCTTTTAGACGCGCCTCCAAAATGACACTACAAAAAATAATGGCATCTGGCGCTAAGGGTGCAAAAATCATGGTCTCAGGACGTTTAGATGGAGCTGAGATCGCTAGAAAAGAATCCTTCGGAGACGGATCGGTGCCTTTAACAACTTTAAGAAATGATATTGATTACGGCGTATACCATGCACCAACCACATTTGGGACAGTCGGAATCAAGGTTTGGATTAATCGCGGAGAAAGGGTTAAGTAATGCTTATTCCAAAAAAGCTTAAACATAGGAAGCATTTTCGCGGCAAGCGCGGTGGCATTGATGTGCGTGGCAGCGAGATTAATTTTGGTAAGTTTGCGATTAAAAGTTTAGAGCGCGGTTGGTTGACATCACGTCAAATCGAGGCTGCAAGACGCGCTATGACCCGTTACTGTAAGCGTGGTGGTAAAATCTGGATCAGAGTTTTCCCAGACAAGGTAGTCACAAAAACTCCCGACGAGGTAGGCATGGGTGGAGGAAAGGGTGGGCCTGACCATTTCGTCGCAGTAATTCGACCAGGCAGAGTTATTTTTGAAATGGATGGAGTGGAAGAAGTTACTGCTAGAGAAGCAATGCGTCTTGGTGCCAGTAAGCTTCCATTTAAGACAATATATTTAGTGAAAAAATAAGATGAAAAGCAAAGCAGAATTAGAGCAAATTTCAAAGCATTCACCACAGGAGCTTATCAAACTAAAGCAGTCTCTTGTAATTGAGATCGCTTCTGAAAAGGCCAAGATTGTTGCAGGCGGACAGAAAAGCACAGATAAATTGCGGTTAATGCGCAAAAAGATTGCTAGAATTGAAACTGTTTTATCGCAAAAATTAATTGAACAAGTTTCTGAAGGTGGAGAATAAAATGTCAAAAAAACAATTCACAGGCGAGGTAGTAACATTGCATGGCAAGACGATCGGTGTTTTGACGAAACGTTCGGTACGTCACCCAAAGTATGGTAAATTAACCAGAATACAAACCAAGTTTTTAGCACACGACGAGGAATCTGTTGCCAAAGTTGGAGACACAGTTGAAATTGTTGAAACAAAGCCTTACTCAAAAATGGTGAGCTGGCAGGTGAAAAAGGTAATTACAAACTAAAATGATCCAATCAAATACAAGATTAAAAGTTGCAGATAACACCGGTGCCAAAGAGGTAATGTGCATTGATATCTTTAAACGTGGCCGAGCAACGACCGGACAGATTGGTGATATGCTGACCGTGACAGTTAAGAGCGCTGTTCCTCGCGGTACGGTTAAAAAGAAAGAAGTTTTGAAGGCAGTAATCGTTCGGCAAACCAAGAACTTCAGACGTAAAGATGGAAGCACAATCCGATTTGATGATAATGCTGTTGTGCTTGTTAACCCTGATAAGTCCCCTAAAGGCACACGTGTCTTTGGACCGATTGCAAGAGAGCTTCGAGAGCATGGATTTATGAAAATTATATCAATGGCCCCAGAGGTAGTTTAAAATGAGTATGTCAAAAATCAAAAAAAACGATAACGTTCTGGTAATCACCGGCAAGGACAGAGGAAAAACCGGCAAGGTTATTGTTGTAAAAAACGAAAAAGCGGTAGTACAGGGGCTAAATGTTTATAAGAAAAACGTCAAGCCATCAAATAAGTATCCCCAAGGTGGCATTGTAGATATAAATGCACCGATTAAAATTTCAAATCTGATGGTTGTTTGTCCGGGATGCAAGAAGGCAGTCAGAGTAAAATCAAAGAATACCGGTAAGGACAAAAGAAGAGTTTGCGTTAAATGCTCGGAGGTAGTTGATGCGGTTAAGTGAAAAAGTAAATAAAGAGATTCTCCCAGCACTTGCCAAGGAAATGAAAGTGCCAATCTTGAGTTTGCCGACAATCGAAAAGTTAACACTTAATGTTGGCTTATCGCAATATAAAGAGCAAAAAGAGGCAATTGAGTACATCGGCAAAGAGCTGATGATGATTTCGGGCCAAAAACCACGCAAAACATTAGCTAAGAAATCAATTTCAGGATTCAAGGTAAGAGAAAAACAACAGGTAGGTTTTAGTGTAACCCTACGTAAACAGCGCATGTGGGATTTCATTGAAAGGTTTGTTTCGATTGTTTTGCCGCGACTTCGTGACTTTGATGGTATTTCACCAAAAAGTTTTGACAATTCAATGAATTTTACTATTGGCGTAAAAGAGCAGACCATTTTCCCTGAAGTTAAGGCAGACGAAATCAAGCATAACTGGGGAATGGCAATCACTGTTAAGATGAAGAACACGCAAAACAAGGATTTAACACGAGACTTGTTAAAGAAGGTTGGTTTCATCTTTAAAGAAGACAGCTTGGCAGTTCAGCCAAAAGCTAAAAAATAATAAAGAAAGAACAAGATGGCACGAAAAGCATTAATTGTGAAGGCGGGACGAAAACCAAAATACTCGACAAGAGTAATTAGGCGCTGTGGCCGATGTGGCCGAAGTCGAGCATATTTAAGAAATTTTGGTGTTTGCAGAATTTGCTTCCGCGAACTAGCCAGTCGTGGCGAGATTCCAGGTGTAACTAAATCATCTTGGTGAGGTAAAATGATAGATACGATTGCAGATTTAATCAACAGAATCAATAACGCTAAAGGCGCAAGCCACAAAACTTTAGAATTGCCATATTCTAATCCAAAATTGGCTATTTTGGCTGTCTTAAAAAAAGAAGGTTATATCGCCGACTTTACTGATCAAAAGGAAGCAAAGACGATTGTCATTAACCTCGATGGTGCACCAAGGGTTTTCAAGAAAATTAACAGACTTTCAAGACCAGGCAGAAGATTTTACGTAAACAGCAGAAATATTCCAAGACCAAAAGGTGGCTACGGTATAGTTGTGATTTCGACACCGAAAGGAATATTAAGCGGGGAAGTTGCAAGGAAAAATCATGTTGGTGGCGAAGTAATGTGCGAGGTATATTAAAATGAGCAGAATTGGAAGAAGACCGATTGAACTTGAGGCGGGCGTAACAGTCCAACTCAAAGAAAACACCCTGGAGGTAAAGGGCCAGGGCGGAGTTTTAACTGTGCCAATTCATCCAAACGTAACGATTGAACTTTCAGACAAAGAGATCGTAGTTAAAAGGATAAATGATGAGAAGCTCTCAAGGTCAGTGCACGGATTAACCAGAACACTAATAGCAAATGCAATCGCCGGTGTTTGCAAGGGGTTTGAAAAACAGCTCGAGATTGTCGGTGTTGGTTACAGGGCGGCCGTTGAGGATGGCAGTTTGAATTTGAAACTTGGCTACTCACATGAAATCAAGGTTGAACCAAAAGAAGGTATAACTTTTGAAGTCAAAAAGAATCTCATTACAATCAAAGGTTCCGATAAACAGTTAGTTGGTCAGACAGCCGCAGAAATTAGAGAACTTCGTAAACCGGAGCCATATAAAGGTAAAGGCATAAAGTATGTAGGCGAACATATCATCCGTAAGGTTGGTAAAGCTGTAAAGGGTTCAGGAGCATAAAATGTTGATAAAAAAACCAAGAATCGTAGTTAATAGATCACTAACAGGCATTTTTGCCCAGTTGGTTGATATTGATGGAAGGACTCTTGTTGGTGAAAAGTTTGTTTTTGCTAAAGCAAAAACTACGCCTGTTGAGCAAGCGTTCGAATTCGGTCAGGCCTTTGGCAAAAAAGCGTTAGATAAAAAAGTAAGTACAATTACTTATGACCGAAACGGCCAATTATACCATGGGCAGATAAAGGCGTTTGCCGACGGTTTAAGAAAAAGCGGACTTCAATTTTAGGAGATATATGCAAGAGCAAAGAAAAGATTCAATGTATGAAGAAAAGGTAATCCAGATAAGCCGTGTTAGTAGAACGGTCAAGGGTGGAAAAAGAATTAGCTTTAGGGCTCTTGTTATTGTTGGTGATAAAAACGGAAAAGTTGCCATTGGTGTAGGAAAGGCAGCTGAAGTAGCGGTTGGAATCAGAAAAGCCGTTACAAGTGCAAAAAAACATTTTAATGAAATTAAGATTTCGCAAAAAGGTTCAATTATGCGCGAAATGATGTCTGACTTTGGCTCGGCTAAAGTAATGCTGAAACCGGCTCCAGAGGGCACATCGATTATTGCCGGTGGTGTTGTTCGGGCAGTTTGTGAGCTGGCAGGAATTAGAAATCTTGTAGCCAAATCGATTGGTTCTAATAATAAGAAAAATATTGCCGAAGCCACAATCAAAGGACTTCTTGAGGCGGGATCATGATAAAAATTGAAAAAGTTGTTAAAAGTACAAAAAGGGTTGGCCGAGGCCGATCGTCTGGAAAAGGTAAAACATCTGGTCGCGGAATGAATGGTCAGAAATCTCGAAACGGTTCAAGCACTGTTTTCTTTGAGGGAGGCCAGACCAAGTTAACACAGAGATTACCTAAGGCCGGTGGCTTTAAGTCTAGGCGCCAAGATACTACTCTTGTTCTGACAAGCACAAAGATTAACAGAATTTATAAAGACGGCGAAACTGTAAGTCTCAAATCTGCCCTGGAAAAATTGAAACTTCCCGAAAAGACTGCCCAAAAATACAAAAATGTTAAGGTAATAAAATCACAAGAGCTTAAAGTCACAGTGAAGTTTGATGAGCTCGTTAAGCTAAGCAAGTCCTTCGCCGTAAAAGGCTAAAAATGGATAAAATTGCAGACCTTCTAAAAAGAATATTCACCTTAAAAGATTTAAGGAATAAACTTCTTTTTACGTTTGGCTTAATTGTTCTATATCGGCTTTTGGCTCATATACCATTACCTGGAGTTGATACTTCGGCTCTATCTAATTTTTTCCAAAATAACCAGGCTTTTGGTCTTCTAGATCTATTTTCTGGTGGATCAATTAGCCGATTTTCTTTGGTCATGCTTGGTGTTGGACCGTATATTACGGCCTCCATTGTGGTTCAGCTTTTGACAGTGGCGATTCCGGCCCTTGAACAACTTCAAAAGGAAGGCGAATACGGGAAGCAAAAAATTAATCAATATATCCGCTACCTATCTGTTCCTTTAGCAATCGTTGAATCTTTTGGATTAGTCAGATTGCTGCAGAGCCAGAATGTTATCGCAGAGGTTTCTGGTCTAGATATGGCACTTATTTTAGTTGTCGCTACAGCTGGATCAGTTTTTGCAATGTGGCTTGGTGAACTAATTTCTGAGCGTGGAATCGGAAACGGTCTCTCTATGATTATTTCAGTGGGTATTCTAGCTGGTATCCCGTCCCAGATCGCTGCTACCTCACAAGTATTAGATAATAAAATAATTGTTGGGGGAGAGATTATTCTGGCTTTCATAGCGATGATCGTGTTTATTGTCTGGATGAATGAAGCTGAAAGACGTGTTCCAGTAACCTACGCGAGAAGAGTAAGGAGCGGCCATGCGGTTGGTACAATCGATTCCTATCTTCCAATCAAAGCGAACGCTGCTGGAGTTATTCCAATCATTTTTGCAACAAGCATTTTGGTCATGCCTAATGTTTTAGCTCAATTCTTGCAAACGGCCAGCTCTGTTAAGTTGCAGGATTTTGCCAAAGGAGTAGTAAGTTTGTTTTCAAATCAGACATTTTATGGAATTGCTTTTTTTGCACTTGTAGTATTATTTACCTTTTTCTATACCTCGATAATCTTCCAACCAAAAAACATTGCGGAAAATCTTCAAAAACAAGGTGGTTTTATTCCTGGGGTTCGCCCTGGATCACAGACAGCAAGTTTTCTGAAACAGATAATCTATAAAATTACTTTTGCGGGTGCCTTTTTCCTTGGCATCGTTGCTCTCTTTCCGTTTATTATGCAAGAAGCAACTGGTATCAGGACACTGGCTATTGGCGGTACGGGAATTTTGATTATCGTTTCTGTCACGTTAGATTTTGTTCGACAAATCAAGGCGCAACTCGCTATGCGCTCGTACGACGAGATCGTATAAAATGATTTCAATAAAAAATAAAGACGAGATAAAGCTAATGGCAAAATCGGGAGCGATCTCGTGCTTTGCCTTGAGTCAGCTAAAGCGTCAAATAAAGCCAGGTATTACAACTAAGCAATTGGATCAAGTTGCTCGTAGATTGATTGAATCGCGTGGGGCTACGGCCGCATTTTTAGGTCATGAAGGTTATGGGTTTGCAATTTGCGTTTCCATCAACGACGAGGTTGTTCACGGACTCCCAAGTGCTCGTAAGATAAATGAAGGTGACGTGGTGGGTATCGATCTTGGGGCTAAATACCAGGGTTATTATTCTGATACTGCAGCGACTGTATGTGTCGGACACAAAAACGAAGAAGTCAGTCGTCTCTTAGAAGGGACACATGAAGCTCTCGAGGCAGCCCTAAGAGCAGTTCGCCCTGGAGCCAAAGTTGGTGATATCGAAGAGGCAACCGGACAGGTTTTAAAAAAATATAAATTAAGCCCAGTTTTAAGTCTGTGCGGTCACGGCATTGGTAAGGGTCTTCACGAAGAACCATCAATTAAAAGCGACGGAAAAGCCGGATCAGGGGAAACTCTTAGAGAGGGAATGGCATTAGCTATTGAACCTATGGCAACTCTTGGTAGATCAGAGGTGTATCAGAGAAAAGACGGGTGGACTGTACTGACCAAAGATGGTTCATTATCAGCCCACTTTGAGCACACAATTGTGGTTACTTCATCGGGTGCTCGGTTGTTGACAGCAAAGTGTTAATATGGTAAATTACTTTAGTAAGAAATGATTGAGTTGGAGTTGAATGCCAAGTGACGATGTTATCGAAACCGAAGGAATGGTGACTGAGGCATTGCCAAATGCCCTTTTTAAAATTCAACTAGAGAGTGGACAGGAAATAGTCGGACATTTGTCCGGTAAAATGAGAATTCATTATATTAGAGTCGTGCCTGGCGACAAGGTCAAGGTACAGATGACTCCATACGACCTGACAAAAGGAAGGATCGTTCAGAGGTTAAAATGAAAGTTAGACCATCAGTTAAAAAAATTTGTAATAAGTGTAAGGTCGTGCGTCGTCGCGGCAAAACTTCGAAGGTTAAAATCTTTGTTGTTTGTGAAAACCCAAGACATAAGCAGAGGCAGGGATAATGATTAGAATTGCTGGCGTAAATATACCTGAAAATAAAAGAGCGGTCATAGCCTTGACTGCAATTACCGGTATAGGTTTAAAAACATCCCAAGATATTTTAAAAAAGGTTAATCTTTCACACGACGTTAGGCTTTCTAAGGTTGCTGAACAGCAAATCGAACAAATCAGAAGCATTGTGGAAAAAGAATATGTCGTTGAAGGTGATCTGAGAGTTGAAGTCGCTCGCAATATTAAAAGATTGAAAGATATTGATTCATATCGTGGCTCAAGACACATCAAAGGTTTGCCCGTACACGGACAAAGAACCAAAACAAATGCTAGAACAAAAAGAGGCCGAAAGATAACCGTAGGATCTGGGCGAAAGAAATCGGCTGAAAAGACATAAGAATATGGCAAAAGTTAAAAAAAACAAAAAAACAAAAGTTTTAAAGATAGTCGAAAAGGCTAGGGTTTATATAAAATCCTCGTTTAACAATACGTTGATTTCTGCTACTGACGATCAGGGAAATGCTTTTGCATGGTCTTCGACCGGTCTTGCTGGTTTTAAGGGAAGCAAAAAATCGACACCCTACGCGGCAACGCAGGCAGCAAAGCTAGTGATTGAAAAAATGCAGGCCGCAAACGTAGCTGAAATTTCAATTTATGTTTCTGGGGTAAGCTCCGGTCGAGACGCGGCTGTCAGAGCTTTTGGACAGGGTGGTTTTAGAATAGATCAAATCAAGGACACCACACCGATTCCTCATAACGGTTGCAGAGCTAAAAAACCACGAAGGGTATAAAAATGAAAAAAAGCGACAATTGCAGAGCATGTAGAAAAGCAGGCGAAAAGCTATTTTTAAAAGGACTGAAATGTTCTCTTCCTTCGTGTCCTGTAACAAAACGTAGTTATGCACCGGGTCAAGCTGGGGCAAAAAGACGCGTAAGAAGAGGCAGTGACTATTCCGTACAGCTTGCAGAAAAGCAAAAAGCTCGAGCAATTTATGGCATTAGCGAAAAACAAATGCTGTCGTGTTTTAATGAGGCAAGAAAACAACGTAGCTCGACAGGTGAACAACTGATTAGTCTTCTTGAAAGAAGGCTAGACAATGTTGTTTTTCGCTCCGGTTGGGCTTCTTCAAGAGATGCTGCCAGACAGCTCGTCACACACGGAAAAGTTAACTTAAATTCAAAGAGAGTTAAATCACCTGCCCACCTTGTTGATTTAAACGATGAAGTTTCTTTTACAATGCCATCTGAAGGCAAAAAGAAATCTGATTTGCCAAAGTGGTTAAATTCAGACAAGAGTGCAACGTCGGTTAAGGTTGGGGCAATGCCAATCAAGGAAGACGCAAACCTAGTCTTCAACGAACAATTAATTATCGAATTTTATTCAAGATAAATAGAAGGAGAATCATGGAATATATTTTACCCGATCTTAATCTTCTCGAAGTTAAAACAACAAAATCTGCCGACGGCAATGTTGGAACTTTCATAATGGAACCTCTTTCCCCGGGTTACGGCGTGACTCTTGGAAACTCTCTTCGAAGAATTTTACTATCTTCACTAGAGGGTGCCGCTATTAAGTCTGTGAAAATTGATGGAGCAGATCATGAATACTCAGTTTTAAAGGGAATGAAAGAAGATGTTGTTGATTTAATTCTAAACCTTAAGACTGCGAGATTTAAGCTAAACTCAGAGGGTAGCGCAAAATTAGAGCTTTCTATAAAGGGCCCTAAAAAAGTGACTGCAGCTGATTTTAAAAAGAGCTCGGACGTTGAACCTATCGATAAGGACCATTATATTGCTACTCTTGAGAAAAACGGCAAATTAGATATGGAAATTGTTATCGATCGTGGCCGAGGCTATGTTCCAGTCGAAAAGAGAGTTGAAGAAAAAGCCCCAATTGGAACGATTCTAGTCGATAGTATTTATACCCCAGTAAAGAAGGTTAAATACGATGTCGAGAATTCCCGTGTTGGAGATATGACTAACTACAACAAACTGACCATGGAAATTACCACAGACGGTTCGGTTGGAGCATCTGAAGCTCTCTTAGCTGCCTCTAAGATCATGAGCGAGCATCTACAGGTCGTCGCTATGTCTTGCGAAGAGGTTGAGGTTAAGACAAAAAAGACAGCAAAAAAAGCAGAAAAATCTGCTAAGAAAGAAAAAGCGCAAGATAATAAATAGAAATGAGAAAAACAGTTTCAAAAGCAGGACAGGCTCAATACCGACTTCTGAAAGGACAGCTTTCAAGCCTTATTCTGCATGGCCAAATAACGACAACACTCAGTCGAGCGAAATACCTTAAATCAAAGGCAGAGAAATTCATATCGGACATCGGTAAATTCGACGAAGAATTCGCTCTTAAAAGGTTTCTAGCTGCTTCGCTTTATGGTGGCGCCATAGAAAAGTCCTTTGATCAAAAGGGAGAGTTTAAATCAGTTGCGATTTTTAAGTTAGATAAGCGTTTTGGCGATGGAGCCCAAAAGGCAATTGTTAGACTCGATTTGTCAGAAGGCAAAAAGCTTACAAAAGTTACTGCAAAAATTGAGAAGAATGAAAAGGTTAAAAAATGAAAGAGCATAACATAGATGTAACTGGCGTTTCATTCGGAAGAGCAGCCTCGGAAGTTGCTAAAATTTTAATGGGCAAAAATAAAACGGACTTTGCTTATAATAAAGTTACTGACGATATTGTAATTGTTGAGAACATCGAAAAGCTCAAAATTGTTGAGAGCAAACTGTCAAATCCTTATTATCGCCATAGCGGTTATATTGGAAATTTAAAGAAAAAATCGTTGGGTGAAATTTCCAGTAACGATATGGGAGCTTTTTTTACATCGGTCGTTTCGAAAATGCTTCCAGACAATAGGCTTCGAAAAGCAAGATTAAAAAGGCTAAAGATAAAGTAAGATGGAAAAATATTATTTCGGAATAGGTAGAAGAAAGTCAGCCATTGCAAAGGTTAGGATTTTTAAAGGTACTGGAAAGGTTATTGATGCAGGCGGAACGGAAATTGTAGACAAAAGGTTTATCGAAGGTGCCAAAAAACCGCTTCAGCTTATTTCCGAGGACTCTAAGTATGATATCAGCGTTAGCCTAAACGGTGGTGGCTTCAGTTCACAGACAGACGCTACGGCCCTAGGGGTTGCCAGAGCTTTATCAAAGATCTCTGAAGAATTTGAAAAAACATTGAAGAAAGATGGACTTTTAACTAGGGATCCACGCGAAAAAGAGCGTAAGAAACCTGGACTCAAGCGGGCAAGACGTGCTCCGCAATGGGCTAAGAGGTAGGCGTTATGGCCGAGGGGCACAAAGCAGAGAAAATGCGCGAATATATCATCAGGGGCGTTGATAGTTATCTTTGTGAGCATTCCGACACTCTTGGTTTTTGTCATGTTGATGCAGTAATACTTTCGGGCGATTTAAGATCTGCTAAAATATTAGTAGTCGGAGATAATACAGTTGCAGGTAAAAAGCTTGAGAATCTTCTTAATTCAAGCAAGAACGGTATTGTCAAAAAACTAAAAGAGATATTTAGCACGAAATTTTTGCCAAAAATCACATTTATTGGATCGTAATGAAACGAAAACTTGTATTTTTGCTGACCTGTGTTTTTCTAATCAGTCTTGGGACTCTGATTGTTATCGTTTCCAACACACGAGCAGATCAAAATGTTTTGGCTCAGATTACTTTTTTCTTGTTTTCTCTGACTACAATTACCAGCCTTTTGATGCTTGTGCCTATGACCTATCACTCTCTCAAGCATGCTCAGGTTAGGGCGGATGAGCTAAAAAGACTTTTTAGAAGGGCTATTTTGATTTCTGGTGTTTTAGTTGGGCTTGGTATATTTTCCGCACTTCATGTTTTAAACTTTTTGTCAGGCCTGACCTACGTTTTTTCCTTAGTTCTAATTGAATTTTTCTTTATGGCGCGGAAGGTGGAGAAAAGTTATGAGGCTTAACCAAAAACAAATTTTTGGGTTTATTATTCTTCTTTTAATTGCATTTGCTTTGATATATTACCTAATATCACGACCTAGTCTTAATGGTAGAGTTCTCGGATCCTCTATAAACAATTTCTATTCCAGCAAACTGGTTAAGGTAGTAAAACCGCCTGTTCGAAAAGCTGACGCTAAGGATCCTATTATAAACGCTGGCGCAGCGGTTTTATTAAGCGATCAAAGTAAATACCCTCTTTACAGTAAAAACGCTTCTCAGTCAGTTCCAATTGCCAGTATCACTAAGATTATGACTGCCGCTGTGGTACTTGATATATATAAATTGGAGGACGTGATAAAGGTGAGTAAAGAGTCTACGCAGGTGATTGGGTCGGTAATTGGTCTGGAGGTTGATGAACAGATCACTGTCGAAAATCTTTTGTATGGTCTACTTGTAAATTCTGGCAACGATGCTGCTGTGACCCTTGCAACAAGCAAGACGACACAGGAGCAGTTTGTAGCCAAAATGAACGCCAAGGCATTGGAGCTTGGATTAACACAGTCTAGCTTCAAGGATCCGGCTGGCCTTGATGACAACGGTCGGTCAACAGCAAACGATATTGCGATGATTTTCTCGTACATGCTAAAAAACCCTACATTTACTAAGATGATTGGTACGGCCGAATATGAGATATCATCAACTGATGGCACAATTAAACACCAGCTTAAGAATTCAAACAGAATGATAAATGGTGAGATGCCATTTGATGGTGTAATAGGTGGTAAAACTGGCTTTACTCCAGAGGCCGGTCACGGCCTTGTCTGCGCAGCCCAAAGAGACGGCAACACCATCGTTGCAGTGATTCTAAATACACAATCCTCATCTGTTACCGCCAGCGCACAAGAGAACAGAAAGCTACTCGAATGGGGCTTTGAATCTTTCACCTTTTAACAAACTTGACGAACGTGAATCTTGTGCTACAGTACTTCCAGGTGATTTATGAGAAAACTATCTGCGTTGTACGAAATATTGGTCTATATCGAGGACAGGGGATCTGCCCAGGCACTAGAAATTCAAAAATGGGGGAGTGCTGTTTCAAGGGGTGTTTTAGGTAAAATGGAAGCAATGGGGCTCCTGAAAAGGTCAAAGAGTACGACTGGAACTCAAGAGTACAGGCTTTCAACACAGGGGTACAAATTTCTAAACTCGGTTCTTGATGTACTACACAAAGGCGTCGTTCACTGGGACGGGAAGTGGCGCTTCGTCTGGTTTTCAATAAGTGAAAAAGACCGTCCAAAAAGAGATAAGTTTAGGCGTTTCTTAGAATCTTCTGGTTTTAGGCCAATTTTAAACAGTGTCTGGGTTACGCCGCTGGATGAAAGTGAAAAAATTTTATCATATGCTCGTAGCATAGGTGTAGAGAAAAATATTATTCATCTTGTTGCCTCATCTATCGCGGGACTTAACCAACAGGACATTCTAAATGCTTGGGATTTTGAAACATATAAAAAAGAATATGAGGAGTTTATTGCACAGTCAAATGAAGTGCTGACCTCAAAACAGATCGAAAGGTTTGATCTAAAAAAACTTATCTTTCAGTATGCTATTTTGCTAAATAACGAACCAAAGCTCCCGATAGAGCTAATGCCAAATGATTGGCCGAGCCTTAGAGCCCAGATGCAATATAAGAAGATCAGAAGACTGATTAGCTAAAAAGCTTTTCTAGGGCTGCTTTTGCAGCTTCTTGTTCTGCGCTATTTTTAGAACTACCTTTACCGGTGGCGACTAATTCTTCTGCTAGAAATACGGCGCTTGTGAATTCCTTGTTGTGATCCGGTCCAGACTGCTCCAGAACTTTATATTGAGGTGTTACCTTAAATTTTTCTTGTACTTTTTCCTGAAAAGAACTTTTTGCGTCAATGTAAAGCTTCTCGTCAATTATCTTGTCAGTTAATTTTAAAATATTATTTTCAATAAAAGATCTTGCTGACTCATAACCGAGATCGAGATATATCGAGCCGATAATCGCTTCTAGGGCATTAGCCAGAATTAGACTTTTGGCCTTCTGTGCTCCCTGAGCCTCCCCAGAGCTTAAATATAGGCACTCTTCCACTCCCAAGCCTTTTGCAACCTCCGAAAGGTTCTTCCCCCTCACGAGCGCACTTCTCAAGGCGGTAAGTTCACCTTCGGGCTTTTGAAATTTATCGTAAAGGTACCGTGTTGTAACTAGCTCCAATACTGCATCGCCTAAAAATTCGAGACGTTCATTGTTGTCCAAGTAAAATTTTGGATGCTCGTTTAAATACGATCGATGGACGAAAGCATTTTCAAAAACCTCCGGATCCTTTAGATCAAGAGATAGTTTTCCAGCTAATTTTAGGATCTTTTCTTTTTTTTCGCTCATTATTCGTCGTCGCTATTATATCTTCTTGATTTTCTATATACGGTTCCGAGGACTCCATTGATGAATTTAGACGATGTTTCCGATCCAAATGATTTTGCTAACTCAATTGCTTCATTAATAATAACTTTTGGCGGCGTTTCAAAATTTTCAAGTTCTGAAATTGCCAATCTTAATATGTTTCGGTCAATCATTGCGACCTGATCAATCGGCCATTCTGGAGCTACTTCCTCAATTGTTTTATCTATTTGAGGTAACTGTGATTCTGTCTCATTGAGTAATTTTCTTGCAAAATCAACGTTCTCCCCGCTTTCGTTAATATTGCTTATATGCCTGGAAATTATTCCTTTTGCATCAGGGTTATTCCTAAAGTCAGATTCATACAACGCTTGAAGTGCAATGCACCTGGCGTAGTGTCTATTCATTCTCGAGCTCTTTATCGGCTTTCTTTTCCTTTGCCTTTTCTGATTTTAATGTCAATATCTTTTTGCCATTGTAGAAACCACAGTTCTTACAAACCGTATGAGGAATCATTTCCTGTTTGCAATTTGAACAAATCGACAGACTAGTTGCTTTAAGGGCATCGTGGCTTTGTCTGTTGCCGCTTCTAGTTCTGGTTAGTCTCTTTTTTGGTTCTGCCATTTCGCTTTCCTTTCATATTTTGGGTATGTGTTTTTATTCAAACCGTTTCTTAAGATAATTACACTAAGAAGTTTATCAGTTTTCCTTCTATAAAGATAGTCTTCTTTACCTCTTTACCTGCTAAATAGCTGCTTATATTTTTATCTTTTCTTATTTTCTCAATAACCTCATTTTTATTTAAGCCAGGCTCTACATTGACCGTTGCCCGCTTTTTTGCATTGATCTGCACGACGTACAGGATCTCACCGTAATTTTCAGCCTCTATCTTTGGCCATTTAGAGTTAAATATCGAACCTGCCTTATCATCCATCCTTTGCCATAAATACTCACATGTGTGTGGTGCAAATGGAGATAAGATAATCAGGAAGACCTTCCATTTATCATCGCTCATTTTGCAAAGGTCGTTATTATTACCAAAACTCATAAAATCAGAGACTGCGGTATTGAATTGCATATTTTCGATCTTAGACGATATCGATGCGACCAAGTTGTTCAAGTTATCTGAACTTTGTTGCTCTGATCCCTTCCTCTGTTCAAAGGCGGCAATGACTTTATCTAGGAATTTTCTAGTTCCTGTTATACCATTTGGTGCCCAGAGAGCGCTCTGATCAAATGGGCCTATAAACATTTCGTAAAGTCTAAGTGCGTCTACTCCGAACTTTTCTATTAAGTCGTTTGGATTAATAACATTTCCCCTTGATTTTGACATTTTTTGTCGGTCCGGTCCTAAAATTAGACCAACATTTTGAAGCTTTTTAAATGGCTCTTCAGTTGACACATGGCCTTCGTCAAATAAAAACTTATGCCAAAATCTTGCGTAAAGTAAATGCAAAACCGCATGTTCCGCACCACCAACATAAAGATCGACCGGCATGAAATATTTATCGTCGATCTTATCGACTAGCTCAGTGCTGCTATTTGGATTAAGATAACGCAAATAATACCAGCAGGAGCCAGCCCACTGAGGCATAGTGTTTGTCTCTCTTTTTCCTGGTTGCCCACACTCGGGACAAGTCGTATTGACCCAAGCCTCAATGTTAGCAAGGGGAGATTCACCGGTTCCGGTCGGTTCGTATTTCTCTACTTCGGGAAGTTTAACTGGTAAGTCTTTATCTGGTACCGCCACTGGTCCACAGGCCTTGCAGTGTATGATCGGGATAGGCTCGCCCCAGTATCTTTGTCTAGAAAAAATCCAGTCTCTTAATTTGTAGTTTACGCTCACGCTACCAGCGTTTTTAGTACTTAGCTTTTCAATGATTTTCTTTTTAGCTTCGTGAGAGTTCAAACCGCTAAACTCACCAGAATCAACTAAATGTCCATAGTCAACGAAAGCCTGATCGTTTTCGTCGATTGCATTAATCCAATATTTTATGCTTGCGCAGGTGAGTTTTTCGTCGGTTAATTCATTCTTATCAAGCCAGATAATGTCATATTTGTCTTTTTCATCAGCACTAACCTCGTCTTTTTCGTTATCGGTAAGTTCAAAAAGCATTCCATGAAAATACGCACGTCTGTTTATATCCTTATGTGCCGCATAGAATGAAACTCGTGTCGGCGAGCCAAGCTCTTTAATAAATTTGACATGTTTTAAGCCCGTCTCTTCTTTGATCTCACGAATGGCGGCATCGACTAGCTTTTCGCCTTCTTTTACGCCGCCGGTTACGAAAGCAGTCCATGGCTGTTTTTTCCATCTTAAACAGAGAAACTTGTTCGTTTTTGGATCATAAATTATCGATTCCACTGCAGTTCGTTCTGCCCACTCTTTATCAGCGCGAGGTGGATATTTGTGATAAATAATTTCCGGGATTATTACGTTAATTATTGGTAGATCAAACTTTTTTGCAAAATCAAAATCTCTTTCGTCGTGAGCGGGAACTGCCATAACCGCACCCGTCCCATAAGTCGCAAGAACGTAGTCAGCAATCCAAATAGGAATCTCGCGTCCGTTTATTGGATTGATTGCGAATGATCCAGTAAATACTCCTGTTTTTTCCTTGCCTAAATCAGTCCGGTCAAGATCGGACTTGCTAGCAATCATTTCTAAGTAATCATTAACTTTTTGTCGATTTTCGTCTGTTGTAATCTTGTCCACAAGTTCATGCTCTGGCGCTAAAACTAGATATGTTGCGCCAAACAATGTATCGGCTCGAGTTGTGAAAACCTCAACATTTTCTTTAAATCCCTTAATTGCAAAAGTAATTCTTGCGCCTTCGCTTTCACCAATCCAGTTAGTTTGCATTTCTTTAATAGGTTTAGGCCAGTCAAGCGCATCAATATCATCCTTCAACCTTTTAGCGAAATCAGTGATTTTTAAGGCCCACTGACGCATTTCTCTTTTGATAACTTTTGAACGGCAGCGTTGACACTCTCCAGAATCAACCTCTTCATTAGCGAGGCCAGTTTTACAAGAAGGACAGAAGTTTATTGGTGAATTAGTTTCATACGCAAGCCCCCGTTTGAACATCCTCGTGAATATCCACTGTGTCCATTTATAATATTCTGGGTCGGTGGTATTTATTTCTCTGGACCAGTCATACGATAATCCGAGGCTTTCCATCTGGTTTTTGAAATTAGAGATATTTTTTGTCACTGTCTCCCTAGGGTGTTTTCCAACCTTAATTGCGTAGTTCTCGGCTGGTAGCCCAAAAGCATCCCAACCCATAGGGTGTAGAACATTAAACCCATTCATCCTTTTATAGTGGGCAATTGCATCAGTAGCAAAATAGCCCTTGATATGTCCAACGTGCAAACCATCCCCCGAAGGGTATGGAAACATGTCTAAAATATAATATTTTGGCTTGTCGGACTTTTGATCAGTTTTGAAAATACTTTCCTTAACCCATAGGGCCTGAGAAAATTCATCAATTTCTTTGTAATTTTTAGGCATATATTTAACTTTCTGGTGGACCCGACAGGATTTGAACCTGCGACCCTCTGCATGCCATGCAGATGCTCTACCGCTGAGCTACGGGCCCATCTTTTATAAAAACTCTGCAAAGATTTAACTATGAAACCGCTGTCCTTATTGACATAAGAATTTTACCATAACAGATAGGAATCATCAAGATTGAACGTGTGCCACGAGGCTTGAGCTAAAACAATCTGGTTTTGTTTGACCAGATAACTCAATAACCGTCGATGCGATGTCAGACAACCTTCCGTTTGTTAATGGCATTTTTTTATTTTGACCGACTACTAACAGGGGGACTGGATTGTTGGTGTGCTCGGTGTATGGCCTGTTGGTTGACGGATCAACCATTTGCTCAATATTTCCATGATCTGCCGTTAATATAAGTTCGTACTGATTCTCCAAGCAAAGAGCCGCTAGTTTTTTAACTACTGTATCTAGAAATTCAACTGCGTCGACGGCAGCGTTGAAATTGCCAGTATGGCCCACCATATCGCCGTTTGCAAAGTTGCATATCACTAGAGGGTATCTTTTTTTTGGAATTACGCGTTCTAGTTGTTCTAATATCTGGGGTGCAGACATTTCTGGCTTCAAATCGTACGATCGTACGTCTGGAGAAGGAATAATTATTCTTTGCTCACCAGGATAAGGTTCCTGCCGGTTCCCGTTTATAAAGTATGTTACATGCGCGAACTTTTCCGTTTCAGCAATATGAAATTGTTCTAAGCCAAGCCCAGAATAAAACTGCCCTAGTGTATTTAAAACAGACCTATCTCTAAAAGCACTGATTACTTTTTTAGTTGCATTCTGTTCGGTACTAAAAGGAACAAATGAAATAAAGCGCAAATTATTTATTTTTGTTCTATTAAAATGTTCAAAATTATCTTCAGAAAAAGCTTCAGTCAATTGCTTGGCTCGATCTGAACGAAAATTAAAGAAGATTACCGTGTCTGAATCAGAAATTCTTTTCGTCTCATCTATAATCATCGGTTTAATGTATTCATCTGTTTCCATTAACCTATAAGCCTCAGACATCGCTTTTAGCGGTGTTGTCTGTTTGGCTCCTTTACCATTCACCAGCGCGTCATAAGCGATTTGCGTGCTAGTCCAAAGGCCTTTTCTATCCAAATAGACCCGTCCCATTATAGTTGCAATTTTTCCAACCTTATATTGCTTGATAGCATTTTCAGTCTGATTAATGAATTCTATACCGCTTAGTGGGTCAGTATCGCGACCGTCTGTGAAAACATGAATATAAACTTCATTAGCGCCAAGCGCGCCACATAGCTTCAATAGTGCGAATAAGTGATTGATGTGCGAGTGAATACCACCGTTTGAAACTATGCCCATGAGGTGCACGGCCTTACCTTGTTGCTTGGCCGCCATTATTGCTCCCGTTAGGGCAGCGTTTCTAAAAAACGAACCGCTCGCAATTTCTTCGTTTATGACCGAGATGTCTTGTTTTATAATTTGCCCAGCTCCGATATTCATATGACCTACCTCGGAGTTTCCGACTTCGTGTCCCGGTAGCCCCACATCAACGCCAGAAGCCCTTATCAGGGTGTTAGGATATTCGCGTAAAAGTTTATTAAAATTTGGCGTTCCGGCAATTGTAATGGCGTTTCCACCCCAGGGTGGTGCATAACCCCAACCATCCAAAATAACAAGTGCCACATTTTTTATATTCATATGAGCGAAGGCCTCAGATCTACGCCAGCCATTTCACTTGGCAGCGGGATTCCAAAGCAGTTTAAAATTGTCGGGGAAATATCTGCAAGTACGGCGATTGGTTGAGTCTGAATAAATTCATCAAATATTTGGTATTTTCCGCAATTGTGGTGCCCTAAATAGATAAAGGGTACAGGATTAAGGCTGTGTTCCTTGTTTATGTTGCCAGTAGAGAGATCGATCATTTCGTCGCAATTCCCATGATCAGCGCTTATAAACACCTCGTAACCGTTTTGAAGCATTTTAGAACAAACTGCGCTAAGACAATGATCTAAATATTCTAGTGCTTCAACGGTAGCGTTTAGGTTTCCGCTATGGCCGACCATATCAGGGTTTGCAAAATTGATTAGAATAAAGTCAAATTGACTATCAATGCTTGACGAGAGGCTTTCCACAATCTTATCTGCTGACATCTTAGGTTGGAGGTCATAGGATTTTACCTTGGGCGATGGAACAAGAATATTTTGTTGACCGGCAAATGGCTCTTTCACACCTCCGTTAAAAAAATATGTAACATGGGCAAATTTTTCGGTCTCTGCGATGTGCAATTGCTTTTTATTGCTAAGAGAAAGTAGCTCGCTAATCGATTTGACTAGGGGATTTGTCTTAGGGTCGTTCAAGTTAATATTTGAAAATAAAACATTCGCCCTAAGGTTGTCGTCATATGTTGTCATGCAGTAAAAATTTTGCACGGTTGTTGATTTCTTAATTGGTGTGCTTTGATCAACAAATGCGCGAGAAAGTTGAATAGCGCGATCCGCACGATAATTCGTAAATATCACTACATCGTTATCGAAATCCATCTTGTAATCACAAAGAATTGTTGGGTCAAAAAATTCATCTGTTATTTTGGACTTGTAATTCTCGCTAATCAGCCCACTTACACCCTCTGAGAATTTCGCGCCTTTTCCGATAATTGCATCGTAAGCTTTTTGGATTCTTTCCCAGTTCTTATCACGATCCATAGCAAAAAATCGCCCGCTAACACTCGCCAAAAAAGCATTTTCGGGCAATGCCTTCTCTATTTTTTCAATGAATTTGCCTAAAGACTTTTCAGGAACATCTCTTCCGTCTGCGATTGCGTGAATGAAGGTCTTGGTGGGTGCGAATTCTTTTGCAATAGCAATTATATGGTCTATGTGGCCATGGACTCCGCCATCGGAAAGAATTCCAATAATATGAAGATTGCCTCCAGCGCTTAACTTTTGTTTAGCGCTAACAATCGAATGTTTCTTTCCTAGTTGGTTATCACCAATAGACTTGTCTATTTGTGGCAAGTCCTGCAAAACAATTCTACCAAGTCCGATATTGGTGTGCCCTACCTCGCTGTTACCGAATTGTCCCCACGGAAGACCTACTTCCTGCCCTGAAGCTTTTAGAAGGGTTTTTGGATAAGAATTTATCGCTCCATTAAAAAAAGGCATGTTTGATTGCAAAACAGCATTTCCTTTTTCTTGAGGCGAAATTCCTAAACCGTCAAGAATTACGAGTGCGCATTTATATGCCACTTAAGCTCTCCTCGATTCTTAGTAAGCGATTATACTTAGCGATTCTTTCGCCCCTAGAGGGTGCTCCAAATTTTACGAAATCGCTTCCCACCCCAACTGCAAAATCTGCAATAAAAGTGTCTTCGGTTTCGCCCGACCGGTGGGAGACGATCGTTTTAAGGTTGCTCGATTTTGCTAGATTTGAAAATTTTATTGTTTCGCTGACGGTCCCTATCTGATTGGGTTTAATAATAACTCCATTGCAAGCTTTCTTATCAACAGCTTCAACCAAACGCTCTGAATTGCTAGCCAATAGGTCATCTCCAACGATATTAACTTTCGATCCAAATTGGCTTGTTAGGCTAGACCATGTTTCCCAATCATCTTCGGCCGCGGGATCCTCTAGGCTAATAACTGGATATTTTTGTACAATTTGGGCCAAAGTTATTCCTTTTGGCGATACACCAGCAAGATCAAGAGCAATTTTTAAGTCTGTACTTTCAGATAGAAGGCTTAGAGCGTCTTCATCGCTTGGTAGGTTTGGGGCGAATCCACCCTCGA
>Ga0247841_10001787_pt1 | contig 45655 bp, 41 predicted proteins | sample LaCruzMarch2015__2_FD_192410 | JGI IMG/M metagenome (GOLD analysis project Ga0247841, IMG submission 192410) | Freshwater microbial communities from meromictic Lake La Cruz, Castile-La Mancha, Spain - LaCruzMarch2015_18m | ecosystem: Environmental > Aquatic > Freshwater > Lake | place: Spain... | reverse complement strand
GGTCGGCGGAGAATTCGCCGTAGGCGATTTAGTTTTGTCGCATTTCTACCCCTCCCCCGTGAGGCTGTAACAAAAGTCTGAGCTACCTCTATTTTATGGTAGTCCGACGACTGAAGCCGTCGGTTCCAATTTTGTAACCTCAATTGAACCAACGGCTTTAGTCGTTGGAGCACGAACTAATATCCGGTCGCAATTCGACAGAATAGACTTTTGATACAGCCTCTGAAGGGGTGGGGTAAATTACCTCGTAGAAGTTTTACTAACTGGTTAATTATACTAATCCATAAAGTTAATAATATCATAGGGTTGTCAAGGTTATTTCTTACTGTTTTCCTCAATCTTTTTCTTATTCCCCCTAAACATATTCCATTGTCCAAATTTTCTATCTTTGTGCTGATTATGGAAGAAAGCACTTCAAAAGAAAAGGTCCTGAAATACGTCAGGGAGGCTCTTATTTCAAAGACGGATCAGCCATTTCCAAAGATCGACTATGAGAAGCCGGTATTCAGTGAAATGGAAGAATCGCTGGATATCAATTTCGCGCAGGAATTGACCGGCGCCGGAGGCTTGTTCATCTATTGCGAGAGTGAAGGGGAAGTCATTAATGGTATCAAATTTCTAATGAAGGACAGGAAATGGGACAGCATTTTCACCCTTGAACCCAAGATTATCAGTTTGTTACACCAGGGACAAATAAATTGCATTTTTGATCATGATCAATTGACCCAGGCACATGTAGGGATGACCACCTGTGAATCTCTTGTAGCCAGGCTGGGAAGCATCATGGTTTCCACCGGGCAGATGGCAGGACGCCAGATATTTATTTATCCTGAAATCCATATTGTTTTAGCCTATTCAACGCAACTAGTAGGCGACCTGAAGGATGCCCTGGTTAAAATAAGAAAGAAGTATGAACAAAAGATGCCTTCGATGGTAACGCTCATCACAGGCCCCAGCCGCACTGCCGATATTGAAAAAACATTGGTAATGGGAGCGCACGGGCCTAAAGAATTATATGTCTTCCTGCTGGAAGACCGGATTTGATTAGTAAATTTACCCTGTGCAAAACTTATATACGAGGACTATCACCGGCATTTTACTCACAGCTCTGATTATCGGCTCTCTTTTGCTGCATCCGTTGGCTCTTGTCATTGTAATCTTTGTCCTGATGATGGTCGGTTTGCTGGAGTTTTTCAGGCTGGCCGGTTTACGTGAAATATACCCGCAACGGGTTTTGGGCTTCGCGGTCGGGACAATCATATATATCACCGTGGCAGTTTCCGCCCTGGGGATAATTTCAACCTGGTACCTGGCCTTTCTGCCTCCTCTGATCTTTGTTTTTTTTATCGCGGAGTTGTTTCGCACGAAGCCAAATTCATTGTTGAATATAGCTTTCAGCATTCTACCTATCGTCTATATTTCCATCCCTTTTGCCATGATGATTTTCTTAATGAACCCTGTGGTTATCGGTGAACACCCTTACTGGCATATACTATTAAGCTTATTAATCATCCAGGGGAGCTATGACACTTTTGCTTACCTGGCTGGAAAAGCGATAGGAAAACATAAACTATTCGAAAAAATTTCACCGAAGAAAACCTGGGAAGGCACTATTGGAGGAACATTCTTCGGCCTGATTGCAGCCTTCATATTGTCACTTTTCTTCAAAGAGCTTACAACCTGGCAATGGCTCGTTGCAGCATTGATTATCAATATTTCTGGCACTTTCGGTGATTTATCGGAATCAATGCTTAAACGCCAGTTACATGTAAAGGACTCCGGAAACATATTTCCAGGCCATGGCGGCGTGCTCGACCGGTTTGATGCAGCCATATTTTCAGCACCGGTACTAATTTGTTATCTTTTATTGCTCAACTTATGAGACTACATCATAAAGGATACATACCCCTTCTACTCATGATGGCCATTTTGCTGGTAATGGTCTGGCTGATCAACCTGGTTTTTCCGCAGCAAACTACGGTACATTATATTCTTTACGTCGCCGGTGCTATTTTTTATTTCCTGTGCATTCGTTTTTTCAGGCGACCGTTCAGGGAAATTCATCCTGATCCCGATAAAATTCTGAGCGCTGCCGACGGGCACGTGGTTGTAATTGAAGAAATCTATGAAACAGAATATTTTCAGGATCAGCGGATACAGGTTTCCATCTTCATGTCACCATTTGACGTGCATGTAAACTGGTATCCCGTCAGCGGAGAGATCCTTCATACCAAATATCACCACGGTTCTCATATCCCGGCATACAGGCCTAAAGCCAGCCTGGAGAATGAACGCATGTCGATCGTGATAGAAAATGAACACGGAAAACCGGTAATGATGACGCAGATTGCCGGGATTGTGGCCAGGCGTGTATTCACAAACGCAAAAACAGGCAGTTACGTTTTTCAGGGCGAAGAAGCGGGGATTATCAGGTTCGGCTCAAGAGTCGATCTTATCCTCCCAAAAGATGCTGAGATACGGGTTAAATTAGGGCAAAAGGTAAAAGGATGCGAGACTATCATTGCATCATTTCAGGATAAATCTTTATTTTTGCAAAAATCCTAAATAAAGACCATCATGACTGAGGAATCTGAATTTTTACTTGAGGAAACTGAAGACCAGATGAACAAATCAGTGCAGTTCCTGGAAAAAGAATTGCATAAGCTTCGCACGGGGAAGGCGAGTCCCCAGATGCTCGAAGGGATCAGGATCAATTACTATGGCGTGGTAACCCCTATTGAACAAGCAGCAAATATCTCTACGCCCGATGCCAGGCAGATCATCATTCAGCCGTGGGATAAAAGCATTATTCATGATATCGACAAAGCTATCATGGCAGCTAACCTGGGACTGAACCCCAAAAATGAAGGGGAAGTATTACGCATCCTGGTACCTCCGCTTACCGAAGAGCGTCGCCGTGATCTGGTCAGGAAAGCCAAATCTGAAGCTGAAAATGCAAGGATCAGTATCCGCAACATTCGCCGTTCGTCGAATGATATGGCCAAAGACCTCGAGAAAGAAGGTGTTTCTGAAGATGAAGTTAAGAAGCTACAGGAAGAGATCCAGAAACTGACCGGCAAGTATATTGAATTAGTTGATAAGATTGCGGTTCAGAAGGAAAAGGATATTATGACGGTGTGATGGATTGTCGATTGTCGATTTAATTTTCCATCGACCATCGGACGTCGACCATCGACAATCGAATATCTTATCATCTTTCTGTACAATTTTTACAAATATCAATCTCTCGTCTCGAAGAGAAAAGCTTTTTCCGAAAAGCATAATATGTTTCCCCCCGCCAGATCTCCTTAAAACTTTGTTTCTTAAGATCTCCCAGACGATGGTTGGCATCTTTATCAAAACAACAGGGAACGACAAGCCCATCCCAGGTAATCACACACCCCCGCCACATCCTCAAACAATGGTTATACATCGGATTATCAATAACATACATGCCTTCCATTTTCTTTTTATATCGCGACAAAGATTCATTTACAGGAATAAGAGGGTTTCCTTCTTCATAATTATATACCTGGGCAGATTTAAGCTCCAGTTTGTCAACTCCGAGATCCTTGGCCAGTTTGCGCAATTCAGGGATCTGGTGCTCATTCGTGCTGAAAATGATAAATTGGAGAATGATATATGGGGTCTTCGACCGAAGTTCTCTTTTCCATTTTACCAGGTTACGTGTTCCTTCGATCACTTTTTTAATTGATCCTCCTGACCTGTATTTCTCATAGGTTTCCTGATCCAGGCCGTCAAGAGAAATAATGATCCGGTCCAGACCCGACTCCACTGTTTTTCTTGCCAGGCTATCGGTCAGAAAGTGAGCATTGGTTGAAGTAGCAGTATAGATCTTCTTTTTTCGGACTTCCCCGACCATTTGAAAAAAAAGCGGATTAAGATAAGGTTCTCCCTGGAAATAAAGGATCAGGTAAAACAGGTCGGGATGAAGTTGATCGATGACCTGGCGATACATTTCGAGGGACAGTGAACCGGTATTACGGGTGAATTTACGAAGTCCTGATGGGCATTCGGGACAACGCAAATTACAGGAAGTGGTCGGTTCTATCGAAATAGTGAACGGGTTGCCCCAATGCTTTACCTTACCGGTGTATTGGCTGAAATAGTAACTTGAAAAAAGCTTAAAAAGATTGAATGCTCTTCGTGGCGACAGGCAGGCCAGCAGGTGTATAGTATCGTATAACCTTGAAATCAAAATAATTAAGATTTTTTCATTTTATTTTGACGTAGCCGTTTTCTCAGTAATGAAACGGCCATAAATCCCAGCTTGAATGCTAACCCGGATCCGCGGAATAAATTCTCACGGACTTTACTGATAAGCGCACCACCGGTAAGGTTATCCGTAATTTCATTGAAAGTGGATTTAATTTTCAGCTCCTGCTCCAGCAACCGCTTTTGGTGGAGTTCTTTTAATATTTTTATTTCCAAAAAATCATTGTTCTTCTTTCTCATCTTCCAGGTCATTAAATTTATCTAACTCCATCTCGTTGATAATCATTTTGGTAAATGGTTTCACAATGAGCGGCTTTCTGAATGCGTAGATCAGCGATGCGATCAGTATATAAAAACCTGCAATGATCAGAAAACCCAGGGACATTTTCCCGGTCAGCTCTGAGAACCAGAAAGCAAAAGAGAATGATCCGAAGACCAGGACAAAAAAGAGAAACAGGAAAATGACCAGCCATAGAACAAAGCCGGAAAAAAACCTGATCAGGAATTCGGCTGCATAAAGCCGGGTGTAATTGACCCTGAGGTTAAAGTAAACCTTAAACTGCTCGAAAAGCCTCTTGAACTGGGTGGAGAGGTTGTCTGTTTCCATAGTCTTTGGTCATTTATTTTTAAATTCTCACGTCTCCCGCTTGATTTTTTTTCGGTCTTCCAGCTGTTTTGCGCCCGGGTTCAGGTTCAGGTTCGGCTTCAAGATCCATTTCATCAATCAGGTCGCCAAGACCCAGACCTAATTCGTCAGACAGGTCTCGTATCTTTTTACGGATATTCTGCCGGGTTGCACTTCCTTTATCGGGGGCGAACAGGATGCCTGCTATTGCGCCAGCGGCGGCGCCTGCCAGGAAGCCTAGCAGAAAATTCGATACCGTCTTGTTCATTTTATCAGATATTTTCTGTTAATTTATCAATGAGTTTAAATCCGCTCAGAAACTCTTTCGCCACGATCCTGAGGACCGTATATCCCGGGATAGCCAGGATCATTCCAGGAACGCCAGCCAGGCTCCCTGCCATCAATATTACCAGGAGAATCTCAATGGGGTGCGCATTTACCCGGTTGGAGAAGATCAGCGGTTGTATTACAAAATTATCGATCAGATTCGCTATTGAGAAAACGAGGATCACCGTGATAGCCGAATTCAGCGCATTATCATACATTCCAAGTCCCAGATCGGAGGAAATACCGAGTATCGTTCCAATTGTCGCTCCGATGATAGGCCCAAGATAAGGGATCACGTTCATTAATCCCCCGAAAAAACCTATCAATATTGCATTTTTAATCCCAAAGACAGACAGGCCGATCGTAAGCAGGATCATCATGATGAAAAGCTGTGAGAGCAGGCCAATAAAATATCTTGATAGCATGATCTTGGTCTTATGAAGGATGGTTATGACTTCCGGCTGGAAACGATCAGGCGCAAATAACAGGATACCACTCCGCAGCAGCTGGCGGTCACGCAGAAAAAAGAACGAAAGGAACAAAACTGAAAAGATGCCGATGACGAATGTACTTGTTGCACCGAGAAGCTTTTCAAAAAGGTTTGAAAAATCGGCAACGTTGATCACTGAAGTGATCTGGCGCCTCAGAATGCTCTGGAGTGTCTGATCTGCTTCAATAACATCATAGGAAAGCAGCAATCCCTGCAACCGGTCAATCACCCCAGCAAAGTAAGTAACTACTTCATCCACATTTATTTTCGATATCATTTGGGCCTGGCGAGTAATAAGAGGGACAAAAAGGAAGACCAGGCCCACAAGCACCCCTAACAGGGATACCATTGTAAAGAGGGCTGCGACCGATTTAGGCATAAATAGTTTGCCGATCCTGATTTTCGAAAGAACTTCCACAAGCGGCTGGCCAATCAAAGAAATGACTCCGGCGGTAATGATGTAAACTAATATATTGAAGAAATACCACATCATGAAAAGACCGAGAAGCACCCCGATCACTGCAATGATGACTCGATATTTCTTACTCATAGAAGATTATATTATAAGACCCTATAACAAAGTTAAGAAATTAAAGTCAGTTATTTCTGTTCCGGGCAAATTTTCCCCCAGGATTTATTGGGACGGGGGCCCATGACCATGACAATCTCTATATCACTACTGACCAATGATCTATGGTCCAGAAAATTAGCTGAATATCTTTTTCCGTTCATGAAAATATCCTGGATGTAAATGTTATCCATCGATTGATTTTTAACTATTATTTCCAGTTTATTTCCGTTATTCAATGTGATAACTGCAGATTTTACCAGAGGACTTCCAATGGTGTACCAGTCAGATCCGGGGCAAACCGGGTAAAATCCAAGGGCACTGAAAATGAACCAGGCCGACATCTGGCCACAATCATCATTTCCGCAGAGGCCATCCGGTGCGCTGGCATACATGGTTTTCATGATCATCCTGACTTTTTCCTGCGTCTTCCAGGGCTGGCCGGTCCAGTTGTACAGGTAAGGGATGTGATGTCCGGGTTCATTGCCGTGAACATAACAACCAATGATGCCATCCCGCGTTATATCTTCCGTTTCTTTAAAATTTTCATCCGGCAAATGCATGGTAAACAGCGAATCAAGGTGCCTTGAAATTTTTTCAGTGCCTCCCATCAGGCTGATCATCTCAGGAATATTGTGTGGGACATACAAGCTGTAATTCCAGGCATTTCCTTCGATAAATCCCTGTCCGTGCGTATTAAGGGCGTCAAACGGCTCTTTCCAGGAGCCATCGCTCAATTTTGGCCTCATAAAGCCTGTACCCCGATCATAAACATGCAAAAAGCTTTCAGATCGTTTGGTAAAAGCCAGGTCGGTTCCTTCATTGCCAATATTACGGGCTAATTGGGCAATGGTCCAGTCATCGTAGGCATATTCCAGTGTTTTTGAAACCGATGATGAATTGTTATCTTCCGGAACAAAACCCAGTTTTTTATAATAGGCCAATCCGTCATAAAGATCATAATTGGCCGTATTCACGCAGGCTTCGAGCGCATGGCCGGTATCGAAATCATCATTCCCTTTAACGACAGCATCTGCGATCACTGAAACAGCATGATATCCGATCATGCACCAGTTTTCATTAGCATGGTGCGACCAAACCGGGAGCATTGGGTGTACGCTCTGATCATAATGTGCCAGCATCGATTTGATCATATCTTCATTCCTTTTGGGCTGAATGAGATTGAATAACGGATGCAAAGCCCTGTATGTATCCCAGAGCGAAAAGGTCGTGTAATTTGTAAAACCGTCCGCATGGTGGATATTCTGGTCCAGGCCGCGATAGGCGCCATCAACATCCATGTAAACCGTCGGGCTTAGAAAAGAATGATAAAGTGCCGTATAGAAGGTCGTCTTGTCGGCGGGAGTTATTGTTTCCACGACCACCTTGTTCAGTTCATTATTCCAATTCTCCTGGCTCTCCCTGATGACCCGTTCGAAATTCCAGTCAGGGATTTCCGTCTGAAGGTTTTTCAGGGCGCCTTCTGCACTTACAGATGACAAAGCAAATTTTACCAGCAACTTCTCCCCTTCTTCCATATTAAAGTCGAAATAAGTCCTGATCTTTTTCCCTGCCATTTCCGGGAAATTTTTCGTTTCATCAAACTTCCTGTAAAAGCCCCGATAAACCGACTGATCATATTTTTTATGGCCATACTGGTAAAATGGTTTGTTGAAGACCATAGCAAAGTAAATCACACGTGTCCTGGCCCAGCCGTTTGTCTGGCGATAACCGGTAACCAGGGTGTCATTTTCAACGCGGATGAATGTCCAGACATTTTTATCATCATAATTATAAATGCCATGGATAAGGTCAAGGATGATATGGGCACTGTCGGTTTGAGGGAAAGTATACTGATGAAAGCCGACCCGCGTTGTAGCCGTCAGTTCCGCGAGAATGCCATCATCATCCAGCATCACTCTGTAATATCCCGGTTCGGCAACTTCATTCTGGTGAGAATATGCCGAACGGTAACCGCTTTCAGGGTGGTCAGCTATCCCCGGGTTTAATTGTAAATGCCCCACCGACGGCATGAGCAGAAAATCCCCCAGGTCGGAATGCCCGGTCCCGCTGAAGTGCGTGTGGCTGAATCCCACTATCGTCGGATCATCATACTGGTAACCAGAGCAATAGGCATAAACTTCCCCACTATATTTTCCTTCTTTTTCATAGCTGATGGTATCTGTATCGGGGCTGAGCTGCACCATGCCAAACGGGACCGTTGCCCCGGGATAGGTATGACCCATGCGCTGGGTGCCAATCAAAGGGTCAACAAAGGGTAGAAGGTTTTGTTGTGAGAATATACTTTCTACAAGAACTGATAACATTACAGTAATCAAATAGCGGACCATCATTTAGTGTTAAGGTTTAAGTTTTAACACTAAGAGTTTCTCTCTGGTCATCTCTTTCATGGAGTACGGAATTCCTCCCGTTCCTATCCCGGATTCGTCGCGGCCGCCAAAAGGCATCCAGTCAACCCGGAAGGCCGTGTGATCGTTGATCATCACGGCAGAAGCATTGAGTTTCTGCGCCGTTTGCAGCGCTATATCGATATCACGGGTAAAAATGGCTGCCTGGAAAGCGTACCGGAGACTATTGGCTCTTGAGATGGCATCTCCAAGCGCTGTATAAGGGTAGATGCAGATCACGGGGCCGAAGACTTCCTCTTTTGACACCCTGACGTGCTCCGGGGGAGCGTATAAGACGGTTGGAGGATAGGTTGATTGGGCGATTGGGCGATTGGACGATTGGGCGATTTGTCGATTTGGATTTTGTCCGCCAACTGGCGGATTGAATTTTGAATTTGTTTGGTCCCGAGTACTCGGGACGGTGCTTGGAATTTGGAATTTAGAATTAAAAGTACCGCCTGATAAAAGTTCTGCGCCGCCTGATACCGCTTCTTCTACCCAATCATGGACGCGATCAGCTTCGCTTTCTGCTATCAGGGGGCCGATATCCGTCTGTGGGTCAAGCGGATCGCCAACCTTAAGATTAGATGCGATATCAGCCAGCTTTTCTGCGAAAGGCCGTGCCAAATCCTGATGAACAAACACCCGTTGCACTGAAACACAGACCTGTCCTGCATGATAAAATCCGCCTTTGGCAATACCGGGAGCTATTTCGTCAATATCTGCAGTTTTATCAATAATGACCGGGGCCACACCCCCGTGCTCAAGTGCAACGCGGGTTCCGGGGGCAAGAATCGACCGGAGGTGCCAGCCGACTGCATGTGATCCGATGAAAGTCACATAGCCAATCCGTGGATCGGCAGCGAGTTTTTCTGCCAGGTCGCGACGGCAGACCAAAGCGGTGCAGTAAGCTTCCGGCAGGCCTGCTTCATAGAGCAGGTTTACCAGATTAAAGCAGGATACCGGCGTTGAAGAGGCGGGTTTGACAATGACCGGGCAACCGGTTGCGATGGCGGGGATCACCTGGTGGATGATCAGGTTTAAAGGGTGGTTGAATGCGCTGATGGCCAAAACCACCCCGATAGGTTCCCGTGTTGTAAAAGCAAGCCGGTTGACCGATGCGGCCGTCATCCCCATCGGGATCTCTTCTCCCCGCAGGTTATATAGTTCGGCAACTGCGATTTTAACACCATTAATAGCCCGGACAACTTCCACTTTCGAATCGCGATAAGGCTTGCCTCCTTCTTCGGCTGCAATCCTGGTAAGCTCCTCAACCTGCTTTTCCATCAGAACGGCAAGCTTTTCCAGGATTTCGATCCGTTGATATTTGGGAAGCCAGCGGGATTGGTCACGGAACAGGTTATATGCTTTGCTTACAACGTGTTCTATCTCCTTTTCCCCTGCAAGGGGAAATTCACGGATAAAATGCCGGTCGTACGGCGACTTTACAGCTAATATATCAGACATACAGAGGATTTTATAATTCCTCAACCAGGTCGGAAAAGATTTTCACCAGTCCTTCCTCGGCCTGGGAGGCGTAATAAAGAATTCTTGAGATATCGACAGGTTCCAGATGATCCGGGTCACATTCATCAGTAACAACGGATATCGCTGCCACGGGGAGTTTCATGTGGTTAGCCACAATCACTTCGGGAGTGGTCGACATCCCCACCACATCGGCCCCAATCCGGCTGAGGAACCTGTATTCTGCGCGTGTTTCCAGGTTTGGTCCTGAAACAGCTACATATACGCCTTTGTGTAAGGTGATTCCATTCTTTTCAGCGATCCGGATGATCTTCTGATTAATTTCCTTTGAATAGGCATGGCTCATATCAGGGAAACGAAGTCCCAGTTCATCGATATTTGGACCAATAAGGGGATTAGGGAGCAGGTTGATATGGTCTTCAATGAGCATAAGCGAGCCTTTCTTGAAGGTGGTATTCATGGCACCGCAGGCATTGGAAACCAGCAAACAATGGATACCCAGTACCTTCATGACCCTGATCGGGAAGGTAATTTCCTGGGTTGTATAACCTTCGTAAGTATGTGAACGGCCTTTCATAACCAGGACGCGTTTGCCGCGAAGCTTGCCATAGATCAGGATTCCGTGGTGAAATTCGACAGTAGAAATTGGAAAGTGGGGGATCTCTTCGTAATCGATTTCTATTTCGGACTCGATCTGGTCGGCCAGTTTTCCAAGGCCGGTTCCAAGGATGATTCCGATTTCAGGGGCAATGATCCCCTTCGATCTTAAAAAAGCTGCTGATTCAAGTATTTTATTCATCATGATCGTTCAAATAAGACAGCGAAGGTAAGAAAATTCTACATAAATAGAACACGGATGCCTGCGAACCCCGAGGCCTCGGGGCAAGTTGCGGCGAATAATTGCGAATAAGGGATTCACGTAAATTCGCATAATCCGTGTCATTCGCGTTCTATTTAATAACCTGGCTAAGAAATTCAAAAAACCCTTGCTTTTTCGTTTAAAATGTTGTACTTTAGCAATCTGCCCATCGTGTGAAGGCTCGTCTAAGATTGCTCCTTTCCTATCTCACACAACTCTCACTTGTGCATAATAACATTATTAACCTGCAAAATCCAATAGCCATGAAGACAAGGTTACACCATTTTGTCGAGATGATGCTGCGTGTATTATCTTTTTTTGTACTTTTTTTAATCTGTTTCCAGAATCAGGTTTTCGCCTCCGAAACCAAACCTAACGAGCCGGGCCCATGGCCGTCCTTGCAGGTGAATACTTATACAGGTAACTTATTCCACCTGCGTAGTGACCTGCTGATTCCTACCAGGGGTGAAATACCGCTTGAGATCCTTTTTTCTTACAACAGCCTGAAATACCAGCATGATAAAGGATATGGAAATGGTTGGTCGTTAAATTTCGGGATGTATTATAAACCGGTTGGCAATGATATGATCATTTTCCGTGAGGAAGGTGAAGAAGATGTCTTCACATGGGATGGTTCCGCGTTTGTTCCACCCTCAGGCGTGTATGATGTCCTCACCGAATATGAACCTGGCAAATACCTGCTCACGACAAAATATGGCTTAAAGTACTATTTTGAAAGCTCCATACATAAGCGATTGACTAAAATTACTGACAGGAACGGCAATACGACCACTATTTCGTATACTGACGGAAAACCAACCGCCATTACTGATCCGGCGGGCAGATTGCTCAATTTGAGCTGGGTGAACAGCCATCTTTCACAGATAACCGATCCCAATACGACACCCGGCCGGGTAATTGATTTCCAGTATGACGGATCATGGAACATGATCCAGGTTACCAGGCCATTAAGCAACATCTACCTGTATGGTTATGATTCATCGGGAAAAATGATCTTTGTCACCGACCCGCTCTCAAATACCGTAAGTGTTTCTTACGATGTAAATGAAGCCGTGGCCGGCATAAATTGCCCACCGGTGAATTATCATAAAACATTCATATATGACAATTGTAATAATACGACAACGGTTAGCCAGGTCGTAACTTCGATCATACGGCAGACCGTTTATACGTTTGACCTTAATGGCAGGGTTATCGCTAAACAATTTCCCGATGGAAATGGTGTCAGTTATTCCTGGGATAGTCAGGAGAATATGATAACCTATACGGATGAAAACGGAAATATGACCTTCTTTGCCTGGGATCCGAAAGGCAATATGCTGAGCAAAACCGATTGCCTGAGTAACTCCGAACAGTTTACCTATGAAAGCACGTTTAACAAAGTCGCCAGTTATTTAAATAAGAATGGCAACCCGACATTTTATTATTATGATGGCTTCGGAAACCTCACCAGCATAGCCGATTGCATCCCGAATTCCGAATTTTATACCTATGATGCTTACGGAAATATGCTCACTTCAACGGATAAAAACGGCTTTACAACGGATTACACCTATAACATTCACGGTTATCTTACCGGCCTGACCGATCCTTTTGAATATGTCGAATCTTACACTTACGACCAGGTCGGAAATATGCTTACATCTAATGATAAAAGAGGTTTTGCAACAGTATTTTCTTATGATCTGCTTAACAGGCATACAGGTACGCTTGACGCATTGGGTTACACCAGCAGTTATTCCTATGACGGGAATGGAAATCTTGTAAGTGAAACGAACCAGAATTCCAAAACGACCACCTATTCTTATGATCCCTTAAACCGGCTAATTGGCAAAACTGATGCGCTGGGCGGAATCACAAGCTATACTTATAATGAGGCAGGAAATAAGATATCGGAAACGAATGAAAATGGATTTACCACTGCCTACACTTATAATTCACGAAACTGGCTAATAAAAAATACCAACTGTCTGGGTTACTCTGAATCGTATTCCTATAATAATGCCGGCAACATGCTAACTTCCATGGATAAAGCCGGAAACACTACTAATTATCAATACGACTGCCTGGGACGGTTAACTGTTGTAACTGACCCGAATGGATATATCGAATCATATTCATATGACCCTGTTGGTAATAAGATCAGTTCAGTCAATAAAAAGGGAATTCCAACAAACTATTTCTATGATTGTCTTAACCGTCTTATTAACACAAATTATGCACTTGGCTATTCGGAATCGTATGCTTACGATGCTGAAGATCAACGAACAACAGTTACCAATAAAAATGGTTTCACCACCAGCTACACTTATGATGCCCTTGGGAGAGTGCTTCAGGTTACTGACCCTCTGGCCAAAACAGAATTATATACCTATGATGAAGCTGGAAATATAGCCAGCTTTACAAATAAAAAAGGGTTCACTACAACCTATACTTACGACAATATCGGTCGCCTGATCTCCAAAACTGATCCATTGCCATTTGGATACTCGGAATCTTACACTTACGACGGAGTTGGTAACAGGCTGACAGTTGCTGACAGACGTGGATATACAACTACTTTTACTTATGATGACCTGAACAGACCTCTGTCAACTGTCGACCCCCTTGGTTATACAGAGTCTTACACCTATGATGCTATGGGCAACCAGTTGACTTTCACTAATAAAAACGGGAATGTCACCAGTTATTCTTATGACTGTCAGAGCCAGCAAACCAGCACAACAGATCCTATGGGCTATTCAGAATATTATGCTTATAATGCTGTAGGGAACATGACTAGCCTTACCGGTAAAAATGGAGGCATCACTGCCTGGAATTACAGTTGCTGCAGGTTATTAAGCATGACAGACCCGCTTATGTATTCAGAATCTTACGGATACGACCAGGTTGGGAATAAGACCAGTCTTACGAATAAAAACGGTATGGTTTCTAACTATATATATGATAATTTAGATCGTCTGACTACTATTACAACACCCCTGGGAAATCAAACCCTGTATTCCCGGGATGGCATGGGAAATGAACTGACCAGGACCGATGCCAACCTTAACACGACTACCTATACTTATAATGCCCGGGGCGAACTCATTACCACCTTGTACCCCGATGCAACAACTATCAGCTATTCCTATGATAACAATGGGAATATCACACAAACTACAAATACAGGCGGAACAGGTAATGTTATCACTTATAATTACGATGCGCTCGACAGGCTGATCTCCAAACAGACCAATTTTGGCTTGTTTTCAAAGACCATCACCTATGGTTACGACCAGAACGGAAACAACACCAATATCATTTCACCCGCCGGAACTATAAGCTACCAGTATGATGCGAACAACAGGGTCATTCAAAATACTGATCAGAATTTGCAAATTACTACATATCAGTATGATGCTGCCGGTAATCAAACAGCGGTTCATTATCCCAATGGCGTATCCACTTTTACTACTTATGATGCAATGGGCAATGTATTATCCGTAATGACTGCCGATACTCCGCCACCACCACCGCTGCCGCCACCTGACAGTCCTGGTGTAAAAAAAGCAAAGGTTGTGACTGACATACCGGGTCAAATCCTTTTTGAAACTGACTACGCTTGTGAGACAATAATTGCACCGGTTTCAGGGCCAGGGCTATCAGAAGCAGAACCTGTGATCATCTCCATTTTGAATTTAGGCGCTATGGTTTTGCCTCAGATTGAAGTATCTTATTCGATTGACGGCGGCATGCCGGTCTCTGAAACAATCCCGATACCTATCCCGCCGATGATGCCATTTAGTTATGTATTCATGCAAACGGCAGATCTTAGTATTCCGGGACACACTTATGAATTAACGGCATGTGTAATGGCAATGGGGGATGAAAACCCGATGAACGATTGCATGACTTCTTTGATCACAAATGAAGGTAGCGTTTTTTTAACTTATCAATCCTTCAACTATGGATATAATTCCATGGGCGATATATTATGGGAACAACATTTAGATGGCGCCATCATCAATTATGAATATAACCTGAGAAATGATCTTTTATCGGAATACATGATTCCATCCGGTAATTTGAATCAATACACTTATACCCCTACCGGACAAAGAGCCTCAAAAACTGAAAACGGAATCATTTCAGAATACTTTTATAATGATGATGACATGCTGATCGCTGCAGGAGGTAATATCTACCTGAATGATAATAGGGGTAACCGTGTCACTTTAACTGATCCCTATGGAGATGTTACACACTTCAGCTATGGGTTTGAAAATGAATTGCGGCATGTTAATTTACCGGATTTAACTTCCGTACACTATGATTATTCAGCTTTAGGTACCCAATTGAAAAAAACTGAAAATGGCATTTCGACCTATTTTCTTTCGGTTGGGCAGGATAATCTGGAAGAATACAATTCGTCAGAAGTGGTGATCGCAAGATATAATCCCGGGATCAGCATCAACCTGGAAGGTATGACTGGTTATTATATATATAATGGATTTGAAAGCGCAACCATGCAGATGGATCCTGTAAAATCCATAATTGCCACAGCCGGTTTTGATGCATTTGGCATGGTTACAAATTCCACCGGGATGTGGATGCACAATACCATGGTATTTAATAGCCTGCCCTTAGATGCAACTGTGAACCTTTATAAAAAAGATGAAGGTGTTTTCTATGACCTGTTTACAGGTTCTACCGTGAATTCCAAGCCATCGGAAGAAAAAGGCAAACCTGCAGTATCTGAGCCTGGTGAGAATGTGAAAGATGTAAAAGAAGGTGGTAATCCGGCTACGGAAGAAAAAAAAGTTAAATGTTGCGGGGTTAAGAAATTTGTCGTCAAATGGTCGAAACCATCGGGATGGTATGTTGGCCAGATGCTGAGAATAGATGTTGAAATTGAATTTATGGCAGATGATGAACACGATCCTGCTTGTTGTGAGTTTTGTCAAAATGTAAAAACGGTTTTTAAGATAATTGATGGTCCGAATAAAGGGCGGCGTGGTGACACCTCTCCCATGCACGATGACCATTATGGAAGAGGCGATGATTCAGACGGAAAACCAGGACTTAGCGATCCGGGCTTCACAACAGATGATAATCCCGGGTTTAATCCTGATCGTCTGAAATTGGACCCGAATGATAATATTGAATACTCTTTCACAGCCGAGCAAATGGTGAAAGAAAAATGCGAGTCGCCTTGCCCGAAAGGTACTATCGTAGCTCAAAGAGGTCCTCACACGGCCACTGTGAAAGGTAAAGAACCCCGTACTTTTACCGGGGTGCCAACGACGCTCGACAAATGAAATAAATATGAAAAAAAGAATCCTGGTCGTCATGATGATTGTATTAAGCATTGTTAATATTTCTTTCAGCCTGAAATCTCAGAATCAAACTGAAGCAGAGAAAAGAGTGGATAGTATTTTTCTGAATTATCAAAATGAAATATTTAATGAATCATCAGATCTTAATGAGGCATCCGGCTGGATTATGGAGCTTCCATCCGGAAAAAGCGTAATCCGTTCGTTTCTTATGTATCAGGCAGATACTATTATTTCACTGGGGAATGAGACAGTCCCTCATTTATTCAAATGGGTTATGAACGATGAACTCTATATCAGGTATATCGCGGTATATGCATTGCAGCAAATTACCGGCATCTCACCATATATACCCTATTTTGACAAGGAAGACCCTGACGGAAATCGTCAGAAAGCCATTAAAGCCTGGAATGAATGGTGGGAAAATAATAAGAGTAAAGATTAATGTTGAATCAGTTAAATATCAATAAAATGAATAATTACAAAATGAAAAAGAATTTGTTATTAGCAGTAGCGCTACTACTGACCATGACAGGATTCACCCAGGATTTCGCTTCAGGCGGTTACCAGGGCGGCACACACGGAAATATTAAATATACTTTGTGGACCGGAGCCGTGGATGATGACTGGAGCAAACCGGCCAACTGGTGTCCGGCCATTGTTCCAGACCAGGAGAAGGATGTTGTTATCCCTTCTTCGGCTGTTGTAATGCCGGAAGTGAAAGTTACCGGCCTGAGCTGCAAAAGTGTAACCCTCGAGCCAGGAGCGGCGCTGACTATCAAACCGGGGTATGTTTTAACCGTGAACGGGCAGGAAGTGGAGTAGTCGGCTGTTAATAATGGAACGCGAATATCCGCGAATGCGGCGAATAATCGCGGATAAAAAAATTCGCGTAAATCCGCTTTATTCGCGTCATTCGCGTTCTATTTGTTGTGCTTTCGCTCGTTAGAAAACACCTTCCTTATAAATTTCGGTTCCTTACCGAAATTCAATAGTAAACCCACCTCAATCTCAGTGGCTTTCAAATAGTTAATCAATTGATATTCATGCTCTAATACCAGTACCTCGGCTGCTTTCAGTTCGATGATCAGAACATCTTCAACAATGATATCTGCAAAGTATTCTCCAACAATAACATTATTGTAGAAAACCTTTATCGGACATTGTTTTTTGCATGAAATACTATTATTGATAAGCTCCAGATAAAGAGCATTTTCATATACCTTTTCCAAAAATCCATAACCTAACGTATTATAGACTTTGAAAAAGCTATGAATGACCTTGTTTGATAATTCTCGTTCAAGCATTTTATTTGTTTATCAGACTTTTTCAAGCAAAATACCCGGTTGTTGATAATTTTTGTTTTTATATAAATAATAGAACACGAATACCCGCGAATGCGGCGAATAATCGCGGATAAAAAAATTCGCGTAAATCCGCTTTATTCGCGTCATTCGCGTTCTATTAAATGACAATTAAATTAAATTTCAAATTTTTCCTATATCTTTAGCCCTTCAATTTTCACTTATGAGAATTATTCCACAATTACTCGTTATTACTGCCGTGCTTGGGCTTCTGACATCTTCTTATGCCCAGGTGGAAAGCAATCAGGAGTCCTGGATGCTTAGCCCGCTTACTATTCAGGAAGAATTACAGTTGCAATGCCTGCCGGAGCTTAAATTGCCTCCTGGATACGGTACCCGCGACTTGCCATATATGGTGGATAATTCAATACAGATTTATATGCGGCCGGTATTCCAGCAGGATGGGTTAAGCTGCGGACAGGCCTCTTCGATAGGTTATAATTTTACTTATGAAATGTCGCGGGAAAGAGATATCAACGCTAGTCTCCTTCAGAATCAATATCCTACGCATTTCTCCTGGAACTTTATGAACGGTGGTGCCGGCTATTATGGCGTCAGTTACCTGCACAGTTTGCAAATCCTGAAGGAATTCGGTATGCCAAATGTCGTGGATTATGGCGGTGCAATGGGTTTTGGCGGTCCAAATCGTTGGATGTCAGGTTATACGCAGTATTACAACGGTATGCATAACCGCATCACCAATGCCTATCAGATCCAGGCCGGTACCCCGGAAGGATTGCTTGTCCTGAAACACTGGTTGCACAGCCATCTCGACGGCTCCACAGTCGGTGGGGTAGCCAGTTTCTATGGACAGCACCAGGGAACCAGCCTGATGCTGCCTGAAGGAACTCCTGAAGCCGGAAAATATGTTCTTATTTCCTTCGGGGGCAGCCCTAACCATGCTATGACCATTGTCGGTTACAACGACTCTATCAGGTGGGATTATAACAACGATGGCCAGTATACCAATACTATCGATATTAATGGCGATAATGTCGTGAACATGAAGGATTGGGAAATCGGGGGATTTAAAATGGTGCAGAGTTATGGCGGAGTGCCAAATTGGGGAAACCAGGGCTATGCTTATATGATGTACAAAACCATTGCCGACAACCTTGGGAGCGGAGGAATCTGGAACCATTGTGTGCATGTTCTGGATGTGAAAGCATCCTGCGACCCAAAACTGACAGCCAGGATCACACTGAATCATAACCGAAGGAAGCTGATAAAAGTACTCACTGGAATTTCAAACAATGTCAGCCTCATCAAGCCCGAAGTAATTCTCGGTTTCCCTATTTATGATTACCATGGAGGCGACAACTACATGCAGGGAGGCACAACCGAAGAAGCAAATAAAACTATCGAGTTCGGCCTGGATTTATCGAAACTACTCAGCGATATTGACCTTAACCAGGAGGTCAAAGTTTTCTTACAGGTTGTAGAAAATGATCCGGCCAATGAATACGTAGGGGAAATCATACAGTTTTCTATTTATGACCATACTGCCGGAGGGACTCAAATCAATTGTCCCCAAACGAATGTGCCGCTGGTAAACGACGATACGACAACCGTATCCGTCACGCACACTTTTAACTTTAACCGGGTGGCTATCCTTGATGAGTCCATCCCACCTGCACCGGAAGGGGAATATTACAGCTACCAGCTGACCGCTTCAGGGGGTACCCTGCCCTACATCTGGGAATTTGATAAAACTTACCAAGAAACAAACCAGGCGGCCTCTTTCCCCCAGGTGACCGCTACCCAGTTAAGCCCATCCAATAATACCAGCGGATTCGTAACACAACCTATCGGTTTTGCTTTTCCATATTACGATAGCGCTTATTCCAGCATCACCGTGCATGTCGACGGATACCTGATGTTCGATGAACAGCTTTATCCTTTTCCCTACTACCAGGATGATAAAGTACTGTTTAACATCACCCGTAATATTTCCCCTTATCTGAACCAGCACCAGGAGATTAGTAGTAGCCAGGGAGGAGGAATATGGTACGAAGGTGATGCACAATCGGCCACCTTCCGATGGAAAACCAGTCTTACAGAAGATCCGACCATGCTCATGAATTATGCTGTAAGACTTTATCCTGACGGAACAATAAAGTTCTATTACGGTTCTATGAACGGTTGTGACGAATTCCTCTGGATAGCCGGGATTTCTGATGGAGATAACTTCAATTACCAGACCACAGCTATCTCTGATAAACCTGTTATTACAACCAACACATCAACCACTTTACTCCCGTATGATTATCCCCAGGAAATGGAAATCAGCGATAACGGGCTTTTCTTTGGAACACCAATTCAGTCTTATGGCAATGAACAGATCACATTTAAAGTCACTGATAATAATTTCATACATACAACCAAAACATTCGCCTTCTCATCCAGTGGGATCATTGTACAGGACTCGGTTATTTCAGGAGGGAATGGCATCATTGCTTTCGGGGAAACGGCGTGGATGAATATCTCGGTTTTAAATGTCCGGCCGGATATGATCCCGGATGCCACTATGACCATTCACATCGACGATCCATACATCACCATGGCCGACAGCATGGAAAATCTCGGCAATATTGAACCGGGTGTGCTGAAAAAATACTTTAATGCTTTTAATTTTATGGTAGCCGAGGATGTCCCGAATGATCACCTGATCACGATACAAACCATTATCAGTTCCGACACGAATGAGTGGGAAAGCAATTTGTTCCATTATGCTTTTGCTCCCATAGTCACTGCTGAAGAGGTAGTCGTAAATGATGAAGATGGCCGCCTTGATGCGGGTGATACGACTGATTTGACCATTTCCATCCTGAACTCTGGAGGTGTTGAGGTAACAAGCTTGTACACCATCCTGTCAACCGAAGATCCTTATATCACCATTAACCAAAGTTTTAATAATATTCCCTTACTCGAAACCGGTCAGACTGTGGATGTTTCATTCAACCTTTCGGTTTCGGATAACTGCCCTCCGGGTCATATCATTGATTTTACCATAGATATGATGGGCGATGGCAATTATGTTGCATCCGACAATTTCAGCCTGGGCGTAGGACTTTACCGGGAGGATTTCGAAACCGGCGATCTTAACCTGTTCACCTGGGGACATGACGGCAACCGGGAATGGAAGATCGACACTTTCTCGCCTTTTGACGGATCATTTTGTGCCAAATCAGGCGTAATTACTCATTCAGAGGAATCTGTCATGAAAATTGATATGAATGTCTTGAGCAATGGAGAAATCAGTTTTTACCAGCGGACTTCCTGTGAGTCTGATGCCTCTCCGGCCAACAATTATGATTACCTCTGTTTCAAAATCGATGGTGTTGAGATGGGACGGTGGGACAGCGTGACAGTCTGGTCGTTCCAGCAGTATCCGGTCATGGCCGGTTTTCACCGCTTTGAGTGGATTTACCACAAGGATCATAGTGCGAATTTCGGGTTTGATGCAGCCTGGGTCGACAACATCACCTTCCCTTCAGCGATTATCTGTTCACCAGCCATTCAGAGCAGTCCTGCCTCATTTAACTTCATCCTTAAACCGGGCGAAACAGATACAGATGCCCTTATCCTTACCAATTCAGCCACCGGAGATTTGAAATTTTCAGCAGATATAGCCGGGATCGATCCTTTAGCGAGGAAAATATCGTCAGGAAGCCGTAACATTGAAGGATCATACCTGGTCTGCGATGCGGAAAAATTCCATGCCGGACTGGAATATTTATGGAATTTCCGAACCTATAACGGCGGCAACGACAATGAATGGATCAAGCAGATTTACATTAGCTTCCCGCAAGGAATCGAGCTGGTTGCAGCTTCAGATTTTGTCGGTGGTTCCGGAGGCGATATGGTATTCCAGGGACCTTTCGGGAATGGCGTAACAGGCCATTGGTTCGGAGAGGACACAAACGGATGGGGTGTGGTTCACATGGGCGAAATGGCACTTTGTAATGTTTCGGTCATTCCCCAATCCTCCTTGCAGGATGACATTACAGTCGATTATGAAGTGCAGGGCGAAATATACGGCGGGACACCTCACATTGTTTATGGCCAGATACCTATGCGCAACCTGGGTCCGGTCATTCCCTGGCTGAGTCTTAATACTACCGAAGGAAACCTGCCAGGAATCAGCACCGACTCACTGATTCTCAACGTAAATACGGATGGGATGGCAGATGGCAAGTATCAGGCCTGGATTCTCCTGCAGGATAATTTTGAAAGCGAGAGGGTTATTCCGGTGAACCTTACCGTCGATCAGTTCCTTGGAAACGAATCAATGACCGGTTCTGTCAATAAAATAAAAATCGAAACTTATCCCAATCCTTTCCATGATAAGACCGGTATCAGGATTACACTTGCTGAACCATGCGATATCAGGATGGATATCTTCAATTCACAGGGTGTGCTTATCCGTACTATGGAATTTGATCCGGGGAATAACACAACTTTCCTGTACGATTGGGATGGAAGGGATAACGGCGGAAACCTGCTGTCTGCAGGAGTTTACCTTCTTAGAATTTACGCCGGGGGATATACTGGATCTAAAAGCGTTGTTATATTAAGATAAAATTTGAAACCGCACTAAAATGCCAGATCAAATCAATGAAGTTGCACTGAAATGGGCGCAGGCACTGCAATCCCGTTTCCCTGAAAATGTTGTTGGATTATACCACCCTGATGCTTCACTATGGGGTACGCTTGCACAAGAGGTCCGTCACGGGCATCCTGCCATATTTGAGTATTTTTTCAGGTTTCTCCAAAAGGAGGACCTGAAATGTGAATTCACTGATGGTATTATCAGGGTGCATAATGATTTTGCTTTCTATTCCGGGTCTTATATTTTCACATGGAAAGCCGCAGACAAAACAATTAATGTCCCTGCAAGATTTTCCTTTGTTTATAAAAAGGAAAACGATCAATGGCTGATCATGGAGCATCATTCATCCCTGTTTCCTGATCAACCTTTCAGGATCAGGAAGTACATTAGTTAAGCTAAGTGAAATATGCTTTTTAATTTAAATTTAGATTATTCAAAAAGAGTATTTGGCTTGGATGTTTTGAGAGCTATTGCTATTATTGACGTAGTTCTTATTCATGGCAGAATAGTGTTGGCAAATATTGAGACCGGGTTTCCATGGATCAGGCTAATACCGGGCGTCACCTTATTCTTTGTCCTGAGCGGATTTTTAATTGGTTCGATCCTGGTCAGGATTTTTGAAAAAGATAAAGTTTCTTTTCCCGTAATTTTTAATTTCTTGAAAAGGAGGTGGTTCAGGACACTTCCAAACTATTATCTCATATTATTTCTAAATATTATATTTGTGTATTTTGGGATAATTAAAGAAGATTTTACGCAATTTAATGCTTCCTTTTTCTATTTTTCCCAGAACCTGTTCCAGCCGTTTCATGGTTTCTTCTGGGAGTCGTGGAGTATTACTATTGAGGAATGGTTTTATTTATCCTTTCCCTTGTGTTTTGCACTAATCTACTTTGTGTCTTTTTCAAAAAGAGTGAAATGGGTATTTCTCGCAGCCATCATCATATATCTTTCTTTTCCTTTAATATTGAGGATACATGAAATAAACAACAGCTCTTTGTGGGCCGGAAACAAGATCAGGGGTACCGTCATATATTGTTTGGATGCCATTGCGTATGGTATCTTTGGAGCATTTATAAAAATGTATTACAAATCTATCTGGCAAAAATATAAGATGCTGTTTTTTGTCATGGGCATGGTGATTATATTGTTCATCTTGTATAAAGATAAAAGCAGCTGGGGAAACTTTGAGAAAATATACTCACCTCTGTTGTTGAATATTGGTATTTTACTTCTTCTTCCTATATCAGATTCCATAAAAACTTCAAACATTTACCTTGTAAGAATTGTCACACACATCAGTGTAATATCTTATTCAATGTATCTGGTAAACCTGGCTATTGTGGCTGAAGTTATCCGTGACAATTTTATGCCCGCAGGCTTTTTTCAGTCTGTCGTCATGTATATTATTTATTGGACGATTGTAATTATTTTGTCGACAGTCATTTACAAATATTATGAAAAGCCATTAATGGATCTTAGAGATAAAAAATTACGTCTGAATAGAAAACAAAGTAATTGAACGCTGAAATAAATGAATTTTACTATTTTAGATGCAAGTTTTAGTGGTACCGGCTTCTTACCTGTGATTTTTTAATTATGGCTGTTTACATTAATCATAAAGATCCTGCTTCCAAAGAGCTGGAGAAGATCCTGAAAAAAATCCCTTCCTGCCCAGGTACCTGTATCTTCATAGACCTTGTCGAATCTACGGCCACTAAATATAAGAAAGGTAGAGGGCATTGGGGAAAACTCATCAATAATACCTTCAACTTTATTTCATTATTGAATGATTTCCCTGACAACATCGTCAAAGGCATCGGAGATGAACTTATGATTTATATTCCGGATGATATTCTTGCAAAAAAAGAAACTTTTTCAAACCATTATTCCATAATTGAAGAGCTTTACTCCACTTTAGACAATATCAAATCATTCCCTGTTAAAAACCTTTTTATGAATTGTAAAGTGTCTCTTCATTACTGCACTGATGTGTATAATATTACATTTTTAAAGGATTTTAACGATTATTACGGCAAGGACATCGACATGGCAGCCAGGCTAATGAGCAAATCAGGAAAGAACAGGATCGTTTTCAGCGAAGCTTTTTATTTAAAAGTTAAAGATGATCTGAAAAAATTAAATCTGACTGAAGAAAATACCTGCCTGAAACAAGTTTCAGCCATGTTTACCGATTATTTTAAAGGGATCCCCTTCCCGGTCAGTTACAGAACTATTGATGTTTAATCTAAGCCACATGCCACATGCCACATGCCCTATGCCCCCTATGCTCTAAGCCCTAAGTCCCATGGTATTCAGCAGCATCTTATTCCTTTTATACTTCCTTCCGGTTTTCCTGATCATTTATTATTTGCTGCCTTACAAGATCAGAAATCTGTGGGTGCTGACCGCAAGTATTTTATTTTATGCCTGGGGCGCCCCGGATTTTATTATCATCGTTGTGGGATCGATCATAGCCGATTTTTACCTTGTCAAATATATTCATCTGGCTGGCAGAACAGGTAAAAGATGGCTTACCGGCATTTCGGTCATAGTGAATGTCGGTCTGCTGGCTTACTTTAAATATGCCAATTTTTTCATCGACAATGTAAATGATCTTCTGGGGCAATTTGGATCATCACCGGTTCAATGGACAGCCATTGCACTGCCCATAGGCATTTCGTTTTTCACTTTTCAGAAAATCACCTATACCGTCGATGTTTACCGGAATGTGCATGCACCGCTGAACCGGATTGTGGATTACGCGATGTATATCCTGATGTTTCCGCACCTGATTGCCGGGCCAATTGTCAGGTTTAACCTGGTGGCCGATCAGATCGAAGACCGCAGGTACAACGAGACGGTAGAAAACCGCTTGAATGGCTTTTACAGGTTTGTTATAGGTTTATCAAAGAAAGTTTTAATTGCCAATGTACTTGGAGCCGAAGTCGACCGGATCTTTGCCATGGATGCAGCATCTTTGGGAGCAGGCCAGGCATGGACAGGTATCGTGGCTTATGCTTTCCAGATCTATTTCGATTTTTCCGGCTATTCCGATATGGCTATCGGGCTGGCGCTGATGATCGGGTTCAATTTCCCTGAAAACTTTAACAATCCATATATCTCGCAGAGCATCACCGAGTTCTGGCGGCGCTGGCATATAACCCTCGGCCGTTTTATGCGCGAATATCTGTATATCCCGCTGGGAGGGAATCGCGTCAGCACCGCCAGGATGTACTTCAACCTCTGGATCGTCTTCTTCCTCTCAGGCCTCTGGCATGGAGCCGCCTGGAATTTTCTGGCCTGGGGTGCTTTCCACGGGTTGTTCCTGGTTGCTGACCGGCTGTTCCTGCTGAAATTTCTTGAGAAGATCGGTAAAATTCCAGCTATGCTATTCACTTTCTTTGTTTCTCTCATCGGATGGGTGTTATTCAGGGCGGAAAACCTTGTTTACGCAATCAATTACCTTAAGTCCATGTTCAGTTTTTCCGGGAATAGTGAGCCCGTTGAGCTTGATAGAAAATTTATAATTATCCTCATTATCGCCGTCATTTTCTCTTTCATGGGAGCTATCAAAGGAGTGGAGGAATGGCAGACAAAGGTGCTGAAAGATACAAACCCCTTCCCTTTCTCCTTCCCCCTATCAGGGGGAGGGTTGGGGTGGGGGTCAAAGATCGGATTCACTGTAATTTTTTTCCTGTTTAGCCTGGCAGCAATCATTTCCAGTGGTTTTAATCCTTTCATTTATTTCAGATTCTGATGAAGAAGTTTGGATTACATATCGCTTTCGTTTTCATGATGCTTCTGATGGCGCTTCCGGCTGTTCAAATGAGATTCCATCTTTTTAAAGAAAAACCGCTGAATGGCGCATTTATTCTGTCGGACAAGCCTTCTTTCAACATAGAAAAATGGAATTCAGGAAGGTTTCAGGGACAAGTTGAAAGTTATCTTAAAGATTATACCGGCTTCAGGAATTTCATGATACGATTACAAAACCAGCTTGATTTTTCCCTTTTCAGGCAGGCTAATGCCGAGGGTGCTGTAGTCGGGAAACATAAACAGCTTTTTGAGTACGATTATATCCGTTCCTGGCTGGCAATTGATTTCCCGGGAGAATCTTTTTTAGAAAAAAAGCTGCAACGGACAAAATATGTCCAGGAATATTTGAAGCGTAAAAAAGGTATCGACCTGGTAGTAGTTTTTGAACCCGGAAAAGCATCTTTTTACCCTGAATATTTACCTTCAAGGTATTCACATAAAAAAGAAGGTCTTTCCACTTATGACCGTTACCTCAAAAAGGCCGGCGAGCTGGATATCGATTTCATAGATCTTCATCAATATTTTCTGCAGCTGAAAGCCAACAGTGAATATCCTTTATTTCCCCGCTATGGGACCCATTGGAGCGTATATGGCATGCAGTATGCCGCTGATTCCATTCTCCGTCTGATTGAAGGCAGGAGGAATTTGACCCTGACTGAAGTCAGGGTTGATTCAATGAATATTTCTTCCGAGCCCTGGGATACTGATGATGATGTGCTCAAAACGATGAACCTTCTCCTTCCTTTGAAAGGAGAAAAACTGGCCTACCCTGTTTATTCCTTCGACACGGCACACCCCGGCGACAAGCCGATGGTGCTGGTAGTGGCCGACAGCTATTACTGGAACATCTTCAATTCACGGATACCGAAATATCTTTTCGCCAATGAGGCTTTCTGGTATTTTAATACGCTGGTATATCCTGATAATTATATCAGGCCAGCCTATACGAAAGATCTTGATCTTCGCCAGGAAGTTGAAAAACAGCAAGTCATATTCCTGATGGTTACCGAGCGGTTTTTACATAAGCTTGACTGGACTTTCATCGATAAGCTTTACACTCTTTATACCCCTGGCTGGCTGAAAGACCCTGTTTATGATAAGATTAACGATATCATGCAGGTCGATTCCTGGTATGAGGATATAATTGTAAAAGCTGCGCTAAAGCATACTACGCTGGAAGAAGCTCTGGTTGCGGAAGGAAAGTTCATGTTTTACCAGGATGACACGGCCGGTTATATGATCAATTATGGTCCTGAACACTTCCGTCAGATTATAGCTAATGATACGGGCTGGATGACACATATATGTCAAAAGGCGGATAAACGCAATATTTCTCCGGATGAAATGCTGAATTCAGATGCACTTTACATTTTCGAACAGGCTTTTCCCGGGCTATTTAAGCTTAACAGGGGTATGGCAACCGTTGAAGAACGCTTAAACTCCGATCCCGGGGTACTCGATAGTCTTAAGCTCGAAGCTGCTACCTTTCACTGGGATCCAGCATCTTTTATCAGGATAAAAGCCTGGCAGATCTATGAAGAAGAGGAGATACGGAAGTCCTGTCATGCTATCCGTAATGATCCTTCCTGGCTTGAATCTGTAAGACAAAAAGCACTGAAAAAGGGCATTTCACCGGAGGAGATGATCCGCCTGGATGCAGAGTATATGTGGCAGGAGAAACTAAAGAAGTTTTAAGGTTTTAGGTTTAAGTGTTAAGTAAGGGATTTTTTTATTAGGAAAAATGGTGTAATTTTGCACAAATTTTCGTAGAATCTTTCTAAAACCTTAGTAATATGCCTACTACCGCTGATTTCAGGAATGGATTGTGCATTGAATTTAATAATGACCTTTGGGCGATTGTCGAATTTCAGCACGTTAAACCGGGCAAAGGTGGCGCCTTTGTCCGTACCAAGATAAAGAACCTCCGCGATGGGCGGGTGCTTGAAAACACCTTCATTGCCGGTGTTAAGATCAATATCGTCAGGATCGAAAGAAGGCCTCATCAATATCTTTATAATGACGGGGATTCCTATCACTTCATGAGTTCTGATACCTTCGAACAGGTCTCCGTTGAGAAAAAAATGATCGACGCTGCCGACCTGCTGAAAGAGGGACAGACGGTCGATCTGATCTTCCATTCCGAAACGGAAACCGTGTTACAATGCGAAATGCCGACGACAGTTACGCTTGAAGTAACTTACACCGAACCCGGGGAAAAAGGCAATACTGCAACCAATACACTTAAAGAAGCAACCGTTGAGACCGGCGCTATTGTACGCGTACCTTTATTTATCGAAGCCGGTGAAAAGATCAAGGTGGATACACGTACCTACCGGTATGCTGAAAGAGCCAAGGAATAAGAATTCCAAATTCCAAATTCCAAACAAATTCAAAATTTAAAATTTAAAATTCAAAATTCAAAATTTCCAATGCTTTTTCCCCGTCCTTATACTCTCCAGGAAATCGCCGGATTGCTAAATGCAAAATTCGATGGCGATCCTTCATTCCAGGTTACCGGAATTAATGAAATCCACATGGTAAGTCCGGGCGACCTCACATTCGTAGACCATCCGAAATATTACGGCAAAGCCCTGAATTCAAAGGCCACCACGATATTAATAAACAAAGAAGTACCACGGCCTGAAGGCAAGGCACTCATTATATCCGATGATCCTTTCCGCGATTATGTCTGGCTGGCAAAGCATTTCCGTCCTTTTGAATCCAGCAGCCACGCTATCAGTCAAACTGCTCAAATCGGCGAAGGAACCATGATCCAGCCAGGTGCCTTTATCGGTAACCATGTAAGTATCGGTAAAAACTGCCTCATCCACGCGAATGTCAGCATTTACGATCACACCGTGATCGGGGATGAAGTCATCATCCATTCTAACACGGTTATTGGCGCCGATGCTTATTATTTCCAGAAGAAACCTGCCGGCTACCGCAAACTGGAATCATGTGGCCGTGTGGTGATAAAAGACCGGGTGGAGATCGGGGCGCTATGTTCGATTGATAAAGGCGTTTCAGGGGATACTATTATAGATGAAGGTACCAAGTTTGACAACCACGTACAGGTAGGCCATGATACTTATATCGGAAAAAATTGCCTGATCGGCGCCCATTGTGCAATTGCAGGCGTAACCAGGATTGAGGACGATGTCATCCTCTGGGGCCGCGTTTCGGTGAATAAAGATATCGTGGTCGGCAAAGGAGCTGTACTTTTAGCCACTTCAGCCATCGACAAATCCTTAGAAGGGGGAATAACTTATTTCGGATCACCTGCCGAAGAAGCAAGGAAAAAATGGCGGGAAATGGTTTTTATTAAACGACTACCGGAATTGTTTGAGAAACTGAAAATCTAGCAAAGGGCTTAAAAATCCCGTACCCTACGCCCCATGCCTTAAGCCCCATGCCCCATGCCCTCCGCAATTTGCTCCTCTTCTTTATTCCCGGAATGATACAAATCCATCGCCACTAAAATAGCGGTAAAGCCCCAGAAAGGAACTGAAGCTTTATCGGTATCAAGAAAGTTATTCATAATACCGTGGACATAGTAAGTGACCAGTCCAAGCATGATTGTCAGGCTTAATAGCTTGACTTCCTTATTTTTAGTCCGATTATAAACACGTATTCCCGTCATAATCACAGTTACAACGATGCCAAGAAAAGTTAACATACCAAATACGCCCGACTCGGATAAGGGACCAATGTATTCACTATGGGCGTTTCCCATATCGCCATAATCGGTACTGATAATGGTTTTATCCTGTGCACGCTGGTACGGAGCGTAAACAAACTGGTAAGTACCGGGTCCCCAGCCAAAAAAAGGCCTTTCCCGGAATAATCTCAAAGCTGCAGACCAGCGGTTCAAACGCTCAAGATTTGAAGCATCAGAAGAAATATTGGAAATTGACTGAACATGCTCGGCAAAATCGGTAGAGGAGTCTTGTTTGTTCTTTTCCAGTTTATCGAGGAACTGATACTGAAAAGTGAAAAAGATTCCTGTTGCGATAACAAGGGCAAAAAGCAGCCAGTAATACCTGATCCGGAAACGAATCATCAGGTAAACACCCAGGGCGGCCGCGACACTAACCCAGGCTGCACGGCTGTAAGAAAAGATTATACCGATGAGGAGGATTCCAAGGACAATAAATGAAATCAGGCGTAAAGATTTTTTTTTAGTTTTCCAGGAAAAGGCAAATCCCGTAAATACCGGAAGAAACATAGCTATAATGGCACCGTAAGCGGTATGGTCATTATAGAAAGGTTTCATGACCCGGTTGCTGTAAGGTTTATCGAATGCGTAATGAGAGTGGTTGTATAGCGCGTAAAAGATCACTATTATAAGTGGAATGATATATAACCACTGGAATTTTTTAATATTTTTCAGATTGGTGAACAACAATATGCCGGCAAAATAGAATGGGATCACAAACCATAACCTTGCAACCATAAATTTTATAGAAACTATGGGTAACTTGCTGGTAAAACAGGTTATAAGGATCCAGACCAGGTTAATGATTATGGCAATCGTAACGGGGTGCCTCATGATCTTTGGGTCATAAAACCTCTCCTGTAAAAGCTTAAGGATGAATAGCAACAGAACTCCGAACATAAGAGGCTCGGAAGGCAATGAAATTCCTATTCCAAAATCTGCATTTTTAAGATTGATAGCAAGGGGCGTTAAAAAAGTGATGAGCAGAATCACATTATCCAACGAAAAAATATAAAGGATCAGCAATACCAGGATAAAAGGAATGGCCAGTCCCCAGTACATATTTTCGTGAAAAAGGTACACGTTCATGGCTATAAAAGCCAAACTTGCACCATAAACCCATAATAATTTTCGCCGCTCGGTCAATGCTTCACCTGGTTTTGGTTTTTGTTGAGTCTGTATACTCTGAGGTTTTCAACCATCATAATAACAACAATGGAGAAAAAGAAAGTCAGCATAAAAGTCATGGCCACGACAAGCCAGCGGACAGGGTACGATTTTTTATCGGCTGGAAAAGGATGAGTGACGATATTACAATAGGTCAGGTCAGCCTGGTAAAACCTGAAAGCATTTTCATAATCTACCTTAACTGCTGAATATACATGAGCCTCTGTTTTGATCAATTCCACAAGAAGGATTAATTGACCTCCAACCTTTTCCATGTTCTCTTTCAGACGTTTGACCTCTGACGAGTTGATATTACCCGCTGCACCACTGGTAACAGTGCGCAGATAGCCTCTCATGATCTCTTCGGAGCTTTGATCATAGCCAAGTAAACCGGATGAAACACTGAGATCATATAAGGTCTGTTTCAGGGAATCAATTTCTCTTTCCTTTTTTGATAAGGAAAGCTCATACATTGATATTATTTCCAGGTATTTCTCATTGTGCAGTGTCTTTACTTTCAAATTGTAAAAATAAAGTATAGCATCAACGATATTGCTCGCCATCACAGGATCCTTATCAAGAGCCTGTATCTTGACTGCATCATAAGGCGTTTTTTCAATTTTAATATTCTGGTTGTATTCTTTATAAACAGCAGATTTATAGTATTTTTTATCAGTATAAATCTCATAATGATCAATCAAATTGAATTTATTGATCACACTGTCCATAATATCGTGTGATTGCAGTACCTGATACATTTGTTCTGTCCGGCTTTCAATGGAGTAGCTCGAAATATTTGCCGGATAAATCACAGCCTGGGATTTGAAAATCGGAACCATAAAGACCGGGCCTGAAAAAATAACTGCAAGCAACGCTGCAACGGCAAGAATCACAATAAGGTGAATCCTCCATTTGAGCAGAAGGTTGATCAGGTTGATATTATTAAAGTATCTTTCCATTTTAAGTTCAGAGATGATTATGTTATGAAATCTGATTTTCAGATTATGTCTTTTTGTAGACTGAAGTTTTTTTTTAATGGCAACATCGAATAATTCTCTACGATAATGATGGTCAAAATAGCAAAGAATAGCACAATAAATGTGGCCATAACCACAATGATCCACCTTATCGGGTACGATTTAATATCGGCTTTAAAAGCGCTGTTCACGATAAATTTTTGGGGCAGGAACTCTTCGGCATCAATTTTAGCTTCCTGGTATTTAGTTTTTAACAGGGTAAGCTGTTCGGTCTTGAACTCCAGTGTATTTTTCAGCGAGAGAAACTCCCCGCCATATTTGCCAAGTGTATCTAATTTTTGCTGAATTGCCCTGACAGCATACTGATTATTTTGAGAAAGTGAAATAACTAACTGCTGGTTCAGCACTTCCGATTGCCTTTCGTAATCATTAATACCCTTACTCCCAAGGACTTTTAAAGATTCAACGATGCCATTTACTTCATTTTCAAGACTGGTATATTCTGCACTAACGATTTGGAATGCTTTTACAGCCCTTTCTTTCTGCATGTAATTCCTGGTGGAATCCAGTAATGCTGCAATATCATTGGCCATGTCTGCCGCCATCTGCGGATCCGTGTCGAACACAGTGATTTTCACAGCCATATATTCTGTCCGGCGAAACTTGACATTATTTTCATATTCCCGGAATAAACGGGTGTATTTAAACTTTGAATCAGGAGAGATTTTATAGTGGTTGATCAAATTATATTTTTGGATGATCCTGTCCCTGATCATGTTAGAATTAAGCATCTGCAGCATCTGCTCCCCCTGCTCTTCTTCTCCGATACCGAGAATATCTTCTTTGATACCTGAGTTCTGGCTGATCAATACTTTAGAGATTGAATTCGTCGCAACCGGGAACATGATTACCGAAGATTTATATTCGGGTTTAATAAAGAAAGGCGAAGAAAAAATAACTGCAGCAACGACAGTGATGATGGTAATAATGAAAAGCGTAAGTCTCCAATTATATAGTAGCTGTATAAGGTCGAAGGAATTAATATTCTTTTTCAAAGGTTCCTGGTTCAGCTGATCAGTCATGTTAGTGAAATTACCAAAAAGAGGTCAAAAGTATAAATATTTTTTAATATTAGGTCTGTTCTTGAAAGTAAATAATAAAAAGAGAGCAAATACTTCATTAAGGATGATGGACTTAACGCTCTCTTTCTTTAAGTAACCTTATGATTTCCAAAATATTGATCAATCTTAAAGCAAAAGCTGATATTAAACTGGCTATCAGCATAATTGAGAAGCTGACCAACCAATGGAATGATAATTCCTTCGAAATTAAATTAAAGCCAATCACCAGGATGACAAATAACACAAGGGTAAAAACAAACCTGTAATCCACCTTAAACCGGAAATAGTATTGTGCCATTATCAGATAAGCGCCAGCCGTAAACAACTGGGTGGCCAGGCTGGCATAAGCCGCACCGGCAGCTTGTAACTTTGGAATCAGAAGAATATTAATTCCGAAATTTACCATAATGCCCGACAGAGCTATAAGGTTCAACTGCTTTAAGTTACCGTTTGCCGTCAGCAGTGTGCTGAAAACATACATCGTGGTGCTTCCCAGGAAACCGAACATCAGGATACCATAAACCCGGGCTGATTGGTTGAGTTTGTCTGCAAACTCAGCCGCTGATTCCAGTTCTCCTCTCGGATAAAGCCATTCCATGATCTCAACCCTGTAAAAAAAAGAACCGGTAACAACGATAATGGCTGAAGTGATCAGCAATGCATAAGGCAACCTGATCATCTTGCTCAATTCCTGCTTCATTTTGATCATTCTCGAGTAGATAGGCAGCAGCAAGACAGCAAAAAGCCAGGCAAACTGGTTTAAAGCATCGAGTAAACGAAATGAATGGGCATAAATACCAACCTGGCGGTTGCCTTCTTCTTTATCAAGCAATCGTTCAATGAAAACCGAATCGACCCTGTTGTAAACCGACATGAGCAACACAAGGATTGCAAATGGAAAGCTCTTTTTCAGGATAACCAGGAAGAATGGCCAGTTCCAGCTCAGTTTAATAAATTTTGCCTTGCGTATAACGATAGCCATGGCGACTATCATAGTAACCAGGTATGCTGCTGTTTGAGCATAAACAAACCATTCGATTTTAAACACCCTGCCTGTAAAGCCACCCCATAGTAATGCGGCACACATTAGAATCATCAGCACCCGGTCGAGTACGGAGAGAAAACTGTCGGTACGAAACATCAGCATTCCCGAAACATTCGAACGGAGGTAAAGGATGAAAGAGAGGAGGAACTGGTTAAACCCGATCCAGGCCAGCATAGTCAATTGCTCTCCTTTATACCCAATGGTCAGGGCAACAGCGAAGATCACGGCAACATAAACAAACGTCAGTAAGAATTTCAGGATAACAAGGCTTGAGAAGTGCTTGTTCAGCAAATGGACATGCTGGGCAATGTTCCGGTTGTTGAAATTAGTGATGCCGGCGTCAAGAAGTATATTAAAAACAAAAGCGAAATTGAAAATGGTAAAATAAAAACCGTAATCCGCATCCCCAACAGTATTCTGCACCGTGCGGTCGATCCCGAAAATCCAGAACGGTTTGATCAGAAAGTTCAGGAACAATAACAGGGCAAGATTTGTCAGAAATTTTTTCTGCATTAATGAGATGTTAGAAAAATGTGAAAAAGAACAGACGGTTTTAAATGCTCTCTTTCGCCAATCCTTTTCAAAAAAAATTAAATTTGTACAAAGTTATGAGATTTAAAAAACGGTTCACAGTTATGTTGCCGTAAGATTAATTTCTTTCAAAAATATATTGATTTGAAAATTGCTGTAAACACCAGGTTACTCCTGAAAAACAAGCTCGAAGGAATCGGATGGTTTTCGTATGAAACTTTAAAAAGGATCACAACACAGCACCAGGAGCATCAATTCTATTTTATTTTCGACCGGAAATATGACCCGTCTTTCATTTTTTCCGATAATATCACGCCGGTTGTAATCCCGCCCCAGGCAAGGCATCCAGTATTGTATTACCTTTGGTTTGAAAAGTCGCTTCCCCGGATTCTCAGGAAGATCCAGCCCGATCTCTTTTTCTCGCCGGATGGCTATTTATCGCTTTCTACACCGGTCAAATCGATGAATGTTATTCACGACCTGAATTTTGAGCATTATCCTGATGATCTGCCTTACCCGGAAAGGACATTCTACCGTCATTATTTCCCTCAGTATGCCCGGAAAGCCTGCCGCATAGCTACGGTATCGGAGTTTTCAAAACGTGACATTATCAATCAGTATCATGTTGAACCGGAGAAAATTGATGTCGTATACAATGGTGCAAATGACCGTTACATTCCCCTGACAGATTCTGAAAAAGTCATGGTCAGGGCAAAATACACCGGCGGCATTCCCTATTTTGTATTTGTCGGAGCACTGCATCCCCGTAAAAACCTGGCTAATTTATTCCGCGCTTTCGATCTTTTCAGGCAGGACACCGGCATCAATATGAAACTGCTTATCATTGGGCAGAAAAAATGGTGGACCAGAGGTATCAAAGACGCCTATGATAAAATGAAGTTCAATAATGATGTGGATTTTTGCGGCCGGCTCGAACCGCTTGAATTGAACAGGGTTATTGCCGCGGCAACTGCCCTTACTTATGTTTCATATTTTGAAGGATTCGGTATTCCCATCCTGGAAGCGTTTTACTGTGAAACGCCTGTGATCACCTCGAATGTCACCTCAATGCCTGAAGTGGCGGGAGATGCGGCCATTCTTACCGATCCGTTTTCAGTGAAATCTATCTTTGAAGGGATGGCGAAAATTGCATCCAATCCTTCCCTGGGTCGTTCTCTTAATGAAAAGGCACGGGAACGCCGGCAGGATTTTAGCTGGCAGAAAACAGCCGGCCTGCTCTGGGATTCAATGGAAAAAGCTTTAGATTCAAAGAACCCCTAAATAATTTCTCAATGAATGTTTTGATCATCGGTTCCGGGGGAAGAGAACATGCGTTAGCCTGGAAATTACGTCAAAGCCCTCTTCTGAATGATCTGTTCATTGCCCCCGGAAATGCAGGAACTGCAGCACTGGGGTGCAATATCAATCTCTCCGTTTCCGATTTCACAGGCATCAGGCAACTGGTTCTGGAAAAAAAGATCGGGATGGTTGTGGTTGGCCCGGAAGTACCGCTGGTGGAAGGCATTCATGATTTCTTCCTGGCTGATCCGTTGCTTAAAAAGATACCCGTCATCGGTCCACAAAGGCAGGCAGCTATGCTGGAAGGCAGTAAGGACTTTGCCAAGGCATTCCTGAAACGTCACCATATACCCACCGCGAAGTATAAGACTTTTACCAAAGATCATCTCCGGGAAGCCTTCCTGTTTCTGGAGGAAATGAAACCTCCTTATGTTCTCAAAGCCGATGGGCTGGCCGCGGGCAAAGGAGTGGTGATCTGCGGGAGCCTCAAAGAAGCTCAGGGAGAGATCAGGGAGATGCTGGTCGGCGCAAAATTCGGCCAGGCAAGTGAAAAGGTCGTCATAGAGGAATTCCTGGCCGGTATTGAAATGTCGGCTTTTATATTGACGGACGGCCTTCACTACCTTATCTTACCTTCAGCAAAGGACTATAAAAAGATTGGCGAAGGCGACACCGGGCCGAACACCGGAGGAATGGGATCGGTATCCCCGGTCCCGTTTGCAGATGAGAAATTCATGAAGAAGGTCAAAAAAAGAATCATCGCCCCTACTCACAAAGGGTTGATCGAAGACGGTATCGATTATAAGGGTTTTATCTTTTTTGGCCTGATCAACATCGACGGAGAACCTTTTGTGATCGAATACAATGCCAGGATGGGCGATCCCGAAGCAGAATCGGTTATCCCCAGGATAAAAAACGATCTGCTTGAGCTTTTTGTTGCGGTGAGTAATCAAAACCTTGATCAATTTAAAATTAAGACCGATCCCAGGTACACCGCCACTGTGATGCTGGTTTCATCAGGTTATCCTGGCAATTATGAGAAAAATAAACCCATTTCCGGATTAGATCAGGTGAAAGATGGCATGGTATTTCATGCAGGAACTATCATCGATCCCGAAAAAAATCAGGTACTTACTCACGGCGGACGCGTTCTGGCCATGACTTCTTTTGGGAAAACCATGGAAAAAGCCTTTAACAGATCATACCTGAACGCTGATAAAATTCAATTTGAGAATAAGGCGTTTCGTAGAGACCTTGGGCAGGATTTGAAACTGTATCTTATTTAAAATTCATGTTCCATTTTTCATTTTTCATGTTGTATTTTGCATTTCATTTATCATTTTCCATTTGAAATGGCATGTTTGAAATAAAATGCAAAATGAAAAACGCACAATGCACAATGGAACATACCCTGGCTGCCTTGCCCATAGGGCATCAGGTATTGTAGCAAATTATAAAGGATCTGGCCTTAACCTTGTATCTGTGTTTTTCTGTGTAATCTGTGGTGAAAAAATTACGAGGTTAAGCTTCTACAACAATTTTAGTAATCAATCTATAAATGAGAATTATTGATATCTTTAAGGTTCATTATATGAAATGCTTTTCTAAGGCTAAATCAGGAAATGAATAATTTCATTTTTTATTTTAATCGGAAAATAGCAACCCCAATAAGACGCTACATGTTATCTCTTATCCAAAACTCTGTTAGTGTGTTAAGATGGGATAATGAGTATAAAAGAGCTGGCGAAATCATGTTCTAATAAAGCACAAAAATATAATTACAAGAGGATTTTAATATGAAAATTTCAGTTTTTACTTTATCAATTTTTTTATGCTCCTCGTTTTACACTTTAAATGCTCAGTCTATAACTAACGTTATTGCAAAGCAAGACGGTAATAATGCTGTTATCACATATGATTTACTGTGCGATGGCTCGGCTTATATTGAATTATTTTACAGTGAAGATGCTGGAGTTACTTATAAGGGACCCTTAAAAAGTGTTACAGGTGATATTGGAGATAATATTTTAACTGGTAAACGACAAGTTGAATGGAATGTTTTGCTAGATCAGGATACCCTGTTAGGCAATAATATTATTTTTAGAGTTACCGACTCAAAGTATGGAAAATTTACTGATTTACGTGATGGTAAAATTTATAATACCGTCCGTATCGGAAACCAGATTTGGATGGCTGAAAATTTGAACTTTAAAACAGAAAGTGATAGTTGGTGCTTTGAACAAATAAGCAGTAATTGTGAAAAGTATGGAAGACTCTACAAATGGAATAATACCATAGACGTTTCCCCAAAAGGCTGGCATTTACCGAGTAAGAATGAATTTATTACTTTATGGCAAAATGCAGGTAGTTCTGAAGAAAATGTTTTTAAATCCTTAATTCATGGTGGAAATTCTGGTTTTTCAGCTTTATTTGGAGGATGTCATAGCTATATTGGTGAATTTATTGATGTAACAGATGAAACAATGTTTTGGTCTTCCACAAAGTATTTGGGGAACAATTCGTGGTTTTTAAATATCGATAATAAAAACGAAAGTTCTTTTATGGCAACCGGATATATTGAGTGTGGTTTCAGTGTTCGTTGCATTAAAGATACCAATGATGGAATAAAAGAACATGAAATTTATAGCGATGCTTGTCAAACAATATTTTCCATCGTAAAAAATCTGGATAAAATGCCACCTTCTTTTTTTATAAAGCATTATGTAGAAAAAGGTATTTCCAATTGGCAAGTAAAAGGTGAGTTTGAAAGACTTTCTGATTACCAAAAACGTGTGACCGAACAAGCCCGTAACGCAAAAATAAGGGAACTGACAAATGATGCATTAGTATTATATATTAAAGGGTATTCTCAGAATATTAACTGGGGTGAATTACTTATTAGCCAATATGATGCTGATAATGAGACGTATTTGATTCAATCTGTTGCATTAGGCAATTTTGCAATACCAGTTCCGGCTACCGATGCCCCTTCATTTAAACAAAGCTGGAGTAAAATGAGGTTTCAAAACGCTGATTATTATATTAATAATGATAAATTATTGTTGGCAAAAGTGGAAATAATCAGCCCTGATGAGAAAAAATACATTTATGACAGCAAGCTATCGACCACTTATGCTGCCAACAATATTACCTATAACTTTCAACCGATAGAAGTCGATGTAAACCAAGATAATGAAGTAAAAAGCGGTACCAAAATTGAGAATAAAACCACTATTGTAGGAAAAACAGATGTGGATTTGAATATTCCTGTAAACCAAACAATAAACGATAAAACTTTTGCAGTAATTATTGCTAACGAAAATTATACTCAAGAAGTAAAAGTAGAATTTGCAACAAATGATGGCAAAGTCTTTAAGGATTACTGTGAAAAAACCTTAGGCATTCCTTCACAAAATATTCATTTTTCTAAAGACGCCACTTTTGGTGTAATGAAATCAGAAATAAAATGGATTTCAGATGTTATTGCTGCTTATAATGGTCAGGCAAAAGTTATTTTTTATTATGCAGGGCACGGAATGCCAAACGAGCAGGATAAATCAGCGTTTTTATTACCAACTGACGGTTTTTCTTCCGATTTTGAGACAGCGATTAAATTAGATGATTTATACAATCGCCTCACTGCGAATCCTTCTCAAAGCATTACAGTATTTCTTGATGCTTGTTTTAGTGGCAGCGTTCGTGATAATGGCATGCTTGCGAATGCACGAGGCATAAAGATTAAACCGAAAGAAGGAATACTAAAGGGAAACTTAATAGTATTCAGTGCAGCATCGGGAGATGAAACTGCTTATCCATATACAGATAAGCAACACGGGTTATTCACGTACTTTATATTGAAAGGACTTCAAGAAAGCAAAGGAGAGATAACGTACCAAAATCTAATGGATTACGTCATTGAAAAAGTTAAACAACAATCGATTGTCGTAAACCAAAAGTCGCAAATACCAACTATAAACGTATCTGTCGATCTTCAAAACACATGGCAAATAATGACATTTAAATAGATAAATTGGTATTTTCATAATCCTGTTATCCAGGAAAGCAAGAAATCGCTGGAATTGAAAACAAGGATTGAAACCACCGATAGAGAGATCGACCGGATGGTTTATGAGCTGTATGGGTTGACGGAGGAGGAGATCGGGATAGTGGAGGGATCATAAATCATGTTTCATTTTTCATTCTCCAGGTGTATGTTCAAGATGTCAGTGCCGGCGCTAAAGAAATAAAAATAGTATCTTTGTTCAAATGAGAATTCTGAAATCAGAGGTTATAAATATCATTATCAATACTTTGCAGGAATGAGCAACCCCGCCGCAAGCAGTGGGGTATCTATTTAACCGACGGGTTAACCCGTCGGTTATAATACTTTCGTCCCAAGGGGCGGGGAATTAACCCAACAAGATTAAAATTATTAGAGAGTATTAATAAGATAAATGACCGGTAAAAATGATAAAGCTTCTGTACATTTTATTAGTTCTTATCGCTAATGCCTTATCAGCTCAAAATTTTTGGGAACCGGTTAATTTCCCTGACACGCTGTTCTCGAAAGCAATAAATGCCATCAAAACGGGATTATATTCAAACCATTGTGCATCAATAAGATAAAAGATGTTTAATCTCAATTATATCCATTATGGCAACATCTATTAAAACTTGCAGTCAATGCATTTTAAATGAAAAGATAAGTGGTGTCATTATTGGTGACGATGGAATTTGTAATTACTGTAAAGATTATAAACCTTTCATCCCTTATAAAGAAAGTGAATTACTCAAGATATTTCAAAAAGCACGAAATAAGAAAAGGATATACGATGCGCTTGTTCCGGTCAGTGGAGGGAAAGACAGTACTTATGTCTTATATTTAGCTGTCAAAAAGTATAAACTAACAGTATTGACTTACACTTTTGACAATGGTTTTATGAATGACCTGGCAAAGGAGAATATCGAAAGAGCTGTAAAAAAGTGTGGAGTTGATCATGTTTGGGTGAAACATGATCTGAAATTAATCCATGAACTATATCGCACTGCACTCGTACATTCAGGTGAAATATGCGGTATTTGCGGGACCGGAATAGAAAGAAGCATGTTGAAAATCTCTGAAGCCTGGAACACTCCTTTGATTTTAATGGGACATTCGCCCACGGAAGCCAATTCTTTTACATCTGAGAATATTTATGACCAGACGAGGTTAAAAGCAATTATACAGAAGAACAGGAATATAAATAATGAAATGATCAACCGGTTCCTTATCTATCCAAAACTGAATTTTATTACAAGCTATTTATATACAAGAACCGGACGCTTTGGGAAAAAGGTCAATATGCTTTACTACTTAAACAATCTCTCTGATAAGGAAATCGGAAATATTATAAAGAAAGAAATGGATTGGATTGAATCCGATCAGTCGGAATATACCCGGCATTTTGATTGCTTGGCAGAACCATTTTCCAACTTCATCCGGGATAAACGTTTTGGTTATTCCAGACGTCTGCCTCAGCTAAGCAATATGATCCGGAACAAAGAAATATCAAGAGAAGAAGCTTTGAAAATTTATGAAGATGACAAAAAGAATCCATTACCACACAATTATGAATTTGCCATGTCCTCTTTAAATTTACAAGAAACTGATATTAAAGAAATTGAAAAGATTCCGGTCAATGTATTTAATGAAAAGAAATCACTGGCAAACGTGATATTTGCTAAAACCAGGAGACTGATCAAGAAAAATGTTCATTAAAGTATTCGTTGTGAATTTTTATCATTTGCTTTCTGAATTTTAAATCGATCGATTGGTATTATTAGACAATTAACTACGAAAAATGGGTAGCGACGGAAATTTTTCGAACAAAAACTTTATCCGTACGGAATTTGTACGTACATTTGTAAAAAATATTAATCATGGTAACCAGGGCAATAAAGGAAGATAAAACCAGATTCGACACGAGGTTGACTAAAGAGCAGAAACTGTTTTTTGAAAGAGCAGCGACAATTGGTGGATTTCGCAGTCTTACCGACTTTGTTATCCTGACTGTACAGGAAAAAGCAAAGGAAATTATCAGAGAAAACGAGCGCATTTTAACCTCTCAGCGGGACAGTGAGATTTTTTTTGATGCTATTGTTAATGCTGATAAACCAAACGATGAACTGATTTCTGCAGCAGAACAATATAACAAGATGCTTTCTGAATGAAACTGCTGACTGTAAACCTGGCAAACTCCCACAATAAAAAAGAATTTTCCTGTGGTATGGAAATGTTGGATAATTATTTACAACGTCAAGCCGGTCAGGATATAAAGAGAAAATTAGCAGCTTGTTTCGTTTTACCTGATCAAGACGCAAATTTGATCAAAGGTTATTACACTCTTTCTAACAATATTATTCCTTTAAATATGATTCCTGACAGCTTTAAAAAACGATTACCGGAAACCTACTCATCAATACCGGCAACGCTTCTGGGAAGATTGGCTGTTGATAAAAGGTATCATGGACAAGGGATAGGAAAAGTATTATTAATTGATGCGCTAAAAAGGAGTTTTATCATTTCAAAAAGCATAGGTTCATTCGCTGTTGTTGTAGATCCTCTGGATAAAGAAGCAGAATGTTTTTATAAGAAATATGGATTTATTAAGCTACCTGACAGCGGAAAAATGTTTTTACCAATGAAAATAATAAATCAGCTTTTTGAAGAATAATCTGGGGCTTGCCATGAAATATGATAATTTTATGCCATTATGCTGATCAAATTTTTCCGGTCGAGTTTTCTTATACAATATTTCGTCCTGGTTGTGGTCACGGCGGCGATCTGGATTCCAGGTTTTCTGGCAAACCAGGGCTTGCCGGTTGAGCCCAGCCTGATCACTCCGCTGTATAACATTGCTCACTACCTGTTAAAGATGTTTGATATCGCCAGTCCTGCCGTAGCATTGGCGATTGTCCTTCTTTCCGCGCTGACACTCAATAACATACTCAGCTTTCATGAACTGATACCAAAAAACAACCTGCTTCCCGCTTTCCTTTTTATCCTGCTAATGGGAAGCAACCCATTGACTTTATGCACTTATCCGGTAATACTTACCTTACCCTTCTTCACCTGGTTCCTTCATACCGTCTTCAAAATAAATGATGAACCTGAGAATTATATGGAAGTGTTTAATGCAAGTATCCTGATTGCTGTCATTTCGATGATCTATCCGCCAGCCATCATCTTTTATGTTTGTATCTGGCTGATCTTACTCGTTTATGGCGCCTTTAACGGAAGGAATCTTATTATCTCCTTCATAGCCATCGCACTCCCTTATATTTACCTGATCCTGTATTTCTTCTGGACCGATCAACTCTATGAAGCTTTGAGTGCATACCTTATTTATTATGGGAAAATATTTGCTTTCCAGATGAACAAGCATGTCTGGCAACTGGTCATCTGGAGTATATTTGCCATTTTTATGCTTCTGCCGGCCTTTATGCGAATTACCGGCACGCTCAGTACGTTCGGAATAAATTTCAGGAAAAAAATGGCTGCAACAGCCTGGCTGATGGCTTTTTCCTTACCTATTATTATTTTTCAGGGGAAAGCTGATTATCAAACTCTCATTTTTGTACCGGCAAGCATCATGATTGCCCACTATTACCTTCTCTTTAAAAAATCCCTCCTGAACGAAATCACCTTACTACTCTTCCTGATCCTGGTTTTGGCAAACAATTACCTGCACTTATTCAATGCTCAAGTCGTCCCTAACTGATAACCTGACCGAAGCAGGTTGTGATGAAGCCGGGCGGGGATGCCTGGCCGGGCCGGTATATGCCGCAGCGGTGATTTTCCCACCGGGATTTACTCATCCCTGGTTGAATGATTCCAAAAAACTATCGGCCAGACAAAGGGAAGATCTCAGGCAACTGATAGAAAAAGAAGCCATTTCATGGGCCGTCGGATCAGTCGATCATGAGACTATCGACCGCATTAACATCCTGAACGCTTCCATTCTTGCCATGCATAATGCAATTGATAAGCTTTTCCCCAAACCACAACTGATCCTTGCCGACGGTAACCGTTTTCATCCTTACCCGGGCATCCCGCACCGGTGCATCATAAAAGGAGACTCCATCTACCTCAGCATTGCCGCTGCATCCATCCTGGCAAAAACATACCGGGATGATTTTATGAGGGAGCTGGACGAGGTTTTTCCTCAATACGGCTGGAAAACCAACAAAGGCTATCCAACGGAGGCACATCGCAAGGCTATCAGTCAATGGGGAATAAGCAGTTTTCACCGAAGGAGTTTCAGGCTGGGGGAGCAATTAAGACTTTTCAATAATTCCTGATAAGTTAATTGCCTCAAGTAACGCGGAATCCGGTCATGAGGATGGCTCAAAAGTCCTTCGTGGTTCTTCGTGTCTTCTTCGTGGACCTCTGTGTAACAAATACTTATAACTTACACGAAGTTCCACGAAGACTGCACGAAGTTCCACGAAGTCATTTTGAATATTTTTATCCCTTTTAATTCACCCTCTTTTACATATTAGAACACGATATCTGTAAATTAGCCCTTTACTTTTGCTTTTCTTTTTTGTATATTTGTACCTCCCGTTAACGATTCTTTAAAATTTAAATCATGACTCATTCAGAATTTGAAGCCATTTTAAAGGAAGGGGTTAACAGTTGCGCCAATGAACAGGGATGGGCAAACCTGGCAGAACTGGGTACCTATCTCCGGCAAAGAGGTCTGCAATACGGCAAACTATCACGCTTTCTACAGGACTACCAGGACATTGTTGAAACCCGTATGGACAATACCATAACTCCCCCTGCTGTATACGCAAGGTTGCGCTGACCCGCTGATCAGCTATTTGCTGATCTGTGATCCCATCACCGGATAAGGTGAAATCTCTTAAGCAAAAAAATCAGACATTGGATGACTTCCATTTGCCGCTTTTCAGGTAGAAGAAAGACAGTATGCCAAGAAGAAAAGCATAAAAAAACTCTGCCATCCAGACAATATAAATTGGCTGCCTGAGAATATCTGCCAGGATAAAGGCTGAAGCCACATAGAAAAAAATTACAATTAATTCGATCAGGAAGGATATATGGGTTTTTCCCGTTCCGGAAACCGCGCTAAAAAAGACAAAACCCACGGCCAGGAACAAGGCTGCGACGTTGACTACATAAAGTGCAGGTAAAGATGCACTTATCAGTTCCGGATCATTGGTATAGATCTTCAATGCTATACCTGGAAATATTGTTCCCAATGTCACAATGAAAAGTACGCCAAGAGTACAAAGCCTTACGACTTTCAGCACGAGCGACATGACTTCCTCCTTTCTCCCCTGGCCAATCAGGTTACTGACCAGTGCATTGGTAGCGGAACCAAATCCCCACATCGGGATCATCAGGATCACATAAAAACTGCGTATGATATTTGAAACAGCAAGTGCCTGCTCTCCAAGTTTTTCAATAAAAAGAAAGAAAGCGAGCCAGGCCGCCATGGAAAAAAAGTTCTGCAGCATGACAGGAAAAGCCACACGAATAATTCTCTTATATAAAGTTTCATCAAACCTGTAACGGTGATAAAGCCCGTATTGCCTGCCATCCAATTTAAAAAGTGTATAAACCGTAAAAAAGACTGTTGCAGAAAATTCAGCAATAACAGAAGCAA
>Ga0247841_10001786_pt1 | contig 45664 bp, 41 predicted proteins | sample LaCruzMarch2015__2_FD_192410 | JGI IMG/M metagenome (GOLD analysis project Ga0247841, IMG submission 192410) | Freshwater microbial communities from meromictic Lake La Cruz, Castile-La Mancha, Spain - LaCruzMarch2015_18m | ecosystem: Environmental > Aquatic > Freshwater > Lake | place: Spain... | reverse complement strand
CGTTATTGGTAATATGCCGAAATACCTTTGAATAGATTCATTAATATTTAGTTTAATTAATCAAATTCCCCCTTCCCCCTTTTAGCTAAAAGGGGGTTATAAATCCTCTATCCACAATGGTTTATAGGCTTATGAGTAAAGATTAGTTTTTCAAAGTAGGGGGATTTGAGGCGATTTATTTATTACTCGATTATTTATTTAACCTTCATTCAAAGGGGGAATCGGTTCTCCCTTTTTATAAAGACTAATCTTTACCCACAAATTATAGATATTGTGGAAACCAAGTCTTTTCCCTCTTTAGCTAAAGAGGGATTAAGGGAGATTTGATTAAGGTTTTGGGTCATTTGATTCAATAGATACTCAAGAATATTAATAGAGTTATTGGTAATATGCAGAAAATACCTTTGAATAGATTCATTAATATTTAGTTTAATTAATCAAATTCCCCCCTTCCCCCTTTTAGCTAAAAGGGGGTCATAAATCCTCTACCCACAATGGTTTATAGACTTGTGGGTAAAGATTAGTTTTTCAAAGGGGGTTAGGGGGATTTGATTCGTTTTATTTATTCCCCGATTAATTATTTAACCTTTATAGTGCGGGAGTATCCTTGCCGAAATTATTATGAATCTGATACATGAATCTTTCTTGCGCTGGATATATCAGCAAAGGTATCATGAAAGACTGAGCAATTACAGCGTATATGACGCATATTATAATGGTGATCATACTGTGAATATACCACCAAAGGTTAAGGCGGCTCTTGAATCAGAACTTGGAACCGTAAATAACTATTGCCGTGTTGTTGTGGATTCTGCTGTCGAATATATAAGTTCTGGGGAATTGGGGATTGAGGTTAGACATGACGGCACTAATCAGGTTGAAGCAGATAAAGCAGAACGCTTACTCTATGATGTGTATGAGTCAAATGGATTACTGTTCGAGGAAATGTTGAAAGCTGTTACCTTGATGGGAAAGAAAGGAGATGTGTTTCTCAAGCTATACGTTGAGGATGATGAAATAAAGATCCGAATCTTGAGACCAGAAATATGTTTCCCTCGATATAGGTCTGATGATTACAAGGAAATGATTTATTGTGCTATCCAATGGTTTGATGAAGACGGATTAAACGATGGTAAGAAGTGGAAAGCACAGGTATTTCGTCCAAACGTAGTTGAATATTATGAACTTGCAAATGGCTCAAGCATTATCGATCCTTTTCAATCATTTCAAAGAAGTGAATGGAAGCTTATGGACGTTCAGGATAATATACTTGGTTTTATTCCAATAATACATATAAAAAATACATTGGATGATCTTGAGTTTGGCGTTTCTGATTTACAGGTGATGACTGATTTACAGGATGCACTCAACAAAATACTTACAGATATGCTATTAACGATGGATAATCAAGCTTTTCAACGGATAGTTATGTTTGGGGCACAAACACCTAAAGGTCAAAGTATCAGTATGGAGCCGGGTAGTATTATTGAGGTTCCAAATGAGAATGGCAGTTTGCAGGTGGTGAATGCGGCAGATATAACACCGTTTATACAAGCAATGGATAAGATCGTGGATCAAATCTGTACTGTCACGAGTATTCCAAAGACGGTTTTTACAAAATCTGAAGGTGGCGCAATGAGTGGTTATGCTTTAAGGCTACATTACTTACCTCTTGAGCATAAATGTAAGCGGAAAGAGATTATATTAAAGAATCGCCTTTGTGAGTTGAATAAGATGATATTTAAGACGGCAAAACTACTGGGTATAGATGATTATACAGATTTTAAGACAAGAATACAGTTTAACGGTGGATTGCCGATTGATGAGCTGGTTCAGACACAAGTGCATGAAATGGAACTTCGTAATAAGATCAAGTCAAGAAGGAAGATTATGGAAGAAAGAGGTATTGAGGATATAGAAGCAGAGATGGCACAGATCGACAAGGAAGGTAATCGTTAAAAAACACATAAACATTCTAAAAAACAACCCCCTAGCCCCCTTTTTTAAGGGGGAATCATGTGGAGTATTCCCTTTGCTAAGGGGGAAATAAATCGAGTCGTGTCAACATACCCCCTTAATCCCCTTGCAAGTGGGTTGTGAAAAACTTTGAAATACTATACGAGTTTTTCAGTTATAGAAATAAAAAGAAATTAAACACGGAGACACAGAGGCACGGAGAGGAAAAGGTGAGGTAATTCATGAAATGGAATCGGCGGCTGATCAGGAAGGATTACCACCGAGACACAGAGGCACGGAGAGGAAAAGGTGAGGTAATTCAACTGGTCAACCGAATTAATTTTTATAATAATAGCACACGGATTAAAATAGTTATGAGTAATGAGTGATCAGTAAATATTTAATCCCTGCCTTTCCTCTCCGTGCCTCTGTGTCTCCGTGGTTTTTATATCTTATTTTGTTAAGTGAAAAAGTCGTAATACTATGTCAAAATGGCATTTTTTAACGATTACAAGGAAAGTAAGGATTGGAGATTGGTTTTTTTATTTTAATTTTTATGCGGTAGATACCGCAGGACTAGGAGGCCAAGATGGCTATTGAAGAATTGGGGCAAGAAGCTCAAAAGATAGGGGTAGAACCTCTCTCAGTTCCGCTGAGTCGGGGAACTGAAGTTACTGAGGAAATAATTGAGGAGCCGAAAGGTACAATGGTTCCTATATCGGAACTCAGGAAAGTTCGGTTTGAAGCGGCAAAATATAGAAAAGAGTTACAATCGCTGAAAGCAAAAATTGATGAAGAACTTAGAAAATCTGAATTCACTAGAGATGAGGAGATAGACAAACTAAGGACAACGGCAGAAAAAGCAGAGGCAGAAGCCAACTCACTTAAAGGACGTGTCAGCCGAACAGCTAAAGAGTCGGCGATAATAAATGCGGCTAGTGTGATGGGCTTTTTTAATCCGAAGGATGCGTCTTCTCTAATTGAAACCAGTGAGATAGAATTTGATGAGAATGGTGATATTGACGAAGAAAAGGTGCTTGAATTGGTGAAAACTCTTGGTGAATCGAAACCATACCTGAGAAAAGACCAGAGCAAAGCTTACTATGGACCAACAAATCCTGCTCCACAACAAGGTAATTGGCCGAAGCCGAAATTGACTAATGCAAATCAGATTGATCAATTGAAGCAACAATCCAGGGAACTAACAAAACAAGGCAGGATCGTGGATGCTACCAAGCTCTTTAATCGGGCATGGGAAATAGAACATGGACTTAAAAGATAGTAGAGGTTTACCAGCCTCATCCTAACCTTCTCCTTGAATGGAGAAGGAATGTGGATAAAGTAAAAAATAGTCTGGTTGACGAGTAGAAGTGATTTTAATATTTTATACAAGATTCAGGAGGTTAATTAAAAATGGCAATTATAACAGAACTAATGCAGACTTATGATCAGTCGGCTTCAGCGGATATATGGGTTGCTGAGGGAATACATAGTATATCTCCTTCAGATACGCCCTTGCAACTTCTGCTTCCAAAGTTACAGGTATCGGAGATAAAAGCAGAATGGATAGAGGATGAACTAACACCACAGATTACGGCTCTGGCGGCAGCGATTAGTACTACTACCGGAACATCAATGACAGTGTCGTCAGGTGATGGAGCGGATAAGTTTCCTCCGGATGTTACAACTTATAATACAGTCATCAGAGTTGATCAGGAATATATGCTTGTTACAGCTATATCAGGTGATGTTTGTACGGTGGTACGTGGTTATGGTAGTACTACAGCGGCAATACATAGCTCCGGTGTGGCGGTACACATAATCTCTCAAATGGAACATGAAGGTGCAAATGGTAAGAAAGCTGTTGCTAAATTACGTTCAAAGCCTTCTAACTTTTTGCAGACATTTAGTCGAACGGTCGAGGTATCTGGTATACAAGAAGCTATTAAGAAACTCGGTGGAATTACTAGCGAAGTAGATTACCAGATCATGAAGGCTATGCGCCAATTGGCATTGGAGCTTGAGAAGACTATGATTATGGGCGTAAAGGCTCAAGTTGGTGATGGAAGTACATCGTTTAGAACGATGGGTGGCTTGTGGTCTATGATTAAGACGAACCGTACATCGGATAGTGGCAACATTGATACTACGGCTATTGAAGATGATATACGCAGGATATGGGATTCAGGTGGCGTCCCAAGAGCAATTATAACATCAGGAAAGTTGGCACAGGACATTTCTAATCTTTATGTAAGTCGCATTCAGACTGATGTTTTTACGAGTATAGGTGGCGTCAATGTTACAAGTATAATTAATCCGCTAGGAGTTGGACCGATTGCTATTATTCCACACAGATTGGTAGCTGACGGAGAATACTATATACTTGATACAACAAGGATAGCTCTTGGCTATTTACGACCATTCTACATGAAGCTTTTAGCCAATGATGGTGATGCTGAAAGAAGATGGATTGGTGGAGATTATACGATAGAACTTATGAATGAGAAAGCCCATGCGTATAGATATGGATTTAGCTAGGAAGGAAAGCACATTGAAGGGGCAACCGTATTGTATGGGCAACCGCAAGGGATTGCCCATACAATTAAATGTCATATTTGAATTTGAAATTGATATAACAATTAATTATTTATGGGAGGTGTGATGATTTGGCGACATCTTTAATTACCCAGAATAATCTAGTCTTGAAATCACTCGGTGGGTCTAAGGCTTTGACTATATCTAACGTGACTTCGGAGATTATGAATATTCAGGGAGCAAATCAGGTTCAATTGCTAATTTGTTTTACAAAAGGAAATTCTTCAGGCTGTCGTTTAAAGATAGAGTTTTCAGAAGATCGAGCAACATGGTATCAAGAAAGTATGGTTAGTGAGTTCACAGTAAAGAATGAGGTAGAACATAAGTTGGTTATAAGAAGGATAAATGAAACAGGCAATTATGTTATTTCTGTACCTGTATCAGCATCATATTTTAAAGTAAGTGCTCAGGCAATAGATTCTGGAGATGGTACATTGTTTTCTATTACGGCTACAGCGGCGAATATATAGTGATTAGTGAAAAGTATACCAATTGTCAAAGAGCATAAGTAGATTGGTTATTGCTGTTGATGTGAATATATGGGAACAAGAGATTCTTGTTTTCTAGTTGAGGTGTGATATATGTCAAGAGATTCTATGGTTTGGTTGATCTCATTTCTTAGGGTAAAAATAAATGATACAGATTCATCTATATGGGTGGATGATGAATTGCAAAACTACCTTGATATGCACAGAATTCACATAGTCAGGGAACCTCTCTCAGCTCACGTTCCGCCGTGCAACGGAAGAATGAGTCAGGGGAATTCGGATGAACAGGCATATTATTATAGTACTTTTGGTATGCTAGAGTCAGATGTCAGCTTGTGGGATAGTAAACAATCGAACTCTAATGAGATACCTAATTCTAATTATACGGTTAATCTTGTTGATGGGACATTTAAGTTCTTAGACCCGTTGAGTCGGGAGCAAGGTAATAGGTATTATCTGGATGCTAAATCGTATAATATTCATGGTGCTATTGCAGAATGTCTTGAGCAATTGGCAATGGATCAGAATCGAGCAAAGACATGGAGTCGTGGCTCAGTAGCCTATACCCATTACGATCTGACGGAGATGGCAAAATATCATCGGAATTTAATAGGATTGAAAAATACAGGTATTGTGAGAACATACGTCTCTCGTTCCGCCGAGTAACGGAAGAGCAGAAAAAATGAAATATTGGAAAATATTGATTGGTCATATAGAAAAATACCAAGCTATGGATATTCAGAAAAAGAATTTTAAAACGTAGGGGGTAGGTCTTACATCTACCCATTATTTTAGGGGCAACTATTTTAAGGGCTATTTTAAGGGCAACTGCAAGGGATTGCCCCTACATATATGGCTATTTATAAGGGGTTATAAAAATGTCTCTTATGGTACGAAAGCGTGTAAATGCTCTTGATATTTTGCAAAATGATTATGAGTATTGCACTATAAGCTATTATGAGAAAGGACCAAGGAATGAGTTTGGTGAACAAACACGAGTGCTGATAGAGCGTGCAACAAATGTTAAATGCACAATTAACTCAATGACAAGAACACCAAGATATATGTCTTTGGATAATAGCTACGAGGTAACGATGCAAGGAATTATTGAGGAAACAACACATCATATAATTTTAGCAGAAGATCAGGTAATAAATTCAGGTGACGTTGTTACTGATTATGACGGCGTCAATTATGATGTTTTACTCTCTGTAAACTGGCAAACTCATAAAGAAGCTTTTATGAAAAAGACAAAGTAAGGGAGAATTGAAAAATGGATCTCGTACTCAAGTCTATTAGAAATAAATTGGCTGAGGATCCTACATTAACAGAGATAGTTTCTGCATACGATATTACGACTGGCTATAATACCGAGAGTGCAAATTATCCATGTGTATTATTAGGGGTCAGCGCTGGCGGAGCAGGAAACCAGATAGCCGGCATTGCTAAAGTTATTTTAACAATTAATGTATACTCTAATGTAAGCAAACAACAATTGTGGACTATCTATAGCAGGATTAAGACACTAATCCATAATAATGAATTGGGCATCACAGATGCTCAAAGAACTTTTCATGCTATTAATGAAATTTTTGTAGATGAAAATAAATATGACAAAACGCATAGTGTATGGCAAATTACTGCACGATATAATATTCTTTATGGCGCATCTGGATTATCTTTAACCACTGGTGCAAGCGGTGCAATATATGCAGATAGAAATTCGGTTATTGTTGATCCAGAAAAAGAGATTGCTAAGTTCAGGGGACCGGTTAGCTTGAATATATCGTTTGATCATGACGTGCGAATGTCACAAGAACGTTTTGGTAAGGCTGTTTATTACAAAAGTGGAACAGCCAAGTTGATTATTGGGGAAGTAATATTTAAACCCTCTGTCCTGGAGCTTCTCTGGAATATAGATACAAACCCTAATGGGAAGCTTAATGATTCTGTGACACTGTCAACTACATATCAATTAGGGCAGTATTCATCACCAGCTTATCTTCAGGTTTTATTTCAGATGCTAAAAACAGATGATGGGAAAAAACTTGAAATTGAGGCATCTAAGGCAGTATGTCATAATCTCACAATACCGTTTTCAAAAAAGGATTTCAGTGTATTTAACTGTGAGTGGATACTTTTAAGTGATAATAATGACAATGTTGTTAAAGTCTCAATAGAGAATTAATATTTAGATGTAGGGAGGGTAGCGATGGGTAATACTTGACAAACTAACAGAAAGCGAAAAGCATCAGTACTTGCAATCTTCTTGACAGCAATGGCAACTTTAAGGTTATTAATTGACAGCACTACTGTATAGTAAAGGATGTATATCTAAAGGAGATATTATGAAAATTTTAACTATGTCTATAATAATGTTATTTCTTTTAACCATGAACATACTAGCACAAGGATTACCAGAACCTACTAATCCCGCAATAACTTATGAATATGAGATCGGTTGGGGCAACAATCCAGTATCAGTATGGACAGCAATAACCCCAACCTCAACAGTTATAGCATCTGGTGTTGTATCATCTACACATATCTATTCTGGCAATTTAGGGAATAACAAGTTTGAGTTTGCAACCGCAGACTCAACAACAACGGTTCCAATGAAGGGAGTAGTAATATTTAACATTGCATCAATACCAAGCACCAAACTATTCGACATATTTCGGATTCGCGTTAGAGCGTCAGCAACTTATAATGGGCAGATAGTGACAAGTGCATGGAGTGATCCTTCATATTGGGTTATGGTAATGAACTTAAAAAAACTTAATCAGCCCGTTAGTATCAAGTAGGTGATAACAGGTTCACGTGGTGGTAATGCGGCACTGGCTAGTCGTCTATACAGGGGCAATTCGGCGAATTGCCCCTTCTGTGGATAAACTATGACAAATGACGAATTTAAGAATTGGTGAACTTAGATTTGAATTTCATAAGGATATACCAATCTCGTTCCGCCGAGTAGCTGAAGAATAGAATCACTCATTGAGGTTGAAAAATGGCAAGATTCAGATTAACACTTACAGCACCAACAGAATATGGTGTTCAGACATTTGACAATGATCCTGAAATTTGGACAGAAACGAATGCTTCTAAAACGGAAACGAATAGATATACCTCAGATCCAATTCGTGATTCTGTAATGAGGATAAAGGGTGTTACTTGGACACTAGGAAATGGATATACACTTGGCAATGGAATGTATCTTGATGATTCTCCTTTGGGTAAGAATGAAGGTGCATATCAGGATTTTAGTGTAACACCGGGAGTAAGATACGCTTTTGCTAGTTTTTATAAGATTGAACTAGGAGAACTAGAGATAGTTTTTTATGATCAAGGTTTTGTGATAAAAACAGTCAGCCTAACTGGAGTTGTTCTGCCGACTAACGGCGGAATATGGAAAAGCTATGAGACAAATATAACGATTCCTGATGGATGTAACATAATCAGGATCAAGTTTCAGCAAAGCAATGATTCACACTCTGGACCTTTTTACATAGATAACGTGTCTTTTAATAGTAATGTGATTCTGTCGGATCCTGATTCTTATAACCGTGTACCAATGAGGATTGGAGTTTTCCATCAAACTCTGAGTGGTCGTAGAATATATGATCTTCGTGCTATACATTATGACTTCCAGTTACGATGGAATTATTTTGATGCGGTACAATATGAAAACTTTAGAGAAGTATTCTACTCAAATGAATTACTTTATTTCGATGATGGAGACGTCCCGCCACTTATTGAAAGTGAAACTATATACGATAATGATACGTATAGCTTTGCTGGGGTATCAAATCCTTCATCAACACATAAAGCATATACAGATAATTCAAACTCTCTACCATTTAGTATGAGTGATTTTGAAACAAGTGAATATTCGACTGCTGATTATCAATCGCTAGGTGATGATGACGATGATTACAAGGAAACGTCTAATCCAAATGCTGGATATTATTTGTATCATAAGTTTCTCGTTAAATCATCTATACTTCAATCAAATGTACAGAGATTCAAAATTATGGTAAAGGCATCAAGCGATGATAGCTCTTCTGCCAACCTTGATGGTTGTATTCTATATGCCTGGGATGGCGGTAACTGGATGGAATTGGCAAGAAGTAGTAATAGCTCAAAGAATTACCTAACGTATAGTACAGCAGAACGGTTGATCGCTAGTAGATTAGTTAACCAATCAGACAGTTATATAAGGTTGTTGTTGCGATCTATTAATTCTCATGCTGGCTCAAATACTTTAAACCTCCGAGTTTATTTTTTAGAAGTGGAGATTAACGAGGACCTGGATAGTATTATCCGATTATCACATAAGGCAATATTAGATGATAATGGAGACATAATTTACGTTAATAATCTTTCAAAAGGAACTACATTAAGCCTAAATACTGATTATACAATAGCAATTGATAAGCGATCTATAACAATTATAGGTCAAGATTCAGGAGATATAATTGAAGTCAAATATAACAGGTATTTTGAGGTAATGTTCTCAAGTATTCCAGAGGAATGGTTATCTGGTGATCCAGAGAGTAGTAGGACCAGAAGAGTTGAGATCGCTTTACATACACTTTCGGAGAGTAAATAAGATATGCAGTATGGAACTTTAACTTCATCACAACGAGCTATGTTTGATACAAAACAAGGGAGCTTTATCCGAAAACCGACTTTTGTGGTATGGATAGAAGGATTCGGTGATACCACAGAATACGTGATGAGAATTGATACTGAAATTGGTTTGGAATCTCTTAGGGGCAGAGGAAGCTTAAATATAGGTAGAGCGATCCTTGAACTTAATAATGAGAACGGTTATTTCTGTTCTGATGGTATTAGCAAGGTGAAAAAATGCGCAAGGATAAAGATATGGGCTGGATTTGACCATCTTAACATACCAATATTCACTGGAGTAGTGGATAATGTGAAGCCAATCGGTACGTTGAATGCGGTAACTATAAACTGTCGTGATTATATTGGATTGTTTTTTGATTCTATAATTAAGGATGAATTAGGATTGAATAATACCCCTAAGTCAATTTTGGAATATTTGAGTTCCGAAGTGGGAGTAGTAGCTAATATCATTGGTACTGAAGAAGCTACAACGGCTTATGATGAACTTAAATTTAAGGGACAAAAGATGATGAGTGTTATAGAGAAGATATGCGATAGCATTTTTTGTGTTGCATATTTCGATGAGGAAGGTATACTCCGATTGGTAGAGCGAGAATTCTCAGCTCCGCTGAGTCGTGGAAGCGATTGGAAATTCGATGATAGCAACATAGTTGATTGTATGCTCCTAGCTGACTCAGAGATTATAAATGACGTTACCGTTGAGTATCGGAGTGGTTTTTTCTCCCGATGTATAGATCAATCAAGCATAGATGAGTATAGAGCAAAAGCTCGACAGCTTGGTATACTTTCATTAAGCTCTGATCTTATATCAAGTCAAACTCAAGGAACTATACAAGTATTATTAGATCATGATCTTGAAGGATTTAAGTTTACAACATCCAATAGCTCATCAGTTATAGATTCTGTTTACGTCAGGATGAAGAAGTCTGATGCACATGGATATGTTTGTGTCAAGATATATACTAATAATGGTGGGATTCCGGGTAGTTTGGTAGGAACAAGCAGTTTAAAGGCTTCAGATAACTTAACAAATGAGTTTTCGTGGGAAGTTTTTTGTTTTGATACCCCGGTCAGAATCTCTCCTTTGACAAATTATTGGTGCATAATAGATACAGATTCGGTTGTTAGTGGTACGGTATCTATACAAATAACCAATGCTACTGTAAATGCGAAATACGCTTATTATGATTCGTCTTCATGGCACATAGAAAACGGCAAGTACGTTTTACACATAATAAGGGGAAGTAATCAGGCATATCGGGTGGCAGAAGATGTTGTGAGATTTTATAAAAAACCTTATGAAAGAGTTAAGATAATCGCACCAGCAGTTCCACAGCTTCAGCTTACTGATGAGATAAAGGTTAATATAAAGAAGATGGGGTTAGCTGGACGATACGTTATAGAAAGACGAAGGCACGTTTTAACATCAGAAACTTATACAACTATAGACACATTGAGAAAGGTGGGGTGATAAGAAAGGATGAAGGCGGAAGGATGACGGATGAAAAATAAGAAATTCATCCCTCATTTGATCGGTTAGAAACCGAGTTTGATCAAAATCTTTCATCCTTAAAATATGGCAACATATCCAAATAATCCGAATCTATTACAGGGAACAAATTCAACAGCAGTAGATATCACAAACTGGAATACGTTATTAGATAATATAAACGCCATTGGAGCCGATCTTGTTGACTCAAGGGGAGATGGACAGGTATTTCCGGGAATACCACATACTGCAAGTCAATGTGCTGATATCAATGATATGCTACAAGCAATTAAGCATATGCTTGCAGAAATAAGTGGAGAAACGAACTGGTATGAAGATCCAGCAAGTTCACTAAAAATACATAATCATTCAGTTGGGCAAGGTGGGACGGTCCCATGGGGTTCTTTGGGAAATTCTAATAGCCGCAGGATAGAATTGCATCCTCAATTTCGTGGTGCTGTTCTGACCAAAAGTCTTCGTGGCGCATCTCCTAGCGGAAACAATACGATTACCATTACAAATGATGTAGATGTTGTTTCTTATGTGGGACGACATTACTACGAAGGCATTTCAAGTCAAGTATCACTAAATGATTACTATTTAGCTTTAAGATATACATTACCGATAGATTTTGGGACTTGGGCTACAACAAACGCTATCCAGATAGAACATAGAACAGGCTCTGCTTTATCCTCTGATTGCCACGTTGACATATACGTTTATAAATCTGGTAATGGAACTGTTGTTGCCACCTCAAGCAATAATGTCAATGTTAATTGGTCAAACATCGGACTGAGCGGATCGCAGATGGGAGCATGGAGTGCTGGAGATATCGTTGAGATATATATAGGACTAGAATCACGCAATTCAAACTATGCACGTATTGGGAAAATTTGCTTTAATTATACATCGTGATTATAGTTGATTATTATTACGTTTTAGAGTATAATATCCGATAGTATCGGATAATGTTAGAGTAATTACCTAGCATGAAAAGATAACTTCTGATTATCCTTCCGATACTAACCTTATCAGAATTACTACAGAGGTAATATCATGTCAAAAAAACGTTATGATTTATATTCAAGAAAATATGATCGATGTGGAAAAGATTATGTCGGTAGAGGAAAACAATTCTGTTCTCGTAAATGTAGTGCAAATATTTATACAACAATACAAGAACGATTTTGGTCAAAAGTAAACATTAAAGATTTGTTTGATTGTTGGGAATGGACTGGGGGGTACTTTTGGTGATAATGGATATGGTGCATTTGCAATTGGAAGAACAAATTTTGGTGCGCATAGAATTGCCTATATGTTAATTCATGGTATTGATTCAAATCCAGAAAATTATGAGGTTTGTCATACTTGTGATAATAAAAAATGTGTAAATCCCGCGCATTTATTTCTTGGTTCACAACAAGACAATATGAATGATAAAGTATTGAAACAGAGACAAGCAAAGGGTGAATTAGTTGGTATTTCTGTACTTATTGAAAAACAAGTAATTGAAATAATACAGTTACTTAATATAGAATCCATTTCTAAAATAGCACGACAATTTGATGTTCATGGATCAACAATTGGATTAATTAAAAGTGGAAAGACTTGGAAACATATTCCAAGAGATTAAGAAAAGTCTTATTGGTCTAAGCGGTTCTAATTTGGGAGCATGGTCTGCTAATGATATTCTGGAAATATATTTAAAATTGGAATCCAGAAACAGTAATTATGCACGTATCGGGAAGGTGTGCTTTAACTATAATGCCTAAGGAAATTGAAGATTGAAAGATTCTAAGATTGGGAATACATGTTCCCTTATTTTCCTAAGTTTTCATTGGCTTTATTCATATATATAGAGTTTTGCAGTTTTCCATAAGTTTTAAACTGAACTAGCGCATTTTCTAATTGTCAAATAAATTGCATTGACAATATAACTTATGAAAGAAAAATGAATTAGCCATAAACCCGCTTTATATAATGGTTTGCTGGATTTTAGCTTGAATTTAAGAAAGTCCTTTAAAAATAAGCGAATAATAAGATTATTGTCTCAGAAATCTGAGAACCTTGTCAGAAATCTGAGACACGATTAAAAGCCATAGTCTATGGAAAGGGTGAATACGTTTTTTGTATATGTTCCAAAGTCTTTTCCTGATCTACTCTGACGAATGTCGTACTGTGCTTCTAATGCGCATCTTTCGGTAAGGTCTTTCGATACTTTCGCCATAATCATGCCCTTTTCCTCATCCTCAATAGCCATCTGATCAGAAACGGATTCAGCGGAAGATATACCGCTGTTTCTCATCCTAAAAAGTCCATATATTTCAATTAAAACATCATAAGGTAAACTCTTTGCCAGCATGGCTGATAACGTGAATCCACTATATGAATAATTATCTACGCTTGATCTATTATCCTCATAAGATAGATTGACATTGAGAATAAGGTCATCGTATGTTTCAATACCTGCGGTTATAATATCAGTCGTGTCATTACGAGCCGTTTTTCCTTTATCCCATTTGTTGAAATTCATCATCTCATGAGAATATTGTAGGATTATCAGGGAATTGGGAAGTAATTTTACGTCTGTTTTGACGCCAAGCTCGTGTCCTCGCCTGTCAAATGGGTCGAAATCATCAAAATTCGATACCTGATAGTTATAAAATAACCTTCCAGATAGATCACTAAAGATAATAGTTTTTAAGGCTAATCCTGTATATCCTCGCAGATAGGATACTTCACTCGAAGACGCTTCACTTTTGCCTAGTATGGACTTTCTGCTCCTGACTTCGCAGGATAACTCAGGGATAAATCGGCTTATATTACGGGATAGATTAAGGTTCAGGTTGTTTATGAGTATGCTTTCGTGAAGTGATTCTGCACTATTATATTTTAGCCCATCCTGTAGTTTCAGGGAGAATATCGTATGTTTGGCTGGAACTATGGTTATGCTGGAGTTAAGGTAAAGCTGGAGGAATCGGCTTTTTATTACGTCTTTGACCTTATCGGATATGTTATCATCATATCCGAGGGTCAATTTTGCTTTTGCGTTGAGTTTTGTATTTTCTAGGGCTTGAAGGTGATGGGTCAGAAGGAACAGAGCGCAGAATGAAAGTAGAAGGATGTTAAGACTTTTTCTGTGCCTTATCCTCTGGGCTTTGCTTTTTAGGTTTTGCGCTTTGAGTTTCACTCGTTTTCCCCGATTTTTCTAACTCATCTGCCTTTTTACGGAAAGTGCTGGCTTTTTCGTTTAGGGTCGCCAGTTCCTTTTTCAATTCCTGCTTTTGTTTTTCGAGTGCCTTTAGTTCATCTGCAATACTATTCTGTGGCGTATCAGTAATGCCTACGGATACACCGTTACTTTTCATGACTTTTTTGATTAACGTTACTGTCTGAACTTGTGGTGGCGGCGTATCAGCTCTGGTTGCATCCACAGCAGTCTTTACGAGCGTAGTCGTCTCTGGTGTAGCAGGAGTATTTGTATCTTTGCCCGTAGTTAATGATTCAGATTTACTAACTATTTCACCTCTGACGACACGATCATTGAACGACATTTCATCAATAAATTCGTCCATTTTCTTTCTGGTCTTTAATTCGCCTTTCAGCTTTGATATTCTTGTATCCAACATAGAAATTTTTGTGTTTGTCTTATTGGCAACGTCATTGATCAGGTCTGCTTTTTCCTTTATTTCTTTTGGGCTATCGTAGTCTTTGATCTCAATACTGGCAATATCAATACGTCTCTGTTTTTGCTTTTCTCCTTTATTCATAAGGTCTCTGGCGGATTGATATTCCTTTATCTTAGCAAGGACGGGCTTTCTTTCTTCGGTGTTGCTGACAGTGTTGAACTTTTGAACCAGAGAGTTGATCTGTGATTCGTATTCTTTATTTAGTAAAACTTTCTTTTCTTTGATCTGGGTATCTAGTTCGTATATCTTTTTATCTAGTGTTTGTATATTTTGAGATAAAATCTGGGCTTTTCGCAGGTTCTGAGATAGTCTGTATTTTCCAATGATACCCAGACCGATATTTGATTGTGCTTTTTGCTCCTCTATTTTATTTGATAGTTCATCTCCCTGGTTTACAAAAGACTGTCTTTCGGTGTCTAGCTGTGATTTCTGTTTTTCCAGAGCGGATATTTGATCTTTCAGAATAACGATCTTATCCTCTGCAGAAATTGTCGAGATGCAAACTAGCAATAATGTGATAATGATGTACAAAATTAAAAGTTTTCTCATTTTAGCCTCTGAGAATAGATTATACTATTTTTACAAGTTAAATGCCATAGTTATTGAATAGAATAATTATTTGCATTTTTCGTGCCATGATTACATTTTATATAAACATTTAGAACCAAATAGTAGGTTGGGTTGAGGAACGAAACCCAACCTACAAACTACAAACGGAAGCTATCAGCACTCCATATTTAGATCATGCCATACTTTTCTAGTTTATAATATAAGGCACCGGTTTTCAATCCTAATATTCTTGCGGTTTCGGTTTTTACGCCTTTGGATTTTTCTAATGCTCTTCCGATTAATTGGCGCTCAAGGTCTTCTAATGCTTGATCTAGCGGCAAATCCTCTCTTGGCAGGTTCAGGGTCATTCTGCTCGGATCACCTAATAATATTGGCAAGTCAATCAATCCGATCTCTTCGCCTTCACATAATACTACTGCTCGCTCTATCACGTTCTCAAGCTCACGGACATTGCCGGGCCAACAGTATTTCAACAATTCTTTTATTGCATTTTCGTTCATATTGGGTCGTTTCTTGTTGAGTTGTGTGGCTTTTTTTTCTAGGAAATGCTCAACTAACATGGGTATGTCGTCAGTTCTATCCCGTAAAGGCGGAAGATCAATGGGTATGACCTGTAATCTGTAAAATAAATCTTCCCTGAATTTGCCTTCTTCTACCATTTTCATGAGATTTTTGTTGGTTGCGGTGATAACACGTACGTCTACTTTGACTGTCTCTTCCCCGCCAACTCGTTCAAACTCTCTCTCTTGCAAAACTCTGAGGAGTTTTACCTGCGTACCGAGTGGAACATCACCGATCTCGTCGAGGAATATGGTTCCTTTGTTTGCTAGTTCAAATCTACCGAGTCTTCGCTTTACTGCGCCGGTGAAAGAACCTTTTTCGTGACCGAACAATTCGCTTTCCAGAACACCTTCTGCTAGTGCGCCGCAGTTTACTTTTACAAAAGAAGCGTCCCTTCGATTGCTGTGAAAATGAATAGCTCTCGCCACAAGCTCTTTACCTGTACCGCTTTCGCCATATAATATAACTGAGGAATCGCTTCTGGCTATCTTTTGAATTTTCTCGAATACGCTTTTCATCTTATCTGAAGCACCGACGATCTCACCAAAGTTGTATTGTACGTCTATCTCCTGCCGAAGATATTTGTTTTCTTCGCCAAGACGTATTTCTGCTTTTCGTGCTTCTCCGAATTTGAGGACTTTCTCGACCCTTATGGTAAACTCGCCGGGAGTAAAGGGTTTAGTCACGTAGTCAGCGACGCCTTTTCTCATGGCTTCGACTGCTAAATCTATGGTTCCGTAGGCTGTTACTATAAGCACCTCTGCGCTTTCGTCTATGGATTTCACTTTTTCGAGTACTTCTACGCCATTCATCTCCTCCATCTTGTAGTCTGTGATTACCAGATCAAACTTCTCTTTTTGGCATAATTCTATACCGGCGGGACCATTTGATACGCTAATCACTTCATGTCTTGCACGTTTTAGCACTTGAGACATGCCTTCACGCATTGTATCATCGTCTTCTATCAGTAAGATTTTGCTCATGCAATCCCCCTATTGAAATAAAATGGAATTAAAATAATATAACAGAAAAAGTCGTATAGTTTATAAATCTCTGCTATGGGGAAGGGATACTGTGAAAGTGGTATATTTTCCTAGCTCACTTTCGACAGTGACTTTCCCGTTATTATCTTCAATAAGCTTTTTTACTATGGATAACCCTAATCCCGCGCCTTTCTCTTTTGTTGTGAAAAACGGGTCAAAGATTTTTTCCAGATTTTCTGATGGAATACCATGTCCATTGTCGCTCATCATTATATTTACCATATTATCGTTAATTTCGCTTTTTAGTTTTATCTCACCGCCTTCAGGTATGACTTGAAGCGAGTTTTTGAGTATATTTATTAATACTCTTTTTATCTGTTTTGAGTCAACGAAAATTTTTGTATCTTCCGGATTAAGCTCTGATATAAATTTTGCGCCTTTTTTTTGAAACTCAGGCGCAAGGAGAAAATATACGTCATCAATCAAAGCACTTAGCTGAATGCTCTCCCTGACAGGCTGAGATGGTCGTGCATATTCGAGGAATTGTGTGATAATATCATTCAGGTTTCTGACTTCTTTTATGATTTTACCTGCGTAATCTTTTGACGTTCCCTGCAAGTCTTCTGCGAGCAGACCCGCGAATATCTCTATTCCTCCGAGTGGATTTCTTATTTCATGGGCAACGTTTGCAAGCATCATTTTCAGCCTGTTGTCACGCTCTATTATGCCATTCCTCATACTTTCCATAGCGTTTCCAAGATAACCGAGTTCGTCATTTGAATCTATATGTATCTCGTTTTCAAAGTTGCCTGTGCCTATTTCTTCAACAGATTTAACGAGTTTTCCGATAGGTCGGGTTATGGTTCTGGCAAAAAGGAAGCCTATCGCTATTGTCATTAATATGCTAACGATGGCAAATATCACAACGTTCCGTCCAAAAGCCCTGATAGCTTCCATGATGGTTGCGCTTGTGTCAACGCCAACTGCGGAAACTACTACTCCATCTACAAAGATAGGCGCGTACCCTGATTTGTAGTAAGAGCCGTCATCACCCTTGAAAAGCACGGTATTAACGGAGTTGCCATTCCACAGGCTTTCGAGTTCTGACTTGTCGAATCTAAGCTTGATGTATTCTGTACCTATTGGAATGGTTTCGTCTGTGTCTACAAGGCTTCGGTTGTTTTTGTCGAAAATGTATAAACGCTTGACTCCTGTAGCTTGTTTGACGTTATTTAGCTTTTTCAGGACGTTGGCGTAGGTCAGTGTTGTCTCGTCTCCGGGTAATAGCTGTGTGACAAAAATGCCTTCGATCTGTGTGGTGACAGTTTGGGCAACAGCAACTAGCCTACCGCCAAGCTCGTTGTCTAAGCTGTTCTTTGCTGATCTGTAAAGAAACCAACCTGTCGAACCTACGAATATCGTAACGAATAGGACAAAAGTTACAATAAGCTTGTTTCCAATTCTGCCTTTGTATGGACTGATTTTGCTCATAATAAATGTACATTTAATTAAAAAAATTAATATTATATCTCTTTCAATCTGAATACCCCTAAGCAACGTTAAGAAACCTTTTTAAACTTTAGGAAATAGAACGCGGATCAGGCGGATTTGCGCGGATCGAAATAAATATACGAGTTTTTCACTTATAGAAACAAAAAGAAAATAACCACGGAGAACACAGAGAACACGGAGAGAAAATAAGAAAAAAATTCCTCTCCGTGTTCTCTGTGTTCTCCGTGGTGAAAAAAATCAAGGAACTAAATGTTATATGAAAATAACCACAGAGGCACAGAGAAAAAAGATGAAGGCGGAAGGATGATGGATGAAAAAGAAGAAACGAGTATTACGGTTTCATTCTTTATACTTTCTAAGTTCTCTCCGTGCCTCTGTGCCTCCGTGGTTTTTTATATCTTGCTTTGTTAAGTGAAAAACTCGTAATAAATAAAGAAAAATCCGCGAAAATCCGTTTAATCCGCGTCATCAGCGTTCTATTCCTAAAAGTTTAACATCATTTTTTAAACTTGTTTAGCTTATGAAGGTTAAGAAATTAATCGGGTAATATCCTAAGGGTCGAACACTTATGTTCGACCCTACGTTGATGGTGATTTATTGTAGAGACGCACCTATGGGTGCGCCTTTTTAGCATACAATAACGTTACCCGATTAATTATTTAATGTTCATTAGGCATGGGGTAATTCACAGAGATAGTTTATAACCTCTGGTCTGAGTTGTCAAGAGAGCATGACGGATCCAAGCATAAACTTCTCGTCCGCTGCATTTTTCAAAGAAAAAACACAAAGACACAAAGAAAAGTTATGAGTAAAGAGTAAAACATGTGTCCTTAGTGTCTTGGTTTCTTAGTGTTTAGATTTCCGCGGACGAGAAGTCTATGCTTGGCTGTTATCAAGTCGTCTTGCTACTGCTTGTAACGAGCTTGTCGCAGAGAATAAGATTCATCTTGATACCTCTTAGAGTAGCTTGGAAGTCCTTGATATTATTCTCACTTGGAGATTTTATCTTTGCGATCTTATCCTCAGAACATTCGTTTCCCTTCATTTCATCGTGATGATAAAAATCCGCTAACATCAGACCTTTGAATTGTCCTGTAAATTTCGCATCTTTGAATTTATTAGCATCTGGTGAAGAAATCTTTTGATAGAAGAAACTAATTATTTTACCTTTGGGATCAAGTGCAAGAAATATCTGCATACCACCATACATCCCTTTCTGATTCACGCCATGTATATACCCAATAGTTTCCTTCCCTTTCATTATTGTATAGAAGGAATGTGGAACATCGGATGCCTCGAATAGCGGATCCAGCTTGTCACCCAATTTTCCCTCGATCTCTTTTGACAGTTTATCTCCACCAATTTCTTTAATACTTGTGAGCTTTGTCTTATATCCAGTTGAGTTTGGAAAAACACGCTTTACATCTCTGTCTGGATCATTCAAAGAGCAGGCTACTGCGGCGAATGAGTTAGATGACTGTAATAACACAAACAAAAATCCGATTAAAAAGCTGATTGTCAAAACAACATTTCTTTTCATTGTAATAATCCTCCCTAAATTCCAAAGTAATATAACTGGATAAAAATCTGGTTATCTTTGTCGAAAGTTCGTAGATAAGCAACACGAGCAGTAAGCTTGGAGTTAAATTTATAAGAAAGACAGGTGGACATCATTGTATCCAGCATCCTCTCGCTTCCCATACTACTACGCCAATTTTGCATTTGAATTTCTGCCAGCAAAGCCTGCACAAATGGGAAAGTATAGTCAAGCTGAATGAAAGACCCCAATATATTGTCTTTGTCATCTTTTCCATACGCAAATTCACCTTTAATTAGAAAAGATTTGTACGGGTATTGGAAATCAACACCAATCCTTTTCTTCAATTCTGTTCTTCCGTTACTCGGCGGAACGAGAATAGGCTTATCAGACATTTCTGAATCCGACATAACAGAGGATGCCGAATCTTCCATATTATCACGGAGAACCTTACCATATAGGGCAGAGAATCCATACACGAAATTATTACCCTGTGGATTCCCCATCCTGTATGTGAGGAGAAAATTACCATCATTCCTCTTTATTTTCATGCCCGATCCGTTCTGAACGCTTGCCTCATAGTCAAAAAGCCTTGCTGTTCCTCTAAAACTCACTCCCCAATCGCTTTTGAAACCAACGTTTTTCATAGCAAGAGTTTGCAATATAGTTCCATGCGTATCCAAAATTGGCTCAAGCCCGAATGATGGATCAAAATGCCCAAATCTCAGCTTATACCCAAGCCCAAGCTTATATTCCAACCACGCATTATGTACCTCAATAGCCCACGCATCCTTAAACTTAATGGTAGGTTTATAAGTCAAACGTGATTGTAAGTCTAATGTTAAATAATCTCCCTGTTCACCAGAGAACCTTCTGAAGTATTCAGCACCGATAGAGTTCTTTAGCATCTTAGTTTCATCTATGAACCCATCCATATCAGAATACCCGCTAAGAAGGTTCAATTCTTTGTAAAAAACAGATGCCCCTTCAGCGTGTGCCGAGAGTGTATATAGCAACATAAAGCAAGTTATTATCGTTATGAATGTTTTCATTGCAACACCTTGCCATCCTGAAGATGGATGATTCTGTCTGACTCTTCCGCAATACTCATATCGTGAGTTGCAATGATGATTGCATAATCAGATTCTGTCAGTTCCCTAAAGAGTTTCATAATTTCATTACGCTCTTTAGATTCCAATCTTCCCGTAGGTTCATCTGCAATTAATATCTTTGGGTTATATATTAAGGCACGCACAATTGATACCTTTTGTTTATCTCCACCACTTACCATATTAGCTCGCAGATTCTCTTTACCTTTCAATCCTACTCTTTCCATTAAAGCCAAGATTTTCGCATTGTCTGTTCTTCCGTTGCTCGGCGGAACGATATCTGGTTTTTCTTTGGCGAAAATAAGAGGAAGCTCTATATTTTCTTTAATGGTTAATGTAGGGATGAGATGGAAACGCTGAAATATAAAACCAATGTTCTTGCGTCTGATTTTGACAAGCTGAGATTCTTTAAAACCTGTAACATCCTGTCCGTCTATTTTTATAATTCCATCTGTTGGTGTATCAAGACAGCCTATTATATTCATAAATGTAGTCTTTCCTGATCCAGATGGTCCTACAACAGAAACGATCTCTCTTGAATTTATATTGAAATCCACTCCATCAAGAGCTTTGACTACCTCTGACCCTCTTTTATAATATTTTTTCAAATTACTGGTTTCGATGATATTTTCCATTTTATTCACCCGCCATTTTCTGATCTTCTTCAATATTACCATCAAGCAAATGAATTACTCGTTTAGTTTGACTACCAAGCTTAGTATTGTGGGTAGCCATCAGGACGGTTAGTCCTTCTTCCTCGTTGAGTTGTTTTAGAAGATCAAATATATTCTGAGAATTCTTGGTATCGAGATTCCCTGTTGGTTCATCAGCTAAGAGTACTTTTGGTGAGATAGCCAAAGCACGAGCAATGGCAACTCTTTGCATCTCTCCGCCAGAAAGCTCTTGTGGTAAGTGCCTAAGTCTATGCTCAAGACCGATCTTTTTCAGGATGCTCGTAGCAATTTCTCGGTTCACACCCATCTTTGCAAGGTACATAGCCATCTCTACATTCTCTAAAGCTGTAAGACTTGGAATGAGCAGAAAATCCTGAAACACAAAGCCAATGCTTTTTCGCCTTATTCGTGACAGGTCTTTTTCTTTTAACTTTGAAAGCTCATTCCCTAAAAGCCTTAACTCTCCTGATGAGAGATTATCCAAACCTCCAATTAGATTCAAGAGGGTTGTCTTTCCCGCACCTGAAGGTCCCATAATTGCGACAAACTCACCTTGCTTGACGTTAAAGCTGATTCCCTTTAAAGCGTTGATCTCTTCACCGGGTAGTTTGTAAGTTTTTTTCAAATTTCCTACTTCGATTATATTTTCCATTTTTCACTCCCCGCTTCGTATTGCCTCAATGGGTCTCATCATAGATGCCCTTAAAGCAGGATAGATTCCAGAGATCAAACCTAAAACAATTGCCCCTACAAGCGATATAAGTAGAAGTTTTGGGCTGATATATAAAAGCTTTCCAGTTGGTGCATAAGGAAGTAACTTACGGACAAAATGTTCGACTATGCTACCACCAAAGATAGCAAGTAGTATCCCACCAATTCCGCCAACGGTACAGATCAGGATAGTCTCCATCCAAATGAGCTTAAATACGTCAGTCCTACTCGCTCCGATGGCTTTCATTACACCGATCTCCTGTGTTCGCTCAAATACTGACATAAGTATAGTGTCAACGACACCAATGATGGCTATAAATATCGCCACTATGGCAATAGATGTGATAAGAGTTCGAGTTGTAGAGACCAAACTCAAAACTGTGTCTTTAACTTGAGCCATACTTACTACCTGAATACTAGGAACATCATAGAGGTCTTTCTCAAAATCTGGTAGAGAATTTAGGTCTTTTAACTTAATGCCTATACTACTCAATTTAGTTGGAAGATTGAAAATCCTTTGAGCAGTTTTTAACGGAATGAATAAAACACCATCATCTTGAGTTCCTGTTCGATTGAAAACACCAGCGACTGTAAGAACCTTATTAAGCTTAGGAATCAAGATTTTATCGCCAACTGTGCGCTGTTCGAGTTCAGCCACTTCATATCCCATTACTACTTCTTCAGCGTTATCATTAGAAAACCAATTACCTGCCTTAAAAGTAGACCATGGCTTCAATTCAAGGTAAGATTTCTCGACTCCCATATACAAGAGGAATCCACCTTTGCCATCTTGTAGTTGATCATCATAAACTGTCTGCATCAATTGAGGAGTTAGCTTGTCAATACGTTGGTCACTCACAATTTTGCCGTAGACATCCTGTGGCATATAAGTAAGTCCAGCACCACCTTTTAACATCAGCGTTGCCGCTTCGTAAGGACAGCCTTTAGCGGTTATCAATACCTGATAACCCATTTTGTCAATATCACTGGTCAGAGAATTATTATATCCAATACTAAAACCCAAAAGAATCACTAAAACAGCTACCGCAATAGCCACTCCAAATATCGTCAGGAAAGACCTGATCTTTTTACGATTAAGGTTCTTGTATGCCAAAAGTAATAGTTTCATTTTATTTCTACTCCTTTACCAAGTAACGCTACTTGTCCGCTATTATCCACTAAGCTACCTTCAACTACCACAGTTTTTCCAACTTTCTGAGGTAGAATAAATCCTGAAAGTGTAACGTATATTATCTCTTTGCTACCTTTCAAATGGAACCAGTGACCACCTGGGCACTCGTCTATAATCTGACCCTCTATTTTAACCGTCTTTTTTTCATAGTCAGCGGGTTTGGCGACCAGATTTTCGATAGGGGTTATAGCCTGACTTGATACTTCAGTTCCAAATTTCACTTGCTTATTACATCCTGCTGTTATTAGTGTTGCGCTGGCAACAATAATTAAAAATACAGTTATAGTATATGCCTTTTTTCTTGCACTCATCTTTAATACTCCTTCGATTTTATATTTTATAATGGTATACAGATTTTCACAGATAATAGGAAAATGATACAGGATTCAAGATAAAACAAGGATGATCTCATATCCTGTATCTTTTCCATTCCGTGTTAATCCGTGTGTATCCGTGGCTAAATATTATTTTTTTGTGAAAAATTTTGTTTTGAAGATGCTCTGGATAGAGCGATATTATGCGCAGGTAAAAGGAGGAGAGCGGTCTTGTGACCATCCGTAGTAAGTTAAGTCACTGGGTAAACTTGATGTGTATTCTAGGTAATTGAAGCGATCGGGTGTTAAAGTTATCACGTTTACAGAAATTATACCTGATCTTTCCGAATTATTTTTAATTGGCTGTTTGAAAACAGTTTGATAAACCGCAGAAGGTTCTGACAGAGAACATCCCAGATACTCAATCAGATTCTCACAGGATAACTGATTTATCTTAGTATTAGACTTGCATGGGCAGTCCGACGTACCATTAGCTTGTTTGCAACAACTATTAGGCATGATTGATGCAAAGCTGGAAGTCGCTATCCATGAGAATATTACTATTACAAATAAAACTATAAAAGGATGTTTTTTGAATTTCATTAGAATTTCCTCAAAAAAGACTATCACTACCATCACTACCAACTTAGTAGTAATTATATCATAGAAAGAATGAGTTGTCAAGGTGAAAAAATTTACAAACAACAAAATATTGACAAATATTGATTCTCTGATATAATCATTGCTTGCATTAACAAATGATTTTTTATGTTTATAAAGAAGGGAGGAATTGGCTGGAAATCAAGCCAAGACAACCGATGGGAAAGAAAATTACAATTACCGCAGGCAAGGTCAGCATGGAAGCGGAACTCAATGATACCGATACTGCCCAAAAAATCTGGGAGGCTTTGCCAATAGAAAAAAGAGGAAATACATGGGGATATGAGATATACTTCTCTATACCTGTGAAAGCAAAGGAAGAGAACTCAACAGAAGTCGTTGATTTTGGTGCTATTGCGTATTGGCCACCGGGAACGGCTTTCTGTATATTCTTCGGAACAACACCAGCAAGCCAAGGTGACGAATGTAGAGCCGCCAGCCCGGTCAACGTTGTTGGTAAGCTTCTCGGAGACCCAAATGATTTACGGGTAGTGGCAAATGGTGAGAAGGTCATGATAGAGAAATCTGAATAACTTGACAATGTTAAATCAAAAATAAATGCAGTTGTAGCCCAGTCACGTTCCGCCGTGCAACGGAAGAAAAGCTGGCAATTCCTTATATTATTACGAGTTTTTCACTTATAGAAATAAAAAGAAGTTAAACACGGAGACACAGAGAAAATGATGAGGGCGGAAAGATGATGGATGAAAAAGAAAAAACGAGTATTACAGTCTCATCCTTCATCACTCATCCTTCATCACTCATCCTTCATCCTTCATCCTTCATCCTTTTCTCTGTGTCTCCGTGTTTTTTCATGAATTATGACTATTACTCAACTAACGGAAAAACTCGTATAATTATGAACCATGTCTTATGCTCTTATACTTGAGGTGTGTATGTCAAAAAAGATAATTTTAGCTTCGGTTTCACCACGAAGGAAGCAGTTGTTGGAACAGATTGGGTTTGTTTTTGATGTGATACCAAGTGATGTGGACGAAGATAATTTAATACATCACGACCCGCTCAAGAATATAGAAGCATTAGCTTTGCACAAGGCTCAGGATGTTGTAAAAAAAGTTCAAGAAGGCATAGTTATAGCCGCTGATACACAAATACTGATCAATGAAGAAGCAATTGGCAAGCCTGTTGACAGAGCAGATGCTCTAAATATGTTGTCAATGATGAGTGGAATGACCCACAAAGTGATAACTGGAGTTGCTATTCTTGACGCTCAGACAGGGCAAAAAGAAACATGGGTAGAGACGACTCTTGTGACTTTTTGTGAACTCTCACTCGATGAAATAAACACTTATCTTGATTCCAATGAGTATGAAGGAAAGGCAGGCGCTTATGGCATACAGGGGAAAGCGGCAGTCTTTGTTGAAAAAATTGATGGTTGTTATTTCAACGTTGTTGGACTGCCACTATCGAAACTAATGCAAAAACTAAGAGGCTTCAGTAAATGAAATGAAGGTTTTTATCGTTATTGCCGCCCTCATCTTTTGATACCACGAACTATAAAGCCTTTGTTCTTTCTGTTTTAGAAGCTGGTCATGTAACTTACTCAATTCAGTTTTATTTTGTGCAATCTTTGCTTCATCAACCAGTTGTCGTTCAGTTAACTCGATTATATAATCTCCGTTCCCACCTTCGTAAGGACCCGCAATTTCGCCAACTTTCATGCGGAAACTCTGTAGCATAGCAGTTTTTGAATTCATTGTGCTATCCTTACCCTTTATACTGCCATCTCTGGAGAAAATAAATGGTTCTGACTCACTAATTTTTAGATTATTTTTCTTAGCGAAATCGTCAAGAGTAGCAGTTCCTCGTGAAGCCATAATCTTCTGCGCTTCATCCATTGCTAATTTTTTAGCTTTTTCTGATTTTAGGTCCTTGATTACCTTGTCCTTTACTTCTGTTAATGTTGGTAGAGCGGATGGTTTTTTGCCCAAGAGTTTTAATATAAAGTAACCAACAACGTTATCACCATAAGACTTAACTTCCACGAGATTACTTATATCGCCAATCTTCATCTTAAAGGCTTCATCAGCGATACTGCGATAAGTATAACCCGACCCAATCTTTGGTATTTGCTCTCCCTTTGCGAAGAAACCAGTTTCGACAATAACTAATCCCAGATCAGGATTAGCATCAACCGCAGACTGAAGGTTTTCCTCAGCCATTACAGTATACTGAATATCATCTGCTTTCTGTCTTGCCACTACTGCTGATTGCTCTAGTGCCAGCTTTTGGTATATCTCTGCTTTTGATTCATCCAGAGTCTTAACATAAGCAGTTTTTTTATCCATAACTTTGATGATGTGGTAGCCAAATTGGGTTTCTACTACATTGCTGACACTACCCGGCTCAAGCGAAAATGCGACATCCTCAAATGGCTTAACCATCTGATTACGACCAAAGAATCCCAAGTCTTCATATTTTACCTTAAACGATTCTTTATTATACTTATTTTCCAGAGCAGAGAAGTCTGCACCGGGTTTCTTTGCGTCTTTTAGTATCTGTTCAGCATAAGCTTTGGACTTATCTTTGTCTTCTTTGGATGCAGTAGCGTCAATCTGAACAAGAAGGTGAATCGCTTTTACTGCATCTTGCTCAAAAAATTCCTGTTGATGTGTTTTGTAATAGCTTGCGAGTTCTCCCTCACTTATGGTAACTTTACTAACAAAACTACCGGGGTTAATTCTAACGAAGGATATATCTACTCGTTCGCCAAGCTTATATTCATATATGTTCTTCTGGAAATAGTCGTTTATTTCAGCATCGGTGACAGTCACTTTGTCAACGAAATCCTTAAATGGAACCTCTACGAACCTTATTTTTGCTTTATCGTTTTGCTTAATATATTCTTCCTGAACTTCAAGATCGGTGACAGCCGCAGATGCGCTTTGTAAACTTCTGAGTTTAGCTATACGAAGACCGTTTTTGATTTCATCAGTAAATTCACTAAGCGTAATTCTTCCCTGATTCTCAAGCACTCTTTTAAGTGCAACGGGACTGGACTTTCCATCAGCAGTCTTTGACCATTCGTAATAAGGGATAGGTTTGACTCTTGATTCAGCCTCTGTAGGCATCCCTTTTGGGAATGATACCATACCCTCTTCGATTTCTTGTTTACCGACATATATGCCCTGTCTGTCGGCTTCCTGAAGCAGTATCAGGTATCTTGTGATATTTTCTGTGGTTACTTTATCAAAATCTGCATTTGCAGTGTATGATTCGAAATTTTCACCGTATCGCATTTTGGCAATCTCGATGGTGTTTTCTTTTACTCTCTTATATTCCTCTACACCAACGTTATGATTACCGACCCTCATGACTACGCCAGCAGATCTGGCACAGCCGGGCATTGCCGTTAAAATACGAGTTGGCAATATGGCAGCAAGCCACGATGGTCCAACCTGTTTTCCGCCGATAAAGAATAATCCTCCGACAAAACCAATAGCAACGACCCACATCAGGGATTTAAGCTTTAGCCTGATAAATTTCATCATAGTAGTTTGGTCTCCTCTTTCTGTTTATCTTATTTACAATTACCTTGACAACGTTAAATTAGAAGTAAAGGCATTTGTAGTAACAACTAGGTAGGATGGGCACTGCCCATCCTACTTTTGGATAATCTTAAAAGTATTACCTTGATTGTAATCGTTAAAAAATGCCATTTTGACATAGTATTTCAACGTTTTTCACAACCCCCTAGCCCCCTTTTTTAAGGGGGAATAAATCGAGTCGATGTCAACATTCCCCCTTTAGCTAACTTATCTTTACCCACAATTCGTAGATATTGAGGAATCAAGTCTTTTCCCTCTTTAGCTAAAGAGGGATTAAGGGAGATTTGATTAAGGTTTTGGGTCATTTGGTTCAATAGATACTCAAAAATATCAATAGAGTTATTGGTAATATGCCGAAATACCTTTGAATAGATTTATTAATATTTATAGTCTGTTTAATTAATCAAATTCCCCCTTCCCCCTTTTAGCTAAAAGGGGGTTATAAATCCTTTATCCATAAGGGTTTATAGGCTTATGAGTAAAGATTAATATAATAAGTTTGAATTATCAAAATCTCTTAGCTTAATGCCTATGCCCCTAGCCCCCTTTTTTAAGGGGGAATAAATCAAGTCGATGTCAACATTCCCCCTTAAAAAAGGGGGCTAGGGGGTTGTTTTTGGAACGTTTATGTATTTTTTAACGATTACTTGATTGTGAACCATGCCCAATAAAAATCTGTAAATACCAAGTTTGTACTGACATATAATGATAGCTTATTATGCTATTCTTTTCAAGATTTATTAACATCTACTCCTTCTCTATATACAAGATTAGCGTTAGTGTCAAGTTTCATACAATTGATCGCCGCTCGAAAGATATTCCAGCGCATGTTCTGGTAGTCCTGATCAGCTATTTTGAGTATTTCTGCGACCATTTTTCGCTTCGATATGTGACCTCTGGGGCAATCTGGTGGTGGCGTCGGAAAATTATTTACAATTGCATAATCATTAAGTTCTTTTTTATTTATGTAAATTAAAGGGCGTATAAGCGAAAACTCTCCGTGAAAATAAGATGCGTAAGGATACATTGTCGCCATTCTTCCCTGATAAAGCAGATTTAGCAGGGCTGTTTCAACCATGTCGTCAAAGTGATGACCAAATGCTATTTTATTGCATCCTAAGCGAGTTGCTATCCGAAACAATGTACTACGACGATTCCACGTACATCTATGGCAGTTCATTGGTAATTTTTCGTCTGGTGACATTTGCATTGGTGCAACGATGTACGCATATCTGTTCGTTTCCAGCCAATCAATCAGCGGTTTATGTTCAGGTATCTCGTTTGGTCCTCGTGCATCACCAAGTATATGAATTGGAATGAGTTGGTAACGTTCAAGGCTGAGAGGTTTACGAATCTCAAGCAGATGAAGCAAGCTCATGCTGTCATGCCCACCTGACATAGCGATAGCAACCCTATCACCATCGGATAGCATGGGATATTCTTGAAAAGCCCTGTTCATTTTGCTTATCAGCGCTAAAGTCTCTTTACTTGTTTTTCTTGACACTCTAATTTTCCTTCATTAAGCAAGTTTAAAAAATGATGTTAAATTTTTAAGAATAGAACGCGGATGACGCGGATTAAACGGATTTTCGCGGATTTTTCTTTATTTATTTCAATCCGCGCAAATCCGCCTGATCCGCGTTTATCCGCGTTCTATTTCCTAAAGTTTAAAAAGGTTTCTTAAAGTTGCTTAATACGAGTTTTTCATTTAACAAAGTAAGATATAAAAACCACGGAGACACAGAGGCACGGAGATGACTTATAAAGTATGAATACGATTCTAAGATTCTAAGATTTCAATCTTTCAATCTTTCAATCTTCCAATCTTTCAATCTTTCAATCTTTCAATCTTCTAAAGTTATCCTATCATAACATTTTCTTCGGGATATTCATATTCGACGCTTCTTCGTTGTTGCCTTATTTGGCTGATCGCTAACATAAGTGTCATTGGACCAACTCTACCAATAAACATAGTCGCACTTATTATTAACTTACCAATCGTTGTAAGATTTGATGTTATTCCAGCAGAAAGACCAACAGTACCAAATGCAGAAACTAATTCAAAGAATACGTGAATCGGTGCAGCATTTTCTGTAACTAGAAGGATAAAACCAAAGAGAGCAAGAAGCATTAGAGTCAGTGTCGTTAATAGAAGTGCATTTGTTACGGTTTCTTTTGGAATACTGCGATTGAACATCTCAACGTTGGTTCTGCCTTTCAGCATTGACCATATTGAACCGATGAATATTCCGAAAGTGCTAGTCTTAATCCCTCCGCCAGTGCCTCCCGGTGATGCACCTATAAACATCAATATTATAGTCATGAAATAACAAGCATTAGTGAGATGAGACATATTTATTGTGTTGAAACCCGCTGTTCTTGGTGTTACGGATTGAAAATAAGCTCCCTGTAACTTTGTAGATAATGGCAAATTTGCAAGCCCATTATTCCATTCTATTGCTAGAATCAACAGCGTTCCAACCAAGATCAAAACTCCCGTTACTACAAGGATGAGCTTTGTATGTAGTGTAAGCCTTTCTTTCTTGAATATACCGAAGCGGAAGTAATGCAAAAGATTCATTATGACTATGAATCCTAGACCACCAAAGATTATCAGAAGCGTAATCGTCATATTGACGGTAATATCTCCCTTGAAGTCCTCTAAATTGTTAGCAAAAAGTGAAAAACCAGCATTACAGAAAGCAGATATTGAATGGTATATACTATAATATGCAACGGACCCCCACTCGAATCTTCCAAAACCTGCCCAGTCTATATAAAGAAACAAAGCTCCGATTGCTTCAAAAGCAAAGGTTAAAATCAATGTAGATATTATGAGATTTGACACTTTTGAGAGGGATTTGATGTTCATGGCACTGCTCATGAAAACGCTTTCACGAACACTCATATCTCTTTTGCCGATTAATGAAAAGAAGGTAGTGACCGTCATCAATCCGAGTCCGCCAACCTGAATTAGTATTATAGTGACCAGTTGACCAAAGAAGGTGAAATAAGAGCCTGTATCAACAACGATAAGACCTGTAACACAGGTTGCTGAAGTTGCTGTAAACAGGGCGTCTACGACTTTGATACCTTCTAAATTAGTCGCTTCGGGAAGCAGTAGAAGCCCGGTTCCGATGAGTATTACAAACGCAAAACTAATTACGAATAGCTGAGTTGGCGCAAGTCTCGGTTCTGAAGATTGGCTTCTTTTTCTTAATATCCTGAAGATTGGACTACCAACGATGTAAAGTCTTGACACTACTATGAAAACTCTAGCGATCGTCAAGTCTATAAAAAGCGGGATCCAATCGGTACGCACAGACGTTGGGGAATAATCAAAAATCACAATGAGAAGCAATAGAAAAGAAAACGTCAGTATAAAATCAGGTAGGTTTTTCCTCAAATAAGCTAATTTGAACTTATTAATTGCCCATCTGACGAAGGTGTCTGCAACAAAGATAAATACCACGATCCAGTTAAGGATAGCAAGGTCTTTCTGTGTTGTTGGGCTTATCTCAAAATTTCCTAGCTCAATTATAAGCGATATCACTGACAGAATTGTCAAGAATATCAGTACGAAGTTCAGTATTCGAGTGCTTGATAATCGAAACTTCTCGTAATCCATTTTTAATTCCTAGACCTGATTATTACTTTTGTAATTTCCATCGCCCAAAGCGGGAATGATGAAATTGCAATAGCGACTGCTAACTCAATTGGTGACAATGCAACGGTCTTGAATATAATCTCAAAGAAAGGTAAGTATACAACTGCCATCTGAAGTAAAAAGGATATTCCAGTGGCATATATAAGCTTCTTATTAGTAAATAGACCAAGCTTAAATAGAGATTCTCTATTGCTTCGACAATTGTATGAATGGAACAACTGACTGATCGCAAGCACGATAAAAGCTGACGTTCTTGCGTGTCTGGGTCCTTCGGGATCACTTAACTGTTCGGGCATAAGATAGAGAGAAATATTAAAAGCTAATAGAGTGCAAAAGGCTATAAATGCGCCCTGTGCAACAAGTAAAATTCCGCTATGCTTTGTTAATACGGACTCATGTGGTGGACGAGGCAGTCTTTTCATTATATTTGGATCAACTGGATCAACACCCAAAGCAAGTGCAGGAAGACCATCTGTCACCAAATTAACCCAAAGAATCTGGATAGCAATCAGTGGTGAAGCCCATCCAAACAGCGAGGCAGTGAACATAACCAATATCTCACCAGCGTTACACGAAAGCAAGTAGTGGATAAATTTCTTTATATTATCATAGATACCTCTGCCTTCTTCAACTGCCGAAACAATAGAAGCAAAATTATCGTCGGTTATAACCATATCTGAGACTTCCTTCGTGACATCAGTACCGGTTATTCCCATCGCAACACCAATATCAGCTTCCTTCACTGCTGGTGCATCATTAACGCCATCTCCTGTCATTGCTACAATTTCTCCGAGTTTACGTCTTGTACGTACTATTCGTAGTTTATTTTCTGGCGATACTCTTGCATATACGGGTATTTTTTTTATTTCCTTTTCAAATTCCTCATCACTTAGTTTATCTAACTCCTCGCCTGTCAAAGCAATTGAGTCTTTATCATAGAAACCGAGTTCTTTGGCAATTGCCACAGCAGTATTTTTGTGATCGCCAGTGATCATAACAGTTTTTATACCAGCAGATTTACACATCTGGATCGCATCTTTAACCTCTTCTCTTGGAGGATCAATCATTGCAACGAGTCCTAAGAATATTAAGTCTTTTTCGATGTGTCCAATCTCAAATTTATCAGGTTTATCATTCAGAGGCTTATATGCTATAGCCAGAACGCGCATCGCCTGATCTGCAAGATCGCTATTAGCTTTAAGTATCTTATTTCTATCCTCGTTTTTCAGGCTTCTTATAACGCCATTTTCTTCAATATTGATGCAATCATTCAACAGAAGGTCAGGAGCGCCTTTAGTATGAGCAATTAATTTTCCTTTATCTTCACGGATTATCGTCATCTTTTTTCGCTCAGAATCAAAAGGTATTTCATCAATGAATGGATAGTCGTTTTCAAGACGATCTTTCCACAAATCCATTTTTGCGGCACTTGTAAGGATAGCGCCTTCGGTAGGATCACCCAGTATTTTATATGCACCATCATCTTTGACTAACTGCGCGCCATTGCATAATACCCCGGAGAGCAAAGTCTTTTTCAGTTCTGGATAATCCGAATAATTCGCTATTTTATTATCAATAAGAAAATCCCCTTTGGGTTCATAGCCTATGCCCGTTACTTCAAAAAGATTACCACCAGTATATACGGATTTAATCGTCATCTCGTTCTTTGTGAGAGTACCTGTTTTGTCAGAGCATATAACAGTTACACATCCAAGTGTTTCCACAGATGGTAGTTTTCTTATAAGTGCGTGTCGTTGCACCATCCTCTGAACGCCTAGAGCAAGTGCGATTGTCACCACAGCCGGCAGACCCTCTGGTATAGCGGCAACAGCAAGGCTTACTGAAGTCATAAACAGTTCTCTGACTGAAGAATTTTTGATAAATCCCAGAAAATCACCGTTCAGTAATTCAGTCATTGCCCCTTGCTTACGGATCAAGCCCATTATGAAAACCATACCAACCAATACAAAACATGCGTAGACTATCCATTTTCCAAATTGCTCTAATTTTTTCTGGAGTGGCGTTGATTCATCTTCTATACCCTGAATCATCCCGGTGATTTTGCCTAATTCGGTATTCATGCCCGTTTCTGCAACAAAAGCACGTGCCTTGCCGTGTGTGGCAGAAGTTCCCATATATACCATATTTGTTCTATCGGCAAGGGATACTTTTTCATCCATTAATACATGAGTTACTTTAGTAACGGGTGTTGATTCTCCTGTAAGGCTGGCTTCTTGAACACTGAAATTGGATGTTAGCCAAACGATTCGGCTATCAGCAGGTATATTGTCACCAGATTCCAATTCGATTAAATCACCCGGGACTAATTGTGATGATTCAATTATACTATGCTGTCCATCACGAATGACCTTTGACGTGGGGCTGGATAGCTTTTTCAATGCCGCAAGCGATTTCTCTGCACGATACTCCTGCACAAATCCCATGATAGAGTTTAAGATAACAATAGCGATTATAGCAAGCGCATCAATCCATTCACCCAAAAAACCAGATACAACTGCGGCACCGATCAATACCCAGATTATAAAATCACGAAATTGATCTAGAAATATACTAAAAGCGGAATGTCCTTTTTTCCCCTTTAATTGATTGGTACCATATTTCTCTAGTCTTTGTTTTACTTCGTCTGATGAAAGTCCTTTTGTTGGATCAGCTTCGAGAGCTTTAGTTACTTCCTGTATATCCAATTGCCACCAATTCTTCATTATGTATATCCTCTCTTAGAAAATTCATATTTAAAGACTTGTGCTAATTGCTAATTGCTTTCGTAGGGGTAGTCTTGCACCTACCCTTTATTTAATGGCTTTATTTAATGGCAACCGCAAGGGATTGCCCTACAAATGTTCAAAAACATTATCTGATTATCTATAGCACAAGTCGTTATTTAGCTATACTTAAATTTACCTTGAATTATTATATCATAAATCTATTTATATCTCAATTATAAACGGAATTTAAGAAGACAATTTTTGCTTTGCTTGACAAATCGAGTCTAATCCCATATAATCTTGTTAATACGACTTTTTCAGTTATAGAAATAAGAAAGAATTTAAACACGGAGACACAGAATCACGGAGAGGAAAAGGTGAGGATATAAGGCAACTGGCAGTATAATTCGGTTGACCAGTAGAATCATTGGAATTACCTCATCTTTCTTCTCCGTGCCTCTGTGTCTCCGTGTTTTTTCATGAATTATGACTATTCATCAACTAACTGAAAAAATGGTATTTGTTATATAAAACCTGAATCAATATCAGTAATTCGGAGGAAGACATGACTATACGTAAAGCTGTAATTCCAGCGGCTGGATTAGGAACCAGAATGTTACCAGCTACCAAATCTCAACCAAAAGAGATGCTTCCTGTAGGTCGTAAGCCTGCAATACAATATGTTGTCGAGGAACTGGAAGCCATTGGTATAAAGCAAATTCTTATAATAACTGGTCAAAAAAAGCGAGCCATTGAAGATCACTTCGACCGAGATATGGAACTTATAAGATACCTTGAAGAAAGAGGAAATTACGACCTTATAGATGCACTAAAGCATGAAGAATACGATCTGCATTTATTCTATACACGCCAAAGCGAACAAAAAGGAACAGCCCATGCTATGAGTCTGGCAGAAGATTTTGTAAATAATGAACCTTTTGTTGTCTGTCTGGGAGATGCCATAATAAAATCACCACAACCCGGCTCATTATTAAAACGACTTATAGATACGCACGAAAAAAGAAAATCCGCTGTCACAATAGCATTTCGTGAAGTTAGCAAAGAAAATGTTTCAAAATACGGTATTGCTAATCTTGATACTAAGTATGATTATGGTTCTGAATTTAAGCTATCTGGATTGATAGAGAAACCCACAATTAACGAAACTCCGAGTAATCTCGCTATATCGGCAAGATACGTTTTCAGTCCTGAAATATTTGATGCTATCCGAAAAACTCCTATAAATAAAGGAGAATATCAGATAACCGACTCAATCCGAATACTTATGAACACCCAAGAAGTCTGGGGAGTGAGACTTTTACCTGATGAATTCAGATTTGACGTTGGGAACTATAAAAGTTATTTTGAGGCATTCTTGAATTTTGCTTTTGAAGATGAAGATTATGGCGATGACCTTAAAAATTACGCTATAAACCTACTAGGGAAGTAACTAAATTAAGAATTATGTAATCGTTAAAAAATATCTAAATGCTCTAAAAACAACCCCCTAACCCCCTTTTTTAAGGGGGAATAAATCGAGTCGTGCCAACATTCCCCATTAGCAAAGGGGGTTAGGGGGTTGTGAAAAATGTTGAAATACTATGCCAAAATGGTATTTTTTTAACGATTACATAATTCTTAATTCTTAATCTTAATTTACTATGATACAACAATCTGCTTTGATTCTGACAATCGGATTAGTATTTTTGTTCTTCTTCACCCCCGGTTACGAGAACGTCCATGTACTAAGCCAACCGATCTCTATATTGCTATTGTTAGTCTTTACCTTTGCGCCTGCGATTTTATCATATTTACTCGGAAGATTATCAATGTGGCGAATAATGCAAAGAATTTCTAACGGCATTTTACTGTCTCGAATTTTGCCTTTGTATAGTTTGATTTCCAGCATATTTGCGATTGGCGGGTTTATTGCCCAAGTTTATTACTTGCAAACACCCGTGATGATAAGTAATTGGCTTGCGTTTTTCAGCTTTGTGAATATCAGGACGTTTTTGTGTATTATTCCTCTTATAATCACTATGGTACTAAACCGTATAGTTCTGCTTAAACTGCACCGTTTAATACAGGACGATCCGATAACATTAAAAAATTTCGTTTTGCCCGATTTTAAGCTTATGTTCCTTCCCTCGATACCATTCTCGATAAGTCTTTTAATATCTGATCTAATAGATCATGCTCCAATAAACGTAAGAATATTTTTTATTGTTCATCAATATTTATACTGGATACTTATATTGGCAATTGCTGTCATAATGTTTATAAAATCACCATTTTTTATACGTCATATATGGGAAACTAAACCGCTAAAAAAAGGCGAGATACTCGATAGAATAGACTCCTTCTCCAAAAGAGTAAAACTCAAGTATAAAGATGCTATGGTATGGAATATGGGAGGTAGGAATATTGCTAATGCGGGTGTGACTGGATTATTACCCGGATCAAGGAGTGTGTTTCTTACTGACACCCTATTACTTAACCTTAATGCAGATGAGATTGAGGCTATAGTCGCACATGAGTTTGGACATATAAAATACATGCACATACCGGCATACATGGTATTTACCTTTGGATATATAGTATTTTCCTCTTTCATTTATGTTCTGACGCTTCCCTTCACTGATAAAATCTCTATTAGTGGAGTTTTGTCAGCCTTACTAGGAGCGATATTTGCCATCATAATTTTTTTAGTATATTTCATATTCATTTTCCGTTATCTATCAAGGAGATTTGAAAAACAGGCAGATTTTTATGCACTAAGCACTATAAGTAATCCAGAAATATTTAAAAGGGCATTGTTTAAGATTGCTTCTATAAATCACTTACCTATGCAAAGCTCACGTTTTGGCAGTATATTCCGAACGCATCCATCTATATACGAAAGGTTACAGTTTGCAGACGGAGCAATGGCAGGCGATCCAGAAGTATTAAAATATGGTAGATTGTTTTTTGATTTTCGCAAAGTGACAGTAGTATTATTTATTGCCATGATTGCACTTTGGATTACTGACAGAAATGCTCTTTTCCCGCCGAGTGAAATGCACTACGAATTAGGTCGTCAATATGCTATGGAAGGTATGTTTGATGATGCAATCGCTGAATTTCACAAGGCAATAAATAATGACCCTAAAAATGATAATTCATTTTATGCTTTAGGGCTTGTTTATATCGAAAAAGATGAGATCAAAAATGCGGAGATAGAGTTTCAAAAAGCGATTCAGATCAATCCCAAAAATACTTCAGCGATTAATAAACTAAAGCAGATTAAAGGAAATTAGGAAATAGCACACGGATGTATGTAAAAGAATAATAACTAAGAGATGACTATTTTCTTTCTAAATCATGCTTTAATTCAACAAAAGCCGATTCTTCCATATCTAAACGTTCCTGAATAATGTGCCTTAACCAATCTCCAACGCTTGATTCATGATGTAGGCGAGTAAAAAAAGCTATACGTTCAGCAAGTTCAGAGGTTACAGGTATGGAAAGCTGTTTTGATCTATTTACGTGAATAGGTTCTTCCCATTGGGAATCATCATTAGCTTGCGTTATTACAATTTCGTCAATTTCTTCATCAGAAAGGGTTTTGTTTTTCATATTTAAATTTGCCATCCTGTAATGATACGGATAACGTTGTTTGGTTTAAGCTGAAAAATTATCTTTAGTTTACGTCCTGTAATAGTTTCACCGATAAGTTGATAACGATCTGCATAAGATTTATTGCGTTTTATTTCAAAATCAGAGAAGAAACATTCTACAGCTTCTTCAAATTTGACCTGATGTATAGCAAGTTTATCATGTTCAAAATCATATTCAAAGTTGGTTGGCGTAAAACGATGCCAATTTACCAATGTTTACTCCTGAATGTTTACAATACTTCAAAATCTAATGTTTCTTTTGTGAATTACCTACGAGTAAACTCGTAGGCTTCTTGCTTCAACGAAGGGCTACTCAGCGACACTTTAAGAAAGTGTCGCGTGACGTGTCACCTTCCACGAGGAACTCCCCTCTCCACGAGCGTAACTTCAGGCTATTCCAGCCATAGTGTAGGCTTGGTTATCGTCTACAACAAGTATCATATCACAACGATAGTTTATAGTCAATCGGAAACATAAGCGACCTGAATAGGAAGTGATCAGTAATCAGTAATCAGTGGTGTTGAAAACAGGCTAATATTCTAATCTTCCAATCTTCAATGCCTAAGATGCTGGTTAATGTCTGCCAACGCCGTTAATCCTTATGGTTATTAGCTTTAAGCCTAAGATGTTGATGTTGGTAGGGTGGCATACACAAACAAAAAGTTATTGATCAATTACAAATTAATATTTGTTCAAATATCACATTTCTATACCCTAAACTCGATATATACTTATGAAGGCTTTTATATAATAAATACGAGTTTTTCACTTATAGAAATAAGAAAGAATTTAAACACGGAGAGTTGTTAGAAAGTATGAGGGATGAAGGATGATGGATGAAAATGAAGAAACGAGTATTACAGTATTTGATCAATTTCATCCATCATCCTCCCGCCTTCATCCTTTTTCTACGTGTCTCCGTGTTTTTTCATGAATTATGACTATTCATCAACTGACTGAAAAACTCGTGTAATAAATCAAATTGGTTCTTTTACCGGAGGAACAGTCTTTGACAGAAAAAATTCAGCTTTACAGAAGTATTTTTCGAGGGCGCGAGGATGTATATGGTTCAGGAACTTGTATACGTAAACAATTAACTGATGATATTATATCTGACCATATAAATGGTATAAACAGAATAGGAATTTATCCTCTCATTAATAAAAATCAAACTCTTTTCATTGTCGTTGATATTGATAAGGACATTCCATTACTTGCTAAGGATTATTACGACAGAGCAAAACATTATCTCCTACCCACGTATATTGAGAGAAGCAAATCGAAAGGTTATCACTGCTGGCATTTCTTTATAAATCCAATAGAAGCAAAGAAAGCTAGGATATTAATAAAAGAGATTCTGTCTGAGATTGAGTTAAATACAGAGATATTTCCAAAACAAGATGAGACTGATGATGTAGGGAACTTCATATATCTTCCGCTTTTTAATGAAGGTAAGGACGGACGAACGGTATTTGTTGACCCTGATAATGGCTTTGAGCCTTATCCTGATCAATGGGAAGTTCTGAGGAACATAAAAAAGATAATTCCTGAACAGGTTGAAGGCATAATAGAGCTTAATGACTTTCAGAATAAAGAATTACATGAAATAGAAACTCCACAATCAGAAAAATGGATATTTCAAACACTCAATGGTATTCACGAAGGAGAAGGCAGAAATGATGCGTGCTTTAAGCTTTCGAGATATTATATAAGCAAACTTCCCCCTGACGTTGCATGGCAAACTATGCAGATATGGAACTCCAAGAACATCCCGCCATTAAGTGAAAAAGAGTTCCAAATCACTTTTAATTCTGCCCTGAAATATCAAAAAGATAATCATGAGCAAATCAAGATTGAGAACAACATAACAGAAAAGGCATGCCCTCCAAGCACAGAAAAACCTAAGAATCTTTCACAGAAAAATCCATTTCCAAAGATTAGTAATGAAATATTCAATAGTTATATGGATGTACTCATAGAAGTCACAGAAGCGCCAAAGAGCTATCATTTCTTTTCTTTTGCAGCTATAATGGGTATGCTACTTGGCAAAAACGTTTATCTTTCTTATGCCAGACCTTTGTATCCGAATATGTTTGTATTGCTTGTTGGAAGGTCTGGACTTGACCGTAAAGATACCGCAATATCTTATGCAACAGATTTATTGAGAAGCATTACAACAGAGGTTCAAATTCTACCAACAATAACAAGTTACGAAGGTCTATTATTGGCTATGGGTCATAACGAGACTGAACTTGGCATACAGCATGAAATAACCCTTGTCGCTATGTCAGAATTTGATGCGTTGATGAGAAAAAGCAGAAGCGAATCAGTATCGAATCTTATACCTTCTCTTTGTAATCTATATGATTGTCCTAATGAGGCAAGAGTCATTACGAAAAGTGAACCCATAAGGGTCATAAATCCATTTTTATCAATAGTTGCTGGCATACAGCCCGATATCGTAGAAGAGGCATTCAGAACAGGAGACGTTCATGGCGGTTTTGCAGGTAGAATAATGTATGTTCTGGATACAACCGATAAAGATATACCTTTACCAATGAAATATAATATTAATCACTGGAACTCATTAATATCTGAACTATCTCATATTAAAGCAAATAATAAAAAACAGCATGAGATAAAGTTATCCAACAAGAGTATTCCGTTATGGAAAGAATTTTATGTCTGGTATAGATCGAATGATCAAAAGATTGACTTACTTAATACTTTGAATGCCCGCATAACTAATCATGTTCTTAAAATAGCCATGCTCTTTGCAGTATCAGAAGATTCATCAGAGATTGATATAATTCATCTGGAAAATGCAATAGAAATAGGTAAATGGCTAATAGAGAACAATAAAAATCTATTTGGCGGACTTGGGCAGACAGCATACGGAAGGCTTGAGAGTCGCATTATTGATATTCTGAGTGAGTCATCAAAGACGAAACGTGAATTAAGACATCGGCTTGGTGGTCGTGTAACATCAGATATTTTGGTAAAAGTGATAGAGAGTCTAAAGAAGGCTGATGTTATAGCAGAAAAGTTGGTTAAGATGCCGTCTGGACAGGTTTCAAAAAAATTATTCTTATTAGCTTCCTGACACTACCCCTGTCAACGTCAACATCTTAGGCTTAAAGCTAATAACCATAAGGGTTAAGGGCGTTGACAGACATTAACCAACATATTAGGCTATCTATAATCTGTCACTTATGGTAAGATGTAGTCGAAGGTGATAGCTAAAATAGTAGGTCAATTTATGCCATACAGTAAGTATTTTAGGGGGTTATAAGACGGTGATGAATTAATAATGAAATTTAAAAAACTTTCACCTGCTGTTGAGAAAAATCTGATCCTGATTAGCACCATTTTTTATTGGTCTGCTCTATATATTTACGTTCCCATATTGTCACCTTATGCAAAAGAGCTTGGTGGCTCTCTTACTATAATCGGACTGGTTATCTCATCTTATGGATTAACACAACTATTATTCCGATTCCCAATCGGTATTTGGTCAGATAATACTGGTCAGCGTAAACCTTTTGTAGTATCAGGATTTTTGTTTGCTCTCGTTAGCTGTATCGGATTAGCTTTATCTCCGAACCCATGGATTCTGATGATATTTCGGGGGCTATCGGGTGTTTCAGCGTCAATGTGGGTTGCATATACCGTCATGTATTCAGGTTACTTCCACGATACGCAATCAACACGGTCTATGAGTCTGATTACCTTCTTCACTGGTTTTTCACAGATGATTAGCACTTACGTTGGAGGTAATCTTGCAGAAAAATATGGCTGGTTGACGCCGTTCTATTGGGGTGCAGGATTATCGCTGTTGGGTGCATTAACTATATTGCCTGTCTCTGAGAATAAACTCGAAAAGCGATCAAATTTCTCAATACAACGGCTTATCGCTGTTGCATCTCGAAAACGTTTACTGATAGTATCCATCATCACCGCACTAAGCCAATTTTCAGTTTTTGTCACTGTTTATGGTTTCCTGCCTATATATGCGACGGATATTGGCGCATCCAAAAGCCAATTAGGAACGCTGATGTTCATTATCCATCTAACCCAAACGCTGTCAATGTATCTGGCTGGCACTTATATTGCTCCAAGATTTGGCTATAAAATAACCGTTTGTTTTTCTTACGTCTGCATTGCCTTTGTAACTATCATAACGCCTTATATTCATAGCATCCATCCTCTGATAATCGCAAGTGGATTAGGGTCATTTGGACGAGGTTTTGCATATCCATTACTAATGGGGCTTGCTATTCAAGGAGTTCCATCTGAAGACAAAGCGACAGCGATGGGATTCTATCAGGCAGTTTATGCTATTGGAATGTTCCTCGGACCGGCAATTGGCGGATTTATAGGCGATGCTTTCGGTTTGAAGGGCGTCTTCTTCTGTGCGAGTATAATATATGTTACCGCATCAGTAATGAGTGCATATATGCTCCCCGGACGTAAATCTAAAAACAGTTAGTATTGAAATATTGACTTTCAAATTATATTAAGGCATAATATTATTGTAGTAGATACGAGTTTTTCAGTTAGTTAATGAATAGTCATAATTCATTAAAAACACGGAGACACGTAGAAAAAGGATGAAGGCGGGAGGATGATGGATGAAATTGATCAAATACTGTAATACTCGTTTCTTCATTTTCATCCATCATCCTTCATCCCTCATACTTTCTAACAACTCTCCGTGTTTAACTTCTTTTTATTTCTATAAGTGAAAAACTCGTATAATTGTTGTTTTTATAATGGGGGGAATGTTGTTTGAAGATAGGTATTTTCGTCCTGATTATCATATCAATATTTTTATTCAATCCGTCAGCATTTTCTGAAAAATCCGATGATAAAGAACAGCTAAAAATCGGAGATCAAGCGCCAAAGTTCATTCTCAAAGATGCTGATGATAAAGAATATAGTCTTGACAAAATAATAAGTAAGGATAAAGGGGACGTCCAAGTTCTTATCCTCGTGATCGGAGATCAAACTACGCGTAAAAATGGCAACAAATGGGCTAAAGAACTTGATAAGCTATATAAAGATAAAAAAGAAATCTCTATATTCATGATCGCTGATCTTCGAGGGTTGCCTTTTTACGTTAAAGAATCAATGGTAAAATGGGGTACAAAGAGAGAGAAACTGCCTGTGCCTATTCTTCTTGATTGGAACGGTAAGATTAATGAGTTATACAAAACAAGAAGAGGGGAGTCAAACCTATTTATAATAGACCGAGACTATAAAATCAGATATTACAATTTCGGTCAGTTTACACCAGAAAACTTAAAAGCCTTACAGGTAAAAACTCAAGAAAACCTCAAAGAAAAAAAGACTTCTTGATCATACGACTTTTTCAGTTACAGAAATAAAAAGAAGTTAAACACGGAGAGTTGTTAGAAAGTATGAGGGATGAAGGATGATGGATGAAAATGAAGAAACGAGTATTACAGTATTTGATCAATTTCATCCATCATCCTCCCGCCTTCATCCTTTTTCTACGTGTCTCCGTGTTTTTTCATGAATTCTGACTATTACTCAACTAACTGAAAAACTCGTAAGAGAAAATAAAAACTATAATATAGACTAAACACGAAAGGGTGATAAAAATGGTCGGAGGAAGATTTACAGAAAGAGCCAGAATTATTATAAATTACGCTTCTGAGGAAGCTATAAAACTCGGTCATGGTAGTATAGATACAGAGCATTTGCTTATTGGTCTGATCCATGAAGGACAGGGCATAGCGGCAAGAGCTTTGCAGGAACTTGGTGTTAATCTTCAGCAATTGGAGACAGAAGTCAAGTCAATGATCAAGGAACCAGATACTATATTAGATACTACAAAGTCGGTGGATTTTTCACAATCTGCCAAAAATGTTCTACAATATGCAATGGAAGAAGCTCATAGATTAGAATTTGACCATGTTGGCACTGAACATATACTATCAGGTTTACTACAGGAAACTGATGGGATAGCATTCAAAGCTCTGACAAATCTTGGTGTTACAATAGAGAAGGTTCGCAGAGTTCTTAAATATCAACCTAAAGGCTCAACTAAGCACACCAAAAGACAACTGGCAAAAAATGGCGTGCTTTCTATCCAACCTTATGAACCGGGTAAGCCAATAGAGGAAGTTTCACGAGAGCTTGGGATACCAGAAGCGGATATAATCAAAATGGCTTCTAACGAGAATCCACTTGGTCCATCACCTATGGGCGTTCAGGCAATAATAGACTGCGCTGAGAATGTGAATATGTACCCTGATGGTGATTGCTACTATCTGAAACTTGACCTTGCAGAGCATTTAGGAGTCAAACCTGAAAATCTGCTTATGGGTAATGGCTCAAATGACGTCCTTCAGATAATAGGAGATACTTTCATTACACCTGCCGATGAAGTTATATATTCCAGACATGCCTTCGTAGTTTATCCGCTTGTGACAAAGGTTGCTGATGCCAAATCAATAGTCACAGATACGAAAGATTACACTTATGACCTTGAAGCAATAGCCGACAGTATTGTTGGCAGAACTAAAGTGATATTCATTGCTAACCCAAACAACCCCACTGGTACTATGGTTACAGCAGAACAGGTTGATAAATTCATGGATAAAGTTCCAGATGATGTTATAGTCGTATTTGACGAGGCATACTATGAATACGTAACCCGTGAAGATTATCCTCAGACACTCAAATACATTAACGAAGGCAGGAATGTTATAACGTGCCGAACCTTCTCGAAGATATACGGATTGGCGGGACTTCGTGTAGGTTATGGCATCGCCAAATCTGAGCTTGTCGAGGTTATGAATAAAGTACGTCAACCATTCAACGTCAGTATGGTAGCTCAATCTGCCGCAAGGGCAAGCTTAAAAGACAAAGCTCACGTAGAGAAAAGCATAAAGGTAAATACTGAGGGAAAGAAATATCTTTATAGCGAGTTGAAAAAAATAGGGTTAGATTACACACCATCAGAAGCAAATTTCATTCTTATTCACCTTGATAGACCCGGACCAATGGTTATGAAAGAGCTTTTGAAGCATGGAGTTATCGTACGTCCCCTGATGGGTTATGAGCTTCCGAATTCCATTAGGGTTACAATAGGAACGAGAGAGCAAAATGAACGATTCATTACTTGCTTGAAAATCGTATTGTAATACGAGTTTTTCAAAAACTTAATAGCCCTGGAGATATTTCGAGTGTGTCCCACTCAAGAAACATAAAAAATTACCGCAGAGACGCAAAGAACGCAGAGGAAACGATGAGAAAATCAATTCTCAGCTCCGCCGAGTCGGGAAATCAATAAAACCTCTGCGAATTCTCTGTGATCTCTGTGCCTCT
>Ga0247841_10001782_pt1 | contig 45819 bp, 54 predicted proteins | sample LaCruzMarch2015__2_FD_192410 | JGI IMG/M metagenome (GOLD analysis project Ga0247841, IMG submission 192410) | Freshwater microbial communities from meromictic Lake La Cruz, Castile-La Mancha, Spain - LaCruzMarch2015_18m | ecosystem: Environmental > Aquatic > Freshwater > Lake | place: Spain... | reverse complement strand
TTTAATGATATTTTTAACAACTCAATCCTAACTCCACAAGAACATTTTGATTTCTTTGGAAACAATGCGGCTCAATTTTTTCAGACATTTACAGCCACAGCACAATTCATAAAATCAATGAACCCAGACTTTGAAGTTCCAACAATTCCTTATGAATATATTGTGAACGACGATGGGACAATTACGGTTGGAGAGAAAATAGAAGTAGTAGAAAAATAATATGACAACCTTTAAAGAAATAACAAACGAAGATATTTACCAAGAACTACAACACCTAAAAGAAGTCGGTCAAAAGACTTTAGAACAGGCTTGTAGAACAAACGGCAGAGTTTCTACCCTTGAAAAAAGAAGTATAGGAATGTGGATTGCCAATCACCCTTTCAAATTTACAGGTGTGATAATATTCATACTTTCATTTTTAGTTTCAGATATAAGACAGCCCACAATAAAAGCTATTGCAAGTTTATTTTTATAATTATATAATTAATATAAATCTATGTCATATCAAGCAAACAAATTAGGAGACCCAAACAATTTAGGATATTTTGCAACAGGTGCGGCTTTATCTGCGGCTTATCCTATAGGCGCAGCTGGATATTTCGCAATCGTTGCCTCTACAGACTCAATTTGGGTTTGGGATACTGATACAAATGCTTGGGTAAACTCTGGAGCTGATGTTCCAATTGGTCCAACAGGGTACACTGGTCCAACAGGATATACTGGTTATACAGGATTTGGTCCAACAGGATATACTGGTCCAACAGGATACACAGGGCGTACTGGCCCAACTGGTTATACTGGTTATACTGGAGCAGGAAACTTTACTGGTCCAACAGGATACACTGGTCCAACAGGATACACTGGTCCACAAGGAGTAATCGGTCCAACAGGATACACTGGCCCAACAGGATATACAGGATACACTGGTCCAACAGGATACACTGGTCCACAAGGAGTAATCGGTCCAACAGGATACACTGGTCCAATAGGTCCAACCGGATACACTGGTGCAGGGGCTTTTACTGGTCCAACTGGATACACTGGTAGAACTGGTCCAACTGGATATACTGGTCCAATAGGTCCTCAAGGTTCAACAGGTCCTCAAGGTTCAACAGGATATACTGGGCCACAAGGAACAGCTGCAGCTACTGGCGCTACAGGTACTACTGGCTATACAGGATACACTGGTCCAATAGGTCCAACCGGATACACTGGTGCTGGTAATTTTACAGGCCCAACCGGCTATACAGGATACACTGGTCCAACAGGATACACTGGTCCAACAGGTCCACTGGGTCCAACTGGTCCAACAGGCTATACTGGTCTGATAGGTCCAACAGGTCCACTGGGTCCAACTGGTCCAACAGGCTATACTGGTCTGATAGGTCCAACAGGATATACAGGTCCAGAATCAGTCACTCCAAGTAACACTGTTACCTTTACAAATAAGAGAATCAACCCTAGAATTGTATCAGCTACTTCTTATACCACCGATACAGGGACCTCTCTTTCTGTTGCGACTTGTGACGAGTTTGTCGTTACTGCACAGGCAGGTGCATTGAAATTTAATAATCCTGGTGGGACTCCAGTGGAGGGGAGTAAATTAATAATTAGTATAAAAGATAACGGGACAGCTAGAGCTTTAACTTGGGATACCCAATTCAATGCTTCAACCGACCTTCCTTTACCATCAACAACAGTGTTGTCCAAAACTTTGTTTATGGGATTCATTTTTAATAGTACAGATACAAAATGGACATTATTAGCATTACTTAACAACATATAATATGGCAAACATTAAACAAGTTCTAGGCACACAAGCAGACTTAACTATCACACTTGCATCACTTGCGAATGGGTCTGGTCGTGCTTCAACCGCAGTAGACAACACATCTAACCTTTACATTTCAGCAGATGTTAGAGTTCAAGTAAAAACATCAGGAACTTCGGCAACAGGATATGTTTCAGTTTATCTTATTCGTTCAGAAGACGGAACAGAATTTGATGACGAGTTCGCAGGTTCAGATGGAGCTTACACTCCTATCAACGCTTTACTTTTAGGAACTATTCTAACCCCAGCAACTGCTAGTTATTCTAAAGTCTTTGACACAGCAGAATTAGGTCTAACCCTCCCTGCCAAATGGTGTATTGGAGTAGTAAACTCATCAGGAAACGCCCTAACTGGAACAGCGGGAGACCACGAAGTATCAATTCGTCCCAAATACCTATCCGTAATTTAATTGAACTGCTATGAGAAACTTATCAGCATTTCAACCAAGCGGGAATACCAAAGCATATTATCCATTGAACAATAATTCAAACGATTATTCTGGCAACTTAAACACAGGAACACCAACCGACATCACATATCCACAAGGAAGATTTGGACAGGGTGCGAAGTTTAATGGAACATCAAGTTTAATCACAATAGCAGATAGTGATTCAATATCATTAACTGGGGATTTTACTATTTCTTTTTGGATGAAACTATTGGCTAATCCAGCAGGAAGTGATGCATTTAACATCTTTACAAAATATACACCAACGGGGAATCAACGCTCATATCAAATATTCTATGCAGAAAACTCTGGAAACTATGATATGGTGCTTACTGTCAACGCAGACGGAGCCAGTGCTTCTACTGCCGTTGCTTGGTCCTCTTTGAATCTTGGACTTTCTAATTGGAAACATATAGTAGTTAAATATACAGCATCAACACACTTATCAGAACTCTATTTGAATGGCAGAAGCATTAGCGTACAAGACTCTGTTAGAACTTCCATATTCAACTCAACTTCCCCTCTCGTAATAGGTAGCACCGCCGCTGGCGGCTCTTACCTAAACGGTCTTGTAGACGAAGTAATCATAGAATCCAGAGCATGGACAGCAAAAGAAGTAGAAACATATTATAGGAAGTCTACTTTGAATTATAAACCAAAGGGGTTATTTGCCAACCTATTACAAAGTTTTAGTAACTTCTTTGCTTTCTTTCAGTAGGAAGAATATAATATAAATATTAAAAACTAACCACAAAAACATGATTAAACCACTTTTTGATATTGCGGTTATTGCTAGAAACGAAGCTAAAACATTGCCAAGGTTAATTAATTCAGTCAAAGAATTTATGGAGAGAGGGGGCAATTTTTACGTCCTTGATACAGGATCCACCGATGGAACACCAGATGTTGCTCGCTCTTTAGGTTGTATCGTTCATGAAGTTGGTGACAAGTTCCGAATAAATATAGACAAAGAATTATCCGACAACATTAATAATAAATTCATTGTTGATAATGAAGAGCCTGTTGTAAAAGAGGGCGACTCTCTCTTTGATTTCTCATCTGCAAGAAACTACATTGCAGACTTCGCTTCCAACGATGTAATCGCTACTCCAGACTGTGATGAGATATTTACAAAATTTGATATTGATAAACTGAACGAAGTTATTGAAAATGGTGCAGAACAATTGGAATATGAATTTGTTTTTAGTCATGACCATTTAGGAAATCCAGTTATAAAATTCCGACACTGCAAATTTTACAACAGAAAAAAACTACACTGGGAAGGAATCATTCATGAGATTTTGGTTGGTGATGCTAAAATGGTTTATCTAGGTGAAGATATTATAAAGCTCGAACACTATCAGAATGTTGAAACTAATCGGTCAGGTTACTTAAAAGGTCTTGCTGTTGATTGTTATAAACATCCAGAAAATGATAGAAATTCACACTATTTTGCTCGTGAGATGTTTTATTTAGGAAGACATAAATCAGCCATTAAGGAATTTAAAAATCACATTTCAATGAATAAATGGCCAACAGAAGCCTCTCAATCAATGCTTCATATTGCGGAATGTTATAAAGCCCTAGGTGACTTCGATGAAATGTTGAAGTGGTGTGCAAAATCTGTGGAAAAAGAAGCAAGACGGGAACCTCTTATGTTGCTTGCAGAATATTATTTCCACAAAGGAATGTATCCTCAAACAATTGTGTATTGTGAAGCAGCTCTTTCAATTACTCAGCTTCCTTTCTATTCAAATCATCAACCTTATTATGAACATGTTCCTCATGAACTTCTATACACTGCATATTGGTGGAATGGAAATAAAGAAAAAGCGAGAGAACATTATTTCAAGGCGGTTGCTTTTAATCCAAGTAATCCTAAATATGCTCAAGACGCTCAATTTTTTGTCAAGTCAAAAATTGAAGATTACACCGACCGTATAAAAAATAATGAGAACTTTACTTTTGTTAAAAGAGGCGATGGTGAAATCGCTTGTATGAATGGTGAGAAAGGAGCGAATTGTGATAACCATCCTTATTCAGAAGAACTTGGTCAGAAATTACTAGAATCATTTGAACTTCTTAAGGGGAATGCAGAAATAGCTGAGTGGGATAATCAGAAATTCTATAATACATTTCTACATAGAACAGACAATGATTTAGAAAAAGTTAGAGACTTTTGGGTAACAGTTAAAAACTCTCCTAGACGTAAATTCTTTATTGGACCAGAAAGATTGAAAGGTGCTTCGGATTTTTTAAACGCCGAGTTCATAGAGGTTCCACTTGTCAATGCTTTTGAGTATCTTAAAACCATTTCGTTCGAAGGTCCAGATGAAAATGATATTTGGATATTCAGTTGTGGTATGCCAGCAAAGTGGTTAATTGCTCAATTGTCTCTTCATGAAGAATCATTCACTTGTATTGATGCAGGAAGTTCTTTCGACCCAGTCTTTGTTGGAAAAACAAGAACAGAACAAGCTGACCAAGAAACACTGAGACGACTTTACCTTTATAGACCAACTCAAGAAGAGCTGAATACAATGTTTTCAATTTCCCAAGAGACTCATCCTGAGAGACTTTTCAAATTAGCAAGAATAACAGACGAAGATAAAGTCATTTATGATTTAGGATGTTCTACTTTCAAAACATTACCGAGAGCTATCGGTGTAGATATTGAAAATAAAGCAGGGGTTGATTTAGTCGCTAGTGTTGATGACTTACCAATGATTGAATCTGATTCTGTTGATGTAATATTAGCAAGTCATATTTTGGAACACATAGCTGATACCAACAAAACTTTAACTGAGTGGAAAAGAATTTTGAAACCGAACGGTCGGATAATCTTTATTCTTCCTGATGATGAAATAATAGACACACTGAATCCAATGCTCAGTGGCGGATATCATCTTCAAACTTTCACTCGCCAGAAACTTGCAAAGATTATTGAAGAGTTTGACGGACTTGAAATGGAGGAGCTTGTAACAGTGATGAAAGGCTGGAGTTTTGGAGGAATCATCAGAAAACGATTATTGTCCTAAAGTTATATATGATATACTTTAGGTATGAACAATTATTATAAATATAACAAGGAGTGGAGGTTAAAGAATAAGGACAAAATTAGAGAGAATAATAGAAAATGGAGATTGGCGAATCCAGATAAAGTTAAAGAATCAAAGCGTAGAGATTATATTAAGAATAAAGAAAGGTATATTGAATTATCAATAGAATCAATAAAAAGAAGAAGAGAGAAAAATCCAGAACTTTTTTTACAAAAACAAAGAGAAAAGGGGGCGAGGTATCATAAAACACCATTAGGTATTTATCACGTCTTGGTTAGTAGAACAAGAAAAAAGAAATATATCTCAATTATAGATAAAGATGAATTTATTCAGTGGTATAAAAACGAAGAAAAAAAATGTTCTTATTGCGAAATCCCAGAAGAGAAGTTATACTTAATAAAGAATTATAGAGGTAAATTACGTTTTAGTATAGATAGGAAAAGTAATAAACTTGGATATATTAAGTCTAATATTTGTTTATCGTGTATGACGTGTAACATGGTAAAGGGTGAAACATTTGACGTAAAAACTATGAAAAAATTAGCAAATAAATTTATAAAACCACTATGGAAAAAACAATAGAAACACCTTCGATATCTTTTATTATCCCTACCCTGGATAGAAGTGAAGGCCTAGAAAGGTGTTTGAACTCAATAAAATCATTGAATTATCCACAAGATAGAATTGAAATAATTGTTAAACAAGACTTATTTAATGACAGACTTGGAGTTCCAAAACTTGTTAAACAGGGGGTTGAAGAATCAACTGGTGATTGGATTGTATATGCAGCAAATGACAATGAGTTCACACCGGAATCAATTAACGAAGCGTTGAAGGTTGGAGAGAAAGGTTATGTGGCTTTCAATACAGGTGAAGTGTATCCAGACAGAGGAAATATCAACGAGCATTTCATGATTAGGAAAGATATCATTGAAAAGATTGGTGAAGTATTTGATACAGATTTTCATCATGTTGGAGTTGATAATTATTTATTAGCTCAAATGGAGAAACTCGGAATCTTTGTTAGAGCTGATAAAGCGATTGTACATCATTATCATTTCTCAAAAGGTTCTCCAATGGATAAGGTGTATGAATTAGGCTGGGAAAAAGTAGAAGAAGACCGAGCATTATTAAAAGTTAAATTAGAAAATTTATGGACAACGAATTAGAAATTTATTTAGGTTGTATAGACAACCAAACTGATGAGGAGAAAGAAAAAAATTATCAGCAAAGTGATGTAGTGGCTTCAGTAGCAACTCCCACTTTCCCAGTAAAAGATGTAAAAGATTTTGTGAAGTATCCAATACGTTCACAGGGTTCAAGTAGCCGGTGTGTCACATTTACTTATGCGAAAGAACTTTCAATTTGGTTCTTGCAGAAATATGGTGTATGGGTAGATTTCTCAACTTGTTTTCCATATCAACTTAGAAGTGATATCAATAATGGCGGAGGATGTAGTTCAGTAGATATATACTCTATATTCCCTAAAATTGGAAATATCTTTGAATCATTTATGCCAGGAGACGGTCTAGGAGAAAAAGATTGTATGGCTGTACCAATGCCTACTTATGCAAAAGATTTAGCGAAAGTTTTAGAGATTAAGAAAATTTCTCTTCCTTTAGATTTCGATACTGTTGCCTCAACCCTTCAACAAACTGGTAAAGGTGTAATGGTTTGGTTCAAGTTCAATAGAGAAGAGTGGAAAGATATCCCGGTTTATAGTGGTAAACCTTATACATCAGGACATTCAATCATAGCGATTGAACCCGTAACTTATAATGGTGTTGAATATTTAGTTTGCGATGAATCTTGGGGTCTTGGACATTCAATGAACGGTCAAAGATTAATCAGTCGTGATTATTTCAACAAAAGATGTTTCTTGGCTTCTTATGTTATGGCCTTCAAATTTGCACAGCAAGGAAGCGACAAACCAAAGTTTGATGGTACAATTATATCGGCTCAAACATGCTTTGAGTGGTTAGGATTATTCCCAACTAATGTTTCAAAAGTCGAGAATTGGGGCCCAGTTACTAGGTCTTCTTGTATAAAATTCCAAAAGCAATACGGAATTGTACCAGCAGAGGGTAACTTTGGACCATTAACAAAATCAAAATTAACAGAAATATTTAATTGAAATTATATGAATAATACATCATTAACATTGAATGAAGCAGGAAGCTTACTATTAGGTGCAGGACTTGTGCAGATTGGAACAGATGCAGGGATTGGACTACTTTTTGTTGCGGTTGGAGCAATTCTAAAAATTGTTGTAGCTGTTTTGAACAAAAATGGGATTGCAGTGAGTTCAAGTAATCAAGGATAATTTGATTTTAAGAAACAAAGAGTATAGAATTAAGGTATGTCAAAAGGTATTCCAATTAATACAAATAAAATAATATGAGTTCTTCTTTTCCTCAAATTCGAGTTTTTCACAATATAGGAAATACCCTTGAAATTCCTAATCAATTGGATGTCAAGACAACGACTTATATAAGCAGTAACATAGCTTCAGCGGTCCTTGCTGTCCCTGTTGATAACGCTGCAGACTTTATCGCTGGGGATATCATGTTGTTACTTTCTTCTATTGGTTCAGAAAACGCTGAGATAATTAAATCTACTTCTCACACAGCTACGTCATTTGTAACATTAGCAACTTCCAACCTTCACAACAGAGGAGACTCTGTTAGCGAGTTAAAATACGACCAGATTGTAATTTCTAAATGTTCTACAATAGGCGGAACTTACTCGGTTTTAGCTACTCAGACTTTCTTCACCACTCAGCAAAAAACAGTAATCTATGACAGTACGGGACTTCCAACAGATTACTACAAGGTTCAATGGAAAAATTCCATCACTGGTTTAGTGTCGGAATTTTCCTCCCCAATCAGCGTTGATTCCTATCCAACAAACTCTGTTGCTTCAGTTATATTCCCAGTTCTAAAAGCTATGGGGGTATCAGAAGGTGACCCAAAAATAACTGTAGATTTTTGTCTATCAGCCATTGACGATGCACGAAAATTCACTGAAGCAAAATTGTATGGTATCAGACACGCTTGGCAACAACAGTTTGAATATCCTATTAAAGTTTATGCTGGAAGTAATTCCATAAACCTCCCTGAAGATATTGATTTCTCTGAAACAGATAGGTCGGTATTGGCTTGTAGGTTTATGATTGGAAACGTTCTTACACCTTTCAACTTGAAATACATTGATAAAAGAAGTTGGAACCAAATTGCATTTTCAGTTATGGGTGGAACTACTACAGCCGAAGCTCTGACTGGAGCTACTTCTATTACGTTAGATAGCTCCGGGGATTTTCCAAACACATCAGCTGGAGTTGCGTATGTTGAAACAACAGGGTTTACTCAAACAATTATGCAAATCGCATATACCTCAGTAGACCTTACAACAAACCAACTCCTAGGCGTTACTGGAATAACAAGAGATATTCCAGTCGGCACTCGGGTTTGGTCGAGACCCACAATTTCACAGCCGATTTATTATACTGTTCACGGAGATAAGTTAGTCTTTGATAGAATTATTCCTGATTCAATGCAGGGGAATAACATATATATTGATTACTACAAAAAGATTGATGAGGTTCAAAATCTTTATCAAGTTCTCCCTGAGCATTATCGTGAAATTTACAAGTGGTATCTTCGTTACGCCATTAAATATCGTAAAGATATTGCATTGGAAGGTAACGACCCGGATTTAAAGAAGTTCGAATCATTAGTAAAAGCTTTGTTTGATAATCTTTATACGGGTCAGGATACCACGATTATAACATCTTAATAAAGATATGTCAAATATTATTCATTCAAAATTTAAATCTTCATCAAATCCAAATAAGGTAGAAAGAAATTTCTACAAAGTTTGGAGTGAAATGAATCGGAGATGCAGACAAAAAACTACCAACAGAAATAATAAATCTTATTTCAATAAGGGGGTTAAAGTGTCTGATAGATGGAAAAAATTTGAGTATTTCTTTATTGATATGTGGGACTTATATCTTTTACATAGAGAAATCAATGAAAATGACACAGAGTTAGACCGAATAAATAATAAAATAGGTTATAGCAAGATAAATTGTCATTGGGTTACTCGAATGGAAAATATGAATAATACAGGAAATGTCCGAAAGTTAAATGGTAAAACATTTAGCCAATGGTCGAAAGAATTAGGTATAAGCAGAGAAACTTTAATGCAAAGATTTTATGCTTATAGGTGGTCAGCAGAAAAAACTCTATCACCTAAACTTGAGAAGCCTGGTCCCAAGTCAAGAAACAAATTACAAGTTAATTAATTAAAATCATGGCATATATTAATCCTTTGATTCCAACAGTTGATGTTCAACAAATGGAACAACCAAAAAGCAGTGGTTCAACACCGCTTATTACTTTCGGTACAGTTATCGGTACACCGCCAACAGGAACAACCTATGGAGGTCTTTTTGCACTAGAATGTCTATTGCAAGACCTAAATGGTACTGCGGTTTATCAAAACGTGGGTACAGTTGCTAGTCCATCATGGTCAGCAATCGGAACTGGTGCAGCGGGTGCAACAGGTCCAACAGGTCCTCAAGGTCCAACAGGCTATACTGGTCCAATCGGTCCAACTGGCTATACAGGTCCAACAGGTGCAGCTTCAGCAACTGGAGCAACGGGTCCTACAGGTCCTCAAGGAGCAACGGGTCCTACAGGTCCAGTAGGTACTTTCAGTACAGGTCCTTGTAACCCAGCAACTATTACGATAGTAAACGGACTTGTGACTAACGTAACTGTTTAGTTTTTCTCCCCCCATCCTTATGTTTTGCGGTATAGGGATGGGGGATGGGAAAATTAAAATAAAAATATAATGTCAACAACAATAGAAAATATAAAAATTCCATATCCGACAGAAGGCGTTATCCGCTCAGCTCAACTGAGCGATACGGTCTGTCCTGAAAATTCAGTGCAAATAGCAGTGAACGTGAACTTCGATACAATTGGTGCGATGACTACTAGGTTGGGTATTGCAACTTACGCCACATCCTTAGCTGGGAGTGTTACTTCTTTGGGAGCGTTGAATATTCAAGGTGGAGTGAAAAGACTCTATGGTCAGGTTGGTACTAATATTTCTGTATGGAATGGAGCAACTTGGAGTACTGCTAGAACTACAACAGTTTCAACAAAAGCTAGATACAGTCAGTGGTTGAACAGATTATATATGGTCAACGGTACGGATGCTTTGCAATGTTCAAATGGAGGAGCCTTCTCAGCTGAAGCTGGGTTTATTCCTGCAACTGCAATGCCTCTTGGAGATTTTATTCAAGCTGGATTTGATGGAAGAATTTGGATTGGAAATAAAGCAAACGATGCTCTGTATTATTCAGATATCGTTCAATTTACACCACCTTCAACCTACACGGTGACTTACGATGTCTCAAACTACATTGAAACTTTCTCTCCTCAAGACGGTGAATCAATGACAGGATTATTTCGAGTTCCAAAAGCTCTCCTTGTTTTCAAACAGAATCATATATACCGTGTTTATAATTCCTCCAACGTTGATGCCTACCCTGCCTACAACGTAGGAACGTATTCACAGGAATCAATCGTTCAAGCGAAAGATGGTTTGTATTTCCACCACTCATCAGGATTCTACAAATTTAATTACGATGGCCAACCTACGGAAATTTCTCGTAGAATTATTGACTTCGTTAAAGCTATTCCTCGAACTTCGTACGAAAGCATTTACGGTATTTACGATGGTTTTGATGCTGTGAAGTGGACTATCGGGTCCGTTACTGTGGAAGGAGTTACCTATGCAAATTGTCAAGTAAGATATTCTATCTCTACTCAAGTCTGGACCATTTACGATTTGGGAAGTACTGTAACTGCTCTTATTAGATATGATAATGGAACAACCATTGAACAAGTTGCAGGAACTTCAACAGGAGTAATTGCGAAACTTGATTCTGGAAACACAGACTTGGGTAGTTCAATCTATTTCGAAGTGATTGATAGATGGCGTTCTTACACTGAAATGTACTCACGTTCGAAATCAATCAGCGGTATTATGGTCGCCTCTGATAATGGGGCAGGAACTAAACTGCAATATCAGGCAGAGAAGCAACAACCGAATGTATGGACTGACATTGATTCTATAAAAAATAATTATATCGCACTGTTCCCAAATGCTTCAACAGTAGATTTCAACAAATCACGTTTGAGATTATCTGGTAATACTACAGGTACTCCGATAGTGTTCTATGGTATTGAACTTCTAGCTATCCAAGATAAAGGATTAGACCAAAATTAATTATGCAATTATCTGAATTATATTTGAATAGATACTTATATAAAGATACATCTCAGGATTCTTCTACAAAAGATTCTGTTTTTCAATCTGTAGATTCGAGCACTGACGAACCAGCTTCAATTCCTTCAGGTGGTGCCGCTCAAGATATTAATACAGGTAACGTTATGATAGACGGTGCACAACTAGAACCGGGAACTTACCCAGTGACAGTTCTGGATGTTTCAAACTGGGGTTGGGGTCAGACTTGTACCTTTGTTTCAACTGATGCCAACACTGTCACTTGGGGTTCTGGAACATTCACTTCTGCGAGTGGAGTTTCATATTCTATATCTACTGGAAACACTGGGAACATGGTGGCTAAGACATATATATATTTGGACCTTTTAGTATCAGAAACTGCATATCAAATCACTACAACTTCTTCAGACTCTGTTGGAATTGGAAAAGTTCTAGTGGCCGTTGCAAATCCAGACGGAATTTCCGCTACCTATAATATGTCTGAAGCTACTCAGATTGTTGGAGATAACATTCTTGCAAACAGTATCAACGCTTCAAAAATTACAACAGGACAATTGATTGTGGGAACAAATGTTGGACTTGGAACAGCACAGGATTCTAGTGGTGTAACCACTATTATCGGAAACACAGTTACAACTGGTTTCGTAAATGCTTTATCTATTACAGTTCTAGGTACTGTAACAGCCGGTACTTTGATTGGTATGACAATAAAAACTTCTACTACAGGAGATAGAGTTGAAATTTCAAATGATGAAATAAGGGCTTACGACTCATCTGGTATTTTAAGAGCACAGCTTTCTGGAGATAGTTTATATTTTTCAAATTCATCTGGAAATAGTGTCGGGTATATAATCGGAGACACCAGCTCTATATCTTTATTTGCAACTGCAAATAATGGGATTGCGATTCTTAGTGGTTCTTCGACAGGCAGTGGCGCTGCAACTCTTTCTGTCGGGGGTTCTACTTATTTTACCTCCACAAGTGATCTTAATATCTCTTATAAAGATTTAAGACCTTCTGCTAATAACACTTACGAGTGTGGAACATCTTCTTACAAATGGTACAACGTAGAATCAATGAGGTTCACTCTTAATGGTACAACTATTACATCCTGGCCCTCAGCTGGAACAACAACTCTTAGCGGACTTTCTATTGATACAACTAAAAACTGGGGAGGATATACAATCACAAACACAGGAGGTATTCAGCTAACTGGGGTAGGAGATTCTTTTGATTGTAATGATGGATATGTTGATAATGCCAGAGCGATATTTTTTGAAACAGGAAGGACTACAAATCAAACTGCTGATGGGTCACTTTGGTACCACGATTCTCCTACTGGAGGGTTAAGGGTATGTTTTAATGGATGGACTGGACAATTAGATGCTACAGAAGTTTAATTAAAAAAATATGGATACACAAAAAATAAAAGAATATTTAGATAAAACAAAACCGTTAGCAGAAAGAAAGGCACTGTATTTAGAGTCTAAAAATAAGATGATGAATCCTTTTAAAAATTTTGACCCAAAAAACTTTGAGCCAATAAAACCACAAGAAGATTTAGAGTTAGAGATTTATGCCAGAGAAAGAAAAAAAAGTTCTGGTAAGTTCCCCACTTTCGGTATTGAGCCGAAGGTTATTCGGGAGGGACAGATGATTGGAATGTATGAATCCAAACAAGATATTTATTTAATGTTTGCTCACAAGTTTAATGATTTAATGGATGAGGTTGAAGATATGAAAAAAGAAATAAAAAAATTGCAAAAACAATAATTTAATAATATAATTTATATACACCATGTACCCAAAATCAAGTTTACAACCAGGTCAGACAGGTTCCGATGTAAAAAAACTACAAGACTTTCTTGTTAGTCGTGGTTATTTGTCTCAGGCCCAAGTAAATAGTGGATATGGGACTTATGGCCCACAAACTACTGCAGCGGTTAAAGCATTTCAAAAAGATGCTGGAGTTGATAGTAGTTCTGGCCCGGGTTATTGGGGTCCAAAAACTATTGCCGCAGCTGGAGGTATCTCTGGAGGTGGTGTATCTGGCTCTGGTAAGAGCGACCCAAGACAACCTCTGACTGACGAGGAATATGAATCTGGAGCGAAAAATAACCCAAAAGTTCAGGAATTGTCAAAATATGGAAACTCAATGGAGGAAATACTTTCAGCACTGGAAACGGGAGATATTAGCGGATTGAGAAGTGCAACAGGAGAACCTTTCAAGGTTGAAGACCAACAAAAAGCCCTGGAGCAAGCTCAAGAATTGGATAAGGCTTATTATGAAGCTCTTAAACAAAAAGAAACCAAAGATACAGAACTTGCTTTAGCCCAAAAACAAGCAGATTATCAGAATTATTTACTTACTTCTGGACAAAATTTTGAAAAGGATAAAGTACAAGCTGACCAAACTGCAGCCGATAGAGGTGTTCTGTTCTCTGGCGGAAGATATCAAAAAGAGAAAAATCTTGAACGGACGTATAATCAAGAACAGGCAGCAAAGTTCGGTACTATGAGTCGTGATATACAGGGTCTTGCCGGAGATTATCAGTATAAATACGGAGAAGACCCAGCTAAAAAATTATCACAATATTATAAACTTGGACAAAATACATACAACGCTAATGTTTCTCAAGGAGGGGTAGGATCAGAAGGATTATCAAGTGTTTATGCCCCAAAAAGTTACGATTATAAAGGTACAAGACTTGGTGAGCAGGTTGCAACTGCAAACAAAAAGGCGGCAGGTTTGTTGTGGAATAAAGGGAACAAATTAGTAGCAACAGGTTACAATAATAAATATTAATATGAATAACCTATCAAATTTTTATAGTGGAAGTGTAACAAGAACATTACCGAATGGTGGAGGGTCTTATGATGCTCCTAGATATTCTCCTGCAAAGGGATATGGGGCAGTTGATAATGGTTATACCTTTACAAAATCTGGATGGCTTAAAACACCTATCCAGCAATCTCCCGTTACTGCTCCTGCTCCTGCACCTACACCTACTCCTGCGCCACGTTCAAAATATATTAATCCTAAAACTGGAGATTTTTTTCAATCTGCAGAAGAGTATGGAGCCTATGTAGGTAGTAGATTACCAACAATCAGTGGTGATATAGGAAAATATGCAGGTGATGCTTTAACAAACCCAGATGAATCAGCTGAGGGATTGACCACAAGGGCTAGAAATATGAATAATGCTAGAAATGATATCGCAACTGGAACTACTGACCCTTATGATATTACGCAAGGAGGTGATATCGTGTTTAGTCCAGAAGATAGAGGGGCTATTCAAAAAGCCTACGCAGGTGTTTATGACCCAGCTTTGGATGATGTATTTGCACGATTGAAAACAAGAGAAGAAGAAAAGAAACGAGAGCAAGATAGAGAGGATATGATATTCGCTACAAACGAAAACATCAGACAATGGAGAGCAACCACAGGTACAACAAAAAATGGTTCTGATTCTGACTTGTTCTCACAAACTCAAATAAATGACGGTGCTTCACGTGCTGGAATGACTATCACTGCGTTCGAAGATTTGGACCAAGATGTTCAAAACTTCTATATCAATGAACCGAAAGGAGATGATGGAACAGGAAAAGCTATTCCAATCAGAACAATCTTCAAAGACAGAATTGCAACAGCAAAAACAAAAGCTGAGATTGACGCTCTATCAGATGACATTACATCTTCTTCATTGCCCGAAGCTGTTAAACATCATTTCATAAGTCAGCTTCCTCTGCCAGAGCCAGAGAAAGAAGCTTGGTACAAAAAAATCTGGGGAGCGGTCTTTAATTAAAACAAAATGAGCATAAATCCTTTTAATCCAATAAAAGTAAATCCTTTTAATCCTTTTACGCCATCATCAAATGCGAAACCAGATGAGGAGCTTTTATATACTCCTATACCAAAGAGCCCTGAGATAAATTACACCCCCGTCCCTAAAAAATCAGTTGTTAGTTCACTTCTGCAACCAAACAAAAATGTCGTAAGTCCTTTTAGCTTTGCAACTAATCAAATCAAAGCAGAACCATTTAAATTAGAAGTTCCACAATTGATTCATGACGTGGTAAAAAATCAGAAACAAACCTACCAAGAAGGAACAAAAGTTTTCCAAGACTGGGAAACAAATCAGAAGAGGATTATGGACCCAGTGGTAGATGCAATCCGCAAGCCTATTGTTGCAACGGTTAATGCTGGTAAAGCTGTGAGCGAAGTTCCTATAAAAATTATGAACCATCCTATTGTAAAAGATAATATGGTTGAAGTTACGAAAAGAACTTCTGGGACAGGTATCGTATCAATGGTTCAAGCGATTGGTCCAAAAACTTTCGAAGAAGCTTATAAAGCCAACAGACAAGCTCAAGCAGGAGATCCCTCTGTGCTTAATAAATTCCTATATCAACTTGGAGATTCATTGCCTCAAACAGCAATCGGTGTTGCGTTGAACTTCGTTCCTTATACTGGCCGTCCTCTATCAGCAGCGTACTGGTCTGCGCTCTCTGCCTCTGAACAAATTGAAAGTACTGGACAGGTTGAAAGTTTGAGACCAATTGCTATTGATGTACTCGGAGATAGAATGCTCGGAAACTCTATTGAAGCAATGTTCAAGGCACCAGCAAAAACTTTGTGGCACACTATTAAAAAGAATTTTGTAGTTGAAGGTGGTACCGAAGTAGCTCAAGACCTTTTGAAAATGCAGGATGCGTATTTGAGAGCCAAGACCCCAGAGGAGAAAGCTGCAATTTTGAAGAAAGCGAAAGAATATTTTACAAGCGGACAGATTCTAATGACTCTCGGAGTTGGTGGTATTTCTGGTGCAGCGATTGGAACAGCTGCTTATACTTTGAATCAGACACCCCCCGTAGTAAACGAAGAGCAAGCTGGCGGAATGACACCAGTCCCACCAGGAACTACTCCACCTCCTCCACCGGGCGGCTCTGTCTCAATTTTTAAAGGAAGCCAAACACCAACAAGTAATCTATCTATTGATGGTAATGCTGTGCCACCAGAAAATGTATATGAATTAATGGAAAAAGAAAATCAAGAAATACAAGCATACGTTGGTATAGAAAAAGAAGACATGATTCCTCTTAAAAGAGATATTTCATTAAATAAGATGATGTCTCATATTGTAAACAGTTATGTGATGGACGGTGAACAGATGGAGAATATAGAAAATTTAATGAAATCATTTAATGAATTAGGATATACATCTATTAAAGATTCAATTAAATTAAAATATACACCTCCACAAACCCTACGAAGACCCTCTTCTCCACCTGCAGAGACTTCAAAACCTGTCCTCCTACAAGAATCAAATAAAAAAACTATTTTCAACAACGCTCTTCCAATGAACAAAAGTGCAGATAGAAGGAAGTTTGAAAAAGGAATTGACACTATGGTTGCTGAAAAAACTATTCTCCCTGAGGATGCGGATATCATAAAAACAGTATTTGAAGATACAAAAGATAGTTATTTAGGATATTTAAATTTTAAAAGGGCCAGAAAAAATATGGCGGCTTTAGGGCATTTTGCAGTTCCTAAAAGTAAAATAACTGGATTAGAAGAACCACATAAAAACGAAATCGTACTCAGAAGAAATTTGGCAAAAAACTTTGATGCTTCAAGAATATTTATGCACGAATTTGGCCACTCTGGTTATAAGTTACTTTTAAGTGAAGAGGAACAGAAAATAGTAAAAGATGTCTATCGTGAAATTCGTGGTAGAGTTGGAGCGAAATCTATTTTTGAAAGCGGACTTGGAGGTAATACAAAATACCATGCGAAAGATGAAAAAGAGTTTTTTGCAGAAAGTTTTGCCGAGTATGTAATGGAAAACAAAGTCCCTGCCGAAAAAATGAGACCTCTTCTACAGAGGATTGCATTGAAATTTTATGAGGGTCTAAAACGTCTTGTAAATCGAGGGAAAGTTGATGCGATAATCAGATTAAGACCTATCTTTGAAAAAATTCTTTCTGGAAACAAGGATACTCCTTTAAGTGTATTTTATAATAGAGAACCAGTTTCTTTCAAACAGCAGCTTCAACAAATGTTCTCTCAAATGGAAGCTACAAATCCAACAGAAACTCCAATTCAACCTGCTCCCCAAGAACCTGCAATAGTTGAGCCTAAAAAAAATGAGCCACCCAAAAGAACTCCTTATAAAAAAAGAATTAATTGGTTTGATGTTGCCTCTACTCCTATGTGGGTATTGAGAAAACTCGGACTACGAGAAAACTATCAAGAATTGAAGATTGCTGAGTTTGAAATGTTCAAAGAAAATAAAGCTAATTTTAAAAAAATTGAATCTTGGATGAAACAAGTTCCGACGAAAGAAGGTAATGAAAGAATTTTCAACTACTTAGACGGTCAAAAAGTCGAATTAAATGAAACAGAGATGAAAGTCGCTCAAGAAATAAAGGTATGGCTTGAAAGTTGGGCAGATAGATTGGGTATTGATTCAGAAAATAGAATAACTGATTACATTACCCACATATTTCCAAAAGATGAGACAGCTGAAATTCCTGAAGAAATAGCAGCAATGATTAGGAAGAAAATTCCTGGTGAGGTGTACAATCCATTCTTATTGGAGCGTTTTGGAGCTGAAGGATATAAAAAAGATACTTGGACAGCTTTAGAAATTTATGCAAAAAGAGCTACACGAAAAGTACACATGGACCCTGCCCTTAAGAACCTACAAGAGAAAGTTGGAGCTGGAAAGGAAGTAAGTGAAGCAACTCAAATAGAGTTTGTTGAAAAGTATGTTGCAAGTGTTAATATGCGACCCACATCAGCAGATGTACTAACAGATAACACTATTAAAAAGTTTTTCGGTAATCGGCTTGGTCCAAGACCTACAAGAGTAATAACTTTAGCTATAAGAAAAACTATTTCTGCTGCAAAAATTGCGGGTTCATTTGTCACTTTCGCTAAAAACTTAACTCAAAGTAAGAACACATTTGCAGAATTAGGAACAAAATATACAGCAGTGGGATATATAAATTTAGTTACGAAAGGAGCTAAAGAATTAGAAGAAAACGGAGTCCTTTTGAACTCAGCCAACCAAGATTTGGTGTATAGTGCTGTAAAAAAATGGGCCGAAAGAACAGATAAAATTCTATATTTTAATATGAACGCTTCTGAACTTATAAACAGAGGTGCTGCTTATTTCGGTGCAAAAGCAAAATTCCTTGCAGGTAAAGTTTCAGATAAAGATTTTAAACTAGCTTTCGGACAAGAAAAACCAGAAGGATATATTCCATCCGAACAAGATGCAATTACTTACGGTAAATTCATTGCTGAGAAAACTCAATTCGTTTTCGGTGCTATTGATACTCCGTCAGGTATCAATAGTGATTTTATGAAAACCCTTGTCCAGTATGGTACGTATCCACTAAAACAACAGGAGTTTGCTATAAGACTTTTAACAGAGAAAGAGTGGGGTAAATTTGCAAGATATTTAACCGCACAAGCATTATTTATATATTGGATTGGTTCTGCTTTGGGTATTAAATGGGAAGATGAATTTTACAAATTAAATAAACCACCTATTTGGATATTTATCGAAAGTCTATACCAAAATACAATAGGAGGAAAAGACAAATACGAAAACTCATTATCTACAGAAAATAAAATAGAAAATATCGGAAAATCCTTATTTACAAACGTTGTACCTATGGGAGCGCAAATAAATAGAAGTATTGAAGGGTTCAATACTGTAAATGCAGGTAAATCAACTACTAAAGGTGGGAATTTTCAGTACAAAGTAGATAAAACTCCTATGAATTACATAAGAGGGACATTGTTCGGAAAATATAATCTAACTGAATCAAAGGAATATTATAAAAAGAAAGACGAGAAGGCATCCAAGAAAAAATCAAAAACAACAAACTCTTTCAACCCTATATAAATAAAAACACCTAGTTTTCACTTGTAAAAAATTTGCCAAGTAAGCTAAGTGTTTTTCTGCTGCTATAAGAATACCAATCTGTCGCTGGCAAGCCCCCTACTACAAGAGTGTTCTTTGTAGCTCAAAGTGTGTCTGGCGATAAAACTCGTACTCTACGTTATAAATTATACTTCAAGGACAGAAAGCAACAAGGGGATAAAATCTAATGCGGTCTTTTTATATCCTCTAGTTCTTAATTCATTCAAGAAAACGTATTCGGCTTTTGATGAAATTTCTGGAGTTAATTCTTTTTTCAAATCTTTAGCAGTTTCGGACAAAACTAATCCAAACTCGAAAGCCAGTCTCATTGATTTATCTCCATAAATTGGCGGGCGTTTAATTTGCATTTTCTTCTTCTTTAACTTTGTCAAGAGTTGGGAGACCTTCTTGATGAATTTCTTCTTGTATATCATATTTTTCAATATCTGTGTAAGTAACAACGTTTCTTATAAATCCACTATTGTCTAATTTTTGTCCTGCTTCAATAACAATCTCTAATTGTTTACACAAAGTATTAATCGCTTGAAGTTTTTCTTGCATTTTTTGTTGCACTTCTTTTTTTGTCATTTTTGTCATATTATATTTCTTTTATAAAATCCTGATAAGCTTTACTAATTTCTTCTGCGGACTTCACTATCAACTGTTCCATTTTTTCAATTTCCCTTTCATCGAACTCTCGGTGAAATGAAACTATTCTACCTGTTACATTTATAACTCTTTCATTCTGTAAACCTCCCCCATCTTCATCCCTATTTTCTTTCGTTTCTATCCAATCTAAATCACAGTACTCCGGTATTTTACCACAACTATGCTTTAGGGCTGTTGCATAAAAAACTAGCTGACCGTGTTTAATAACTTTCGCTTTATTCCAGGGAATTTTTCCAGTCTTATATTCTCTGAATACATTATTAACAGAATCGTAGCTGTCAATAAATGATAAGATTGGAACTCCAAGAACTTCAGTTTTTATCTCAAATTCCGGTGTGTCGTATACTACCAAGTCTGGAAGTAAATCTTTGTGCAATCCTTTTTCTACCAATTCCGCAATCCCTTTTCCAAATCTCAAATACTTGGTGTCTAGTTTTTTTCCAATCTCAAAATACTCCCTACGATAACGAGCAGGACTACTAATCCAACAAGTTAGTTGAGACCAAGAAATATGAGGTTTTGGTAGAATAATTTTATCCATTGAATTGTAATTCTTTGTACCTATTATCTACTAATGGAGCCAAATCTTTCTTATCTTCTTCTGTTAGTTTCACTGATTTTGCAATTTGGTTATCAATCAATTTCAAAGCCTCAATACTCAAGCATGATTGAACTGCTTGTGTGGCTTTAATAAACGCTACACTACTTACCGGAGTTGCTTCAATAACTGGCTGTGCAACAGGTTGTGTTTTTGGTGGAGTGACTGGTTCTGGTCGTCTTTCTCCCACCATATAATATTCCTTCCACAGCTTATTCATGTGGGGTGCAATATAATCGTGAGCTTCCTCAACAGTTCCTGCTTTTACAACGATTTCCGGTTGGATATTGGCATAGTTCCCAGTCGGAATTACCATTTTCATTGCATAGCTAATTAAAGTAACCTTTGGTTTTTTCTCAAGTCCTTTTGGGACTTCTTCTGTTATTACTACTACTTCTTTTTTTACTACTTTTGGTTTTGCGGTTGTCATAATTTTATAATGTTATTCCAGTAAATCGTAGAGAAAGTTTTTCAACACAGGTTGCATCTCCAGTTTCCTGTTCTTTTGCTTTGTAGGCTTCAATCTCATCTTTGATTTCTTTGATTTCATCTTTTGCTTTTGATTCAGCTTCTGTCAAAGTAGATGTATAAGTCCAAGTTTTTAGTGGGGCAATCGTGAATTTACCCAAATCAGTTTCTTCATTTTTCTTACCTCGCTTAATCATGTCCTCAATGATTTCTTCTTTCACTGATTCTTTTTGACGAGTAAGCTCCTCAATTTGAGCATCTAAGATTGCGTATCTTTCGTATGTGTTCATAATTATTTAATTTTAAAATTCTTGTCTAAAATTTCTCGAAGAACTTCTCCCTCAGTTTTTCCGTAAACTTTTGCTGTTTTCTTAATCAATTGGGAGTGCTCTTTTCTTATTCTTGTGTTTATTCTTACGAACGATACGTTTTGTTTTTTTAACATCTTCTATTTTTTTAATTTCTGATAATAATTTGTCTTTCTCTACTCTTAATACTAAGATAAAGATTACTACTAAAATGATTATTATTACTGTTGTCATATTTTTATTATTTTTTCTGATAATTTTTCCGCCATTTCTTTGCTGATTGAGATTCGACCTTCTTCTCTCAATGCAACAATTATTCCGAACCTGATTACACAAAACTCATCTTTGAATTTGATAATCAGATACGAGGGCAGTGGTGGTATTGATAGAGTATCACACGGTTTTGGTCTGCTAATTTCATCTGATAACTTCCACACTAGCCCCCCTTTTTCTGCTGCCTGTAACCCTTCCCATTGTACATTTTCAATCTTTGCAAATTGAAAAGAATCTTTGTCAGTTTGTTTTAGCTCAAAAAATCCATAAAAACCTTTTTCTCTAAGATATTGATTTAAAATTGTGTTCCACTTCTGTTCTTTTTTCATTCTGGTATAATTATATATGTGTCGGTGCCGACAGTCAAGTTAAGGTGTGGATAAACTGTTTATATGTTCAAGGTCAGCTTTTCTTGGAAATCAGACCCAGACATAATTGTATCGTGACAATCTTTGTCGCAACCTTTTACAACCAAATGGATGTACAGGTTCTTCTTCAATTTATTGGAACGAAGCACTCGACCTAATGATTGCTCATAATCCACATACCTCCAGGATTTACTTGCGTAAATAACGCAAGGAAAACTTGGGAGTTCATATCCTGAAGATATGGAACTCTGAGCAATAATGATATGTGGAGCAGGACTATCGTCTACTTTTTTTATGAATGTTCTATCCTTTGTCTCCCCTGTCAATGTTGAAACGTTGTAGCCTTCTTTCCGAAGTTCCTTAGCAATCTGAGCAATCTGAGCTTTATAATTGGCAAATATAAGCAATTTTGGGAACTCTTGAGCTCGTTCTAGGATGTAATCTATCTTGTAAGATTTGTAAATTGTCGTGAAATTGCTCATTTGGTCAATTTTTCCATCCAATTCCTCAATTTTCTTACCGTACAGCACTCCATTTTCAATCGTACGAAGCCGTGCACGCCTTATAAGGGGGTCTGGCTCTGAAAACATCATTTCCTTCACTGCCTTCTTTTGCTCTCCGCTAAGCTCAATTTCAACCGTTTTATGAGTCTGCTCAGGGACATCAAAGAAGTCACTCAACCCCCCAGTGTACCCGAATCTTTGAATGAGCTCAGCCAACCTTTGCTTTGTTGCTTCATCTTTCTTTGGAACCCATATTCTTCTGGTCCCTCCTATTCTAATTTCGGTGTAATAAACCCTACGAAATTGAAAGAAGTCCCACTTTTGTCCGAACAGAACCCCGATAGCCCACATACTAAGTGGCTTCGGGACCGGTGTTGCAGACAATAAATAAAATCTTTTTGGAGGGTGCTTTTCTAGGAAGTTTTTTGTCGCTTCGAATATCTGAGATGTTTTTGGAATTTCTATTCCTTTTCTCTGGATACAAGTGGCACTAACACCAAGATTGTTGTGACAATTCCCCGTGACAAAAACAAAACCTTTATGTCGAACAACTATCATTCCAGAGGGTACTTCAACGCAATAAACTTTTCCTTTATATGTAGTATATTTCTTTCTACATTTTTGTGTATCGTCCAACTGTTTATTTAATGTGATAAAAAGTCGGTGCATTTTACTATATGATTCTTTCCTATTATCTTCTTCTATACTTTGATAACATCTGTGTCCAGCAAGAACTGCCACTTGTGCATAAAAGTCTGATTGTGTTTTATCTTTTGAAGAAAAATAAAATTGTTTTTTACTAATTTTACTTCCATCCCATTCAACCATTTCATTTATAACTTCTACCGCTTTTTTATACCCCATGGGGTAGTTAATATGATTTCGAATATCTTTTGTAGTACCTTTAGGCATTTTAACCATAATTCTAGCCTTATGCCTTTTTTTATTATGTTTAACAAAATTAAATTCAAGCCCTGCTTCTGAAATTATTTTTAGAAGCCTACTTATCTTTCTTTGTTTCATAAAAGTAAAAGAAACCGTTGTATGGTTTTTTCCTACTCTATGTAGGCTCCCATCCGCTTGAGTCGCTATATACATTTTTTCCATTGGAGATAATCGACTATCTGGCTCGACTGAAAAACCACCTGTAGGTAACTTCCACAAAGAATGAAAGCAACATTTTGAAATAGGTTTTTTTATTATTTTTTTGTTTTTATTGTTTACTAATACTTGGTCGTGATTTAATGTCATTAAAACATCGATACCATGCTTCACCTTGAAAGAAACCATCTCGCCAGAGTGGTCTTTTTTGATATATCTCAAAGGTTTTACAAAAGAAATTTTGTAATTATCCCACTGTGCAACTTTTTCAGTTTTATCTAAATCTTTAAATTTTTTAAATCCTGAATCTGTTAAGATTTCTGTTTCGCCAGTAAAGCACTCATCAATAATCAAAGTGTCGTAATAAGGAAGTTCATCCCACATTTTGCGGATATCTTCTTTACTGATTACAGTTAATTTTTTATTAGTTTCCCATTTTTCATTCTCTCTTTCCCAAGTTTTATCTTCCCTTTGTTGCTTAGGGCAAATAATTAATGTTGAACCTTCAGCCAATTCCAAAGCTGTTCTAGTTTTACTAGCTCCGGTACCAAGAAACAAACCACATTTTAATTTGTTTTCTTTGAGTATCTTTTTTTGGTGTTCGTATAGTGGTGGTATCATAATTTTAATCGTCAAATCCTGTACCTCTCCATGCACTTGACTGTTTTACCCAAAATGGATTTAGCTTTACTCCAACAAAGGCCGCTTCAGAATTACTGTGTTCTCGTGGCTTGAAAGTAAAGCGAGTGTCTTTTGCTCCAAAGGCTTTTACTTCTTTGGTGAAAGTAATTTTTGCTTTGGTCTTTCTTCCACCTTCAGACTGGCACCATTTCTTGTATTCGGAATACATATCTGGAGTTTCAATACTTCCTTCGGGGTCAAGAACAATACACTCTTTTATAAATCCTTCCACAGAAGAGTTCTCCTCTCGGTATTCGTTCAACATTGTGGTCTGCTCGTCTGTCACAATAAAGTTATCAGTTTCTTTCAAATCAATAGCTCCTTCAATCATCCAATTTAGAATTCCTGAAACCTCGTCTCCCAACCCACCAACTCTCGCTCGTAGTTTTGGATTAGGATTTTTTCGGTAGTTATTCAAGAAAGTTACAGCACATATTCTGCGTTCAGTTGCAGTAGATACGTCATCAACTCTCGGCATTTCATTCACTGCGAAAACAAATTTCGCTTGTGGTTTGAAAGTAAACTGCTCCTTATACTTAATATCAATAGTGACCGTTTCACCGGAAATCAATTTCTTTAATTTGTTGCTCTCGTAATAATTTCCTCGCACCTCCTCAATGATATTCAATCTCTTACCAACCAATCCTGCCATTCCGAACTGTCCATACAATCCGTCTAGGTCAATATGGGAAGTAGCTTCTGGACCAATCACTTTGGAAATCGTATCAATGAATGTGGATTTTCCGTTCCCTCCGTCTCCCACCATAAACAAAGCTCGGTCGTAAAGCATAGAGGAGGACAGAATGTATCCACAAAACTGTTTTATCAATCGGGTTTTTTCTTCTTGCTCTGGTCCTTTCATCCAATCAGCTACACAACTCTCCCAATTCGGGCACTTAGCTTCTGGGTCGTAATAGACAGGATACTGTATCAAGGACACAAAGTTCGGAGTGTGAGGCATTAAGTCTTTGGTGTAGATATTCAATAGGCCATTCTCCACATTTACAATTTTACCTTCATCTTCGGTGATATTTAATTTCGGAATGATAGATAAAAGACAGGAGATTTTATCGGACACATTCTTGTTTGTCCTATAGTTCACCAACATATCCTCATCTAAACTTCGAAGTATCATACTTTTTAAATCTAGGTCATTCACTGGGCGATATACACCGTTTTCATAGTTGTAAAGTATTCCGATTGTGTTTCGTCTTAGATATGGAAAACGCAATAGTAATTCTTTTTCGTAATCGGCAAATCGAATCTTGTCCAATTCTTTTCTCTGTTTCACAGCAGAAGCAAAAGCATCTTGAATCCTACTCTGCTCCTCCGGTGTCATGTTGTGAGAGATAATCTCATTCTTGAAAGAGTAAGTATAACCTTTAGAGAACGCACTGTTCACCGTGTTCTGTATCTCGTTCCAACCTCCACGCTCTGATTCCATTCCATGCCAACCGACACTCTGTAAATGTTCTAGGGCACTAGCTTGGGTCCAACCAGATTGTTTCATAAGTGAGGCGGTAATCAATAGGGCATTATTTCTACCTGCTCCGGCCGGTAAAGTTTCTGGCTTGGCACTAATCAATTTCAAGAAACTATCTCTCTCGGCTAATGGGTATGTATTATTCACTCTGTTGAAAAAGTCCTTACGTTCAGCATCAGCGAACTTCTTAGTTCTCTCACCAAGAGGTGTTTCAATAAAGCTCAACTCTTTCTTCATTGAAGGGAAAGCTTCTTCAATCTGCTCCATAGTGTATCGGCAAGATACTTTTTTCCACTTCCCAATTATTTTAGGAACACCTTTCACCCCTTCTTTATATTTATCTCCAGAACCTTTTTCCCAGTAGTAGGAACTAGGCACTCTAAGTATTCGTGGAATATCTTTGGCGTTGTTATCACCTTTTAGATTGTCTACAATCGCTTGCTCCAAATTCTCCCACCTAGTCATTGCTTCTTCCCATTCTTCGGCTGTGACTTCGTTCTTATAAATAGGCTCATCAAGCAGCCAGTGGCAGTGATATCCGTGAAAAGTTTCAAGCACAAAAGTTGGCACTAATCTTTTCATTATTTCTTCTATCTCACTCCATTCTTTTCTTCCGTCGATATCAACAAAGAATCCATTCAACGATGTGCAGTTTTCTTTTATAGCACTCGGATTGTTTTTGAAATCAGCGAAACCGTTTGGTGTGAAGTAAGCATCATAGCCGAGTAAGTTAAGGTCATCTCTTTTTTCCAAAGAGGATATCGGTGGTCTATTGTTTCCAGTTCTGTCTAAATACCTGAAACAGTGGTCCGGGAAATATGTTAGAAACTCTCCATTATTATTTTTCTTCATACATTTTTTATTATCATCAGAGAAAAAATGAAAATAGCCAGAGCTTCATAGGTAGGAAATGTAACGAACCCCCTATAATATGCAATGACTATTTTCATTCTATACCCGATATTCTTTTGTTTATTATTGTTACATTTCTTCATTCTTTTGCGGTTAAATCATAGCGAACCGAACTCTATCCTGAAGAAAACAACTACGAAAGTTCAGGATAGACCTCAGTACACTATGTACTGAATTTTCTACTAAAAAGGAATGTCGTCTGGATTGATTTCATCAGTAGAAGAATCTGCTCCTATCTCGTTGAAATCTTTTGTTGCTTGACTTTGAACTGGTTCCAAAGGTGCTGTCTGTGATAACTTTGGAAGAATTTTTGCGATTACCATATCGTGTAAGAACTCAATTCTTTTTGTATCATCCCAAACCAACGTTCCTTTAATTGTGACCTGTTCCATGTCTGGCATGCCGTTCGGACTTTCTTTTGTGTAAGCGTGCTTGATTGCTACGTTATCTTGATTAACGAATAATGAACTTCTGTTCTTTCCGTCAACTTCTTTAACGCTTGGAGACAATTTCATTTCTTTTGACAAGTCAATGTTTGGAAGCATTTTTAGAAACGCTGTTACAAAACTATTGCTGTAAGCCAATTGAAGTGTGTAAACTTCTCCGCTATCTACGAATCCAAAGTTCCAAGTTTTTCCGTAAGCACCGTCTTGAACTTTGATACTAATAAGTTTTCCGGTGAAGCTGTCATAGAATTTTTCATGAACAGTTTTACCTACTTTATTAACTCTTGTCACTGCACCTTCTGTTCCTTCTTGAACTCTCTGGCAAAATTTACCACCTAAAATTGTAATAAATTTTCCTTCTGCTCTTTGTTCTAGTCCCATATATTTTTAATGTTATTGGTGGAATACCACCATTTTTTGATAATTTATCCAGTGTAATTCGGATAAGATTTTTATTTCGTGACGAATGAAATTAAATCTTCAATTATTATACTGCTGAGTTAATGTCGGTGCAACTATTTAAAAGGTGGATAACTTGTGTATAATCATACTCTGTTGATACACTTATATAGAAAGGAGTTCTTTAATATGCAAGCACTACTGTTCTACTACAATGAATCGACTGATAAATATTACTTTTGGCATCAATTACCAAGAGGACACTTCTGGTTTGAAGGGGGGATATTCAAGTGAAGAAAAAGAAAGACCCACATCGGCACGACTTAACCAGGCATCATTTGCAATGCAGAAGTAATGGAGGGAGTAATGATGATAGCAATATCTCTATGGTTCCGAAGAATCAACATCACTTCTGGCACGGATTGTTTAGTAATATGTTGCCTACAACTATCTGCCACATCATCAATGATAAGTGGCTAGATGGCAGATGGAAATTCATTTGCATAGATGTTCGACATATCGACCAGGTTGAGAAATTTCTCAAGCAACTTACCTAATACGGAGTTGCTTTTTTATTTCCGAGCAAACTCTAGCAGGCGACGAAAACATTATTAGGATTATAATATAACACCTGCTAGGGTATGCTCGTAAACCCACTCCAAAGCCCCCCACAACCACCATACAGAGTATGCTCCTAGTAATATGTAGAATGTTTTTTCTAGCATTTATCTATTTGGCTTGCTTGTAATATATGTAAACCAACTTCTGGTAAAACACAATTTCTTAATACTTGCCGTTTGTTTTTTAGTTTTATATTTAGATTATTTAACCCGTGCAAATCTATTAGTTCTGGAATTTGAGCTTCTCTAATTATTGCTTTTCTTTGTGCGGTTTTTGATGCTTGGCGATTCATTGTGCCGATTTGGACGTAATCAATTTTTATGTCTGGTATTTCAAAGTTAGCCCAGAAGTAATGTCTGCCAACTATTTGAGGTTTGTAAATTGGTTCATAATAACTTTTAACATTTTCAATAACATATTTTCCTTTAAAGAAATGTTTTAAAAATATAATCTCCTGCCACAATCTATAGTCTGGGTATCTAAATATTCCTTGACCTTTTAAAAAATGGTTCGTCACAGAGTGGGTTGGGCAAGGAGGACTAGACCATATGAAGTCAAATTCTTGGTGGTGGTCAATTAAGTATTGATGTGCATCTCCCACAATAACGGTATCTTTTGGAAAAAGCGTTTGATATACATCGGCTATATCCTGCACATTTTCTACTGCTGTGATTTCGTGTTGGTCTCCCCAGAGTTTTCGGTTGCCTCCTATTCCTGCATATAAATTCAATATCTTCATCTTATATAATTATCTATTAATCGTCTATATCTGGTGTCTTGGGGGTTGTTAATAAAGTTATTAAGTCTTCTAAAAATCTTTTTTTCATATGTAGTGCCCCTTGTGGAAACCAAGCATTTGGCATTGTCTTTTCTATCTCCCCCACAATCTCCTTCTCTAACTCTGGTATGCGGGATTTTATGTCTGATATGGCTTGGTTGCGTCCTTCTATAAAAGCAATGTCTTTGGGATTGGCATATATTTTGAGCGGGTCAATTGGCGTAAATTCTTTAATCTCGCCTATCCACGCCTCTATTATTGATTGTACTTTACTCATATACTTATTTGTTATTGATTAGGTTGATAATATCTTTGTAAATTTTAAATATTACAATTTCATCGGTAAGAGAATTGCTAACCATCTTAACTTCTGGGTAATATCTTTCAATAATCTCCACAACCTCCCTATTCCTGTTTTCTAGTGCTAGGTCAATAATGGAGTCTAAAATCTTTTCTTTAATTACTTCTAAACTTATTCCACCAGCGTTAAAATGTTCTTTACACTTATTATCAAACATCTCCCTAGCCTTTTGTTTTATTTCATTAGTGTTCATACTATTTACTTAAACTATTAATATAATCTTTCATATCATTGCAGGCGACTTCATATCCTGTCACCTCATCAATTGGAGCGTCTTCACGATTAAATCTTTCACGATAACCTCTCCAAGTCATAAGAGATAATTCTTCTAGTCTTTCGCTTATATCTTTTAGTAATTCGTTTCGTATCTGATTATCGTGTTCATTGGCGGGTTGATTTAACCATCTTTCTCTTTCTGCCATTGTTGCTTGGTCTATTGCCTCAAAATATTGATACTCTAATTTAGATTTCAACCAATTATAAAGTGTTTTTCTATTACAACCCTTATAGTTAAAATCTTCTGGTAGTAATTCCCACAATTCGTCAGTTGTTTCTTTAATAAAAACATCTTCTACTGCATTGTTAAATGTCTTTCTTAAAGATGAGTTTTCACCTTCAAAGATTTCGCTTGCTTTAGTGTTCATAGTTATTTGTTAAGTTCGTTGATAATGTCTGTTGCCATCTGTTGGTAACCCCTCCTTATATCGTTACTATCTAGCGGTGAATTACTAGCCAATTCTCTCACTATCCCCACCACAGCTTCTCTATCTGCTTTACGGATATTTAGAATTATATTCTCAACCACCCCTGTGTGATATACCTCTAAATCTTTTGTAAGTCCTACATTCGCACCATTTATTCTGTGGTTTTTTAAGTTGTCTAATATCTCTTTATCTGTTTTCATTGTTCTATGTTATTAGTTTAATCTATTGTCGCAGTGTATTTTACACCATCTAATTCAACAGTTCCTTTCTTCACTTTCAAATCAAATTGCTCACGATACTGTCTTGCGGTTAGATTATGCACCTGCACTACGTGAGTTCCGAGTTGAACATACCACAAACCGCAAATTAAACATTGACATTTATTTATTGGGTCGGGGACACTTGCGAGCCGTTCTCTCTTATTCTTATTGTGTGCTGTGTGAATGTCGGCATACTTCTTATTATAGAACTTATTTCTACATTTTGCACTACAAAAAGTTCTATACCTTGTGTTCGGCAAATCACCTCCACACACCTTACAGTCTGTCCTTATTTCCACTTTCATATTATAAGTTTCTTATGTATAAAATCGTCGAACCAATCATAACAATGATTACAAAGATAAAACTAATATCTTCGAACATATTATTTTTCTAATTGGTTAAATCTTATTGTTGGTAATGCTTCTGGTCGTTCTGTCCGGTCGTTGATAGGTGTCCAGTTGAATTTCAACTCCGGAATTTCTTTCACTCCGGTATCACTGACAACCTTCTTTGAAACTACTTCTGTTTCATCATTGAAGCCACACTGCTCCTTTTGCCAACTAACTAAATAATAACCGGCATAATCATTTCTTTCACTGGCCCATTTTGCACACTCGTATCTCTCTTGTCTTTCAATTCCCTCTACTAATCCCCAAACTCCTAACGCTACTGCGATAATACTAATTATCGCTAATGTTATTGATTGTTTCATATATTTATAATTATTTTAATAATCTTGTGAGATAACTCTCACAATGACAAGCACAAAATAATTATGCTTGTTATGTGGTGATATTCTCACCTGTGATAATTATCTCAAATGTGGCGACAGTGTCAATTGTGGATAACTGTTATAACACAGAAGATGACCTGTGTCAAAACAGCACGGGTTGGGTTGGGAATAGGTGCTAATTGAAAAGGCGATAATGCTAGGGGGGGGATTGTGCGACATGGTGGTATAAAATCTCCACAAAAACCATAAACCAAGCCATATAATACAAAGCGACATTGTGTCGCACAATATTTCCGGCTCTTTAATAGATGTATTGCGATAGCAATACATCCCATATTTTTTAGGTGTATCATTTTAATTGTTTGAATTATAATGATTAACTATTTAAATTATTCTATGCATAGGAATGAGGGGATATCCCCTTTCAGTTGAGGGGGTATCATAATCTTAAAAAAACAGTCCCTCCCATCTCCCCGAAGTGTAATTTCTCCCCATCTCCCCGAAGTGTAATTTCTCCCCACCTTATCCCCATGGGGGTCCCAAAACACACCCCCACCCCCCTTTTAATAGAAAAAGGGATGGTTATATGGTACCTAAAAAGGTTATGTCACTTTTTTAATGGCTTAAAATAAGGGTTCTAACAACAAAAGTGACATAAGGTGACATAACCCAAATAGTTATGTCGCAAATAATATCCTTATTTATCAACACCTTTTCATTAAAAGTGACATAAGACATAACTATTTAAAAAAAAGAGATATTAGTAAAATATATATATATTCTTATATATGATTTTATATACAGATAGTTTTCTAACCTTATGTCACTATGTCACTTTTGGGGTGTTTTTGACAAAAAATGGCTTGTAATAAGGCTAACTCTTGGTGACATAACCCATTTTCTTATGCCACTTTCAAATAGTTATGTCGCATTTATTTGACAAATTATATATAAAGGTATATACTTATATATATGAAAAATAATAAAAAGATGTTTAGCTTTAATTTAAGAGAGGATTTAAAGATTAGATTGAAGTCTAGGTCTGAAAGATTAGGAACAAATATAACTTTTATAATAAACAGGGCTATTGAATTTCAGCTAGATAGAGACGATGAACTTGAAAAAAATATAAAACGCAATGAAGATTTATATGGAGAATCTAACACCCCTAAAGATGCTGATGAAATAATCAAAGAAATGAAAAAGAAGTTTTAGCACACAAACTTTGACAAAAGTTTCATAAGGAATACAATTAAGGATATGGTATTTATTTCGACAAAGGGTTCCACTATGAAACAGATGGCTTACGCTCGTGGGCTTCTTGGGGCTAAGGGTAAATCAAAAAAGGAGATTGCATTGAACGTGGGATACTCTCCTGCGGTGGCTAATTCGGTATCTTCTCATATCGAGGACAAGCAGGGATTCCACAACGCAATCTCTGCCTTAGCTGTGGACTCTAATAACCTAGCCCTGGCCGCTATGGCTGAGTTTAAAAAACGTGGGTTCTCGGACTTCTCGAACAAGGACCTTATTGGAGCTCTCAACGCTATTGGACTGGCATGGTCGAAGTTCAACCAGGCTCCAAAGGAGAAGGACCAATCACAGTCGACCAACCGCTTGCGAACGGTCATTCTTCAACAGGTGGAGAATCAGACTATCGGAGGTCCAGCTCCGCTTATCCAGGACACTTCGGCGGAACCTCAGTTGAAGGAGGAGGATGATTTTTAAAAAATGGCGAATATATACAAGGACCATAATGAAAAAATTGTAGAACTACTGACAAAAAATCCAGAGCTTATTCAAAGTCAGGAGTGGAGGCTTTCGAATTTGTACTGGATAATTACGAAGGATGGAGATAAGGCGGTGTTTACGATGAACAGGGCACAGAAACATTTTTACGATAATTATCTGAATATGGAGAGGCCATATCATAGGCATGTAATTCTGAAAAGTCGGCAACTCGGATTCACAACTTTCATCGACCTTCTGATATTGGACTCTATACTATTCCAGCCGAACAAGGAGGGGATTGTAATCGCTCACAAGGTGGAGGATGCAACACAGATTTTCGACAAGAAGATTGAATTCGCTGTTCGAAACATGGCGGAGGATGTGAAGGGAGCTTTCTTTAAAATCAATCAGAAGTCTGCACGAAAGATACAGATTGTTCTGGACTACGGGCCGGAGAAGGGTTCCACCTCCTCTATTGCTGTGGCAGTGTCCGGTCGTTCGGGAACGTATCACCTTGTTCATATATCGGAGTTCGCTAAACTCTGTGCACAGTATCCAAAACGAGCGGAGGAAGTGGAGAGAGGTACTTTCCCAACGGTTCCGTTCGATGGGTTCATATTCATCGAGTCCACTGCGGAAGGAATGGCTGGGAGGTTCTACGAAATCTTCCAACAGAATTGGTTGAGTAGGGATAAAATAACACCGCAGTTATCGCAGGTGCAGTTCATGCCACACTTTTATAATTGGCAATACGATGATATGGAAATGAAGAAGATTTACGAGACTGTTCCTACGGATAAAATGGAGGTCTGTGAAATTGATTGGGCGAGTTATCAGGTGGAGCATAATCTGACGGATAAGGAGATTACTTACTACTATATGAAATGGTTGCAGTTCGGAGGAAAGAACTCACCGGATGCTATTAAATCTCTGATGCAGGAATACCCAACTACTCAGGAGGAAGCTTTTCTGTCTACCGGACAGACCTATTTCTCAACAGCTAAGGTGGCTAAATTACTGGCGGAGGCTACGCCTGGAGTGAGGGGAGAACTCGGAAATACTGAAACGGGAGGGGTGGTATTCAACAAAGTATCATCGGGGTCTTTGGAAGTGTTCCACGAGCCTCAAGTTGGAACTAGATATATAATCGGGGGAGATACTTCTGAAGGACTGGCTCACGGGGATGCACAGGTGCTCTATGTAATAAATCACAAGACGGAGGGGTGTGATGCAATATACAGGTCACAAGTGGCACCGGATGAACTGGCTACGGAGGCATACAAACTCGGGAAGTATTACAACTGGGCTCTACTTGGGATTGAAGTAAACAAGGATGGACTGTGGGTGAACGATGCACTGGAAAAGATGGGGTATATTAATCTGTACTATAGAAAGGTATTCGATGACATAACACAGAAGGTGACAAAATTTTTTGGGTGGAAAACTACGTCTGCGACTAGACCTTTTGCACTCGCTGCACTGAAGGCGTACTTCTTCCGACTTGATAGAGGATTCCCGGCACAGATTTTGAACGAAATGTTCACATTCATTCGAAACATAAAAGGAAAACCGGAAGCTATGGATAAAAAACACGATGATTGCATACTCGCAGCTGCTATTGGTTATGCCATACTTCAGGAGCAAGGCCGCTATGTTGATGACGCTCAAGCTGGTGAAGGCACAAGTCACATGAAAATGATTTTTGGTGAGGACCAGGGTACTGTGATAAATCATTAGTTGCAATTATTTACCATTATGATAAACTACATGTATGGATACAATTGTTTATCAAGGCAAAAAATATAATAGAAATCCAGAATCAAAACGCAGACAGCATAGAGCTTATTACTGGAGGCATGATAAGTGGAAACAGCCACCAGTTTCCTTACACAGACAGATTTGGATTGATAATTATGGGCCAATACCAAAAAACTATATTGTTCACCATAAAGACAGAAACACTTTAAATAATTCAATAGACAATTTGGAACTACTGTCTTCTAAGGACCACGCCATCCATCACATGAAAGAAAGAAAAGTAGAAAAAATTGGAAATTGTGAGTCTTGTAACACAAAATTCAGTTATTTTTCTGTCAGAAAGGCAAAATTTTGTTCATATCGATGTTATTCTAAAGCAAGATATATCAGAATGAAGAAAAAAAAATAATAAACTTGCTTTATTTTATAAATGGAGTCATAATTAATTAATAATTAATTAAAAATATGGAAAAAGACCTAACACCATTAGAAACAGAACAAATTTTTACAAAAAAAAGTAAAAACGATACCGATACCATAAAATTTATTACAGAAAAGAAGAAACAGATGAAGAAAAGTCAGTATCGAGAAAAATTCGATGCTCTCGCTTCAGAAATACAGCAGAACTTGATGAACACTGCTGTTTCTTACGGACAGAAGCTATATGAAAAATCTGGTTGGGGGTCAATGGTGTTCTACAACAAGATGGCTAATGGTGCTTACGATATTAACGTCTATCCACAGAAACTTACGGACCGGGACCAGAACCGTTCTGGTGTTCCTGTATCTCAAGAACCAATTGCATTCTCAAAAATTATTATCGCAACCTCTGTTCTAGCTGGAAAACTTCCAGATGCTACTGTGGTCGCAGATGATAAGGTCTACGGAAAAGCAATGTACGAATTGTGGAAGAGAAACTGGTCAATGACTGGTGCAAACGGTTCGAACACTCTGATGTTGACGTACCAAAATTTATTTACATACGGATGGGCTGCGTGGAGAGTATATCCAAGGCGAGTTCAAGTAAAAAGAAATGGAGTTGATAAAATTCTATTCGATGATATTTACCGAGAGCCACTAGAGGTTACAAGAACATGGCTTGGAATTGGTTTTAATAATGGAGATGTTTGGTCACAATCTGAAGTTTATTATGAGAAGGATATGCCTAAGGAAGATTTTCTTAGAATGTATCCAGAAGCAAAATCTGCGAAAAATAAAAAGAAATTGGAATACGTTTCAGTATCTGAAGAAGCTAAAGATGAAAATAGTGAGAAGACCCATACAAGCGTAACTATCGGATACTATGAAAATGAATTGATGAACCGATATATTGTTACTTGTGGAAAAATGGTTATTTACGATGGAGAACTTCCTAACGATGGCTCTCATGGTTCAGTAGTAGTCGCTCGTTGTTTCCAAAAAAATCTTAACGACCCATACGGTGTTGGACTATATGAAATGATGAGAGGTAACACTGCTATCTATACATATATCAACTCTCTAAACGCACAACAAGTTGAAGCGGAAATTTTCCCACTTCTATTCGGTGCTCAAGTACAAAATGGCTCCGCTACCTATAAGAGAGGACCAAACATTGTAAACCCTAAACACCCAGGAACTGATATTGATGTAGTAAAAACTTCCGGAAATGTTCAACAAGGAATTATATACGCTGACAAACAAAAGATGGCTATAGAAGAGAACACTGGTGTGAACAACATCGTGGCCGGAACTCAATCTGAAACTACTCTCGGTTCAACGGTTATCTTAAAGGAAGCTGCATACAATCGATTGACTCCTCCGAAAAATTCTATGGTTACAGGATTGGAACGAGATGCTCACATTGCAAATACATGGATGCGACAAATTTATCCTACAGATAAAATCTTCATGATTGATTCTCAGGACCAACTAGCTGAGTTCACAAGACAAAACCCAGACTACTATATTGAATCACAAGACGTTCTTGATGATAACGGTATTCCAGTTGGAATGGTTGCGGCTGCCTCTCAAAATCTACGATTGAATTTCGACTTCTCTCCAGAAGGAGAAGTTATGGAAAATGTTGACACTCGTCAAATTTCTGCAAAAGGATTGTTCGATGAAATGAAGAATACAGGACACATCTGTGATTACATTGAATTTATTATTGACCCAGATTCAATGCTTCTACCATCTCTTGAAATTCAACGACAAACATATATGGCACTGTTCCCTGTTATTACTAATCAGATTACATTGATTTATTCAATGAGAAACCAAGACCCTGAAGCTGCTGCTTCTCAACTGATGGCACTCGAAAAACTTCTTGATATTCAAAATGGAGATATCTTTGATTACATTTCAAAAACTGATTACGATGCAATTATTGCGAAACAACCTTCGGATATGCAACGACAAATGCAAGAAGCTCAAATGGAACAAGAAGCAAAGAACACTGCAATGCAATCTATGGCCGGAGGTTCTGGAGGAGGAGAATCACTTCCAATGGGACAACAAATGGCTGGAGATGGAATGGACCCAATGCAACCTCAAAATCCTAATGAAGTTCCACGACCACAATCACCAATGGGTAGTGCAGTTGATGCAAGTATAGGAAGAGCTGGTGCAGTAGGATAAAATATTATGGGAATACTTGATATTTACAATAAAACAGTAGACGGAGCAAAGAAATTATCTGGAAGTCTTTCTAGTGTTTTTCAATCAAAACCAATTACTTATGACAGAGAAGAATATCTTAGAAGCAAAGGATTACCTTCTGAAAAACAAGTTACTCCAACTATTCCAAAAGGAACAGTAAATCCTGCACTTATTTCTAAAGCCATTCGTGACCTTGAGTCTAGTGGAGGTCTTGACCCAAACACACCAAGAAACATGAGAAGAGAATATATTATTCCAGCTTTGAATGGAAATGAAAAACAAAGAAAAATATCTTATGATATTGGATACGGTGGAGAGTACGGATTAACTCCAGATGCATTAGCAGAACTTGCAAAATCAAAAGCAAACAAGAATGCTCCTTTATCTGAATACACAAAGTATGGTGCTCCTCTTCTTCCTGGAAAACATCCAGACGAGATTCAACAAAAACTCATGACACCCGAAGGTGCCGGTGAACTAGCAAATGAGTTTTTTATGATGAAGAGACAATCAAAAGAAGATTTCACTCCAGAATCATTGGCGAATGATTATATGGAATATTACGTTGGAAATGGAGGTCCTAGTTACACACCCAAAAATCGTGAACGGGTGTTGAATTATTTTAAAAATATAATGGAAAAATAAAATGGAAAGCGAACAAAACTTAAAACAAAAAAAGATTGCCTTAGCTACAAGCGAACACGCCTCAACTATTATTGAGTTGATGAAGGACTGTATGTCTAAAACCCCAATTATTGTAGACACTGAATGGGGTACAATTGTAAATGCAGTAACCCTAGAAGTTCAAGGAACAATGCTTCGAACAATGGTGGACTATTTAGAAAATATTAGAAACGGAAGTTTACACGAAGAAAAATAATATGAAATCACGAGAGTTAAAAAAAGAAAATTACACAGTTCAAATAGGATATTCTCCCGAAGCTATTGAGAAAAAATTAATGAAGTTCATTACAAAATCCGGAGACGAATTTGTAATCAGTGCGGAAGAAATGTCATCAATGATTATTGGTGGTGTTAATTCTGAAACACTAGAAGCCACATTTGTTGAATCTGATAGAATTAATGTTGTCGAGGTCGGTCGGCAATTGCAGTGTGTTCTTGATAAAGATATGAAGAAAGGTGAAAAGATTAATATCAATTACACCCATCCATTACCTTTAGAATTTGCTATAATAGAACAGTCTTACGGCATAGCAAAGATAAAGATGGATGTCCCATCATTAATCTTGACTCGAGAATACATTGATGAGGCAAAGAAAAAATTAAAACCTGAGATGACTGATTATATAAATAAGTTTTATAGGTCGTTTAAAAATTTAAAAATTAAGTAACCATCGTAACCACCCACGACACGGGTAGGATAAAATATATGGCAAATGAAAAAGATACAGTAGAAAAGGTAACAAAGGACCCAGTAGAAAAAGTAAAAAATGACCCTGCAGCTAAAGCAGAAAATCAACCTGCAAAAGAAACCAAGACTTCAAAAAAAAGCATTTTAAGAAATGTTGCTGGTAAAGAAGTTCCAGTTGAAGATTATTTCTTTGGAGGTATTGTTCCTTCAGGATTTGAAGGAACCTGTGGAAAACCTGTGGATAGAGAGGATTTAATTTCTGTGTTCAACAGGGTTTTCAAACCAGAAGATAACATCTTGTTTTATAAGCAAGCTGATAAAGAAGTTTATTTGGTAATTATACCTATTAAGTTTTCAACCGACATTGGAGAATTTAATAACTCAATCGAGGGAGATTTTCAAAAACATGCAATCTCTTTTTTGAACGAAGGTTCAGTAAACCCAGATACATTAAGAGCAAAACTTCTAAAAATAAATACTTTTGTAAAATATTCTGACAGATAGTTTGCAAATAAAATGTAACCATTATACAATTAATTTAACCATCGTCACCTTTCACGATACGAAAGGATAAAATATGGAAGATAATAAAAATAAAGAGATAAAACCGGAAGAAATTGACGAAGCAGAACTTGATAAAGTTCTTGAAGAATCAATCAATTCAGTTAAAGCTGGAAAAGACCTAACTCCTAAAAAGGAAGAAGGCAAGGTAGAAGAGCCAAAGGAAACCGAAGAGCCAAAAGAGGAAACTCCAGAAGCTAAAAAGAATCCTGAAACCCCAAAACCGGAGGACCCCAGCACCCCTCCTGTTGATGAACCAAAGAAGGATGAATACGATTATCGTATCCCCAATAAGGGCAAATTCGAATCTGATGAATCTTATGAGAAGCGAATTGAACTTATGGATTTAGTAAAAAAGCGTAAGCTTGCTAAAACTGATGAGGCTCGACAACAAATCTCAGAACAAATTAAGACGACCAAAGGTCAAATAAAAAATCTTAATGGAACTGACAAATTTATCAATCCACTCAACACGAGTGAAAAAGAAGTTACTACTCCTACAGGGGAAGTAGATGAACTTTTAGAAGCTGATAAGGAACGATTACGACAACTTGGTGGTGCTACTAAAGAAGATATTAAAGAAATCATCGAAAAGCAGCAACTCGCAGTTGAAGTAAAAAGTACTTTAGATAAATTCGTTGATAGACATACTGAGCTTTTAGATGAAGACACAAGAGAAGTATTCTTTGACTTCGTTGATTCCAACTACAATTGGCAAAACAAAAGTGGTAAGGAGTTAATGACAGTCCTAGAACTAGCTCGTGAAAGCATGTTCAAGCCATCAGAAACTATCACTGAGAGAGTTTTGAAAGGTGCTAACGTTCAAGAAAAAGTTAATGCAATGCAATTTCCCGGTGGAACCATCGCAAAAACTGAGTACTCACCAGAGATGCGTAAGTCAATTGATGAACTTACCTCAACTGGTCTATCAGAAGAAAAAGCCATTGAACTTCTGTCGGATGAATAACAACTGATTTTAACTAATCAATAAAAATTATGGCAACAGTAAAACAAGCCGTAGTAAAGAATACACGTCAACTAGCTCTTGCTAACAAAGAAGCAGCAACAGTTCTTACATTAGGAGAAATTCTAATGCAAACTGGTGGATACGCTGTTCCAGCGACAAGCTCAACTGTGAAAGCTGACTTGCTTGGTGTTTGTAACCAAACAATTGCAGCAGCAGAAGCATTGACTCAAGTTCTTTATATCGTGCCTTCAGATGAAGATACTTATATCTTCTCAACAACCAACAACTCAAATGCTACCGATAACGGACAAGCTATGGTTCTTGGAGCAAATTCAACAACAGTTAACAACACTGGTACTACTTCAGGTACTGGTATTGTTCAACAGGTCGATGTACTAGGAGCAGCTGCTGATAAATTAATTATCGGTCGTTTCTTGACTCTATAATCGTTATTAACTAATTAATTATAAAATATTATGATAGGAACAATAAATGATTATGCAGTTATCGTAAACAATGTTTTAAAACATGTTTCTCCTAAAGTTTCCCCAACGGTTAAGGCTGAATACCTTGATTTCATGTGTAAAGTTGACAACAACGAAAGAATTTACACAGATGTTGGTGTTACCGGTTTAGGAATGGCTGAAATAATCCCAGATGGCGGTATTGGTGCATCAGATGCTCCAATCCAAGGTTACTCAAAGAACTATGTTCAAATGCACTTTACAAAAAAAGTACGTTTGACATTCCAAACAAACTTCTTTTTGTTTGAATCAGCAGCAGCTAAAATTAAAAGCTCTGTTAAATCAAAAGTTCTTGAAGGAAAAAATGCAATTGAGCACGCTAAGAACTACCTTGCTCAATCACTTTTGGCTCAAGGATTCAATACTTCATTCACATGGAAACCTATTAACAACGTAGGAACACCTACTCCAATTGCAACAATTGGTGCGGATGCAGTTGAATACTGGTCACAAGCTCACCCTCGTGAAGACGGAGGTGCTGCATGGTCAAACGTTATCGTAGATGGTGCTACAAACTCTCCACAATTTACTTATTCAGCTTTATTGGCTGCACGAAGACTGCACGCTCTAAAGAAGGATGGTCGTGGAAATCCACTTATCTCAGACCTAGATACTTTAATTGTTCGCAGAGGTTCATCTGCTGCACAATTTGCTAAAACTATCAAAGGTACTATTGATAAAGGATTAGCTCCTCAGCAAACTAACGTATTTAATAACGCTCCAGCAACAGATACATTCAAAGTCGTTGAAGTTTCTCCTTACGAGAACTTGGCTATGGATGGTCTACAATGGGGTATGTTTGATTCCAAAATGGTCAACGAAGACTACGGTTTCAAATATATTGAAGCTCTTCCAACAAGAGCAGAACCAGCTGTTATTGATTTGTTAGGTAACCAAGACTTAGTGTTGAACTTCAACTCTCTTGCAGTTATGGGTGCATCAGACCTTCGTGGTTGGATGTGGAGTGCGGGGAATGGTTCAACCGTATAACATATTTATATATTTGTCAAGTAGTATTACAGTCTAATAACTGATATACTATTTAAATGAAAAATATAAAAATATGTATAAAGTGCGGAAAGAACTTTGAAAAGAAAATAACTTGTAGTAGAAAAAAATGGGAAACAATAAAATGTTGTTCTAAATCTTGTGCTAAGATTGGAGTTTCATCATGGTGTAAGGGAATACCAAAGACACCAGAACAAAAACTTCATCTTCATAAAGTTCTATTAGGTAGAACTTGTAACACAGGAAGAACACATTTTAAAAAAGGTATTTCTGCTTCTCCTAATACACAGTTTAAAAAAGGAGATACTTCTTATTGGAAAGGAAAGAAAAACCCACATTTCACTGGGGAAAAAAATCCTAGGTGGAAAGGTGGGATTTACCCAGAGCACTTAAAAATAAGACATTCTCCTGAAATGAAACAGTGGAGTAGAGAAGTTCTGAAAAGAGACAAGTACACTTGTATGAAATGTGGAAGGAAAAGAAAACCAGGAGACAGAGTTCTCTTAGAAGCTGACCACATTAAATCATTTGCGAAATATCCAGAGTTAAGGTTTGACCTAAATAATGGTAGAACTTTGTGTCGGGAATGTCACCTTAAAGAACCAACCCACGGTAAAAATACTACATTTAATTTCTGAGTTAACATACTCATTCTATATCTAAGTAATTGGATATAGAATTGAGTAGGGTAACTACTCTTTATTAGCTTAATTTTACTAAAATGTTACAAGATGTACACACAAGAAAAATAGCAAACTCAGTAACCGCCCCAGTTGGTGATACTGTTATTATACAAGGTGCTTCAGACCGTTGGATTTATGTTCACGAACTGATTGGAGACCTTGCTGCTGATGGGACACTTACAGTTTTGTCTGGAACAGATGTTCTCGCAACTTTTACGTTGGATGCTGGACAAGGTATTACTGTTCAAGATGAAGCAGGAGAAGATAACCGCCCTCGTTTCGAATGTAAACCTGGTGATAATTTTATTTTAAGAGTCACTGGCGGAACATTCAATGGAGCAATACATTATTCAATAAGATACTAATTATGGAAACAGAAATTACCCCAGAACAAAAAGAGCAACTCAATACATGGGCAAGCCAGAGAGATGCTATTCTCTTGGAGATTTCTGGTCTAACAACTCTTAGAGACACTATTCAGGATAAAAATAAACAATTATCAGAATCAAATTCTGATATTATTGAACAATCCGTTTTTGTCTCTGGAAGAATCGAAGAATTAAAAAAGAAAGAGTCAGAGTTACCCTTACTTATATCTAAAGAAATAGCTAGCCTTTCATCTGAAAAAACTTTACTAGAATCTCAAGTTACTGAATTAAAAAATTCAATAATTCCATTGGTTGAAAAGAAAGAGTCTTTGGAAAAAGATATTGATTTCTCTATCAAGACATTTGAGGCTGTAAAAACAGATACTCTTTCATTAGAAAAGATTGTTGACCATGTCAAGAAAGTTAGTGAACAGAATAAGTTTATTGTTGAAGATTTAGTTGAGACTATTAAAAAAAGTTCTCAAGAAGTTGTAGATTTGAATCAAAAGAACGTATCAGAAACAAATATGGTATTAGAAAAATTACCTGCAATGTTAGTCGAATTGCAAAAGACAAAATTAATAAGAAATAAAATATAATTATATGAGTTCAATAGGAAAAACAAATACGGAATTAAATCTTCCAGAAGATATAGAGAAAAGAATTAATGAGGTTCAGCAAGCTGTTTCTGTTTTAGAAAGACAGAAGCTTGATTTAGAAAATTCAGTAGGTTCAAAAAAAATACAAGAAGCTGAATTGAGTGAAAGAATAACAGATGCCCACAATGAATTAAATAGAATTATTTCTGAACAAAAAATAAGAATATCGTCACTTGATGAGAGAGAAGAAAAAATATTACAAAAAGAGTCAGCTCTTGATGTTTATGCTAATGCTCTAAAAAGTAAAGAAGAGAAAATCAACAAATACCTTGCTGTGTTTGAAAACATGAAAAGTATTGTAAGTAAGTAAAGTAATTAAAATGTCTTATCAATCCAATAAAACAGGAACAGAACTGACACCTGAAGAACAGATTGCTGTATCTGACCTTGGGGATTTTGGGTCACCGGGTCAAACTGTAATTGTTGATGAGACAGGTTTTGGTTTGGTATATGTTGATTTTCCTCCCGAAACCCAAACCCTCCAAGCAGTAACCGATTCAGGTGCTACTACTACAAACGATATAACAGCACAATCTTTCATCAAAACAGGTGGAACATCAGCACAATTCTTAAAAGCAGATGGAAGTTCTGATAATTCTACTTATTTAACTACAATTTCAGGAAGTGACCACGGTTCTCTTTCAGGACTTTCAGATGATGACCATGCTCAATACGCATTATTGGCAGGTAGAAGTGGAGGGCAGACTTTAATCGGAGGCACGGGTACAACAGACGACCTTATTCTACAAACTACAAGTGGAGTTGGAGCTACAGGTGCAGATATGATATTTAGAGGGGGTAATAACGGTGCTACAGAGTTTATGAGGATTTTGAATGGTGGGAACGTCGGTATCGGCACAACAGGCCCCTCTGCTCGTCTCCACACTATCTCTACCACAGAACAACTAAGGGTTGGCTATAATACTTCAAACTACTTCAATGCAACAGTAGGAAATACAGGTATAGTAACACTAGACGCGGTGGGTTCTGGTGCTCAATTTAATTTTAAAGACCCAATAATGCATGAGATGGGCACGGGATTAACTGGTGGGTGGATTGGATTAGGTATTGTTGGGGATACTGGAGCATGGGGAAGATTTGCTGCTGGTCTAGAGTCAGGAAAACCCTATCTAGGATTCGGACCAGGAACCGCAGCCAGAGATTCTTTTGTCTGGTGGGATGCAACAAATGTCTTGCATTGGGGAAGTGCTCTTGAAAGTGCAACACCAGTTATTGAAATGGATTTCACTCCTTCAGCATATTCCTTCAAGGTTAATGCTACTGTTAGCGGGGATTATTCCGAACAATTTATGGGCGTAAATCAATACGGGGCTTTAGGTATGCGATTGAATACTACAACGGCTCAAAATGCAGGTGTGACTGTATCTGGTCCAAGTGACACTTGGGGCAGAATTGGATTAGGACTTGATATGGGCGAACCCTTTTTAGGATGGGGACCGGGAAATGTCACCAGAGATATTTTTATGATTCGCGATGGTGGAGATTTGGCTTTTCAATTTGGCGCTCCATTAGCTGAAAAAGTTAGATTTACTGCTGATGGGAAGGTTGGCATTGGGACGACAGGCCCCTCTGCTCGTCTCCACACTATCTCAACCACAGAGCAATTAAGGGTTGGCTATGATGCTTCAAACTACTACTCAACAACAGTTGCATCTAACGGGCTTGTCACTTTTGATGCGGTTGGTTCGGGTTCAAAGTTCACATTCTCTGACGCAGTAGAACTTGATGGCGACATTGACCACGATGGTTCAAACATCGGGTTCTTTGGAACTGCTCCAACTACAAAACAAACAGCTCTTACTACACAACTTACTACCATCACCCATACAGCTCCAGTATCAGCCGATTATGCTATTCAAGATTTAATAGATAGCTCGGCTGGTGCTTGTTTTGGATTTGCCACAAAGGACGAGGGAAACTCTGTTCTTGCTGTGATTGCAAATCTTCAAACAAGAGTGTCGGAATTAGAAACAAAAATTAAGGCATACGGATTATTAGCTTAACAAATTATTATGAACATATTTAACATAGAAAAAACAGAAGCAGAATTAAAAGCAGACGAAGTAAGACGTTGTGCAGAATATCGTAAAGGAACATTAGAAGCTCTCACATCAGCTTTTACAGTTTCATTTAATGATATTTTTAACAACTCAATCCTAACTCCACAAGAACATTTTGATTTCTTTGGAAACAATGCGGCTCAATTTTTTCAGACATTTACAGCCACAGCACAATTCATAAAATCAATGAACCCAAACTTTG
>Ga0247841_10001779_pt1 | contig 45842 bp, 46 predicted proteins | sample LaCruzMarch2015__2_FD_192410 | JGI IMG/M metagenome (GOLD analysis project Ga0247841, IMG submission 192410) | Freshwater microbial communities from meromictic Lake La Cruz, Castile-La Mancha, Spain - LaCruzMarch2015_18m | ecosystem: Environmental > Aquatic > Freshwater > Lake | place: Spain... | reverse complement strand
CCATTCATACCAACAAAATAGTTCTTCCAATTTGATAATTTTCTTTTTGTAATGATTATTATTTCTGAATATTTTATTAGCTAAATCTGTGAATCTGTGGCTATTTATTTTGATGCTGAGTAGTTACAAAATAGATATATTTGTCATTATTGATAAGGATAATTTATTTAATCTGAAAAGTATGTTTTTTTTATCAAATACCTTTAGAAAATTGAATATCCATGTTAATTCAATTTAAGAATATTTAAGGGACGATTGATACGGGAATTATTTGAAGTGTCCGTTTTGTCTGTAATATTCTCTTTTTATAATATATTTTAATGCAAAACTAAGAGTAAAATGTTTACAATAAAAAGACATCTTCGGACTCTCAGCCTGAGTAAGTCAATAAAATATATTATTTATGATAATTGATACTCATGCGCATCTTTATTATGATGACTTGTTAAATAATATTGATACTATTCTGGAGCAGGCGATTGCCGCAGGAGTTGAAAGGATTATCGTACCTGCGGTTGATATGGCAACCTCCCGGACAATCCTTGAACTTTCCTCGAAACACAAAATGATTTTTGCCGCAATTGGTGTCCATCCATGTGATGTCAATAAAATCAAAATTGATGATTTTACGGAATTAAGGGATTTACTGAAACACGATAAGGTAGTCGCCGTCGGTGAAACCGGACTCGATTACTATTGGGATAAAAGCAATATAAAGATACAAAAACAGATTTTCAGAAAGCAGATTGAACTTGCACTGGAGAATAAGCTTCCGGTCGTAATTCATACAAGGGATTCGATTAAAGATGCGATTGAAATTATCGGAGAAATGAAATGCCCGGAACTGAAAGGACAATTCCACTGCTTTTCCGGAGATGAAAAGGATTTGGAATGTATTCTCCGATTTGATGATTTTTATGTATCTTTCTGCGGCAATATTACGTATAAGAAATATGAAGGACGGGAAGTGATTGAAGCAGTTCCCCCTGAGAGATTGTTAGCTGAAACCGACTCCCCTTTTCTGCCTCCCGAGCCATTCCGCGGGAAAAAGAATCAACCTGCATGGATAGTGAAATCACTGGAGAAAATTGCAGAGTTGAAGAAAATTGACCCGGTCAATTTAGCTGATTTAATACACAATAACACAATCAGTTTATTTTATAAACTAATTTAGTAACTACTCAGCATTAAAATAAATAGCCACAGATTCATAGATTTAGCTAATAAAATATTTAAAAATAATATTCATTGCAAAAAGATAGTTGTCAAATTGGAAGAACTATTTTGGGGTTATAAACGGAAATTCATCATATTTTAGGCGAAAATCACTAATAAATAAATAGTAATTTTATAATCTGTGAATCTGTAGCAACCTTTATATAATTTACGCTGAGTAGTTACCTAATTTAGTTATTTACAAATAGATATTATTGACTTATATTGTGAAAGTGCTTTTCTAAATTTAAATTATTTTACTATGGACAACAGTTTACATTTTCAGGACAGCGGACCGGGTTCATTCAATCCGCCGCCGCCACCTCCGCCTCCACCGCCTCCTCCTGTATATACAGGCGGAACCGGCTCATCCGGTAAAGCGAGTTCAGCGGCTATATGGGCTCTTATATTAGGGATTCTTGCATGGGTTTTATGCGGATTTTTTGCCGCTGTACCTGCATGGATTGTCGGAAAGAAGGAAATTAACGCTATTAATGCCGGTCAGTCTGACCAGGCGGGTAAAGTTATGGCGCAAATTGGTATGTGGCTTGGTATTATTCAGGTTGTTTTATCTATTCTCGCAGTGATAGTTATCGGATTATTGTTTGCTTTAGGATTATTAGGTTCAATAGCCAACAGCTAACAACTAACAGCTAAACGCGAACAGAGTTCAAGTATTCGGGACATATTAATTATTTTATTTATTATGTCCCTTTTTCCTTATGAATATCAGAATAAAATTCACAAAATATAATCCGGAAGAAGAAGTTTTTATTCCTAAGTATGCAACGAACGGCTCGGCAGGTATGGATTTATGCTCTTCATCGCGTGAAACGGTTGATATAAATCCCGGTGAAATAAAATTAGTTAATACAAATCTTATTCTTGAAATTCCCGCGGGGCTTGAAGGACAGGTGAGACCGAGAAGCGGGCTTGCTCTGAAGCATGGCATCACTGTTCTGAACTCTCCCGGCACTATTGATTCCGATTACCGCGGAGAAGTAAAAGTGCTTTTGATTAATCACGGAAAACATACTTTCAGAATATCCTGCGGCGACAGAATAGCGCAACTGATTATTGCTAAACATGAAAGAGCGGATTTGTATGTTTCTGATAATTTAGCCGAAACGGAAAGAGGTACCGGGGGATATGGAAGCACGGGAACAAAATCCTGAAATTAAAGCCCGCGGCAAACTCTATGTTATTACAACACCAATAGGCAACTACGCTGATATGACGATACGCGCAGTGAAAGCTCTTGAGGATTGTGATATTCTGATATGTGAAGAGTTTAAAGAAGCAAGGCGCCTTCTTTATTTCTTCGGAATAGAAAAAGAATTGTTACAGTTAAACGAGCATAATGAAAAAGGATTTGCTTCCGAATATGTTCATCACATACTCGAAGGAAAATCCGTCGGACTTATTTCGGATTGCGGAACACCCTCGTTTGCCGACCCGGGGAATAAACTGATAAATGAATGTATCGCATATAAACAGGAAATTGAATTTGTTCACGGAGCAAATTCAGTTTTTGCGGCTCTCGCAGTCTGCGGCTTCGATATCAGCCGTTTTTATTATTCCGGATTTCTCTCGCCAAAAAAAGATATAAGGCGGCAGGAACTCCGCGGACTCGCATTCCTTAAAGAACCATTCGTGCTTCTTGATACTCCTTACAGATTAACTGCACTCCTGACTGACCTTGCCGAAATATTTCCCGATAGAAATGCAATTACAGCTTTTAATCTCACAATGGACGATGAAACGATTTTCAGAGGGAACATTAAAAATATACTGCATCAAATATCGGCGAAATCAGAAGATAAAAAGCTGAAAGGTGAATTTGTTATCGTCGTTGACAAAAAAAATAAATATTCCGATACGGATACCGCTGTAATGAATTGAAAATTAGCGGTTTATTTGTTATTTTACACGGTGATTAAATCGTATAAATCTTCCGGCGTCGATATTCTTAAAGCTAATTCATTTGTAAATAAGATAAAGCCTTACGTAAAAAAGACGTTTACTAAAAATGTTCTTTCCGGTTTGGGAAATTTCGGCGCTCTCTACGAGATTCCTAAGAAGGGTTTTACTAATCCTGTTTTCATTTCCAGTGTTGACGGCGTAGGTACGAAAGTTAAAATTGCCGCAGTAATGAAAAAGTTTGATACTGTAGGCGAAGACCTGATTAATCACTGCGTTAATGACATCGCCGTTTGCGGAGCAACTCCCCTGTTCTTTCTTGATTATTACGCAACAGGTAAACTGAATTTGAAAAACTCGGTTGACATTGTAAAGGGTCTCGTAAAAGGATGCAGACTTAACGGTCTTTCACTTATCGGAGGCGAGACGGCGGAAATGCCGGGCGTATATGACGCCGGTGATTTCGATTTAGCAGGGGCAATTGTCGGCATAGCGGATAAATCCAAACTTGTTGATTTCCGGAATGTCAGGAAAACTGACGTGCTTATCGGATTCAAATCAAACGGTCTGCATACAAACGGATATTCGCTCGTCAGAAATATTTTCAGTCTGAAGGATTACAACACTTACTATAATGAATTAAAGAATACTCTTGGTAAAGAATTGCTGAAAACTCACAGGTCTTATCTGAAAATTATTCAGTATTCTTTGAAACGGTATAATATAAAATCTTTTGCACACATCACAGGCGGCGGAATTGCCGGTAATACAGTCAGAGTTATTCCCGATGGATTAACCCTTCAGATCAACTGGGATGCATGGAAAAGACCAGATATATTCAAGCTGATACAAAATACGGGAAATGTGTCAGAAGAGGACATGAGAAGGACATTCAATCTCGGAATCGGACTTATTGCAATTGTTTCAAATAAAGACGTAAAGGGATACCTGAATTATCTCTCAAAGATTAAGGAGAAAGCCTTTATTATAGGCAAAGTTAAATAACTAATTTTTAAGAAAATTTTTAAACCGGAGTATTGTTATGAAAGAAAATTTTAGAATTAAACCGGAAGACGTGCAAAATGCGCTTCGTGAACACATGCTTGTTGACGGATTTGACATGACGCTCGATTTACTGTCTTCCGAGGGCGCGTATCTGTACGATTCCAAAAGCCGCAGAAAGTTTCTCGACTTTTTTACATTTGTAGCCTCAAATCCGCTTGGTATGAACCATCCCAAGCTTAACAATGATGAGTTCATTTATCAGATTGGCAGGATTGCCTTATCAAAACCGTCTCTTTCCGACGTTTACGCTCAGGAACAGGCTGAATTTGTGAAAACATTTTTCAGAATAGCAGTTCCTTCGTATTTTAAGTATTCGTTTTTTATTGAAGGCGGAAGTCTTGCCGTTGAAAACTGCCTCAAAGCGGCTTTCGACTGGAAAGTCAAGAAAAACTTCCTGAAAGGTTATAAAGAAGAAAAAGGTCACAAGATTATTCATTTCAAAGAATCGTTTCACGGAAGGTCTGGGTACTGTCTTTCTCTTACGAATACGGACCCAGTTAAGATTGACCTTTTTCCGAAGTTCGACTGGCCGAGAGTAACTAATCCGAAAATTACGTTTCCTCTTAATAATGAAAATCTCGCCGCTGTAATCAAGCTGGAGGAACAGGCAATTTCAGAAATTAAAAAAACAATCTCCGAAAATAAAGATGATATAGCCGCAATTATTACCGAAGTTATTCAGGGAGAAGGCGGAGATAATCATTTTCGCAAGGAATTTTTCATACAGCTCCGCCAGATATGCGATGAAAACGATATTCTGTTAATTTTTGATGAAGTGCAAACCGGTATAGCAATGACAGGAAAATGGTGGGCTCATCAGTATTACGTTAAACCGGATTTGATGTCCTTCGGTAAAAAAACTCAGGTTTGCGGAGTTCTCTCAACCGACAGAATTGATGAAATTGAGGATAATGTGTTCAGAATCCCCAGCAGGATTAATTCAACCTGGGGCGGAAATATTACCGATATGTTCAGGTTTAAAAAGATTCTTGAAATTATTGAGGAAGACAACCTTGTTGAAAACTGCCTGTTAACAGGCAATCATTTGCAGGAGAGAATTCAGGAACTGTGCTTTAAGTATCCGGTTTTGCTGTCGAACGGCAGAGGTCTCGGTCTGTTCTGCGCTTTTGATGTTAAAGATACTCAGACACGCAATAAAATATCGCAGGAATGTATGAAAAACGGATTAATGATTCTTGGGTGCGGACGTAATTCCATACGGTTCCGCCCCCCGATTACCATTGATAAAGCCAAAATTGATGAGGGAATCGGAATTATTGATGAAGTTATCAGCAAGTTGTAAATTAATTATAGATATATTATTTTATTCCCGGCAGATTATTCTGCCGGGATTTTTTTTATGATTAAAGACGAAATAAAAAACCTTTTTATAAAGTTTCTGAATTTTACATTTTATCGTAACTACTCAGCGTTAATATTATAAAGGATGCCACAGATTCACAGATTATAAAACTATTATTTTTGTTATTAGTGATTTTCGCCTAAAATATGATGAATTTCCATTCATACCCCCAAATAGTTCTTCTAATTTCACAATTCTTTTTGTAATGAATATTATTTTTGAATATTTTATTAGCTAAATCTGTGAATCTGTGGCTATTTTTAATAACACTGAGTAGTTACATTTTATCAGATATTGAATCTGAAGAAAACTATATCTCCGTCTTCCATTATATAATCCTTGCCTTCAATTCGGAGAAGCCCTTTTTCCCTGACTGCCTGCTCTGAACCCAGTTCAATAAGATCTTTGTATTTTATAACTTCCGCCCTGATAAACCCTTTCTCGAAGTCTGTATGTATCTTTCCTGCGGCTTGCGGGGCTTTTAATCCTTTATCAATCGTCCATGAATGAACTTCCTTATCCCCTGCCGTTAAAAAGGTCATTAAATTTAAAAGTATATAGCTTTCGTGAATAAGTCTCGTGAGTCCCGATTCATGCAGTCCTAAATCATTCAGGAATTCTTTTCGTTCTTCTATGGTTTCAAGCGCGGCAATTTCAGATTCAATTTTAACGGAAAGTATGAGAAATTTCGCATTTTCTTTAGCCGCAATTTCGCCGACTGCCTTAGTGTATTCATTACCTCCGACGTTCGCTTCGTCAACATTCGCAATGTAAAGAACCGGTTTATCGGTCAATAGCTGTAATTCACGTATAATTAACTTCCTGTCAAAGGAAAGTGTATCAGTATAATATTTGGCAAGTCTCGAGGCTGAGAGATGTTCCTTTAATCCAATCAGAACTTCTCTTTCTATCAGGGATTTCTTATCGCCTGCTTTTATATTTTTCAGTGATTTATCAAGCCTGCTCTCAATAGTATCAAGGTCTTTAAGTATCAGTTCTGTTTCGACTATCTCTATATCACTTGCGGGGTCAATCTTATTTTCAACATGAACTACATTTTCATCGTCAAAGCATCTTACAATATGAATAATGGCTTCAACTTCACGTATATGCGACAGGAACTGATTTCCCAGCCCTTCACCCTTTGAGGCTCCCCTGACGAGTCCCGCTATATCAACAAACTCCACGGTGCTCGGAGTAATTTTCTTTGGATTATAAATTTCCGCAAGTTTATACAGCCTTTCGTCAGGCACAATTATTGTACCGATGTTAGGTTCAATTGTACAAAACGGATAATTTGAAGCTTCGGCTGTTTGTGATTCAGTCAGAGCGTTAAATAATGTTGACTTACCCACATTCGGAAGCCCTGCTATACCGCATCTTAATGCCATGATTTGTTTATATTGTTAATTTTAATAAAAAATTGAAAGTAAAACCGAAAAACAGAGGCAAGGTTAAGTTATCATTAACTCTGAGAGGTAAAAGTTCGAACACGGCAGTGAGTATAACTGCCGACGACGCGCAAATTAAAGCCGGTTTTGTTACGGTTAAACCGGGAACGATTAATATAATAACCATGCCAATAAATATAAAAGCGAATGAACCTTCGAGAGTCTTGTTCCCAATTTTGTGTTTTCCGAAATTCCTGCCTATAATTGCCGCGAATGAATCACTCCAAATCATTATTAAAATTGATGCAACTGCCGTTTCACGTGAAAATAATAATAACGCAAGAAATATTCCCAGCGCGTACCAGGTTCCGCCTGTAAATAATGTTGAACTGAAATCAGATTCATCTTCACGGAGTATTTTTCCGAAAATCCCTCTGTATAACCTTGACACAAAAGGTATATATCTTTTCAGAATATCAATTAATATCATAAATAATGTCCCCGCTCCGATAAAGATAAGCATAAACTCTTTATTCGTTTGATAATACAGAACAGGAATAAATGTTGAAATAATATGAATGCTTTTTCTCAGCAGTTCATATTTGAGACTCAATTTTTGTGAATCTTTGTTCAAAATTAATTAAATAAAAAAGCGAGCCTGAACTCGCCTTTTTTCGAAAAATATTTTATTAGAGTTCAAACCGTCTCAGGTTTTTTTTTGGTTATCGGCTTTTCATCTTTTAATTTACCTTCGGATTTACTTTCGGGTTTACTTTCGGGTTTTCCTTCGGGTTTTCCTTCGGGTTTTCCGTTTTCCTGTACACTCTCAAACACTTCTTCTTTTATGACAGGAGGAAGGGTTTCACCCCTCATTACCTTGTCAATTTCATCCGAGTCCAGAATTTCCCTTTCGAGAAGTACGAGTGATACTCTGTGAAGTTCGTCCATATTTTCAGTGAGGATTCTGACAGACCTGTCCATACACGATTGCACAATTTTCTTTATTTCGTCGTCAATAATTATCTGAGTTGTTTCACTGAAATTCTTATGCTCATGCAGTTCTTTACCGAGGAATACTTCTTCCTGTTTATTACCGTACGTTATGGGTCCAAGTTTTTCGCTCATACCGTATTCACATACCATTTTCCGCGCAAGCGAAGTAGCGCGCAGTATATCATTACTCGCGCCGGTAGTATATTCATTGAATACTAATTTTTCGGCGGCTCTGCCGCCCATTGCGTATGTAATCATGGCTTCAAGATACTCTTTTGAGTAAGTATGTTTTTCATCAATCGGCAGATATGTCGTCACTCCGAGCGCCCGTCCGCGCGGTATTATAGTTACCTTATGCACCGGGTCCGCTTCAGGTGTATGCTTGGCTACAAGTACATGTCCCGTTTCATGGTATGCAGTGAGGCGTTTTTCCCTCTCGGATATTATCATACTCTTTCTTTCCGTTCCCATCATAACCTTATCTTTAGCGCTCTCCATATCTCTCATTGTAACATTGTCGGAATTGCGCCGGGCGGCAAGTAAAGCCGCTTCGTTTACGAGGTTTGCGAGGTCGGCACCGGAAAAACCGGGTGTACCTTTCGCAAGTATATCAATTTTAATATCATTTGAAAGCGGAATATTTCTTGTATGAACTTTAAGTATCCCTTCTCTCCCTCTGACATCAGGTCTGTCAACTACTACCTGCCGGTCAAACCGTCCGGGTCTCAGCAGAGCAGGGTCGAGTATATCGGGTCTGTTAGTTGCGGCAATAATAATTACTCCGCTGTTTTGCTCAAAACCGTCCATTTCTATGAGCAGTTGATTAAGAGTTTGTTCACGCTCATCATGTCCTCCGCCGAGTCCCGCGCCGCGATGCCTGCCTACTGCGTCAATTTCATCAATGAAAATTATGCAGGGGGCATTTTTCTTTCCCTGTTCAAAAAGGTCTCTGACACGCGATGCACCCACACCGACGAACATTTCAACAAAATCAGCGCCGCTTATAGAAAAGAAAGGAACACCTGATTCACCGGCAACTGCTCTTGCAAGCAGAGTTTTACCCGTTCCCGGAGGACCGAGCAGTAAAACACCTCTTGGAATTTTTCCGCCGAGCCTTTGAAATTTTGCCGGGCTCTTCAGGAAATCTATTATTTCCGATAATTCCTGCTTGGCTTCATCGGCACCTGCTACATCGGCAAAGGTTACTTTCATCTGCGATGCATTCATCAGTTTGGCTTTGGATTTGCCGAAAGAAAATATTCCCTTAGCTCCACCTCCGCCGTTCTGCATACGCCTCATAATAAAAATCCAGAATACTATTATCAGAATCCAGGGTAAAGCTCCGAGTATCGGTCCTATCCATCCGCCGTCATCCTTTTCAAACGTGTAAGAGGGTATGTTTTCCGACCAGGATTTTATTAAAGCGTCGTCCGTATTCGTATAAGGAAGATAAAGTGTAAAACGGTCAATGTTCACCTGTCTGCCGCCTATAGGAAGCGTTTCCGGCGCGCGCAGTTTCCCGAGAAATTCGTAGTTATTATCCGCTTTCTTTATGACAGCCGATTCTATCTTTTTATCCGTAAGGAATTTCTGATACTGATCAAATGTTATTTCAAGGTTTTTTCCGTCCGAACTCTTCGTATATATCATTATCAGAAAAAAACCTATTAAAATCACGCTCCATCCGAGTACAATTTTTAATATTTTGTTCCAGTTGAATTCTTCGTTACTTTTATTCTTATTATCTTTTTCCGGCATTATTTCAATTCATTTGATATTTATAACACATAAATACCTTTTAAATTCCTGTATCTCTGAGCGAAATCAAGCCCGTAACCGACAACAAATTTGTTATCAATCGCAAAACCGAGATAATCAATTTTGAAATCTATTTTCGCCACGTCTTTCTTATGAAGAAGAGCGGCCAGCCGTACTGATTTCGGTTTATGCTTTTTAATCTGCGACAGCATGTATTTCATAGATAATCCGGAATCAATAATATCTTCAACAATTATCACATCCCTTCCCTTTACGTCACAGTTCAGTTCTTTTATAGTCTTAACCTCGCCTGAAGATATTTTGCTGTCACCATAGCTTGAAAGTTTCAGAAAATCAACTTCACATTTAACGTTTATTTCCCTGATTAAATCGGACATGAAAATAAAGGCACCGTTCAGAACACCTATAAAAATGGGTATTTTATTCCTGTAATCGTGATTAATATCGGCGGCAAGCTGTTTAATCCTGCGCGAGAGCTGACTCGGCTTTATAAAAACCTGTAATTTTGTTTTTTCCATTATTAAATAAACAAGAAAATTATTGTTCGGATTAAAGTTATTTTAAATAATAAAATTTCGGATAAGAAAAAAACATTTATAACTAATAAGACCCACTGCGCTTTAAGCGCGGTGAGCCTTATACAAAACAAAAATTAGTTATACATTTTCTTCGGCAATGATCCTTCTGCATTTTCTTACAGCTCTTTCTTTATCCATTTTTTTGTCAACCGAAGGCTTAGTATAAAACTGCCTTCTTCTGAACTCTTTCAAAATTCCGGCTTTTTCATATTTCTTTTTAAACCTCTTAAGAGCCTTATCCAAAGACTCATTGTCCTGTACAACTACTTTAATCAAAAGTATTACCCCTTTTAAAATTTTATTATTATATAAACAGTAAATTACTTATTTCTTTAAATTTAAGCAATAACTAAGCATTTCCCTACCGGTAACCGTTTTTTTTCAGTTTTTCCGCTTCAGCGTGGCTATTGCTGAAATTTTTCATACTAAGCACTGCATCGTAATAGTACGATGCCTTATTTCTGTCCCCTTTTATATCATAGAACATTCCGAGCAGGAGATTAGTATAAGCGGTATATGAAGTCGCTTCGCTGTCAATTTGCTTGTTTAATTCATAACATTCGAAGAGATATGATTCCGCTTCGTTTATACGTTCGGTTTTCAGCAAACAAAGAGATATGTAATAAAGCGCTTCCCTCTGTACAAATTTATTCCCGTAAGCAGTTTTATTATCTCTGTTTTTTTTCAGAATGCTCAGCCATCCTTCAAGTGCTTCCGGAAATCTGGAAAGACCGACGAGACTGCTGTAAAAATATTTCTCAAACACGGGGTTTTCGGGATATTTATCATAAAGCTTTCTTGAATAATATTCAGCTTCCTGATAGTTTTTTTCATAAGTTATGTTAAGATATGCCAGTATGTACATGGACTCTGTTTTAGCGTAAACCGCTCCGTTTACAGCTTCTTTTATCTGCATAAGACCTTTAATCCTGTCGCCTTTCGGAAATATTATCATCAGAGGTCTGATAAACGGATAATATTCAGGAACATATTCTGCAAAGTAATTATAAATTCCTATCCCAAGAAGTGCGTCTTTACTTTCAGGTTTTATCTCAAGTGCTTCCTGCAGAAGATTCAGCGCCTGTTTCCCGTCTTCAGCCGCCTGCAGCCAGCTGTCCCGTAAACTCCTCACCAGGCCGCGGTAACCGAGAGCTCCGCCTTTAAAAAATAGCGCTCTGAAATTACGCTCATTTACGTCCAATAAATCATCACAAACTTTGATTGTTGTATTGACTTTACTGAGGAAAATGTCATCGGAAGTCACATCATTTTTATTCACATTTATTTTCCACCATTCAATCATCGAACTGAAAAAATAACCTGCAGGATCGGAAGGGTTTTTTTTAATGTAGTCAGAAAAGAATATGTTTGCAGAGTCAAACTGCATGCCGTATATACAATTAATTCCGGGTTCAAGAATCTCCGGATTTTCCTGCCCGTTCAAAACAGAATTCCCAAAAAATAAAATTATTATCAGCGGGAAAAAAAAACTGAATTTTATTCTGATATCAGAAAGCATAATAAAATATCATAAAACTAAGAAATCCGTTTGATTATTACCAGTGTTTTGTCGTCCGAATATTTACCGTTGGCAGAGTAAACCTGAACATCCTGAATGATTTTCTGTGATAGTATTTCCGGAGATTGGTCACTGTTATCCATAATCACTTTACGAAGCCTTTCTTCCCCGTATAATTCGAAATCAGCGTCCATCGCTTCGACAATTCCGTCCGTATATAACACAACAATATCCCCTTCTTCTATGTAAAAACTGTCCGTATAGTATTTTTGGTCGGGTGAAGGACCCAATACCGAACCCGTAGTAAGCAGACTTTCGAGAGTATTTTCACTTCTGTCGAAATAAAATGGCAAATTATGTCCTGCATTGACATAAACAAACAGCCCTTTCTGGTCAGTATATAATTCGCAGAGGAATAAAGTCACAAAGCGCTCGTCGGGAAATGTATCGTTTACCAGGTTGCCGATTTTGCGTATAAGAGACGGCATATTAACATCATAATCAACGCCCATTTTCAATGCGCCGGATACATATAATGCCTGAGCTGCGGCTGATATGCCTTTTGAAGCGGCATCCCCTATCGCCACGCATAATTTATAGTCATCTGCTGTTTTTATATAATCAAAAAAATCTCCGCCTACAATTTTATCGGGAATTGATATCCCGTAAAGCTCATAATTGCCGAATTTCATCGAATGCTCGGGGAGAATGCTGTTTTGTATTTCGCTCGCCTTTTCGAGCTCTGCAATGTTTTCTTTGGCTTTGAACTCAATCCGTTTCGTTCTTAATATCGAATTAATGGTTGTACCGATGATATTTAAAGTGTAAATGAATTCATCATCGAGTTCGTTGCCGTTAAGGGCAATAAGATACTGGTAAAGGAAATATATTTCTTTTTCTTTTTTTATTTTATACCTGTGACCCACGCCCGTCGCCGAGTAATGATATATTCCTTTTTTCTTCAGATATCTGTCGGTCTCTGTACTGGTAATTGTTCTTCGTTTGCCGATTTCCTTTAGAACGGAAAAATCCCTGACTTTGAGTTCATATTTCTCATCAATTATCGAAACATCACCCGTCTGTTCTATAAGTATATATGTCGTTTTATTATCTTTCAGTTTCCATATTCTCCCTCCTGTTATTCCGATGTCACCCGTATCAATTATCTGCTTCAAAACATAAGACAATAACTCCTCGACAGTTTCAATACCGGGGGCATCTGTAAGAAATTTCTCTATGGTTTTAGACAGTCTTCTCTGTTCCATTATTCTTATCGTTATTTAATATTATTTTGAGCTTGTTCTTTTCAACGTATATCTGTCCAATGGCTGCTCCGATACAGAATATCAGCGAAATAACATAAATCCAGAGCAAAGTTATTACAACAGCCGCGTACGCTCCGTATATATATTTATAGTTTGATATGTTCAGTACGTAGTAAGAGAACAAGAACTTCATTATTTCAAACAAAACAGATGCGATTAAAGTTGACAGTAACAATGCTTTCTGCGGAATTCTGTAATGAGGCACGAGCGCATAAAGAAAGTAAAATAGTCCGAAAGTAATGACTAATGACAGTGAAATCGGAAGAATGTAGGTAATCAGAACTATATTATTGAAAATATCAGGCAAGTCTTTAAGATAAGCGACGCTGAAGTGATAGAAAGAAGTTACGAGTGTAGATGCAATAAAAAGCACAACTATTATAATCAACAGCATAAAATCCCTGAGTTTGCCTTTAAAGAAATTCAGGGATTGGTCAACATTGTAAATACGGTTCATAGCATCGCGCATATAGCTGAATAAACTGCTCATAGTCCAGAGTACACCGGCAATCCCCAGAGCGCCTGTGAGAAAAGTGTGTTTTGAAATTTCGTCAACTTTCTCCATGATATTTGCCAAAAACTTTTCTTTGTAACTGATGTTCAGAGGGAATAGCTGGTTGATATACTCGTTTATCTTCAGCACGGCGTCAGTTTTATCCAGATAAATCCCCAGTACCGTAAAGAGAATCAAAACCAACGGAATAATTACAAGAATGATGCTGAAAGATACACCGGAAGAAAGTATCCATATCTGGTCTTTATCAAATTTATCATAAAGTTTTTTTAAATAATGCCAGAAAGAAGAAAGCATTTCTTTTAAGAAATCCCCGGTATTTGCAACAGCGCGGTTTTTCATAATTGAGCCGAATTATATCAGTAAATTTTTATAAAAAAAATTCCGGATTTTATCTGGAAAACCCGGAATTTTGATAAGCAAATATGAATTTAAGAATTATTTTATAATCATGAATTTTTTTGTGTCTGTCATTACAGTGTTATCAATTCCTGTAAATGTAAGTCTGTAGAAGTACGAGCCGGAATTAATTCCGACAGCGCTGAACACTTTCGAATACACACCCGATTTAAGGTTTTCACTGAGAAGTGAACTTACTTCCTGTCCGAGCGCATTATAAACTTTCAATGCAACAAATCCGTCTTTCGGAATCGAGAAATTTATTGTCGTTGACGGGTTGAACGGATTAGGGTAATTCTGTGAAAGATTGAAATTATCCGCAACAGTGCTTATCGTCCTTACACCTGATACAATATTTGACCAGAGTTTTGCGATTCTGATTCCGTCAACAACAGCAAGGGAAGCTAATGATGAAGAACCCTGACGTAAAGCAATTCGTCCGATGCTTGTGGCATCTGTTTGTGTTGATGTGATAGGTCCTACGTAAGGTGTAGCCGGCTCGGTTAAAGGAAGCGCAGGCGCCGTTAATACAAATAAACTCACTTGATCATCCGTGGTTGAACCGGTTAAGAATTTATACTTAAGTACTAATAAATAAGTAGTCCCGTAACTGAATACTGTTGTTCCCCATGTTGGAACTATCGTGGCGTTAATCGAAGATTTTGAAATACCGAAGCAAACCCCGCTTAAAGTATCTTTCACAAATAATCTCGGAGAGTAGAATGAAGTTGATGTCTGAGGCAGAAGTGCCAAAAAATAGTCACCTATGGCTTTTGCGGAATCAACTTTAACCATCAATGCAGTATAAACTGTACCGACTGAGTCACCCTCAGAACAATTTTTGTACGCATCCTGACCGGTAGTTCTTACCGTAGTCGCATTTCCTATTCCCGACAAAGGATAACCGGCATATGTTAAACCAGGTGAAGTAACCGTTAATACATTTAAAAAGGAACTAAACCCTGTCCATCCATGCGCACCGAGTGAATCACCGGCCGTATAGGCAAAATTTTCCGTGAATATTACCTGAGCATTAGCGCTGAAGTAAAAAGAGAACACTACCAATAGAGCTGTAAAAATTTTCGCTTTCATATTGTTTTTTTTAATTTATTGAATAATTTAATTAAAGTTTTATCCCCGAGTAGTAAATGTAATACCAAAATATCAAAAAAACGAGTGCAATTTTATTCCAAAAAAATGTATTTTATTTGCCTTTTCTGTAGTTTTCCACGTACATCAGATAATTTTTCACTCCGTAATCAATTTTTGCAATTTCCTCCGGTTTCAAATCGCGTATAATTTTTCCGGGCACACCTGCAACGAGTACGCCTTCGGGGACTTTGAAATGCTCTCTGACGAGAGCGCCGGCTGCAATAAACGAACCGGAGCCGACATCGCAATCATCGAGAAGTACAGCGCCCATGCCTATAAGCACCCTGTCCCTTACATTACAGCCGTGAAGTATGACTCCGTGTCCGATTGTAACATCTTTGCCGATTGTGAGAGGATATTTCTGATATGTATTGTGAAGTATCGAACCGTCCTGAATATTGGTCCTCTCCCCAACTCTTACATAGTTGACGTCTCCGCGGACTACTGCGTTGAACCATACGCTGACGTCTTTTTCAAGTACAACGTCTCCGATTATCTGCGCTCCTTCGCATATAAAAACGCTTTCGTGTATAACCGGCGTAATACCATTATATGGAATAATCATTTTATTATAAGTTTAATTCTAAATTATTTTTTTCGCCCAAATCCAGTTTTATTTCACCGAGCCACAAGTTAATGTTCCCCACAGGCAGTGTATCGGAATGCTCCCTTGCCCATTTTGCCGCCACTCCGTTCAGAGGATTTTTAATATTGTAATTCTGATATTGTATCATTTCGCCAATCTGATATATGAGGTCATAAAGTGTTTCACCCGATGCCCAGTAATCCCCTATGCAGATATCATGTGGATGCGCCATTCTGAAATTCGGATGAAATATTTCCGTTTTACAGTAACACTGCGGTTTCATTCTCGGATAATCAATGTGCAGATATATCTCAATAACATGTTCGTCTATAATTTCGACTATTTTCTCTTCTCCGGGTTTTGAAGGGATTAATCTGATACCGTTTATACCTGTATAAGTAATCTGATATTTTTCAGGAATAAAACCGTTCGTGTCAAATTCAACTTTAATATACGGATGATCTGAGAATTCAGCTGTAATTTTCTCGAAATCGGATTTCAGTCTTCGTTCGCGCGGTGTCATAAGTTTTATCTGTCCGGGATTTCTAAAATCCGTCCGGCTTCAATATCAAATTCATCACGGAGTTTATTTTGTTTAACAAGCATATTTACACCCGTCCTGTCATTATAAAACCTGAGCGCGATGCTTTCTAAATTCTCTCCCTCTCTGACCGTATATAGTCTCGGATTTTCCTCCTTTGTTTTTGCAATCTGAATTTTCATATTACCGACGTCCGTTATTAAATCGCTTATTTTCTTTTCAAGCATTGCAATCTCAATATATTTTGAATTCATTTCGCTGATTCTGTACATGAGAAAAAAGGATAAAGCAAAATTGATAATCAGAAATATAAGCAAAATATATAATAACTTTGAATTCGTATTACCTCTTTTATCCTTCACACTGCCGTCCGATACTTCGCCGTAAGAGTCAGCCGAACCCTTATCATATATATAATAACCTTCGGTTTTAATCAGTTCTTTATTTTTCCGGAAAAAGAATCCCCTCTCGAGATTTACCGGGTCGAAAACGTAAGCCACCATGTGATCCAGGTTGAAAAAATTTTCCTGTATAAACACATCATAACCGGACATAAATACTTTATGTCCGGGATGCGAATGAAACCATCCGATTATTGACTTAGCGGAGTCGGAGGAAGAAAGTGAGTTATTAATATACTCCCATGTTTTATGTGTGAATGTAAGTTTGGTTAAGTCGGATTCCGCATACTTTGCGATGATAATATCATCTATCATAATAAAATCCTTACCGGCATCATTACGGCATAAATTCCCGGTTAGCACTCCACCGAGTTCCCGCGCAACATCCGAAGATAAATAAGCGTCCATTTTAGAAAAAGCGAGATTGCTTATATAAATCCTGAAGTCGTCAGACTCGGCGCCTGATAATATTGTATTAACGGGATATTCACGGCTGATAATGCCGTATTCACTATTTATTAATCTGTCGTCATTCATACCGTAAAGATATAAATATTGTAATATTAAAAAAATATTATAATACTTCCGTTACTTTTTGCCGAAATCGAATCAATATTGATTTTCCGGAAGCCTCATCTTAACATCAGTCTTCGCGGCGCAATACCGGTTGAAAAAGAATTTATTAAAGCCGAATTAATATCATATATTTTCAACAGCCCTGAAACGGAAAAATTCCTCGCATCTGCAATATAGTGCCGCCGGTTAACACTGTCAAATAAATAGCCATAGAAGAAACTGCCTGCAGGCTCTGAATTGTTTACCGCAATTACTGACGTTCTTGATGCGAAATTTGATTTTACTATGTGGTTAGAGTTTGAAATGAAATATATGTCATTGGTCTGCATGTCAACGCTGATATCTTTGCCAAAACCCCATTGATTCGACAGCGTATCGAGAATAACAAAAGCGGCGGGATCAATTTCATAAAGTTTTCCGTCCGCTCCTAGACATCCGGCAATAATATTATTATCTTTTGAAACGGCGATTGAAAAAGGATCTTTTCCTAATGCAATTACCTTAATTACGGAATCTTTTAATGCATCTATAACAGAAATAGTGGAATCCTGATTTCCGCCGTAAATACTTGTGTTGCAAACAAATACACGTCCGTTCAATGCAATAATTTCCTGAGGATAAACGCCTGCGGAAATATTTTTGATAAAACCGAGCGTTGACGCATTCAGCACGGAAACATTTCCTGCAGGTCCGTTTGTAATATACAATTTTCCGTTCGAGACGCATAAAGAATATGGATTGATCCCGACAAGAACAGAATTAAGTACATTCCCGGAAGTATCAAGTTTATACAACCTGCCCGGGGAATTATAATTGCCCTGCTCTGTTACATAAATGTCCGCGCCGTAAAATATCATTCCGTCGGGAAATAGTCCGAAATTACCCGGTCTGAAAATATTCTGATACAGTGAATCATTTGTTAAATTATAATAAGATAACTTCGCAGAGCCGGGTGCCATGGAGCCTTCGGACAGAAGATACACACCCGATGTGCCGACAACCGGATTTTGATTTGTGATAATTTCACCCGTATTGCATGAACAGAAGAACAAAGCAGAGAGTAATAAGAATATAATCTTTTTCATTCGGCAGTATATATATTAAAATTCAATACCGGCACGGGCCGGAATACCCTTGTCGAAATAATGTTTTACTTTACGCATTTCCGTTATAAGGTCGGCTTTTTCCTCAAGTCCGTTCCACAGCTTATGACCGGTCATTACAAGTTCAAATCGTCTGTTTTTCTTGTAAAGGTCAATCAGTTCTTCAACTGCCGCTTTCGGCAAAAGATTATAAGCAACAGCCGCAATAGATTCATCGAGAACGAGTAAATCCTGAGTCCCCTCAGTAATCAGACTCCGCGATATCGAAAGTCCCCTTTCCGCTTCGGAAAAATCTTCTTTCATATTTTTAAACCTGAAAGTTCCGTCTGAATTCATTCTTTCGCATCCGGTCGGGAATATTTCAATACTATATCCTGTACCGGCAAGTTTCCGCAGAATCAGCCTTTCGGAATAATGTTCGTTTTCTCCGTCATACCCTTTATCAAACTGCACCAGGGCAACTTTTTTACCGGCGCCGAGCGCCCTGATTATCAGACCGATAGTGCTTGTGGTTTTACCTTTGCCGTATCCGTAGTATATATGAAGACAATTTTTTTCTTCATCCGTGAGTGATTTATATTTTTCAACTGTTTCGAGCATTTTCTTTTTAAGCTTATTTCCGCCGGAATTCTGTAAATTATTTGTTTCTGTATCCATATTTTTTTTAATATTTAATAGTTAAACTTATTTTGTAATTTCTTAACGGCATCGGATATCCGGCAATCACCTGATAATTTTCACCGAGAATATTGTTAAGTTCGAATTTAGCATTGAATCCAAAACTCTTAAAAATAAAGTCATAACTTAAATTCCCGTTTACTAAATTAACCGCGGGAAGATATGCGGTATTCTCATAATCTTTATAGCGTTTTCCGTTGTAAATATAAAATATATTAATTCCCAGTCCATATACTTCTGCTTCGACGCCGATCTTCGACATCTCAAGGGGAATGTAAATGAGTTGTTTTCCTGCAGACGGGTCCGAGGGGAAATCTTCGCTCTTTTTAACGGATTTATTATATGTATAATTGAAATTCAATGATAAAGATAATTTATCACTGAAAATCTTTTTTGTTTTGAAATCAACGGAATATACCTCCGACTTTGAAGAGCTGATATTTTCGGGAGTCCAGTAATACGAAGACCCGGGTTTCCAGATGATTTTATTTACGGCGTTAATGTTTAAGTATTTTACTTCCAGTGTATAATCTGCGAAGAGAAACAGATTGTATATCAGTCCGGCATCGAAGTTAACTGATTGCTCGGGTTTCAGATTCTTATTACCGCCTGTTTTCCAGTACAATTCATTGAATGACGGCACCCTGTAACTGTTTCCCAAAGTTGACCTTAAAAATATGTTTTTCCCCCGTATAATCCTGTAGTTTATCCCGATTCTGCCCAGAAAAGCCTGTTTGCCGGCATCGGAAGTGTTTTCATAACGGAGCGACGGAAATACAAAAAGTTGTTTTGAAACGGGAATTTCAGACGACAGGTAAACTGCGGTCTGAAATCTTCCGTTAAAATCTTCAGTGTTATTGCTGTTGAGAACAGCGTAATTTATTTCTGTTCCGACTGCTGTTTTATTATTTCCGAGCCTGAAATCATATACTGCATTCCCGCTGACGACGATATTTTTATAGAAACTATTCCCGCCGGGGTCTGAGCTGTAATTCATGTAATTGTTCTGAAATCCGAAAGCAGTATTTAATTTCCTTTTACCGGAGAACTCTTTTTCGATAGTGAATAAATTGTTCCAGTTCCTGTCGAGCTGATAAGCCGCAGAGGGTTCTGACCCAGCTTCGATTCCGGGAAGGTTTCTTGAATTATCGGTATATGCTGATATGAAAGAATATTTAAGGAGTTTATCGGGTGAGTAATTCAAAATTACGTTGAAATTCTTCTGGCTAAAAGACGAGTTTCTTCTTTGTTTTTTTTGTTCATATACACCGTTATCATAATAATAATCGAAATTGTCGTCCGAATTTTCCTGTTCGTAAAATGCTCTGAAGTTCATCCTGCCAAATCCTTTGCTGACGGATGCTCCGTATTTTCGGAAATTATATGAGCCGAATTCCGATTTAATATCAGCCGAAAATTTACTGCCTAAATCAGCCGCTCCGAAACCCTTTGTTACTATATTGAGTACACCGCTGAAAGCTTCACTGCCGAACGCCGCGCTGTAACCGTTATTAAGAATTTCAACCGATTCAATATTATCCTTTGTTATCATCGATAAATCAAACTGAGAATTCTGATAAGAATTGATTCGGTTACCGTTAAGCAGTATCAAGGTATGCTCCGCTCCAAGACCGTTCATGGATATAGTTTGAAGTGAAGAGTTTCCTCCGTATGATTTAATAAAAACACCTCCGGCATTCTGGAGAACATCGGCGAGATTTGTCCCGTTCATATTCGAGATTGATTTGCGGTTAATTAAAGTGACTGAGACCGGAGATTCAAGAAGGTTTGATTCTGTTCTGTTGCCGAAAATGTTTATAGTTTCGGTTTTATACTGAGAGGAGTCGTTGTCCGGTTGAGCGAACAGCGGTGAAGTGAAACAAAAAAACAATATGTATATATAAATTCTTTTCAATAAAAAAACTCCTTAAAACTTTGTATTATCCGCCGGAAGATTATATGCAAGAATACAAAGACAAAAGGAGTCTTTTTATTAGTTCATATACACTTTCCAGCGAAGAATATGAAATATCGTTAATGGCAGGTCTCCTGACTTACGAGCAATTTTTAATCCGCCTTCCCATTCGTTTAATACGAACAGTGGCACAGATAGACAAATCTTCTCAGTTTACAGTTGCGTGGACAGTTCCGGTCTTACACCGGATTCCCTATTAATCCTTGTTGAAAAAGGAACCAAAAAAACATATTAAAGAACTGAATCGAAGTTCAAGTTGATGATTTTATTTTTAATAATCAACTGCCTTTCTTTTACACCGGATAATTTAAACATCTTTCTTGATGCTTTCACCGGATCTGTTTCTTTATACTTATCGGAAATATATATTACTTCCTTAATGCCCGACTGGATAATAAGCTTCGCGCATTCGTTGCACGGAAATAAATCTACATAGATTCTGGAGCCGTGAAGGTCTTTTGTCGAGTTGAGTATCGCATTTGCCTCGGCGTGCACTACATAAGGATATTTTGTTAAATTTATTTCCCCTGAATTTCTTTCCCACGGCAGGTCGTCATCCGAACAGCCGGTAGGAAATCCGTTATATCCTATACCGACAATTTTGTTTTCAGGACTGACGATACAGGCGCCGACCTGTGTGTTAGGGTCTTTACTCCGCTTCGCCGAAAGCATTGCAATGCCCATGAAATATTCATCCCATGATATATATTCTTTTCTCTTCAATCCGTCATTCCCAGTTTTTCCAGTTCCGTAAAGAGATTTTCTATAGTCGAATCATTTATTATCAGATAATCACAAAAAGCAACCGGTCCGCCTTTATCGAGGTTTTCTATTTCACTTATATCCCTCGATTCGGCTTCCTCAAAGCTGAGCTGTCTGTAAGGTCTTTTCAGCAGACGTTCATATCTTAAGCTTTTAGTGGTATAAATAGTAATCAATTTAAATCTGTTGCCGAACTCATTTTTTATTATCTTGAACTCGTCCCAGGAGTAAAGGCTTTCGATAACGACATTGTCTTTTTCGGAATATTCTTTTATCCGGTTAATACTTTTCAGAGCCATAACTCCCATTCCGGATTCACCGCGTAAATCCTCGCGGACTTTTCTCTCGTTGACTTCGTTTACATCAAGTCCGCGCCTCTGAAGTTCGTCAAGAACGACCTGCCCGAAATAGACTTTTCTGTAACCTTTATCAAGAAAATATTTTACTGCCTCGGTTTTTCCCGAGCCGCACATGCCGATTACCGCAACAATTTTCCCTTTATTCATTTTATATTTACGGAAGCGGGCTTAATATCGGTTTTTTCAAAAACAATTTCGTCGGTCAGGGGGTTATAATATTTTTGTATATATAAATTCTTTTCGGCAGTGCCGTCGAAATATTTAAGAAGATATACCGAAGAAGATATTCTGTCAATTGTGACTTTAGGTGACTTTGATACAAGCGGGTAAACGGTTTCCTCCAGATATAACTGAAGGTCAGTTTCTTTTTCATCCATAAGAATATCCTGAACCAGAATCAGCCCGAATGTTTCCTGTGGAGCAAGCGGGATTGTATCTTCTTCAGTCTGTGTTACCTCGTTAACTTCTTGATTCTCAGCTGAATTTTTATTTTTTTCTTTCCCGCATGACAGTAATAACAGAGCGGCAGTCATCAGAAAGATATATCTTAACATCAGGAAATCAGTCCGAACTCTTTCCCGATATCACCGAATACTTCGAGAATTTTATTTAAATGAACATCCTCATGCGTTGCCATGTATGAAGTCCTGAGCATAGATAGATTTTGAGGTACGCCGGGAGGGACAAAAGCATTAACAAAAACACCGGCGTCATACAGTTTGCGCCAGAATTTGAATACAAGCATGTCATCACCGAGAATTACGGGAACGATGGGAGTTTTTCCGTCAAGGACATTAAATCCCATATCCTTAAAACCTTTTCTCATTTTATCCGCATTGTTCAAAAGCTTGGTTACTCTTTCGGGTTCAGCCCAGAGAATATCGAGCGCCGCATCGGCAGCGGCTACGGATGAGGGAGTGGGAGATGCAGAAAATATAAGCGCCGGAGAATGATGTTTCAGATAATTAATTACCGGTTTTTCGCTTACTACAAATCCGCCTAAAGAAGCAAGAGTCTTGGAAAACGTACCCATAATCAGGTCAACATCTTCAGCAAGACCGAATTCCGACGCCGTTCCTCTGCCGCCAGCACCTGCAACGCCCAAAGAATGAGCATCGTCAATGAGAATACGGGCATTATATTTTTTACATAATTCGACTAATTTCGGAAGCTCAACGAGTTCGCCTGTTGTTGAAAATACTCCGTCGGTGGCAACGAGTTTCGAAGCTTCAAGCGGAACAGAAGACAAAATCCGTTCCAGATCCTGCATATCATTATGTTTATACCTGAGGAATTCAGCAAGCAGGGCTTTGGCAAGAAGCGTTCCTGATACAATACTCGCGTGATTGTCTTTATCTGATATAACATACTCGCCTTTATTAACTAATACGGGTATTATTCCCTGCGCCGTCTGATAACCCGTAGAGAACAAGAGACAAGATTCTTTTCCGAGAAAATCTGCGAGTTTTTCTTCAAGTTTGATATGCAAATCGAGCGTACCTGTCAAATATCTTGAACCTGAGCACCCTGTTCCGTATTTCTTCAGCGCCTTTTCGGCGGCTTCAATAACTTTCGGATGAGTCGTAAGTCCGTGATAATTATTCGAGCCTGCCATTATCACTTCCCTGCCTTCAATTCTCACGACAGGACCTTCATTCTGTTCTATAGGCCTGAAATAAGGATAAAAACCGGCGGCTTTTACATCATCGGCTCGGGTAAACGCAGTACATTTATTGAATAAATCGCTCATTATTAGAAATTAAAGTTAAACACGTAATAATTTTAACGTAGAAAATACATATTTTAATTGATAACTTCTACGATAAAAACAAAAAACAATGAAGGCATTTGTAACAGGCGCAACAGGATTCGTAGGCAGTTATCTCACGGACAGATTAATTGAGAAAGGATATGAAGTTTATTGTTTAAAGAGAAAAACTTCATCTACAAGATGGCTCGACGGAAAAAAATTGACGTACGTGGAAGGAGATTTATTTTCAAATGAAGTTTTGACGGACGTCATCAAAGATATGGATTATATTTTTCACGTGGCAGGTGTCGTAAAAGCTAAAACAAAAGAAGGATTTGAGAAAGGCAATAATCTTGCGGCAAAAAACTTAGTTGAATTAACCGCAAAAGTTAATCCCCGGCTTAAAAAATTTATTTATATATCGTCTCTCGCAGTATGCGGACCAACTCCGACTGATATACCGCTGACGGAAGAATATATCCCAAAACCGATTACGACATACGGATTAACGAAAAGACTTGCCGAGAAGGAAGTACTGAAGTTTAAAAATACGTTTCCGGTTGTAATTATAAGACCGCCGGCTATATTCGGACCCAGAGATACTGAAATTCTCGTTTATTTCAAAACTTTTTCCAAAGGACTTAACAGCATTATCGGATTAAATGATAAATACTTAAGCCTTATTTATGTAGAAGACCTTGTTGACGGGATAATGCTTGCCGCGGAAAAAGAAACTATAAGCGGTGATATTTTCTTTATTTCATCGGACAGAGAATACAACTGGGATGAAATCGGGAAAGTCACTTCGGCGGTTTTAAATAAAAAAGCCCTAAAACTGAGGGTGCCGCATTCTGTTGTCTATGCGGTCGGAGGTATAGCACAGTTTTTTTCTGTGTTTTCCAGGAACGCCGCTACGCTTAACATAGAGAAATGTAAGGACATCACAAGCGATAGATGGGTCTGCTCTAATGCGAAAGCATGCAGAGAACTGGGCTTCAGAGAAAACCACACACTCGAAGAGTCTTTTAAGATTACGACAGACTGGTATAAAAAAATGAAATGGCTTTAACTTAAGGAAAATGTGAAGGAAGAAAATATGATTGAATACATAAGGACGATAATTGATATAGCTCTTGCATCGCTCGGATATACGATAAAAGAATATAAGATTGACAAACCAAAGAACGAATCGTTCGGGGATTTCTCGGTTAATGCTGCAATGTCATTAGCATCCGAACTTAAAGAAAATCCAAGAAACATTGCCGCCGGAATTATCGGAAGATTGGAATACGACAATACAAAAATCAGTAAAATTACCGTTGCAGGCGCCGGCTTTATTAATTTTTTTATTTCGGATGATTATTATAAATCCGTTCTCATTAAGATATTGGAAGAAAAAGATAATTACGGCAGAAGCTGTTTAAATGAAGGAAAAACTGCAAACCTTGAATGGGTAAGCGCTAATCCAACCGGACTTCTTCATGCAGGCCACGGCAGGCAGGTATGCCTCGGCAAGGCAATTGCCAATCTTCTTGAATGGAGCGGATATGAAGTAACAAGGGAATATTATTACAACGATGCGGGGAATCAGATGAATATGCTGTCAAAATCAGTTTGTGCGCGCTATATGCAGTTAATTACTCCGGATTTTCCCTTCCCTCCCGACGGTTATCACGGCGAGTATATTAAAGAAATTGCAAAAATAATATTTAATAACAAAGGTGATGCACTTAAAGACAAGGAAGATGATATATTATTCCGTGAAACAGCCGAACAATATAATTTCGGACGTATTAAAGAAACACTCGGTAAATTTAATATAAAGCATGACGTTTTTTTCAATGAAACCTCGCTGTATTCTCAGGGCGATCTGAAAGTATTACTCGAAAAATTCAGAGAAAATAATCTTTCTTATGAAAAAGAAGGAGCAGTATGGTTAAAAATGGAAGATGAAGGCTTTGAAAAGGATAAAGTTATCGTCAAATCAACGGGCGAGCCGACATACCGCCTTCCGGATATTGCGTATCACATAAATAAAATTAAAAGGGGTTTCGATTTTATAGTTGATATATTCGGCTCAGACCACGGTGATACGTATAAAGAAGTTCTATTCGGCATCCGAGCCGCAGGATACAGCACGGAAAATATTAAAGTCATTATTCATCAGATGGTAACTTTTAAGACGGCAGCCGAATCTGTTAAGATGAGTAAGCGAAGTGATAAAGTGTATCTTCTGGACGATTTAATTTCCGATGCGGGAATTGATGCCACGCAGTTTTTCTTCGTTATGCGGGCACCGGGAACACAGCTTGATTTTGATATTGACCTTGCCCGCGAACAATCGGATAAAAATCCTGTGTATTATCTGCAGTATGCGCACGCGCGAATTTGCGGAATATTAAGGAATGCAGGAGAAATAATCTCTCCGGAAAAAATTTGCGCACCTGATTTTCGGTATGAACTTATTAATAACTCCGACGAGATTGATTTGCTGAAAATTCTCTCATTGTTTCCTCATGAAATATCCGAAGCGTCATACGCCCTTGAACCGCACAGAATTATTAATTATCTGAACAGGACAGCGGAAGCTTTTCACAAATTCTATCACAATAACAGAGTTATTGATGCGGGCAATTCCGAATTGTCAAAAGCCCGCTTGTATCTTTGTTACGCTGCGAAACAGGTTCTTAAGAATGGTTTCGACGTGATAGGAATATCGGCACCGGAGAGAATGTAAAAAAAAAGGCTGAACCCTTTCGGGGAACAGCCTGTTTTTTAAAAAAAGATTTATCTATTTCTTCTTCTCGTCTTTTTTCGGTTCTTCTTTTTTCACGTCCTTTTTCGGTTCTTCTTTTTTCACGTCTTTCTTTACGTCTTTCTTAGGTTCTTCTTTTTTCACATCTTTCTTTTCTGTACTTTCGGTTGTTTCGGTTTTCGGTTTTCTCACTTTTTTCTTGTAGCTCATTTTCCAGAATTTATCTTTCATTCCGGTCCATTTTGTAACCTGGTCTTTTGTGATTGCTTTTTCAATTTCACCGTTGAGTCCGGTTTGCAGTTTTGCTAATTCATCCGTCATTGCCTTTTTATCCATTTTTTTGGCTTTCATCTCATCAACTTTTATTTCGTATTTATGAAATGACTGATAAACTGTTGTGTACTGATCGTTTGTCAGTGAAAGTTTTTTCCAGAGATAATCGGCTTTCATTCCGGCTCTGTCACCGGGGAAACTTGTCGCCATTGCTACTCCGAAAAACCCGAACATAACAAGAACAACTAATAACGATTTTACTTTTAACATACTTTGTTTTAATTTTTTAATTTGTAAAAATTTTAGAACGCACAAATTTCGTAAATTTTAATTGAAAAGTAAAGAGAAATATATTTCTTATACCTTTAAGGCAGTTGTACGTCGAACTTAAAGATTTGTTTCAAAGTATAGTTTTTTTAATACAACCGGTTCTGATAAAGTGTACATATAGAATATTAATTAATGCTTCAATAATTTGTACAACCAATCGCAGTAAAAAATTATCTGATTATTATTAAAAAAAGATTAAAAAAAATGTAAATTGAAATATACGGCGGGTATAGCTCAGTTGGCAGAGCGTCAGATTGTGGCTCTGAATGTCACGGGTTCGAGCCCCGTTACTCGCCCCATATCACCGGTGAAATGATAATTTAGTCGTTTTAAGCATCTATTCAGATAAATTTCAATAAAAATATTTTATTTTTTTATTTATTTTTGCGGAACTTTATTATTTCTTAATATAGCTTGATTATATTTTATGAAATAATTAGCTTATTTTCATTAACTTTATGTCTAAAAAAAAACCAGCTAATATTAAATCAGGTAAAAAGATAGCGAAGAACATTGAGGAAATTTTGCCGTATAAAGAAGATGACACCGCCGAAAACCACGAATATAAGGAAGAAGAGGAATCCGGTGAGGAATCCGGTGAGGAATCCGGTATTGAAGGATATTTGAGCGAAGAGGAAATTGAAGTTCTTAAACAGGAATTTCAAAAGGAAGCTCTTCCTCATATTAAGTTACTTCACAATTACGCTTATAAAATGACGGGAAATCAACTTGACGCCGATGACCTTCTGCAGGAAACGTATCTGCGCGCTTACAGGTTCTTTCATAAATTTGAAAAAGGCACTAATTGTAAGGCATGGCTGTTCAGAATTATGAAAAATCTGTTCATTAACGACTATCGAAAGACACAAAAGACTCCGGGACAGGTGGATTACGATGAAGTCGAAAACTTTTTTGAAATCATAAAGTCCGATAAGATGGATTCATCCGACTTGCAGGAAAAGGTTTTTAATAATTTGCTTGATGATGAAGTAACAACGGCTTTAAATTCACTGCAGGATGATTTTAAAACGGTCATTATACTGTGCGACCTTGAAAGTCTCAGCTATGAAGAAATTGCAGAGTTCGTTCAGTGCCCGATCGGCACTGTCAGGAGCAGGCTTCACAGAGCAAGAAAACTCCTCGCGCAGAAATTATACGGCTACGCGAAGAATAAAGGGTATGACGTTGAATACTCATTGGCTTAAGATATGTTTTAACTTATTATATATAACTTTTTAAATTAAAATTAAATTAAAATGAAATTAACAAAAGCAGTATTTCTGATTTTATTATGCACGGCAATTTTAAGCTGTGGTAAGAAAGACGATACAAAACCGGTTACCGATAACAAACAAAATACCGAAACTTCCAAAAAAGACGTTTCAGGTGTGAAATTATTCAAAATCGGCAGTATAGAAGATTCTAAAGGCAATAAACTTGTCCCGGATATTTCATGGGATGAAAACGGAAAAAAGGTTTCGCTTTCCGACTATAAAGGCAAGGTTGTATTTATAAATTTCTGGGCAACATGGTGCATTCCCTGCAAAAAAGAAATGCCGTATCTTTCTGAAATCGCAACTGAACTTAAAGACAGGAATTTTGTAATGCTCGGTATGAATGTCTTCCATCAGCCGAATTCTCAGAAAATTGAGGATTTCCTCGCCGCTAACCCGGTATCTTATACAATGATTGACGGAAACGAGCAGTTAGTCGAAGCTTTTAAGAAAGCAAGCGGCAACGACATGAGCGCAGTACCGACAACTTTTATAATTGATAAAGACGGGAAAATTGTTGAAACTATTGTCGGCTCACGGGATAAAGCAACGTTTTTAAGCAGTATCAACAAACATTTATAGCAGGTTTTTTCTTAGGTACATTTAATGAAGCTAATGTAGTTATTATTACATTAGCTTTATCTTATTAAATCGCTATTTTGCAATAAGCTGCTTTATAAATGAGAAAAATTGGTGTTTTAGGCTCAACCGGATCTATAGGTTGCAATACGCTCGAGGTAGTAAGAAACTTAAATAATAATGGTTTTCCTGTTTCCGTTTCACTGCTTTCGACTAACGGTAATACAGAATTACTGCGGAATCAGGTTTCTGAGTTCAAACCGGAAGCAATATTTATCGGCAATGGGGAAAAATCTGCTGAATTCAGCAATAATTGTCCTGTTCCGGGTACAAGATTACTTCGTACGAAACAAGATTTACTTGAATATTTATCTGTATCTGATTTCGATACTCTCGTTAATGCTATCGTAGGTTTCGCGGGATTGATTCCGACAATAGAATCAATAAAATCGGGTAAGAATATTGCCCTCGCTAATAAAGAAACTCTTGTAGTTGCGGGGAAATTAGTGAATGAACTTGTTAATGAGTATAATGTAAGTCTTCTTCCTATTGACAGTGAACATTCAGCTATATTGCAATGTCTTGCAGGCGAGGATAAATCGCAAATTAATAAATTAATATTAACTGCATCCGGCGGTCCGTTTCGCGGATGGAAATATTCCGAACTTAAAAATGTAACTGTAGAACAGGCTCTTCAGCACCCAAACTGGAATATGGGTGATAAAATTACAATAGACTCTGCGACATTAATGAATAAAGGACTTGAAGTAATAGAGGCTAACTCACTTTTTAACATAGATGTTAACCGAATCCATGTGGTTATGCATCCGCAATCTATTATTCACTCTTTTGTCGAATTTTCTGACGGCTCCGTAAAAGCTCAAATGGGCTTGCCTGATATGAAAATTCCTATTCAGTACGCAATTACTTATCCTTCGAGGATTTCGTCTTCGTACGACAGAATGGATTTCACTAATCTGCAGGATTTGACATTTGAAAAACCTGATTTGGATACTTTTAAATGCCTGGCTATAGCATACGAAGTATTGAAGAAAGGCGGAACTTATCCCGTTGTGCTTAACTCGGCAAATGAAATTGCCGTTAAGCTGTTTCTTGACGGGAGAATCGGATTTACTCAGATAGCGGATTTAATCGAAAAGGAGCTGGAATCCCATAAATCATGTGATAATTATAAAATTGAAGACCTCATCTGTATTGATGAAGATGTCAGAAACAGAATGACTGCAAATTATTATCACTAACATAAATTACTATTTGAAAGAACTTTTTAGTTAAAAAAAACGTATTATTATTAACAACATAAATATTTAATGGAAATTATAAGCACAGTATTTTATTTTTTAATCGTCATCGGAGTGCTCGTATTTGTGCACGAATTCGGGCATTTTGCAGCCGCCCGTTTAACGGGGATGAGAGCAGAAGTATTTGCATTCGGAATGGGCTACAGGCTTTTCGGATTTAACAAAGTTAATGGATTTACATTCGGGAAACTTCAGAAAGATATTGAACTCGGAGAGCATACCGATTACAGGATTTGCGCTTTCCCTATCGGCGGATATGTGAAAATATCGGGTATGGTTGACGAAAGTTTAGATAAAGGATTTATTAATACCGAGCCGCAGCCATGGGAATACCGCTCAAAACCGGTCTGGAAAAGAATGATTGTGATAACTGCCGGAGTTATTATGAATATACTTCTCGCATTCCTTATATTTTATACAATAACTCTTGTTAAAGGAAAGAGTCTCACGGAAACTACAACTATAGGCTATGTATCAAAAGGCAGTATAGCGTACGAATCCGGAATAACAGAAGGCGATAAAGTTTTACGGATAAACGGAAAGAATGTCGAATACTGGGATGATATACAAAGTAAACTCTATATTGACAACTTAGGTGAGTCAATTTCAATCGATTTTCTGAGAAACGGAACGGAATCTACGATAAAAATCCCCAAAGATAAAATCGGTTTCATCGGAGAAAAAAACTTCGGTATATATCCCGAAAAGATCGTACCGATAATTAACGGAGTCAGTTCGGGTAAACCCGCTGAGAAATCCGGTATTCAAAAAGGTGATCTTGTAACGGGCTTTGCGGGAGAAAAAATCACTAATGCGCAGAAACTGATTGATTTAATAAAATTAAATGCCAATAAAGAAACTGAAATAAAATATCTGAGAGAAGGACGGGAAATTGTATCAAAAGTCACTCCTTCGGCGGATTCAACAATAGGTATAGAAATTACATCAAAATACGAGGGTTCCACAAAAATTATTACGTATAATATTTTTTCCGCAATACCGCATGCGGCATCAGAGATGTATTATTTCGGCGTGGAAGTTTTCTTTAAATCAATAGGAAAAGTTATTACGGGCGATATTCCTTTTAAAAAAGCAATCGGCGGTCCGGTTAAAATCGCACAGGCATCAGCTCAATCGGCTGAAGGAGGATTTATGACTTTTATTGGTTTCGTTGCTCTTTTATCCATGTCGCTGGCTGTTATTAATATACTTCCCTTCCCCGCTCTCGACGGAGGACATTTCATGATATTGTTATGGGAAGCAATTTTCCGTAAACCGGTTTCATATAAAGTTCAGATTGTTTTGCAGAACGTAGGATTTATTATTCTGCTGGCGTTTATGTTATTCGTGATATATAATGATATTATTTCGATTAAATAAAGTGTGTTGAATATTATCTAACTTATTCGAAAGTTAAATTTATGAATAAAACTAAAATCATCTGCACCTTAGGTCCGGCGAGTAATTCCGTGGAAATATTAACAGAGTTGATTCAATCGGGTATGGACGCAGTCAGATTGAATTTTTCGCACGGAAGCTATGAACAGCATACTGAAACAATCAATAATGTCAGACAGGCAATTTTGAAAACAGGAGTGAATGTCCCGATTATTCAGGATCTGCAGGGTCCGAAAATACGTGTCGGAAAACTTGAAAACGGATATATTGAGTTTAAAACCAATCAGGAATTTTATATTACTTCAGACAATATCACGGGTAACCAGGAAATGTTTTCAACTACTTACGGCGGTTTTGTGAATGACGTAAATCCGGACGAAACAATACTGATTGATGACGGACTGATAAGAATTCTGGTTCAGGAAAAAGAAGATAATAGAGTTAAGTGCAAAGTTATTAAGGGCGGAATTGTAAAAGAAAAAAAAGGCATCAATCTCCCCGGAACAAAATTATCATTACCCTCGCTTACCGAAAAAGACTTGCTTGATATTGATTTCGGACTTAGTAAAAATATTGATGTATTAGCACTCAGCTTCGTAAGGCATCCGGACGATATTACAAATTTAAGAAAAATAATTGTTTCCAAAGGATTTCACAAACCGATAATTGCCAAAATTGAAAGACCCGAGGCAATTGAATACATTGACGCAATAATTGATGTGTCTGATATAATCATGGTAGCACGGGGGGATCTCGGAGTTGAGGTATCGCCCGAACAGGTTCCCGTACTGCAGAAACTGATAATAAGAAAAAGCAATCAGAGGAAAAAGCCTGTGATTACGGCAACCCAGATGCTGGAGAGTATGATCAATAACCGCATTCCTACACGGGCAGAAGCGTCCGACGTCGCCAATGCAATACTCGACGGGTCAGACTGTGTAATGCTGTCAGCCGAAACCTCTGTGGGCGTCGATCCCGTGAACGTTGTCAGTATGATGTCGAAAATTATTGACCGGACAGAACAAATAAAGAAACCATTTTTCGGGACTATTAAACCCCGCGAAGTTCACGAACAACTTGAAACTCTGTGCGAAGCCGCGGCGGAAATAGCAGAGAAAAATGATATCAAAATGATCATTACATATACTAAAACCGGTAACTCTCCTAAATATTTGTCGGGAAAAAGAATAAAAGCCGAAATTATTGCCGTAACAAACCGGTATGAAATTAATTCATTGAATTCCTTTCTCTGGGGTGTTTATCCGGTTTTAATTAATCAGGGTGAAGCTAAAGTTAAAGAAAATGAAATTCTCGGTATATTAAAAAATAAAAATATACTGAAATCCGGTGAAAAAATACTCGTTATTTACAACAGCCCTGATTTACTAAATGAATCCGCAAATACTTTGTCAATACTGCAAGCCTGAATTTTTATTAATTCTTAGTAGCTGTATTCTAATATTGAATAGATAAGTGCAATAAAAAGAAGTTACTCAGAGGTCACAGAGAAGACGCAGAGATACACAGACCTGCCTGCCGCAGGCAGGGAAGAACTTTCCCGAGAATAAGAACAAGTCCTTATCCTGAAATAATCATGAAATAAATTCAGAACAATCTTTAATTCGTGTAATTCGATCTAATTCGTCTTAATTCGTGTCAAAATAATTGATGCTGAGTAGTTACTGAAACTTTTATTCACTTGACATCGTTTTATATAATGATTATATTAGCACTATCAGCAATAGAGTGCTAACAATATTTTGTAATTCATTAATATTTAACAACTTAAAGAAAGGATAAAAATAATGGCTAAATTAAACATTAAGCCTTTAGCAGACAGGGTCGTAGTATTGCCTTCGAAAGCTGAAGAAAAAACTGCATCAGGGATAATCATTCCCGATACAGCGAAAGAAAAGCCGATGCAAGGTGAAATAGTTGCAGTAGGCAAAGGAAAAACCACCGATGAGGGTAAATTCATAGCAATGGAAGTTAAGGTCGGAGATAAAATTCTCTACGGGAAATATTCCGGAACCGAAGTTACTGTTGACGGAGAAGAATACCTCATTATGCGCGAATCAGACGTTTACGCGATTATTTAATTTAAAAAGAATTTAAAAAGGAGAGAAAAACAAAATGTCATCAAAAATCATAACATTCGAATCTGATGCAAGGTCAGCGCTTTTAAGAGGTGTTGATAAACTTGCAAATGCAGTAAAAGTTACATTAGGACCCAAGGGCCGCAATGTACTTATAGACAAGAAATTCGGCGCACCGACAGTAACAAAAGACGGTGTAACAGTCGCAAAAGAAATTGAACTTGAAGATCCTATTGAAAATATGGGCGCACAAATGGTAAAAGAAGTTGCTTCAAAGACTTCTGACGTTGCAGGTGACGGAACTACAACCGCAACAGTCCTCGCCCAGTCACTTTTCAGAGAAGGGCTCAAGAACGTAACAGGCGGTGCAAATCCGATGGACCTTAAAAGAGGCATTGACATTGCAGTCGCTGAATTAGTTAAAGGACTTAAAGAATTATCACAACCGATAAAAGAAAGCAAGGAAATTGCTCAGGTCGGAACAATTTCGGCTAATAACGACAAGAACATAGGCGAACTTATTGCAGCTGCCATGGATAAAGTCGGAAAAGACGGTGTTATTACTGTTGAAGAAGCAAAAGGAACAGAAACTAATCTTGACGTTGTAGAAGGTATGCAGTTCGACAGAGGATATTCATCACCTTACTTCGTTACAAACGCAGACTCAATGGAAGCCGAACTTGAAGATCCGTTTATTTTAATACATGATAAGAAGATTTCAACTATGAAGGATCTTCTTCCTATACTCGAGAAAATTGCGCAATCAGGCAAGAGTCTTCTTATTATCTCTGAAGATGTTGAAGGCGAAGCGCTTGCAACACTCGTCGTCAATAAACTCAGAGGAACTCTGAAAATAGCCGCAGTGAAAGCTCCTGGATTCGGCGACAGACGCAAAGCTATGCTCGAAGATATTGCAATACTTACAAGCGGTACCGTCATCTCCGAAGAGCAGGGTTATAAACTCGAAAATGCTACCGTATCATACCTCGGAACCGCAAAGAGAGTTGTTATTGACAAAGATAATACAACAATAGTTGAAGGCGCCGGCAAAACTGCCGATATCAAGAAAAGAATTAACGAAATCAAAGCACAGATTGAAAAAACAACTTCTGATTACGACAAAGAGAAATTACAGGAAAGACTTGCAAAGCTTTCAGGCGGCGTGGCAGTCCTGAAAATTGGTGCGGCAACGGAAATTGAAATGAAGGAAAAGAAAGCAAGAGTCGAAGACGCGCTTCACGCTACAAGAGCGGCTGTCGAAGAAGGTATCGTACCGGGCGGCGGAGTAGCTTTCCTCAGAGTTGCCTGCAAGCTTGACGCTATAAAGAACGACAATCAGGATATCATGCTCGGTATCAAAATTGTTAAAAGAGCAATCGAAGAGCCTATCAGACAAATAATTGTTAACGCAGGCGAAGAAGGCTCTGTAATCGTCAATAAAGTAAAAGAAGGAAAAGGAAGCTTTGGATACAATGCGGCAACCGAAACTTACGAAGACCTCGTAAAAACAGGTGTTATTGACCCGACAAAAGTAACCAGAGTGGCACTTGAAAATGCGGCATCAGTTGCGGCACTTCTTATAATGACCGAAGCTACAATCTGCGAGAAACCTGAAAAGGAAAAAGGTCCTATGATGCCTCCTGGCGGCGGCATGGGCGATATGGGCGGAATGTACTAAACAATGATAAATGATCGGTAATTAAGAGCCGAAGTATAAACTATCAAGCCGTTGAAAGAAATTTCAACGGCTTTTTCTTTTGTGACGCCTGTATTCCAAACTAAATATGCATCTCTGTTTTTCCGCTTAACAATTGACCACTTTGGGTAATTGGTACAGGAGCCGGCAATGTAGGTATGATGTATAACACAATGAGTAAAGGAATAGAAGGCACGACTCTTCATAGATAAATATTCTATCCTTCAAATCCTAAAAACTCCTCGTAATTACTGCTTGTGATTACTTTCACATTTTTTATGTTATACTTCTCGGAAAATATTTTCGGGGGCTTTACGTGTTTTCCTGTTTTCCATTTGAATTCGTACAGAGTTAATTTACCGTTTATCTCTTCGATATAATCTATCTCGGTTTTATTAATCGTTCTCCAGAAATACGTTGAAGCGTCTATGCCGGAATTCTTCAGATATTTCCGCCTCTCGCTGATTATGAAATTCTCCCATAATGCCCCTGTGTCAGTTCTGGATTCGAGCGGGGAATAATTGTTAATAACCGCATTCCTTATTCCGTTGTCGAAAAAATAAAATTTCTTCCCTTTCCGGATTTCAACTCTGCTGTTTCCTGTAAACGACGTCAGCTTGAAAATTATAAACGCTTTTTCCATTATGTCTATGTATTTTTCGACTGTGTTCTTATCGGCATTTGTTAAGCGGCTTAATTCCGTATAGGATACTTCACTGCCCGTCTGGAATGCAAGCGCTTTCAGTATTTTCTCAACTAAAACCGGCTTTCTTATGCCTTCGAAATTTAATATGTCTTTATAAAGATTACTTTTTGCGATGGATTTCAGTAAGGATATTTCGCCGGCAGGATTCATAACAATTTCCGGATAATATCCGTACAGCATTCTCTGTCCGAGCATTCTCTTTTCCTGAAGCAATCCCGTCTGCGAAGTCAATTCATAAAACGATATGGGAAATAATTCAAATTCGAATTTTCTTCCCGTAAGAGGCTCATTTATTTTATTAGCAATCTCAAAAGATGACGAGCCTGTAGCAATTACCTGCACTTCTTTTATTCTATCTGAAATAATTTTCAGGGTTAACCCTATATTCTCTACCCTCTGCGCTTCGTCTATTATGATAATTTTAGTTTTGCCGAAAATATTTTTTAACTTTACAGAATTTGAATTTTCCAAGGCAGTTTTAACGTCATACTCGTCACAATTTAATAGCATAAATTCCTCACCGCTGTCACGGGCTATTTTTTCCGCCAATGTAGTTTTTCCGACCTGCCTTGCACCTGAAATTATTATTATTTTACCTTTGAAAAGCCGGCTTTCAATGTCTTTTTGTAATATTCTTTCTATCATTTTCTTAAGTGACTAATTATTATTAGTTTAAAAAGTTTACCGCTCTTATTTTCACTAAATTTACCTTTTATTAGTGATTGTAATCACTAAATATACGTATAATTAGTGATTATATTTACAAGTATATATCTTTTATTTTTTAATTGCAAGGAAAATAAAGTTAAAGAGAACATAGAATTTTATTAGAGCTTTAACTTTGAAGTTATAGGAGAAGATTTCGACCGAGATTTCACTTCCTACGTGTAAATATATATAGGAAGTTCTATTATTTTTCTCATTAATCTTTTATTTTAATATGAATATTTAACTCAAACAATTAGCGGCAAATTATACAGCTCAATATTGAAAGCTAAAAATGTGAATTACCGGTCTATAAAACCGGTTAGATTTATTGCCTGCGGTAATTCTATTTGATATTCGGGAACTACTGATATTATGTAATGGAATATAAAAACACTCAGTAAATGAACCGTGAAAAACAAAAATAAGACTTTTAATTTTCACGGTTAATATTTATATTTGTAATATGATAAAACGATTACTTATAAATAAACTGAAATACCTGCTTAAGCATAATCCCGCAGTCGCCTTGCTCGGACCAAGACAGGTCGGAAAAACAACACTTGCAAGACAAATAGAAAATATTTATAAAAGAAATTCTGTTTATCTTGACCTTAAAAGCAGTAAGGATTTAAGAAAACTTGATGACGCGGAGACATTTTTCGAAATTAATAAAGAAAAACTTGTTATCATAGACGAAGTCCAGAATCTTCCCCGCTTATTCAGAGAACTAAGACCGTCCATAGACAGTAAAAGAAAATATTCAGGTTTGCTCGTTAAATTCATTTCTAACGAAACATCTTAAAATGTGTTTGAATTATTATGATTTAACAGGTTGGCAGAAATCTTAAAAGCCAAAAATGTCTTAAGCCGGAGTTGCCGTATGCTAAGGCAGTGGCAAGCGAGCAAATATAAATCCGGCAGTCCTCTTGCTAAAGAACTTTTTTTTGTGCATTGTTTCGGATACTTATAATTCGTTTCGTCAGGAATTAACACTAAGTATATATCTATAATTTACATTAGTAAAATATATTAATTACCTTATTTTATTATTAGTTAATGCTTTTTATTTAACAAATATTCTATATATGCTTTCCGAAATTATACCGGGATTTGATTTGCTGTTGATATTAACCCAGTTAATGCGATTGTCTTTTCGGAACCAAGTCATTTGCCGTTTAGCATAACGCCGCGTGTTTTGTTTTATCAGGGATTTCATTTCAGTATATGTTAATTCATTTTCCAGATACCGGAAGACTTCCTTAATACCGACTGTATTCAGAGAGTTATGAGTTTTGTAATGGTAACCTGAATTTTTAATGTTTTGTATTTCATCAACCATACCGTTATTCAGCATTTCTTCAACCCTTTGATTAATGCGTTCATATAATTCCTTCCTGTCCCATAACAAACCTGCCTGAACTGATTTAAACCCGATATTATCGCTTATGCTCTGCAATTCGGACATTCTTTTACCCGAAACTAAATATACTTCCAAAGCCCTTATAACTCGCCTGAATTTTCCGGAATCCATTTTCAGAGCTGTTTCAGGGTCAATTTTCATAAGTTCTTTATATAATACATCCCTGCCCTCTGAAATCAGGCGCTCTTCAAGCGTTCTTCGTATTTCGCCCGATTTTGTTTCATCCGTAAAAAAACCGTCAATTATTGATTTAACATACAATCCACTGCCCCCGACAATGAGTGCTTTTTTTTCTCCCGAAAATATTTCTTTTATTCTTATTCTACCTTCTGTTCCGAACAAGCCCGCATTAAAATCAGCGTTAAGTTCATATTCACACACAAAATGATGTTTTATTCTTTTCAGAAGTTCTGTTTCCGGAGCACATGTGGATATGGGAATATTTTTATATATCTGCCGTGAATCGGCTGAAATTATTTCAGCATCCAGCATACCGGCGAGAATTCCGGAAATTGCCGTTTTTCCGGAAGCTGTAGGTCCTATGAGAACATATACTGTTTCCAAATTGAAAGGATTACTGTTTTTATAATTGAATCTGAAAACACAAAGGCTGACGATAAATCAGCCTTTGCAAAAAATTATACAGATGATAAAGTATCTTACGGAAGCAGTACTGCGCAGGAGATTGCCGTAGTCCATAATCCGTTTTTATCACCTTCGGCAGACTGAGTCACATTGAAAGTCTTGAAAATCTTTCCGCTTTGTTTATAGACCTGTTCGCGCTCGTTCCATGCTGTTTCTGTATCAAATTCGACGCCGAGTGTAGTCGCAAGCATCGTAGCCGCAAGATCTTCGGCGTATTCACCGGAAATCTTTTCTGTTTCTCCGAAAGGATGATGCTCAGAGATATATCCGTAATGGCTGTCATCCGACGGAAGTGCTACGCCGATTGATGTAGCTATTAACCTGTTCGGCTCGTTCGTGAAATTCCGCGCCATAACACAGAATGTAATAGTACCGGGAACGAGCAATTCCATTCCCTGCTCCTTTGTAACCCTTTTACATCCTGGAGGATATATACTCGAAACCATTACAAGATTCAGCTTTTCAATTCCCGCATGGCGAAGCGCTAATTCAAAAGACTGGAGGTAATCTTTATGCCTTCCCACTCCTTTTGTGAAAAATATTTTTGTCGGTTGAAACATTCTTTAACCCTTTCAGTACTGCTTAAATGAACAATAAATTTGATTCAAACATATAAAAAATATTTGTAACATATAACTAATAAATTTTTACTTTTAAAAATTTTCTTTTGCCGACTTTGAGCACAAATCCGGAATCCCCAGCCACAATATAATTCACATCCTCAATCTTTTCGCCGTCCATTGACACGCCCCCCTGCTCTATGAGCCTCCTTGCCGCGGCGTTAGAGTCAGCCATACCTGTTTTCACAATAAACGCAGTAAGCTTAATATTTTTCTCGTCAAGAGTATATTCGGGTATTTCATCGGGTATTTCCTTTTTAATAAATATTTTATCAAACCCGGAAATTGCTTCATTCGCTGTTTTTTCATCGTAATAAAGCTTTACAATCTCAAATCCGAGCCGCCTTTTAATATCCCTCGGATTAGTATCAGGATTTTCCAGTGTTTTTTTCACATCGGCAAGTTCAGACGGTGATAAACGTGTTGCCAGTGTGAAATATTTATATATAAGTATATCGGGAATACTCATTGTTTTGCCGAATATATCTTTTGGATCCTCGGAAATACCGATATAATTATTCAGGGATTTGCTCATTTTCTCGTTTCCGTCAGTTCCTTCAAGCAATGGCATGAGCATAACCACCTGAGGTTCTTTTCCAAAGCGTTTCTGCATATCCCTGCCGACGAGATTATTAAATTTCTGGTCGGTTCCTCCGAGTTCAACATCGGCATCAATAGCGTAAGAATCATAACCCTGCATAATGGGATAAAGAAGTTCATGCATTGATATTTCCTGATGCTCTTTGAGCCTGTTAGTAAAATCGTCGCGCTCGAGTATCCGCTGAACCGTAAATTTCCCGAGAATACCGAGCAGAGCATGAAGGTCAAGTTTACTCAACCATTCCGAATTATATACTATTTTGGTTTTATCTCTGTCAAGTATCACCGATGCCTGTTCAAAATATGATTTCCCGTTTTCTTTTGTTTCCTCAAAAGTCAACTGCGGACGGGTTTTCTTCTTGCCCGAAGGGTCGCCGATCATTCCGGTGAAATCTCCCACTATAAGAATTGCCGTATGTCCCAGGTCCTGGAATTCCCTCAGTTTATTCAGCACCACCGAATGCCCGATGTGAAGGTCGGGTACGGACGGATCGCAGCCGAGTTTAATATTAAGAGGTTTATTTTGTTTTATGGATTTCTCTATCTTTCTTACGAGTTCCTCTTCCGGTATTATTTCCACAGTGCCCTTTTTGAGGACATCCATTTGTTCGTTTAACGAATAATTCATTTTCAAATATTCTTTAATTTTCTTTCCGTATCACGTTTCTTCAAAGATTCTCTTTTATCGTATAGCTTTTTACCCCGCCCGCTTGCAATCTCAATTTTAATTTTTGCGCCTTTGAAATACACTTTCACCGGCACCATTGTCAGCCCTTTTTCTTCCAGAAGAGATTTTATCTTTCGCAGTTCGCGCTTATTCAGAAGAAGTTTTCTGCTGCGGAGCGGATCGTGATTGTTAATATTACCGAACTTATACTGGCTTATATGACAGTTGATTAACCACAATTCACTTCCGATGAACTTCGCGTAAGCTTCCGTTAAATTTATTTTCGACTCGCGTAATGATTTTACTTCCGTTCCCAGAAGTGACAATCCGGCTTCATACCGTGTAAATAATTCGTACAGGAAATTAGCTTTCCGATTTGTTCCAATTACTTTAATTTTACCTGTGTTATCCAATTATATATTAAAGTGTTAAGTTATTTATTGTAAAAAGTAAAATCAATTAACTAAATGAGAATTAAAAGGTTTATCGTAAATCCATTCCAAATGAATTGTTATATATATTTCGACGAAACTTCAGGGAATGGGGTCATCATTGATCCGGGTGTTTACTCGGAAGCTGAAAAAAGCTGTTTGAGAAAATACATCACGGATAATGGAATAACAATTACCTCCGTAATTAATACACACGGACATATTGACCATGTCCTCGGCAATGCATTCGCAAAGGATCTGTTTAATGTTCATCTTTATTTGCACAAAGAGGACAGATTTCTTCTGGAGAGCGTGAAAGAACAGGGCGTTTATTTCGGAATTGATATCGAAAATTTACCCGAGCCCGACGGATATTTGGACGATAATTCAGTAATTCCGGCAGGTGATTCGACTCTTGCCGTACTTCACACACCGGGACATTCTCCCGGAGGTATCTGCCTGATTGACCATAAAAACAAAATCGTTTTCAGCGGGGATTCGATATTCAGGGAATCAATCGGCAGAACAGATTTACCGGGCGGAAATTCAGATATACTGATTAATTCGATAAAAGGAAAATTATTTACCGCGTGTAAAGATGATTACATAATATATCCCGGACACATGGAAGAAACAACAATCGGGCATGAAAAGAGCGAAAATCCGTTCTTATGATTTTACACTCTGTGTGATTTACAGATTTATTTTAAAACTCTCTATGATTGAAGTAATATCGTTTTTTACTGTCGGATTATTGAACTTACTGTCGCAGATAAACCGAATCATATAAGCGTAATTCTCCGTCGTTTCCGTATTTATAGTTCCGATGTAATAAATTGTCTCAGTGAAATCCATATCCTTGTATTCACCGATTTTTCCTTTGAACTTTTCCCCCTGTATATCGGAATATTCACCGGTACGGGAAGGTATATTGAGGTTTATATCCTTCTCAATCATATATATGAGATCATTAATATCTTTAACTGCATCAAGTTTGAAAGCTATAATCAGCATTGAGAGCTTTTTATCTTTTCTGTCAAAAGTATAGGAAATCGCGTCTTTATTCTTGGTTTCTTCGTGAATTCTTTCTTTCCAGTCGGCGGGAAGCGAAATCTGAAACTTGTAATTATCGTCAATTATTTCTTTTTTCTGCGCTAATGACATATTAACGGCAATGAGAAGTGAGATTACAATTATTAAAGTTTTCATTAAAATATTTTTGAGTTTTACTTCGGTAATTTTGATTTAAAAATTCTGTATTCATCAGCGTATAATCCTTTTAAGGAATCTTTATCTTTTAATCCCGTCATAATTTCACGCACATTATCTATTCTGTCCTGCGGGAGAGGATGTGTGGATAGAAGTCTGTCGAGTCCCCCGCCGGGTGCATTTCCTTTGAGTTTTTGTTCTGCTAATATATTGTCAAAAAAGAACATAATCGCTCCGGGATAATATTTTGATGTTTTCAGATATGCTATGGAATAATTATCCGCTTCAATCTCGTCGGAACGGCTATTGGCAAGAAATCCGAGTCCGACAAAAAGATTTGCGGCTATCTCTGCGTAGGCACTCGGATTATTACCCAGAACCAGACTCAGAATCATACTTACACCGTAATAAGACGTGAGCCTTTGAGTCATGTGCCTTCTTTCGGCGTGAGCAATTTCATGCGCAATTACTCCGGCAAGTGTAGCTTCATTGTCAATAAACTTCATCAGACCGGTGTAAATATATATATAACCCCCGGGAGTGCAAAATGCGTTTATGACTGAATCGTTTATTACCTGAAAATTATAAGGAAAAACATTTTTCCGTTCAATTTTGGGAGAACTGTTTATTATATATTTCCCGATACCGCTAACGTAATCCTTTATTTCCTGATTTCCCTGAAGCATAGGATATTCCCGAGGATTAGATTTTATTTCTTTATCGAGCTGCTGTCCAAGTTCGACATCCTGTGATTCTGAAAATATGTTGGCTCCGCAGCTGTAAAAAACCGATAATGAAATCAGACCGAATAACAGCACGGAAAAAGTTAATAAAGTAACAGAATATTTGTATTTTCTTTCGTTCATATACAGAAGATATTTATTTATATATATTTATACAATAACTAAGGAAATTGTGTTCCAAATATTTCCAAATAACAATTTTACCGAAGATATATACTTATAACGTTTCAATCAATCACAAAAACGGATACCATAACGGATTGAGAATAGAGTTAAAAATAGGTATTTTGAAATTCATATTTTCAATGTTATGGATAAAAGCAAAAAAATACTTGTTATAGCTCTCGGCGGAAATGCTCTTCTTGATTCAAAATCGAAAGGAACTATAGAAGAAAGAGAAGCCGCCGCGGCTTTAACTGCCGAACAATTAATTCCTCTGTTTCAATCGGATAAATATGATGTAATATTAACTCACGGCAACGGTCCTCAGGTAGGTAATCTTCTGATACAAAATGAAGAAGGAGCATCTAAAGTACCCCCGATGCCGCTTGACGTTTGTGTGGCTGAAACTCAGGGTGAAATCGGCTATATACTCCAGAAAGCCCTGCAGAATTCATTCGAAAAACACAATATTAAGAAAAGCACGCTGACATTACTGACGGAAGTCCTTGTTGATGAGAATGATCCTGCATTTTCTGAACTTTCGAAACCCGTAGGACCGTATTACTCGCTCGAACAAACAAGAGAAATTCTTAAGACTAAAAACTGGACTTTCAATGAAGATCCGGCCGGAAAAGGATACAGAAGAGTTGTAGCTTCACCAAAACCGATAAAAGTGATACAAACAAACATTATCAGTAACCTCTTAAGCTATGGTTATGCCGTAATCTGTGTAGGCGGCGGCGGTATTCCAGTTTATTATAACGATAAAGGCGAAATTTCCGGTGTCGAAGCAGTTATTGATAAAGATCTCGCATCTTCTCAACTCGCAATTGATTTGCGGGCAGATTTGCTCGTAATTCTTACTAATGTCGAAAATTGCTATATTAATTTCAAGAAACCAAATCAAATAGACCTTCGCGATATGAATCTCGATGAAGCTATGACTTATTTTGATCAGGGACATTTTTCAGCCGGCAGTATGGGACCGAAAGTTCTCTCGGGAATCGAATTTGTTCTGAATACGGGAAATAATGCGATTATAACCCGTATTGATAAATTAAGCACAGCTCTTGAAAATAAAGCCGGTACATTGATTCACCTTTAACTATCATATAAATTACTTTATATGCTAAATAATAACTACTAATTAAATAAATATGTTATGACAACATTATCAAAAAAAGATTTAATATCAGTAAGTCTGCTCTCAATTGAAGAAGTGGAACTTATTCTCACTGAAACTGAAAGATTAAAAAAGGGTCCGCGAAATATTAATGTGCTGGCGGGACAAACTCTTGCGATGATATTCGAAAAATCGTCAACCCGTACAAGAGTTTCTTTCGAAGTCGGTATGTATCAGCTTGGCGGTCTTGGAATGTATTTTTCTTCACGTGACCTGCAGATAGGACGCGGTGAAACAATCCATGACACTGCCAAGGTTTTATCCAGATATGTAAACGGTATTATGGCAAGAACTTTCGCACATCAGACGGTGCTGGATCTTGCGAAATACGCATCAATACCCGTTATTAACGGTTTGACTGATTACGACCACCCGTGTCAGGCTTTATGCGATATTTTCACCGTATATGAGCATAAAGGGAAGCTGAAAGGCTTAACCATGGCATATATCGGCGACGGGAATAACGTTCTTCATTCGCTTGTGCAATCTTGCGTAAAAGTCGGTATGAACATTAATTATGCCTCACCTGAGGGATACCGTCCTCTCGAATCGGTTATTACCGAAGCTAAGGATGTTGCAAAAACTACAGGCTCAATTATCACTCCGACCGATAACGCATACGATGCCATTAAAAATGCCGATATCATTTACACGGACGTTTGGGTCAGTATGGGACAGGAAGAAGAAAACCAGAAACGAATCAAAGATCTTAAAGAATTCCAGCTGAACGGAGAGCTTATGAAAAAGGCAAAGCCGGATGTACTTGTAATGCACTGCCTCCCTGCACACAGAGGCGAGGAAATCACCGATGAAGTAGTTGACGGTCCTAATTCTATAGTATTCGACCAGGCAGAAAACAGGCTTCATACACAAAAAGCAATAATGAAACTTTTAATGGCAAAATAAATAATATAATGGCAAAGTCACAAATAAAAAACTATCAGGATTTAAAAAAGCTTTCATGGGATGAGTTTCACAACACTCCGATGATTAACAAACTTAAACACTTTGAAAAAGACGGACATCTTTTTGATTGTTTGTTTTCTCAGCAGTTTACGCCGAAAATTATAGATACTTTATT
>Ga0247841_10001778_pt1 | contig 45849 bp, 32 predicted proteins | sample LaCruzMarch2015__2_FD_192410 | JGI IMG/M metagenome (GOLD analysis project Ga0247841, IMG submission 192410) | Freshwater microbial communities from meromictic Lake La Cruz, Castile-La Mancha, Spain - LaCruzMarch2015_18m | ecosystem: Environmental > Aquatic > Freshwater > Lake | place: Spain... | reverse complement strand
AGACAGAAAACGAATCTTTTTACTCTTCTTGTCATTTCTGTCGTGGTTTCATTCCTGTTTTCATTTATCTGGCAACTGTGCACACTCTCAATAACTCCGCTTTTCGATCCGGATTTTATTCCAAAATATGATGAAGGGCTCCTGGTCTGGGCAATATGGCGAACCCCTGTCTTACTTGGGTGGAGCTTGTTCTATTTTGGAATTAAATTCTGGAAAGATTGGAATGTTGAGCATGACCGTGCGGAAAAGGCCAATCTTTTGGCACAAAGTGCCCAACTCCAGATGCTCAGGTACCAGCTGAATCCCCATTTTCTTTTCAATTCTCTGAATTCGATTCGTGCCATGGTGGAAGAGGATAAGCAGACTACCAAAGATATGCTCACCGAACTGGCTGAATTCCTGAGGTATTCTCTTCTCAGCAAGAACTACTCGGATGTTCCGCTTCGGGAAGAGCTCAACGCCATAAAACATTATTTTGCCATTGAAAAACACCGGTTTGAAGAGGATCTCGAAATCACCTATGGCATTGATCCCGAGGCCGAAGATTATCCCGTACTGAGCTTCCTCATCCATCCCCTGGTGGAAAATGCCGTTAAACATGGAATGCAATCCAGCCAGATGCCTTTGAAGATCAACATTACGGCCAAAATCCTTCAGGGCAAATTAACCCTGACCATAACCAATACAGGAAAATGGTTGCCTCCAAATGATTCAGAAAACCAGTACGGAACAGGTACCGGGCTGAAGAATATCAGATCGAGGCTTGAACAGGCATTTCCCGGAAAGTATCGCTTCGAAATCGGCCCGATGGATGATGGCGTCAGAGCCATCATTGAGATCCAGAAAGGAACTTCAAAAAAAGCGAACCCATGAAGGGAAAATTGACAGCCATCATTGTCGATGATGAACGATTGGCCAGAAACGATTTACGGCTCATGCTTTCTCATTTCGAGAAAATCGAAATCATTGGAGAGGCAAACAGTGTCGTCACTGCCAGTAAGCTGATTGACCAATCCAATCCCGATGTTATTTTCCTCGATATCCAGATGCGCGGAGAGACCGGTTTTGATCTGCTTGATAAAATACCCCGTCACTGCAAGATCATATTCGTTACAGCCTATGACGAATATGCCCTGAAGGCCTTTGATGTCAACGCCCTCGATTACCTCTTAAAACCGGTCACAAGGGAACGACTGGCTGAATCGATTGAAAGACTGTTTGAAGATGCCTTGCCGCAGAAGGATTCCATGTCTCCCCTTACCTGCGATGATCGTCTCTTCCTGCTATTCAATGCCCACTATAAATTTGTCAAGGTTGAGGCAATCGTCTTCATATCTTCCGCGGCCGATTATTCCGAGGTACATCTCCTGGATGGCCAGGTTGGGCTTGTGGAAAAACCCATGCAGGAATGGGAAGAGCGACTGCCGGGCAAATGCTTTTGCCGGATTCACCGTTCTGCCATCATCAATATGGATTATGTGATCAAGGTGGAGGAGTGGTTTAACTATGCTTTTAGAGTCTATCTTAAAGGTGTTGAAGAACCTTTTATTATGAGCCGCAGGTACGCTTCTGCCATCAAGAACAGGATGGGATAGGAAAACTCCGTTACTTCGTTCCCTGAATCTCGAACCCCTGGTCTTCCGTGGGGAATATTGCATTCCGCTGACGGCTGTAATGATAATAGTACAGCGGATACTCACCTTTTGGCAAGTGGTAGACAATGTATTGATTCATGAAGAAATCGTAGAGGTATTCGGCATGTTTTTTCCCCAGGTAAGTGGCCATATCGTAAATGTCGTGCGTGGTGAGCGTGTCGATGCGGTAACGGTACCTGATATCCATGGTCCACGGATCAACATAAAAACTTCCATCAAAGGTATCGTACGAAGTAAAGGTAGCATAGAGAAGGGTGGTTCTTTTTGTCTCCGGATTCACTTTACTGAGTTCAAACCATGAACTGAAATCCACGGCATTCAGGTCAAACTTCTTATAATATAGCGTATCCTCGTATTCCTCTTTATCTTCGAGGGGATAATTGTACTCATCCAACTGAAGCTGGGCGATATTGAGCACATAGGATTGTGGCTTTCCTGTCATGAAGGAATCTATGGCATCGTTCAGGTAAACTTTAAAACCCAACAGGCGAAGTTCATCGAGAAAATGGTTCATGTAGTTCTCCAGGATCACGGAATCACTTAAATGCTGGATGTAACTGCTCGAGGCATACAGCGCAGAATCCTGTGCCATTTCCGAAAGCTGATCAAAGTCAGGGATCATCTCTCCCTTATGGTTGTATTTATAAACGAGATCCGTCGGGAAGACCAGCAGATTAATTTCCGGTCGTTCACGTACGAAGGTGCCGGCGATTTTTCGCTCCTCCAGGCATGAGGTAAGCAGGATGGGCAGGAAAAGTAAGAAGATAAGATATGGTTTATTCTTCAGCATTTACCGGGAGATCGACAGGTATTGTGAAATAAACTATTAAAAATGACTTTTAGTATTATTTGTCAACAAGTTTTGTGCCAAAGTCTTTTCCGAAGGCCACACATTTTTCCAGCATTTCGTTGTGTGGTGTGAATTTCACCATCAGTCCTTCGCCAAACATTTTCAGTTTCAGGTTGGCCAAGGCCGAGGTCATGATCTTTACTCCTTCCCCGCTCCATCCATAAGATCCAAAGGCAGCAGCCAGTTTATTCCGGTCGCGGATCGGATTGATCAAGGCAAACAAACGGTAGATGGGTAGCAGAATATTCTGATTAAAGGTAGGGCATCCCACGACAATGGCGGATGACTGGATAATCTTCTGCTCAACCAGGGCAGGGTCCATCTTTTCAATATCACATAAATCCACTTCAATTTCACCGGCCTGACGGATTCCTTCAGCAATTTTTTCCGCAATGATGCCTGTGTTGCAGTATGCCGACACATAGGCCAGGAAAACCCGGTTGCCACGAGGGTTTTCCAACGCTTCCCGGGCATATTTTTCCGACAGATCCATGTATTTTTTCCAATGCTTTCGAAGAATGGCGCCATGTCCGGGACAAACCGCGGCAATCTCCAAATGACGGGTCCGTTCAATGGCCTGCAACATGAATTTGCTGAAGGGTTTCATGATCACGTCGAAATAATACCGGAAAGCATCTTCAAAATCCGGAACCTCATCATCAAACATGGCTTCATGGCAAAAATGTTCTCCAAGAATATCACAGGTAAAGAGCAGCTTGTCTTCGGGAAGATAGGTCATGATGGTATCGGGCCAATGGAGGTTGGGGGCGCCAATGAAGTGCAGGGTTTTATTCCCCAGGTCAAGAATTTGTCCATCCTTCACGATCTGGTGAGGAAATTCAAAACCCAGGAGATCGGTCAGGTAGCGGATGGCATTGCCGCTTCCCACTACCGTTGCTTTTGGAGCTATTTCCAACAGTCGGGCCATGCATCCCGAATGATCAGGTTCAGTATGGTTGACGACGATATATTCGATCTCTTCGGGGTTTACCACAGATTCCAGTTTAGCCCGGTATGTATTCCAGAATTTTTCCTTCACCGTCTCGACAACGGTTTTCCTGTCGGCATTGATAAAGTAGGAGTTATACGTAGTGCCGTGTTTGGTCTCCATCACCACGTCAAAGGTCATAATGTCGCGATCCAGAACACCGATCCAGGAAACATCCGGGGAAACTTTAAGAACCTTGTTGTCAGGCATAAGGGGGTTTAGATTTACGATTTACGATTTGGGATTTGGGATATTGAAAATTTGTTTTTACAGGGGGAGTTCCATCTGGATGGCATCTCCGGATTCATCTTCTTTTTCAGGTGGTTCTTCCTTGGGAATTGCAGGTTTCCTGCCTCTTTTCTTTTTCTCCTTAATTTCAGGAGTTTCAGTTGGTGATTGCAGTTCAGGCTTTCGGAGTGATTCGTGTTCGGGTTCAGGCGATGAAATCTCAATGGAATTCTCCTGCATCTGTTCTTCCATATCAGATGATTCTTCGTCTGATATCTGTCCTTGCTGTTCAATGAAGTCAGATTCCGGAATGTCCAACTGAAGTGATTCCAGCCAGCTCAGTTTCTTCAACGGGAATGTGGTCAGGCGCTTGCCTTTGGCCTTATGTCCTTTTACTCCGATGAATTCATGAACCGTGATCTCCTCCATCTCAGCTCCCTTCGTCTTCTGTTTCATATCAAAAATCATCTCTAACCGGGGATGACGGTCAGCTGTAAAAAGGATCATTTTATCATCCTCTTCAACGAGTTCAATCTTTTTCTCCGTCGATTCAGCCTTGAACCGTTTGATGTAATGAAGTTTCGTTTTTGTCTCCTGGTAAACGATGGTATAGACCTTTTCCGGATCATATTTCTCGATCAGGATCATATCCTCGTCAAAATGGGTGGAAAGATCAAAAGAGGTGAGCCGGTAATGGCCCGACTGCATCAGGGTGAAGATGCGGTCGGTCCCGGAGAAATCGCCGAGAAGTGTCCCCCTGCCATCGTTATTGAGGCGTTGTACGGTTTCATCATACCAGATATTAAGAGAGCCAAGTGTGGAAACACCCTCCTGACGCTTCTCGATTTTTTTGACGGCATATTTGGTCAGGGTATTGCCAATGGAATTTCTTCCTTTAATATCAAGGCTTGCAAAGTCAAAATCAAAGGAGGTTTTTTTAAGCCGGGGCTTAGGACGGAGCTCTACCCGAACCCCCTCCGCCTCCCCGTTGGGATTGGCAGTAAAGTACAGCACCTTTGATCCCGGAGTTCCCTTGGTAATTGAATATTCTTTATCGCGGGTAACACCCAGCACGCTGAAGCGTTTCACCATGATCTTCCCGTTTTTTCCGTCACGGTAAATCATGTTATAAACTGTGCGGCTGTCATTCTTTGAGAAAACGTTGATGTGAATGATCCCCTGTCCGACAAAAACCTTATCTGCAACCTTGCTGACAATAAAGGTCCCGTCGTCGCGGAAGGCAATGATATCATCAATGTCGGAACACTCACAAATATACTCATCCTTGCGCAATGAAGTGCCGGCAAATCCCTCTTCGCGGTTAACATAGAGTTTCTCATTGGCAGCAGCGACCTTAACGGCCTCGATGGTATCGAAATTGCGGATTTCGGTCTTCCGGTCGCGGTTCTTTCCATATTTCTTGCGGATTTGCCTGAAATATTCAAGGGCAAAATCGATCAGATGAGCCAGGTGGTTGTCCACTTCATCCATGTCGAGTTTTATCCCGGCAATCACCTCATCGGCCTTGTTGGAATTGAATCTGGAAATCCGTTCAATCGGAATCTTGCGCAAACGGTGTACATCATCGTCACTGACCGGACGGACCAGTTGTTTGACGAAGGGTTTTAGTCCCCTGAAAATAGCAATATTGATATCTTCATCGGTCTTGCATTTTTTAATCCCCTCGTACACTTCGTTCTCGATAAAGATCTTCTCCAGCGAACAATAGTGCAAATGGTCCATCAGCTCCTGTTTCCTGATTTCAAGTTCGCGTCTGAGCAGGTCAAGCGTGCACTGGGTATTGATCTTCAGGATTTCGGAAACGCCCAGAAAACGAGGTTTTCCCTTCTCTATAACACAAGCATTCGGGGATATGGAAACCTCGCACTCGGTAAATGCAAAGAGGGCATCCATGGTCGTATCGGGCGATACCCCGGGTGCAAGATGGATGAGAATTTCAACATTGGCAGCGGTATTGTCATCGATCTTCCGGATCTTGATCTTTCCTTTATCGTTGGCGTTAAGGATGGAATCGATGATCGACCCGGTGGTGGTACCGAATGGAATCTCTGTAATCACCAGCGTTTTTTTATCCAACTGGGTAATCTTAGCACGCACCCTTACCTTTCCACCTCTCAGGCCATCGTTGTACCGTTGCACATCTGCAAATCCACCGGTCAGAAAATCGGGAAAGAGTTCGAATTCCTTCCCCTGCAGGATTTTCATCGAGGCATCGATGAGTTCGTTGAAATTGTGCGGCAGAATCTTTGAGGCAAGTCCAACGGCAATGCCCTCCACTCCCTGGGCTAAAAGCAAAGGAAATTTAGCAGGAAGCGCCACCGGTTCTTTATTACGTCCATCGTAGGAGGCTTTCCAGGTGGTAGTTTTGGGGTTGAACAATACCTCGAGGGCAAATTTCGACAGGCGGGCTTCAATGTAGCGTGGAGCAGCAGCGCTGTCGCCGGTTAGAATGTTGCCCCAGTTTCCCTGTGCATCGATCACCAGGTCCTTCTGGCCAAGCTGGACCAGGGCATCGCCAATGGAAGCATCGCCATGGGGATGGTATTTCATGGTATGGCCGATGACATTGGCCACCTTGTTGTACCGGCCGTCATCCAGCTCTTTCATGGCATGAAGGATACGACGCTGTACCGGTTTCAGCCCGTCCATGATCTCCGGCACAGCCCTCTCAAGAATTACATAGGAGGCGTAATCGAGGAACCAATGCTGGTACATCTCTGAAAGATGCACCGTTTCGGCCAGTGTCCCCGATTCCAGCTCCGGATGTTCCCCGTTGCCGTTCAGACCATTATTTTGGAGTTCTTCCACAACATCAAGTACTATACTATCTTATTTCACCAACCTTGAAATTGCTTTAAATTTTTCGGTTCCCGAACACCTCAGCAATTCAAATAAAATGGATTCACAGGTCGCGATAATGGCTCCTTCCTGTCGCATACGGGCTATGGCGATCTGTTTATCGTTGAGACTTCGCGACGAAACACAATCCTCCACCACAACCGGGTGATAACCATTATCAATGAGATCGATCACTGTTTGGAGCACGCAAACATGGGATTCGATCCCGGCAACGATCACATATTCCTTCCCCGAAGATGCCAGATTCAGGATGTACCTGGGTTCGTCAACACAACTAAAAGAAGATTTCTCGATCCTTTCAATATCTCCGAGCTGTGCTGCAACTGAAGGGATGGTCGGTCCCAGTCCCTTAACGTACTGTTCCGTAACAAAAAGCGGAATCTCAAGGATTTTCATGCCCTGGATCAACTGCAATAGTTTTTTCTCAAGTTTCTCGTGGTCGGCAATGGCCGGAAAAAGACGGTCCTGAACATCAATGATCAGTGCCGAAACATCGTCAACAGGTATTCTCATAGAAGGAATGTTAAAAATCAAATATCATCTTTTCATATAAAAAGCAAAGGTAGATTTTCTATCAGAAATCCTGTTGCTTTGTTAAAAACTTATAATGTGTTACTTTTGCAGCCCGATTGGGTCCAGTAGCTCAGTGGATAGAGCAACAGCCTTCTAAGCTGTGGGTCACAGGTTCGAATCCTGTCTGGATCACGTATATTTTTATAAAACCATGTATATTCATTATTTACATGGTTTTTTATTTTGCAATGATTTCTTTTCTAATTGTCTTTAAATTTTCAATTTTTTGACAATCCAATTAGTCACCCTTTGATTGGAGCACAATATAAAAATAACATCATACAAGAATGGAAATCTTTTTAAAATCCGCATCATATAATAATTTCTTGATAATTCGCGACCGAATTTATTATGCAACATTGTCTCATATTGCTTCATAAAAACAGCACTGAAATTATCCTCTTTAAAACAATTAACTATTTGCCCCGCTGCAATAATTCCACTCCACATGGCTTTATCTATGCCATGTCCTTGAATCGGATCAATTAATGATGCAGCATCGCCGCATAATATAAATCTTTCTCCACAAATTTGCCTTTTCTTGGTCCATATAGGTACTGTAAATCCATTCACCCTGCCCTCCATCGTTGCATTTTTAAAACGGTTAATAAACGCAGGAGCGTGCGTAGTTTCTTCCAAAATTTTGAGGATGCTGTCAGCGGATTTCTTTTTCTTTCCTTTTTTAAATACTCCGAGACCTACATTTGCCCATCCGTCTTTCAGAGGAAATATCCAAAAATAGCCATCGACCTCTTTAATCAAATGAAATTCGTTCTCTCCCATGGTAATACCTTCTATGCCCTTATAATAAGCACGTATGGCGATAACAGAATTTCTTTCTTTAAGGTCATCATTAATGAGTTGTCTTTTTACAACGGAATTAGCTCCATCACATCCAACAACCATTGCAACATTAATTGACGAACCATCCTGAAATTTGCAATGAGAATAATTTAATCCAGGTGTAATTTTTTGGAGTTGTTTATTTTCAAAAATGATCGTATCCGTTTCTTTTCTTACAAGTTGAAAAATAAAATTATCAAAATCTATTCGTTTGCTATTGTACGCATAAGATTTCCACCTGTATCTTATAGGTTTAGAATTATATATATAGACAGCTGAAGAAGCAATATCCATTTTGTCGGTAAACGCTTTCATTTGATTGCCCCAATTCCTATTAATACTATCCATGGCTTTAAATGAAGCTCCAGGAATGGCATCACCACATGTTTTATAACGTGGAAAAACATCCTTGTCAATCAGCGCTACTTTTAGTCCTTTGCCCTGTAAAGCCAAAGCACAAGCACAACCGGAAGGTCCCGCCCCCATTATTGCCAAATCGTAATCAATTGTCATTCAGTGCTGTCATTTTTTAATGTTACAAGTTGCTTGTCCGATGTCCCATCTGCACCCGCATTGCCCTGCTGCCGGCCCGATATCGCCAACAGTTCGGATTTCATCTATTATCCTTTTGAATTTTAAAAAAGATACACGATTGATCGACCTCTTCACAGGAAACAGTGATGTTGCGGAACCACCGGATCAGTTTGCGGAAATCTTCAGGACGGATGGTTGTTGCGGTAAACCCATCTTTACAGACGATAACTCCATCTTTGGTTTGTTCTTCATCAATCTCCCCGAGCAATCCTGCCTCCGATTGCAATTTGAACCATTCCAGCCTGAAGTTCCAGAACTTTTCGGAATAACTTGAAAACAGTATGATTCCGCCTGGCTTCGTAACCCGGATGCATTCCCTGACAAGCATCCGCTGATCCACATGAAAGGCCGAGAGGCCATTCTGAAGGCAGAGTACCATGTCCATGGATTCATTGGAGAAGGCCATCTCCACTGCATTCATGCGCTGAAGCATGCAGTTGGGAACATCTTTCAGGTACTCTTTCCCCATCAATAGGCTGGGGAGAGAGGTATCAATCCCAAAGACAAACCGGACTTTTTGGGACAGTTGAGGAATGATCCGGCCATATCCGCAACCCAGATCGAGAATGATATCCCTACGGCGCATATACTTCATTGCATGGTCAATTTCCGCCTGAAAATATTGCCTGACTCGCGGAGGGGCAATGTCGTAGCATTGCTTCAACCGCAGGGCAGAAAGTGTTTGATCATAATAACCAATCATCAGGAAAAATTTGGAAGTAAGAAAGACATTGTTTTATTCATGCTATATTTCCGGTAAAGAATTGGAACTGCTCCACAATGAAAAAAAATCAGAAAGTTTCCGTTAAATTCAGGAACAAACCCTTTGAACCATTCATGCCAAACCCCATGTCAATGGTAAGGTTGGAGTGGATCTTCTTGTTGAACATCACCCGTAAACCAAAACCAAACCCCGGAGCCAGCGATTCAAACAAATGAATGTTGTTCCGGGGATCGTCGGAAGTAGATGTATTTATGAAGAGAATGCCACTGAGGATCCTGGTATACGGGCTGATGGGAAACCGGTATTCCACCTCTCCGTATATCATGTTTACTCCACGGATCCTTCCCTGCACATATCCCCTGCCGGTGCGGTTATAGGTATCCCATCCTATAGCCGGAAGATCAAGGTACGGAACCTTACCGTCAAGTAAAAAACAACCCTGGTACCAGAAAGCGATGAGATGGGCAGGATTTCTGCGTGACAGGCCGACATAAGAGCGGAATTCGGAAAAGAGCGTTACGGAGTTCTTATCACTACCCAGCCAGGTCAGATTTACCCGCGGCACCAGTTTGGCATAAAGACCCCGGGTAGGCCTGATCGAATTATCCCGGGTATCGTAGAGCATACTTAACACCACACCGGATTGAATATATTGATTCGGATTAAAGCCATTTTCAATGGAGTAAAGGTAATGCGGCGTCAGTTGTGCCGGTTTTAAGGTTAAGTCAAGTTTCTCGTCCCGGATATCAAAATGATAATCAAGTTGGTAACCTGCTCCCAGGTAAAACCTTCCGACAACCCTTCGGTTAACGGTTTCATGGAATCTGATATAATCAAATTTCATCGGATAGGCCATCTGCGAAACAGAATAACCGAGATCTCCTGTATGGATAATGAATGTGGAGGTATCCATTCCCGTGAGGTTACTGCCCAGTCCGTATGTCGGCTGTGAATAAAAATAGAGCCGCCAATCGCCCTGGAAAATCAACTGCGCTCCATTAGAAAAAATATTGGACCGGACATTGATCAGGAACTGGCTCTTGGAAGTTATGGTTGCATTGACGGCAAACGTTGAAATCGGTGTAGTTGCAATATCTCCCAGGTAAATGGCCGGATTCATTGTAAAACCGGCAGCAAATCCCATGGCCGGATTGTACCCCACAAAGGGCAATATTGTAAAATAGAGTTTATAGGGCTTAACAGAAATGGTATCCCTGGATTTGATCTCCCTCTCTTTCTTTGATTCAAACAGGTCAAATAACTGAAGCTGGTTAACCTCCTTCTTTGATCTCTGTGCCAAAACTGAACCCTGAAAAAGGAATATCAGGATGAAGCAGAAAAGGAAATTCTTTGCCATCATGCAGGTATCAGATCCGATTATTCATTCCGGATACAACGTACCGAGAGGGCGCTTGGGCGATAATCCTCATCAAGTTCAACGTCACTTGCTCGGCTGGTCAGGAAAAGCGCTACACTGGTTCCTTTTGTAATGATTTCCGACGACCAGTAATACCCTCCTGCATACTGGTCATGCCATTGCTGTGACATGTAGTCGAACGATCCGCCAGGGTATGCCGTGAAACCGCTTGAATTGGTTGCGCCCACGTTGGGATCCTGCCAGTTGGGTCCGGCAGTTGATTTCATTTTGCCTCCGGCTTCCGAATTCCCTCCCAGGAAACGGATCAGGTTTTTCCAATCCTGCGACGAAGGAATATGCCAACCCGTGGGACAGATCCCCTGTGCACCGGAAGTTTCGGTGTATTGCATCATCTCATCCCATTGGTACAATCCTCCCCAGAGGTCACACTGCACAAAGTCATTCCCATAACAATATTTTTCAATCTGACTATTGTCAGTTTGTTTCTGAAGCTGGCTCTGGTCAATCCATTTCCCGATATTGAGATTTTCTTTCATCCAGCATTGAGAGCCAATGATTACGGTATGATACAACTGCCCTCCATACATGATGGTTCCGCATGTCCCGCTATCAGGTTTGCGGATAGTGTCCGACATCGCGGTTTTAGTCACGTCGGATTGCCGCGAGGACTGATTCTGACCATTCAACCAAAATGGGATGCAAATCAGTGTCAGGCTCACAGGGAAGAATAATTGAGATAATGTTTTCATAACAGATGATTTTAATGTAAAGATAATTGGTTCCTTGACACGAAGAATGTCTCCGGACAAATTTTTACCGGTATAAAATTACCGGTCAGAATGATTGGATTAGAATATTTTTTCTGATTGTTCTGATAACTCTATTTGATATTTATATATTTGCTGGTCACTAAAATTCAAACAGATGAAACTACTGAAAGAATTTAAGGAATTTGCCATGAAGGGCAATGTCATTGATCTTGCTGTGGGTGTTGTTATTGGCGCTGCTTTCGGAAAAATAGTCTCCTCGCTGGTGAGCGACATAATCATGCCCCCGATCGGGTTGCTGGTCGGTGGAATTGATTTTAAAGATATCGCCATCAACATGAAGGATGCGGTTGTCGATCCTGCTACGGGAAAGCTCCTGAAAGCTGCCGTTACACTCAAGATCGGAAATTTTATCCAATCCATCGTGGATTTTACCATCGTGGCCTTTGCGATTTTCCTGCTCATCAAGGGGGTGAATAACCTGACGAGGAAAAAGAACGAAGCGCCTGCTGCGCCTCCTCCCCCCACCAAGGATCAGGAATTACTCACGGAAATCAGGGATCTGTTAAAGAAATGAGTGTACCCAAAAACCATGTCATATGAGAAAGTTAACATTTTTACTGTTGTTGGTTTGTTTTTCAAACCACGGGTTTTCACAGGAAATAAATAAGGTAGCAAAAGCCAAGGATGAGGCGCTGACAGGCGCTCCTGCCGACACGGCCAAAAAACGCTGGTTTATACAGGGAAGCGGTTCGCTGACCTTTTCCCAGGCAGCCTTTTCCAACTGGGCCGCAGGCGGACAGAATTCGATCGGACTTGGCGCATATCTCAATGTGAAAGCCAATTATAAAAAGGGAAAGCACGCCTGGGCAAACACGATCGACCTGGGATTTGGTTTTCAGTTCATGGGTAAAGCCAAGAATGCTAAATTCACAAAAGTCAACGATAAGATTGAGTTGACGACAGCCTATGGATTTGAACTTCATCCAAACAAGAAATGGTACCTGACTCTTTTGGTAAATTTCCGAACCCAATTTGCCAACGGATACAATTACCCTAATGACAGTTTGGCCATTTCTCGGTTTATGGCACCAGGTTACCTTATACCCGGTATCGGGATCACCTATTCCCCGACAAAATGGTTTTATCTTTACATCTCCCCGTCATCGGGCAGGTTTACTTTTGTTCTTGACACTGCTCTTGCCAACGCGGGTTCGTTCGGTGTGGAGAAAGGAAAGCAGATCAGGGGTGAATTTGGTCCCTATCTTCGGGCCGATTTGAACAAGGATCTCGCAAAAAATATCAATCTCACCACCACTCTTGAACTGTTCACCGATTATCTGAAGGACTTTGGGAATATTGACGTCAACTGGAACTTCCTGCTCACCATGAAGGTGAACAAATGGCTTGCCGCATCCATCCAAACTCAGCTGATCTATGATAACGATGTCATGATCCAGTCTGATCCTACGGAACCTGCCGGACCACGTACCCAGTTCAAAGAAATCCTGGGAATTGGATTATCCTATAAAATCAATTAGGCAGAAAGTCGTACTTTTGAGGTTTAAAGAATTCAACGATGGCACAACACGAAGAAAATACCGGACATCTTACGCACGAAGAGCTGAAGTTCAGGGAGCATACTGAACGCGCTGGGCATTTTATTAAAATTGATCTTTTCCGTTCGGCACGTGAAGAGTACAAAGCAGCGTTGGAATACCGACCCGGCGATGACCTCTGCCTGAAGCAGATCGATGTCATGGATTCAAATATCCTGCGTGACCGACGTACCGTACTGGTGGTCGCTCCCATCGTAATCGCCATCATCGTGCTTGTCGCACTGTGCGCATGATCAGCCCGGGAGTAATTCCTCCATCAAAGCTGCTATCTTATCCTTTGAAAATGGTTTCGGCAGATACGCCGCAAAACCAATGGACAACAAACGGTCGCGGTCGCCGATTGAGGCATACCCCGTGACTGCAATAAAAGGAACTTTCCTATAATCCGGGCGTTTGCAGATCTCGAGCATGGCCTGAATGCCATCCATGCCCGGGCCCAGGTTGATATCCATCAGAACAACGTCAAATTGTCGCTGCTGGGCAAGTTCTATTGCCGATCGCCCGTCAAGAGCCGAATAGATGTTCCCGATATCCTGAAGGTAAACCATCAGCAATTGAAGGTTCACGGTATTGTCTTCCACCAGTAAAATATCCGGCATTTTTTTATCCCCGGATGCATGAAGCTTTGGCGTTATTGCCGTGGTTTTATCGGGTTCCACGGCCGCTTTGAATTTTACAACTGCCGGGAGCACGATCCTGAATTCGGAACCCATTCCGATGGTGCTTACCAGGGATATCCCCCCCCCCATCAGTTTCACGATCCGGTGGCTCAGGGTCAAACCCAATCCGCTCCCTTCAAATTGCCTGCCATACCCTTCGCTGACCTGCCGGAAGGCATCGAAGATCATTTTATGATGTTCGTCAGATATCCCTATTCCGGTATCTTTCACAACAATGGAGACGTGTGAATGACCATCCTTTTCAATCAGGTCAGCAGAGATGGTAATGCTCCCTTTTTCAGTGTATTTAACCGCATTGTCAATGAGGTTTTTCATCAGGTGCTGAAAAAGATGATCATCTCCCAAAACCTGTGTGGCAACAGGGATTTTTTTAACGAGGGACAGTTGTTTTCGTTTGATGGAAGGTTCGTAAATATGAAGGACAGTATTGACTACCTTCCCAACGTCAACAGGTTTGAATTTTCGGCTGATTTTATCCGATTCCAGATAGGAGAGGTCCATAATGGCATCGAGCGTATCCATAAGGCGGCGGCCGGAGGTCAGAATATTTTCAGCCTTCACCTGTTCGTCAGGATTGGTCAGTTCATTCATCAATATCTCGGCGAATCCCAGAATTCCATTCATCGGCGTCCTCAATTCATGGTTCATATTGGCAAGTAAAGAGGAGGTAAGATTATTGGAAACTTCAGCCTTCTCCTTCGCCTCGATCAATTCCTGAGTGATCTTTTTCCGGTGGATTGACAAGGCAATCTGTTCGGATACAAAGATGAGGATATCCTTTTCCCGCTCCCCGTAGCGTACTTTGGTGGAATAACTCTGCACCACAAGTACACCGATGGTATCCTTCTCTATCCTCAGTGGCACTCCCAACCAGTCCACCGACGGGCTTCCAATGATTTCGATGATGCCGCGATCGGAAAAATACTGGATATCCTCCGGCTTGGCCAGAAGCGGTTTCCCAGTTTTCAAAACATATTCGGTCAGGCCTGTGCCTTTCCGCTTGGGTGGTGGAGCCGAATCCCTTTCATCCACGAAATAAGGGAAAGCTATCGTTTCGCCATCGGGCTCCAGTATCGCGATATAAAGGTTGCGGGCATCCATCAATTCACTGATAACAACATGGATGGCCGAGTACATTTCATCGATATCCTTGGATGTAAGCGCCAGTTCTGAAATCCGGTAAACTGCATTCTTGATCTTTTCGGAGTGAACCACGGCCGAAATATCCTTATTGATCGTGATGATCCCAAGAACATTCCCATCCTCATCGCGCAGTTGTGATGTAGAAGATAATAGGTAGGCTGTGCTGCCATCCTTGCGTTTGTGAACTACCTCTCCTTTCCAATAGCCCTTCTTTTCCAATTCCTTGAATATCGTCTCCCGGGAGGAGCCGGGAAAGTCGACACGCAATGATCCCCCACCATATTTCCCTATCACCTCATCTGCAACCCAACCATAAATCCTTTCAGCGCCTTTGTTCCAACTCTGAATCATGAGATCTTTATCGAAGGTGATGATGGCATCGTTCACCTCCTGCAAAAGGGCATTCATGAAACGGATCTTCTCTTCGGCTTTGGCACTTTTCGACTGCAGTTGATAATGCGAGCGGTAATATTGCAATTGCTGGTTCTTCCAGATCAGGATTCCGGTGACCAGGAAGACCACCAGAAAAGTGAGCATGTAGAGAATGATGTTGACGGTCCGCTTTTTTAAGGGGGCGTATATTTCATTGAGGTCAATCTTGGAGATCAGCGACCATTTTGTATCCGGAATTCTTTGGGCATTGGCCAGTACCTCTACCCCACGGTAATCCTTTGCTTCCAGTCCCGCCAGGGTCCCCCCTTCAGGAATATTTTTAGCGAGCTGGTCCACCTGGGTTGCCTTGCTGAATACCGTGGAAAAACCTCCTTCCCGTGGCATTTCATTGAGGTACATCACCGAGTCTCCCCATTGACGGGCCAAAAGATTCTCTGCCGATGCCCTCTTTATTGGCCATGAGGCAATCAGGGGAAGGAAATAGATGTCGGGATTGATTTTAAATAAAATAAAACCAACAAGCCGGTCAGATTGTTTAAGTATTGCCAAGGAGGTCATGTACCTGTCGCCGGAACGCGGATCAATCAGCAGATCCGACAGGATGACTTTCCCATCGGAAACTGTCTGCAGGTGCGACCGCATTTCATCATCCGTCCATTCCACCGCGGAATCCCTGTGCTGAACCAACATTTGTCCCCTGGTATTAAAGACCCATATCCCGGTATATTCATGATTGCGTTTTATCGGGGAAATCCACTCAATGATCCGTGTGCGGATATACTCATTGCCTGGTCTTTTATCCAGGGCGGCAACCAGATCAATAAAGGCGGGGCTTTCGGAAAGAAAAACACTTTCAGCTTTCCGTTCCGACATCCAATGTTGGATCTCATTGATCGTAAAATCGGATATGGATGAAAGAAATCTCGATTGTTCCTCTTTTATTTCCGATTTCTGTTTTGCAAAATAAAAATGGGCTCCGATAAAAAGGGCAATCGTGATCAGCAGCAGAAGCAACAATAAAATCCAGGTAGTTCTTGTAAGCGATATCCTGTTTTCCATGATCGGATGGGGAGAAATATATCTCAAAGATAGAGAAAAAATGTAAATTGACTACCTTTGTATGAAATCATAAAAATTTTTAAGACTCCATTGATGGATACCCAACCATTCCGAAAATTGTCACTTGTGATGAATGATCCGTGGCTTGAACCCGTTGCCAGGGAGATTTTTGACCGGTTTGCCCGATTTCAAAACACCGTTGCAGAAATCAAAGAAAGTTGGGGAAGCCTGCTTCGGTTCGCTGATGCGTACAAATATTACGGGTTTCATTATCTCCGTGACCGAAAAGGCTGGATTTACCGTGAATGGGCTCCCAAAGCACAGGATCTTTATCTATTCGGTGATTTTAATGATTGGCAACGGTACTCGCATAGGATGACCCGCGATAAATACGGGAGGTGGGAGATATTTCTGGATGATGATCTTTACCGCGACCGGTTCGTGCATCAAGGAAAAGTAAAGGTAATGGTGCATTCCGATTTGGGCTGGCAGGAGAAGATTCCTGCCTATATCCACAGGGTGATTCAGGACCCTGTAACCCTCGATTTTACCGGTCAGTTGTGGATGCCAAAACGAAAATTTGATTGGGAAGGTGACCGGTTCAATATCGGAAACCTGGAGGAGTTGCTGATCTATGAATGTCATCCCGGGATGGCTCAGGAAAGGGAGGGCATCGGGACATTTACGGAATTCGCCGATTATATCCTTCCGCATATCAAAAATTCGGGATATAATGTCATCCAGCTCATGGCAGTAGCCGAACATCCCTACTATGGATCCTTCGGTTACCATGTGACCAATTTTTTCGCGGTATCCTCCCGTTTTGGAACCCCTGATGAGCTTAAATACCTCATTAAAAAAGCGCATGACCAGGGAATCGCCGTTATCATGGACATTGTTCATTCCCATTCTGCTAAAAACACCCTGGAGGGATTGAATCAGTTTGATGGATCGGAAGACCAATATTTTCATCCCGGTGAGCGGGGGAACCATCCCTATTGGGATTCCAAATGCTTTAACTATGGCAAACGGGAGGTTCTTCAGTTTCTGCTTTCCAACATCAAATACTGGATAAAAGAATTCCATTTTGATGGTTTTCGTTTCGATGGGGTTACCTCAATGATGTACTTCGACCATGGTTTTCGCGATACCTGGGACATGGATGGATATTTCAGGCAAACGGTTGAATGGGACGCCCTGATATACCTGCAACTGGCCAATACCCTTTTACACAGCATCTACCCCGGTGCGGTTTCGATTGCCGAAGATGTCAGCGGGATGCCCGGACTATGCAGGCCTGTGCGAGAGGGCGGCATCGGGTTCGATTACCGTTTGGCCATGGCCATTCCCGACTATTGGATCAAGCTGTTAAAGGAAAAAAAAGATGAAGAATGGGATCTTCAGGAGATCTGGCACATCATGAATGACCGGTTACCGGATATCAAAACAGTTACCTATTGCGAGTCACATGATCAGGCTCTGGTCGGAGATCAAACACTGGCTTTCCGGCTGATGCAGGAGGATATCTACGAAAAGATGAGCAAGCGGGCTGAAAGTCACCTCATCGACCGTGGAATTGCGCTGCATAAAATGATCCGGTTATTCACCATAAGCCTCGGAGGACAGGCATACCTGAACTTTATGGGAAACGAGTTCGGCCACCCCGATTGGATCGATTTCCCCCGCCAGGGCAATAACTGGAGCTTCAGGTATGCCCGGCGTCAATGGTCACTGCTGGAAAACCAGGACCTCAGGTATCATTTCCTGGCCTCCTTTGATAAACAGATGCTGAAGCTGGTCACGGTGCATCATCTTTTTCAGGAACCTTACGGGAATCTGCTGAATATGGATGAAGAGAACAAAACGGTCGTATTTGAACGTAAAGGTCTGATCTTCGTTTTTAATTTTCACATACACCAATCCATTCCTCACTATTCTTTCCAGGTTCCGGAACCCGGCGATTACCGTATCCTGCTGAGTACCGATAGTTTGGAATTCGGGGGTCTGGGACGAACCGATGAGGAAATTATTCATACTACCCTTTATGATGCCTCCCATGAAGTCCATCAATTGATGATCTATAACACCAACCGGTCTGCCATGGTATTTGAACGTATCCGGTAACCGTAAAATTTCCTATCTTTGTGGCTACAATAGCAAGCTAATAAATACTCTATGAAAATGACATCGAATTTAAGACAGAAGAGCTGCTCTGCCCTCCTGCTTTGCCTTTTTTCCATATTGATTTTTTCCCCTGCAGTTATACTGGCTCAAACCCATTCCGATACCACCTATACCATTTCTTTCCAGGTGAATATGACCAAACCAATCCTGGAAGGGATTTTGAACCCCGATTCCGGTGCGGTATTTGTGGTAGTTGATGACCTTGCTGTCATGCGGCTTGTTCCCGGCCCGGGTCAGGTTTATTCCATCATCATTGACGAAGGTCTTGATTCAGCCGCCACCTATCACTATAAATTCCGGATTAACGATACCATTCTGGAAAACGTTTCCCGATCGGTAATGGCCAAACCCGGGATTACTTATGTCAATGTGTGGTGGAATGATGAATCCTTGAATAGCAACACCTTCTTGATGGATATGGGGTTCATGGTACAGCAGGGTAAATTTCACCCCTCTGCCGATTCACTTTACCTGGTTGGTTCAATGAACAACTGGCTGGGTTCTTCTCCCTTGCAACGGGTGGATACCATCAATTATTCCTATGAGATCACCTATACCAATCTCATTCCGGGCACGATTCATCAATACAAATTCCGGATCAACAGGGATTCTGCCGGTTTTGAGCTGCAAGGGAAATCCAACCGGATGATCAGGATCATGGGTGGAGCCCAGATGGACCTCCACTACTTTGACAATTACAACCCCACTATGCAACCCATGACCTTCCAATGTAACATGGGTTACTACATTCACGCCATGCATTTTAATCCTTTATCTGATTTTATCGATGTTTCGGGCAACTTCAACCAGTGGGGACACGGAGGAATGCTGTTTGATGCCGATCACGACTCCATCTATTCCCTGGAGACCCTTATCGATACATCCTTTTTCCTTTTACCACTGGAATTTAAATTCCGTATCAACGGAGATTCCCTGAATGCCGAATTGCAGGGCAAACCTCAGCGCACCTATATTTTCCACGATACGACCGGAATTCATCCCAATCTCTTCAACGGCTGGTACGATGATAAAGATCCGGGAGTACTTACTCCTCCGTGGGTAACGGATGTTTCTATACAGGGAACCTACATCAACCACCAGGTTTTATGGGGAATGTATACTTATCAAAATGTCAACGGGATACCGGAAGACAGCACCACCTTCAAATGGTATCGAAGCAACGATTCGCTGATGATCGACATGGCTCCTATCGACAGTGCATTAAAGATTGCCTATACTGTCGACACCCTTGATATCGGGAAATGGCTGGTTTTCGAAGTCACACCACGGGCTGCCTATGGTGATTCAGCGGTGGGTAAGCCAGTCAGGGTGGTCACTCCTTCGAAGATCGGAGGTGTTGGTATTGAGGAGATGGAACGAATCCCTGTTCGGGTTTATCCCAATCCTGCTTCCGACCTGATCACCATTGAATCCACTCGGGAATTGACCCGGCTGGAAGTTCTCAACCTCATGGGGCAAGTCACTGCTGCACAACTGCTTCCCCGGTCCCAGAAAACAACATTGAATGTGACGATGCTGACTCCGGGGATTTACCTGTTGAAAGTCTATGGGGTTGATTCGGGTTTCGGGATGGTTAAATTCCTGAAACGTTAGATCAGTGTAGCAGAAAAGAAAGGTCTTTTCCTGCCTCATATTCCTTTGGTTCCTCACCAAAATGAAATACCCTTAACGGCCTTTTTCCCGTTAATCCAAGGTTTTTTCCTTCGGCACGAAGGAGGCAACCTTCACGCAAGCCCACCACAGTCACTTCCCGGTTCACTGTCAGGTACTCCAATATTCGTTGTTCGCGTGTTTCCCCCGCATGACCGGCAGGGTTGACATCGAGGTAATGAGGATTGATCTGAAACGGAACCAGGTTCAGGCAGGAAAATGATGGAGGTTCGCAAACCGGCATATCGTTGGTCGTCATCATGGTCGGACAGGCGACATTGGCGCCTGCACTCCAGCCAATAAAAGGAATTCCAAGAATCACTTTCCGGCGGATTGCCTCCATGATCCCGGTTTGATGCATCCTCATCACCAGGTGAAAAGTATTGCCCCCTCCCACCACAATGGATTCAGCCTCATCGACAGCACTGACAGGATTGGTTTCACGGTGAATCGAGTGCAATTGAAACCCCAACCCGCTGAAAATCCTGTTTACCCGTTCCTCATAGGTATCGTACGATTTTTCGACACCCACAGGGGACAGGTTAACCCCGGCAAAAGGAATGAAAAGGACTTTCCTGACGCCAAATTTGTTTAAAAAATCCTGGATAAAGGTGCGGGGCCAGGCGAGGTATTCTTCTCCGGCATTGGTGGAATTGCTGATCAACAGAAGATTTCGGTGCATGAGATAACTTTTAAGCGATAAAAGTAATGGAAAGTTCTTATTTTTGAAGCAAGAATGAAAAAAAAATTGTCTCCTGCTGTCCATCAGCGTGAAGGAAAATGAATCATGCTTATCCGAAAACCAACAACATTAAATATTTCGTTATGGCTTGTTTGAAATATTCTGGGATAATGAAAGAGGTGTCGATGGCTGTTGCAGCCATGCTTATCTTTTCCGGATGCAATCATCTGCCTCCACCACCGGTGGCCATGGAACCGGGAGCGACCGATTCGGTTATGTTGAATTACGCGACGGCAGAAAACGGATATGCTGCGGCCTATTATAAACTTCACGACGATCTCTTGCAGGAAATCAAAACCGAATTGCTCCAAAGGGAAGAGAACAGCCTCCCCGCCTGTGCTGCCGATCTGAATTCCTGCCTTGGCCCAGATGGTCAGGAAAAACTATATGTAACCAAGGACAAAGAAGTGCGTTTGCACCGCAATTCCCAGGATGAAGATGAACTGGTCTTTGTGGAACAAGACCCGGCTTTTCAGGTAAGGGTCTATTTGTCCTCTTCCGGGAAATATTTTTTTATTGAAAGCTTTTCCGACGAAACAACAGAATGTCGTTTCCTTCCAACCGATCTGAAAAATCTTAAACCTGTTCTTTTCCTGGAGAGAACCACAGGACACTGGTATACAGCGGATCATTTCGGAGGAATGTTTTTTTGGATCCTGTCCAATCAATTCGCACCCACACGTAAACTGTTTGTCACGCCGGTGAACCTACCCGGAGCCAAAGGCTGGAATACGGTAATCATGCCAAACGACACCATCTTCATTGAAGGATACTCTGTTCTTGATCAGAAATACCTTGCACTGATCCAACGAAAAAATCAGTCCGTTGCTTTGCAAATTACCGACATTGTCCCCCCTAAAAAGACTACAGATAAGGTCGAAAATAAAATCAGTTTTAAAGAACCCGAAGGTCGTATTACAAACATCACGTATGAAAAGAAGGAGAAGAGGATCATTTTTCACTATTCCAGCATGAAATCGCCTTTAACCTGCTTTTCCTATGGTATTGATTCAAAAAGATTAAGTATCCGATGGCGCAAACAGATTAAAGGATACGACCCTGATAATTACAAAGCCGAGGTTTTATGGGTACCGCAAAAAAACGGCTCACCTGTTGCGGTATCGGTCATGCACAGGATCGACCTGGCCAAACCGGATGGCCAGAATCCACTGCTGCTTATTCCCTTTCTTTCCGGTTTTCCAGGTGACAGGGAAGGATTTAATCCCTCGATGATCAGTTTATTGGACCGTGGATTTTATATCGCCTACGCGCATATTGGCATGGAGATGGACAGTGAACAACTTAAATATACCACTGAAATAATTGATATCGCTGAGTTTCTGGTAAAAATGGGAATAACCTTAAAAGGACAGATAACCCTGATGGGGATGAAAACCGGTGCAACGCTGGCGCTTGCGGCCGCAGCAGAAAACCCGGATATCTTTAAGGCAGTGGTTGCGGAATATCCGGTATGCGAGGAGGACAGTAAATTTCAGAAGATTCCGGCTTTGCTCATTCTTTCCGGATTACAAAAAGGTCAGAAAGCAGATTTCGGTGTTATAAAAAAGGTGGCAAAGATGAGAAAGAACAAAGCAGATTGCAATATTCTCCTGATTCAAACTGAACTTAACCCCGTGAAAGAGGAGGACATTCTCCGCGTGGCACAAAAATGGACATTCATCCATTCGTGTTATGGGCTTGGAGGATCACTCAGGACATATGGAATATAACCAAACCCGCATCGCGGAATGCTGCATGCTGGTTGCCGCTATTTTAATATCGGATGTGTGGCCTTCATCAAACGTTTCCATTCATTGAGGTAGGCCAGCCGGAATACTCCGTACCAGGAATCATTTCCGGTATAACCATCCAAAATGGATTCAGGAACCTCCTGCCATTTCGTACGGAAATCTTCACTTGCCATCCGTCTGGCTAACTGATCCATGGTGGAACTGATGCTTCTCTCCGGAAATCCCTGAAATTTCATGAGCTGAAGGTAGCGAAACGCCTCCCTGAACTCAGCTTTCCCATAATAGTACCCGATCACCTTTTCCGTGAAATAGGGATTTGCACGTTCTTTGATAAAATCATACATGGGGATCTGGGGAAAACCAAAACGGTTCAATTGCCAGGTTTGATAGAAAAGTTCGTTTTCAGATAAAATCTGCAATGCGGTATGATAAGAACCCACGATCAGATTGCTGTTAACATCCATCAGTCTTTGCTGATACTCTGCAGCCCGCTGATATTTCGCAAGGGTATCCCTCACCGGGGTTTCAGGAAACATGCAATCCTTCCTCAAGGCAGATAATGCCAGCACCTGCCGGAGTATCTGGGAAGCATTCAGGAAATTTTTCAGGGCGATGTTTCGGTCTGCCCGGATCAGCATCAAACCAATGGAATCATAAAAATTCCTGCAATGCTGTTCCTGTATTTTGCCACTGTAGCGGTCGAGCGCTGCTATAAAATCCGGATCCTGCATCAACCCAAACTGGCTTCCAATGGTTTTAATCCTGTGCATATTCGCCCGAACGCTATCAAACTGGTTCAACCATATCTGTTTTTGAGAAGAACTCAACTGAATGAGCAATACCTGTTTTATGGCTGTTCGGTAAAGCGAATTGTATTCGTTATCCGGAGCGATGCCCAAGTGCTCCAATAATCGTTTTGCATTATTCAATTGCGTGAGGGCATACAAAAAGTGACGTTGTTCCAACGCCTGAATGCCGTCATTCAGATACTGCCTGTAACGGATTTTTCCAATGGGGATAGACAAGGAATCGAGCGTCAGAAAGATTTCCGGATTCCCTCCGAGTTCCTTCTGAAGCAATTCTGCCTGATCATAGAATGCCAGCGCAGAATCCTGCTGGTTGTGGATCAGAGCCATCGAAGTACGGCTTGCAAGGGAAAAAAACAGACCCGTTTTTGCCTGCTCCTTTTTTACCCGTAAAGCGGCCTCGATATTGATCAGGTTTTGTTTATCGTAACTCCTCTCAATTGCCTGATAGCAATTTAAAGCTTCACCAAAATTCCGCGCAGAAAGAAGCTGGTCACAATCCCTGTTCCGGAGAAAAAACAATTCGCTGAAAACTGCCTTGTACAGTGAATCGGAACGGATTAAATCAGCATGGAGATGCCGGTATCCTTCAGCCTTGGCAAGATACTCATCCGCCATCAAATATTTTCCTGATCTGACACAGCTTAACGCGATCCCCACATAGGAGTTAAAAATGCCATGGGCTGCGTCGGTCAATACAGCATCTCCTTCCGCGGAAGGCGAAGAACCCGCCGATGCCAGGCGGCGTGCATTCTCCATCAAAACGAAGGCGCTGGCATATTGATCCTGATTGATCAATTGCCTGGCCCGCCGGCAATAGGAGGAAAACAGCTTTCCGGAAACAAAGGAGACCAGGGTATCGGGCTTTGCATCCGGAAACATTTTACCGAGTATCTGACCCAATACTTCCGCTTCATTCGCAAAAGCATAACGATCATAATAGCGATCAAGGTAATCCTGGTAGATGTCGCCCTGAATGTTATCCATGATGTGGGACTGAAGTACATAGGAAAGCATACGACCGGTGAAATAACCTGCCAGGGGATCCAGATTGCCGCTCCAGGGGATGGCTCCGGTTTTATTCAATTGGTCCTGAAGAGTAAAGGTGATGCTTCGCGAAAATTTATAAAAAAGGAGGAATTTATCCGTCAACCCTTTGGGATCAAAACCATCTTTCAACAGTCGCTCAGAAAACGAACGCGAATCAATCCGGTCGACTACCTTATTGAATTCTGTCACCTTCATGTACAAAACCGGTAAGGCAGAAGCATCATTGATATCAATGTCATTGGCCATGCGCTCAAGCGTATCTAAAAGCGCAACGGAAGCATAATAATCATTGATCAATTGAATCCTGGCATTAAAGGCATTCAGCGCGTTTTCATCGTAATAAAGCGCTACCTCGCCGATCATCAGAGTATCGGTATTGGCATCAAACGGTGCAACCGTGGCGGATAAAACCAAACTATCGCGAACTCCAACTGCTATATCCTTGAAACTGGCTGAAGTAAAATTTGAGGTGTCGGATTTCAACGCCCATTTCAGGTCGAAATTCATCCTTGTGGGGATCAGCACATCGGCAATGGAGAAACGTCGATACCGGATATCTCCGAATACAACAGGATTCTTGAAAAAAATCTGAAGCTGGGTATTTGGATACCTCTGCCGGATCAGGATTCCCAGGTCAAATTTAATGTTCAGGATAACAAACCATGGTTCACGGAGTACATCCTTGGCCAGTTCCCGCAGGATTTCGTTCCCGTTTTTACGAAAGGTCGGATCAACCGGAGTATATGGAATCTTAAATTGCCGGGGATATTCAGTGGAAAACACAATGCCCTGGGCCGGCAACCGGATGATTGATGGAAAAAGAAAAAAGAAACAAATCCAGATTGGCGTGTACCGTTGCATCGAAATGAAGACGAAAAATCGGGGCAAAAGTATGGATTTTAAGATTCATTCCCTGTTTGAATCTTCATTGACAGCATTTCAATTTTTAACAGCATTTCAATTTTTTAATTTCTGATTTGGTATGTATTTATGCAGGAAATAAAAAATATTCCTATTTTTGACTACGCATTGAATAATCCATTAATACTTAATCGCGCTCTGCTATGAATAAGGTTACCTGCAAAAAAATCTGTCTGTTAACGATTGTCATCATTGCCCTTGGGGTCATGAACGTGGCATGCAAATCAAAGAAGAAACAGGCCATGGCGCCACCTCCATTTAAAGTAATGGAAATAAAGGGAACCCGTGTGCCGATATACCTGGAAATGGTCGGTCAGGCCGTTGGCATCCCGACCATCGAAATCAGGGCACGGGTTGCCGGATACCTGGAAAACTGGTCTTTTCAGGAAGGGTCAATCGTAAAAAAAGGACAACGGTTGTTTACCATTGAACAAAACGAGTATGTCAACAGCCTTGATTTCGCGAAAGCCGACCTTGAAAACAAAATTGCCGCATGGGATAAGGCCAAACTGGATGTGGCCCGGCTGAAACCTCTGCTGTCGACCAATGCCATCAGTCAGAACGATTACGACAAAGCGGTCACAACTGAACTGCAGGACCGTGCCTCGGTTGCAAGTTCAAAAGCCAACCTTGCCACGGCCAAGCTAAACCTCTCCTATACCATTATGGAATCACCGATTACTGGATATATTGGCGCATGCAACGTTCGACCGGGAAATCTTGTCGGGAAAGGAGAATCGACCTTGTTGTCAACCATTTCTGCTGTTGATCCCATCTATGTCAACTTCCAGATGAACGAAAATGATTACCTCAAGATCGTGCGTTTCTGGGAAAAACACAAAAGTGACTTCAAGGATAAAAAGGAGATGTTCAAAGTGTACCTTACCCTTTCGGATAAACTGCTTTATGATTATGCCGGTGAGATTGATTTCATGGACCGCGACATCAATGCAGCAACAGGTACTCTTGCTTTACGGGCAGTATTTAAGAACCCTGATGGACTGATAAAACCGGGAAATTTTGCCAGGGTTAATCTGGTTCTTTTTCAGGAAGAAAATGGCATTATCATCCCTCAGGCTGCCACAACACAGATCCAGGGAAAAAACTTTGCCTACCTTGTCAATAAGGAAAATAAGGTTTCCCGGATCCCTGTCGTCCTTGGCAGAGGTATTGGCAACAATTTCATGGTGATTTCAGGACTCAATATTGGTGATCGCATCATGCTTGAAGGCTTTCAGAAATTCCAGGAAGAAATGCACATCACCCCGGTGATGGTTCCCGATACACTGACTGTTCCTGAAATGCAGGTTAAAAAATAACTCAGCAAAACAGCTCAATACACTTGTATCTCATAAATCATAAATCGTAAATCATAAATCGAATATCGTATATCGTAAATCGTATATCGTAAATCGTATCCTATGCTTCAATCCTTTATTACCCGCCCGATTCTTTCGTCAGTTATCGCCATCCTCATTGCCCTGGTTGGGATTTTGAGCATGCTCACCCTGCCGATTTCCCAATATCCCGATGTGGTTCCCCCCACGATTCAGGTAACTGCATATTACCCGGGAGCAAACGCTGAAGATGTGCAAAAAACCGTTTCCATACCCCTTGAAGAGCAGATCAATGGGGTCGATAACATGACCTACATGACCTCTCAGTGCGCCAACGATGGGTCGTGCAACATTACGGTGTATTTCGAGGTTGGAACCGACCCCGACATGGCAACAGTGAATGTTCAGAACCGCACGCAAAGGGCCATCAATGTATTGCCTCCCGAAGTGGTTCAAAGCGGTGTAACCGTGATGAAAAAATCTCCCAGCATTCTCCTGCTCTATGCCCTCACCTCGACCGATACTGCTTACGATACAAAGTTTTTGGCCAACTATCTTAACATTAACGTTATCAATGTACTCAAACGAATAAATGGAGTAGGCGACGTGAACCTGTTCGGGGGAGATGACTATGCCATGCGCCTATGGCTTAACCCCGAACGAATGGCAGGTTACAACATTACCGTTCAGGATGTGATGAGCTCTATAAAAGACCAGAATATTCAGGCTGCTGCAGGACAAATCGGCAAAAATCCGGCTGCCAAAGGCCAGGAAATGTCGCTCATGATCCGTGTTCAGGGTCGTCTCATCGAAGAAGCAGAGTTTGCCAACATCATTGTAAAAGCCAATAAAGATGGATCCCTCGTGAGAATGAAAGACCTTGCCCGGGTAGAACTGGGATTGAAGACCTACGATGCCTATGGCCGGTTTAATGGAAAAACATCCCCTGTCATTGCCGTTTACCAGTCGCCGGGATCAAATGCTGTGCAGGTTAGAAAGGAATGTGATGCAACCATGGAGGAGCTTTCAAAAGAATTTCCACTGGGGATTACATATGAAAAAGGACTCGATATCGTCGAATTTGTTTCTGCTTCCATCGATGAAGTGATAAAAACTTTGCTCGAAGCATTTGTCCTGGTATTCATCGTCGTATTTATCTTTCTTCAGGACTGGCGGGCCACGCTTATTCCAGCCATCACAGTGCCGGTTTCTCTCGTAGGAGCTCTCGCAGCCTTTGCATTCCTTGGATTCTCCATTAACATGTTCACCCTGTTTGCACTCGTACTGGCCATCGGGATTGTTGTCGATGATGCCATTGTCGTGCTTGAGGCGGTACAGGAGAAAATCGACAACGAGGGATTATCACCCCTTGAAGCCACAAGGCATACAATGAAAGAGATCACTGGCGCAATATTGACCATCACAATGGTTCTTTGTGCCGTATTTGTCCCGGTTTCCTTCCTGGGTGGGACAACCGGTGTGATGTACAAACAATTCGCCCTGACCCTGATCTCCTCCATCCTCATCTCGGCATTGCTCGCATTGACGTTGACGCCCCCGCTTTGTGTTATCCTGCTCAAGAAAAAAAGAGAAAAGAAGGGATTGTTGGGTAAGTTTTTTAAAGGGTTTGACCGGGGATTTGAGAAAACAACCAACGGGTATCTTAAAATCGTAGAAAGTTTCACCCACCATCTTGCCCGTCCGGCGATGTTCCTGACTGTCGTGCTTGTACTTGCTATCTTTGTGATGAAATTTCTCCCCAGCGGGTTTCTTCCCTCTGAGGATCAGGGATACTTTTTTATCAACATCTCTACCCCAAAAGCTTACGCCCTTGAAAGAACCGACGCGGTAATGCGTCAGGTGGAAGCCATTCTGGCCAAGACCGAAGGAGTTGAATCCTATACCACCATTCCCGGGTACAGTATCCTTGACAACTCGGTGAGCACCACCAACGGGATGGCTTTTGTAAAACTGAAAGATTGGAAAGTCCGTGAAGCCAAAGGTCTTCACGCGGAAGAAATCATTGAGAAGGTACAGTCCCAGTTCAACATGATCCCGGGAGGGATTTGCATGGCCTTCAATGCACCTGCCATCTCTGGTTTGGGTAAAACCGGTGGACTTGAGCTTCAGTTGGAAGATAAATCCGGCGCCGGTCTTGAAAAAATGACGGGGGTTATCAAGGGTTTCTATGGCGCAGCCACACAACGCAAAGAGTTCTCCAATATCTTCTCCTCGTTCCGCACCGATATACCGCAGCTGAAGCTGACTGTCAACAAAGAGAAGGCAAAAATGATGGGTGTGCCGGTCAACACCATTTACACTACCCTTCAGGGTCTTTTTGGAAGCTACTATGTCAACAATTTCAATAAATTCGGTAAATCGTACCAGGTGATTGTCATGGCTGATGGCATATACCGTGCCAACAAAGAGGACATTAACAAGGTATATGTCAGAAGTGATAACGGCAGCATGATCCCATTGGGAACGCTTGTAAGCATGACACCCACACAGGGACCTGATGTCGTAAAACGGTTCAACTTATATAGCTCCGCTGACTTCACCCTCGGCATCCCACCCGGGTCTTCAACAGGCCAGGGTATAGAAGCAGTAAAGGAGTTGGCATCCAAAACCCTGCCTTACGGATTTGGATACGAATATTCGGGCATGACCAGGGAAGAAATCACATCCGGGGGTCAGGCGCCTTACATCTTTACACTTTGTTTTGTTTTCGTATATTTTCTGCTGGCGGCCAAATATGAAAGCTGGCTGCTGCCAATCCCGGTTTTACTGGCCATTCCGTTTGGTGTTTTCGGAGCTTTCGGACTACAGTGGGTCCGAGGGTTACAAAATAACATTTATGCACAAATCGGTTTGATTATGTTGATCGGGCTGGTAGCTAAAAATGCAATTCTTATCGTTGAATTTGCCAAACTCAAACATGAGGAAGGGATGCCGCTCTTCGATGCGGCAAGGGCAGGCGCTAAACTCCGGTTCCGACCGATTTTAATGACCTCCTTTGCCTTTATCCTCGGTGTGGTTCCCCTGGTGACCGCTTCCGGTGCTGGCGCCGCGAGCAGGCACGCCCTTGGAACCTCCGTTTTCGGCGGTATGTTGATGGCCACCATCTGCGGCGTCATGGTTGTTCCATCACTCTATGTTGCATTTCAGAAGTTGGAAAACAGAATGAAAAAGAAAAATACCGAAACAAAAATCTAACTTTCATCCTGTCATAAAACATTATTTTGTAAATCGTATATCGTAAATCGTATATCCATATGACCCGTAACGTTCCCAGATTCCCTATCCTCCTTGTCGTAGTGACGATTTTCCTAGCCTTTGGTGGATGTAAAGTCGGTCCCAACTACAAACGTCCGGCCTTGAAGATGGACAGCCTCTTCAGGTTTGCCCAAAGTACCGACACCGCTTGTCTTGCCAATATCGAATGGATCAAGTTATTCAAAGATACCGTGTTGCACAGGCTGCTCCAAACCGGGTTGAAAAACAATTATGACATCCGGATCGCCTTTGCCCGCATTGAAGAGGCCAGGGCAGCATTCAAACAGGCCAGAGGACAGCAATGGCCGCAGATATCAGCACAGGCAGACGGTGGTTGGCAAAGACAACAGATTCCCGGAGGAGGAGGAGCATCGGAATACAGCACTCTTGCAGCTGTCGGCCAGATAAGTTGGGAAATCGATTTATGGGGAAAACTAAGACGATCAAAGGAGGCTGCCCGTGCCAACCTCTTCGCACAGGTGGCTTATCAGCAATCGGTAAGAATAACGCTGATCAATGAAATTGTTGCAAGTTATTTCGATATCCTCGAATACGATAATGAAATGAGGATAACCCGGGAAAACATTCTGATCCGGCAACAATCCCTGAATCTTGTTAAAGCCAAACTGATTGCAGGAACGGCATCGGGATTGGTGGTTGCGCAGGCAGAAGCTGAATTGGCACAGGCCTTGACAAAAGTCCCCATGCTTGAAATGAAAATTGGTGAACGTGAAAATTACCTCAGTACACTTCTGGGAGAGTCGCCTCATGCCATCAATCGGGGGCGTGCCATGCTTGATCAACTCAATATCCCGGAAATTCAAACACCCGGTGTCCCGGCCCAATTAATTTTCCGGCGACCCGACATCATCCAGGCGGAACAGACACTGGTTGCTGCCAATGCCAACATAGGTGTGGCCCGCGCCATGATGTTTCCAACCCTTGGAATTTCCGGAAGCATCGGGGCTGCATTTAACCCGACTACCCTCATATACAGCGCACTTGGAAACCTTGTTGCCCCGATATTCGGAGGAGGTCAGTTAAGACAAGGGGTCAAGAAAGCCCAGGCTCAGAAGGAACAGATGCTTTATACCTACATGAGCACCATCAACAATTCCCTTAAAGAGGTCTCCAATTCACTTCTGGGATATCAAAAACAGATTGAGATCGTGAACAGTCAGCAGGTAACTGTTAATGCTGCACAAACATCCTTCGATCTCTCTAACCAGCTTTACAATGCCGGGTATGCAAGTTATCTCGATGTAATCCAGGCTCAACAACTGTTATTTTCGGCTCAACTCAGCTTATCCCAGTCACAAAGCGATGAACTGACTGCTGTAATCAACCTTTACAGCGCGCTTGGCGGGGGTTGGAGATAACACATAAAACTCCCTACATGAGAACAAAATCCATCAACAGATCCGGAATGGCATTCCTGGTCCTGATGTTGTTATTGACATCCCCTGTTGCCATTCAGGCGCAATCCAAAGCGGATAGTCTTACCGATGAAGTTAAAAACCAGGTTTTCAACCGGCTGAAAAATTTCTCCTTCGGTTTTTATATCGACGCCTATGTCAATTCAACCTTTAACAGCAAAGGAGATACTTCCAATGTTGTCCCCTTCTCCAGCAATTGCCCTGTTCAGAATCAAATCCGTTTGAACCTGGCTGCCCTGGAGATCTATTACAATGCTGAAAAAGTGAGGGGAAAGCTGGTTCTTCAATACGGAGATGCTCCAAACCTTCTGGCTGACCCCGATGCCCAATTCATCAAATACCTGCGACAGGCGAATTTCGGCTTCAGGATCGTTAAAAACCTTTGGATTGATTTAGGATATATGTTCAATCCGGTTGGATATGAGTCGATGTGGCCGGTTATCAACCAACTCAGCACAGTAACCATCGGCGGGTATTATGAACCGGGAAGTGTCCTGGGTGCAAAACTCTCCTATAAGTTCTCCAAAAAATTCAGCGGGGGCCTGATGGTTGGAAATCCCTACTCCCTGGCTTACGGAAAAAATACCCACATGGCCGGCATGATTTTCCTGACCTATTCCCCACTCGATAATCTCTCATTTACCTACAACAACTTTTTCGGCAACCAGGCTTTGAAAAATGCCAAAATGAAAAATAATATTTTATACAACAACCTGGTCATTATCTATAATCCCATCAAGAATATCAAGCTGGTCGGACAGGTTGATTATGCTGTTCAAACCAACTCCCACCTGCCTCCCGATACCAATAAAATGGCTGCTCTTTTTTCCGGTTTTATTCAGGCTGGTTACAACTTTGAAAAACATTTTGCCATTACAGCAAGGTATGAATGGCTGAATGACCCCAATGGTTTTTTGACCGGCACCTATCCTGTTGACGGAAAACAAAAAGGGCTGTTCAGCAATGGATTCACTGCAGGATTTGAATACAGGCCGATGAAAATAGGTTACATCAGGGTTGAGTACCGGTACATCGAGTCGGGGAAGGGAATGTATACCTATAAAAGTAAAACCAGTGAAAATATACAGGCACTGGTATTTACAACCGGAGTCCGCTTCTGATAGGCGGTGAACAAGCAGGGAACAGGAATGAATCAATTATGGCCTTCCTGAATACCCTGCAGGACTTCGACAACCGGTTCCCGGGATTTGAACATGAAATCCACAGAATTGATTATGAAAAAGGACTGTATATGATGTATTGCATCAATGAATTGACAAACTTTCCAAAAACCGGCGGCGTTGATGGCAACCTTATCATCAACTACATACCTCAAACGCCATAAACAGACTTCAGTCCTGCAATGGAAGCAACCAGGGAAACCTTAGAATTGAAAATGCCACATGATCAAAAATAATCATCCCGGATTAATTTGTTGGTTTATTTTTGGAAAATAACAAGGATAGGTTTATTTTTGAAATAAATTCAGAAGGCTCATCATTCGTTAATTCATTGATACGTTAACCAAAAATCAAAAAAAACCATGAAAAAAATTTTTACAATTGTTGTAGGTGTGCTGTTCATTTCTGCAGCAGTGTTTGCCCAAAAAACCGATAAAGAATTAAAAACCGAGCTTAAAGCGAAAGCCAGTAAAGAGGCAAAAAAGGAGGCAAAAAGTCTTTCCAAGCAGGGTTGGAAAACGATGCCCGGCGAACTTCCCCTGGAAAAAATGGTGGAAAGAGCCTGGATGAAACAGGTTGCAGAAGATGACAACGGCGTTCCGGTATACATTATCGCCGACGGCAACGGAGTTGCCGAATCCAAAACAGTAGCGGAAGCCCAGGCGCTGGAATTTGCCAAACTGCAACTGGCCGGAACCATCGAGTCGAATATCGCCTCCATGGTCAAAACCAACATCGGCAATGAACAACTCTCTACCGAGGATGCCACCAGTGTCACCGGAATTGTTCAATCCTCCAAGAACATCATTGCCCAGCAGATGGGCTACATCAATCCTGCGTATAAACTTTATCGCGATCTCCCGGAAAAGAAGATCGAGGTGCAGATCAGGGTTTTCTATGAAGTGAAACAATCTGTTGCCATTGCAAAAAAGGCCATCCGTAAAGAGCTGAAGGAAAAACTGAAGAAAACCGATGAAGAGGTTGACAAACTCCTCCAGGATCCTGCAAAATAGTGTTGGCCTGCAATAACCAATTGACAATGGAGAAAACAATCCTCATCGTCTGGTTTATCCTCTTGTTCTTCGGCGCTTTCGCCCAGGAATCCCGTGTTGTCACGGTGGAAGGTGAAGCTCAGATAGAGTTTCCGGAATCCAAGTCCCTGATCCAGGTAAAAAAAGAGGCTTTTGATAAAGCAAAAATCAATGCACTCGAAAGAGCATTTGGAACTCAGGTTATCCAGGGAAACTCCACCTACCTTAAAAATCTCAGCACCGGGGAGCAAACCCGTACTTCCACCGTGTTCAATACCATTGCAAACACCTATGTAAAAGGAGATGTCATCGATGTGCTGGACGAGAAATACGAAGAAATCTCCGGGGAGACAAAAATCGGGGGAAAGAAAAAAATTGTCAGGGAAATCAAATGCACGGTTCGCGTGAAAGCTCGCGAATTGAATGAAACCACCCCGGAATTTGAAGCGCTTACCCTCGATTGTGCTGGCATACGATGCAAAACCACCGAATTTAAAGATAAGGGGACCCTGTTTCTGTATTTCAAGAGCCCATCCGATGGTTTCCTTTCCGTTTTTCTCGATGACGGAAAGGTGTCTCAATGTTTACTCCCCTACCCCAATATGCCAAGAACTTTCGAAAACGGAGTACCCATTGCCGGAAACAAAGGATACCTGCTCTTCTCCACACGGATAAATCCGAATAACCCCGAAACCCAGGATCTGGCCGGCGCTGAATTCAAACCCTTCATTGAGGAGTACGAATTGTATGCTGAAAGTCAATTCGACCAGAACCGGCTGTTTGTCATCTTCTCCAAAAGCCGGCTGGAAACACCTTCACTGCTTCAGGGGCTGAACAGCGAAAGCCTCTCCGACTTTGAAAAACAAAAAGGGTATAAAGTCCCAAAAGGGCTCAATTCAGAGGATTTTCAAAAGTGGCTCATCAAAAGCCAGCAACGTAAACAGGACTTGAATGTGATGCCCATTGATATTACTATTACGAAATAGTCCCGACAATATGCCGAAACGTTCTTCTTCTCTTTTCTTTTTTAGTATTTTTAGATGAAATAATTCTTTGTTATTCACAAAGCATCTGAATCATGAAAACAACGTTACACAGATCTGTTCCAATTGCATTTTTACTTCTCTCCTTTCTATTTTATTGTTCCTGTAAAAAAGAGTTCGAACGCCTGATGGCCGTGCGGACACTGAGCGTGAATAAAACCACTTATGTTGTCAGCGGGGAGGTGATCGATGTGGGTGAAAGCAATCCGGAGTATGGTTTTTGCTATTCAACATTGCCTTACCCCTCCTTAACCAATAGCTCAGTGAAGGTTGGAAAAACCAGCTCTCCAAAAACCTTCCAGGCGACTTTACCGGGTCTGCAAACTGGATACACCTATTATGTACGATCCTATGCCAAGGGAGAGCAGGGAATCGTTTATGGCGACGAGCTGACATTTACCATGGGATCAGTGGTAGAGTACGCCTATGATGATGGCACCTGGGAAAAACAATGGTTTTATGATGTTGGATTGAACGGCCATTTGGGAAACCTTATCCCTGCAACCCAATCCGGACATATCATCGAAATACAGGCCTATTTTATTGAAGTGGCTGGTCATGGCAGCGAACAACTTCATTTCGATTTCTTCGATTCAGGTAAAAATCCCATCGGATCCACGGCAGGTTTCCTCCCTCCCAATAACGGCTGGATCACCTTTTCGGTCAACAACATAGCCTTCTCGGGCGAATTCTATGCCATGGTTCATTGGAACGAGGTTCCCGTGCGAACCAATAACCTCGCGGCAGATACCGATGGTCCCCACGCATATTTGGACCTGGCCTATTTTGCCAATCCGCCGAATTTCTCCAAGATCAGCTCTCTTGCTTCCGGAACCATCTGTAATTTCCTCATTCGGGTAAAAGCCATCGTTGATTCGGAAAATGTGAAGACAGCCGTCGATTTTACAGGCAATAATCAACCTGGCCTCCCTTCGAACAGGAATATCATCCCTGTTTCATGGCCAAAATCTGAGGCGCGACCAAATATTCAAAACAGCATCAATAAATAGGAATTCTTCATTTTAATCGAACTCAATTATGATTAAACATGGTTCTTTCCTGATCCTGCTTCTCATGTCAGGGATACTTTTTCAATCTCAAACCCTTTTTGGGCAATCCAAAGCAGAAATCCAGAATGTGGATTTCAATGTTGACCGCGATCAGTTGATCGTCACCTATGATATCATCAAAGCCAAATCCAATGAGCGGTTTAACATTTCTATTATCGTCAGAACGATCTCCGGTATAACGTATAATCCAAAAGCAGTCACCGGCGATGTCGGCGAAAATGTTTTTGGCGGAAAAGGAAAAAGGATCGTTTGGGACATTGCCAAAGACAATGTGTTTATTGAGGATGAGATTTTTGTGGAAGTCAAGCCAGTTCCAACCACTGACGTTCAACCTGCTGTGACAAAAACGGAACCGTTACCTCAACAACCACAACAGCAACAGCCACAACAGCAGTTGGGTTCATGGGCTGAAGAGCGCACTTTCCCAAAAGGTGGTGCGATTGCGCTTTCAGCCATATTCCCTGGCATTGGCATCACCAAACAAAAAGAGGGTGGCCCCTACTGGCTGATGGGAATTGCTACTTACGGACTGGCAATCACGGGCATCATACTCAATGTTTCATCCAACAGCTCTTACACCAAATACCAGGATGCCACAACAACCGAAGACCGCGATAAATATTATAACCAGGCAAAAAGCCGGGTAAAAACCGGAAATACATTATTTTATGTGGCTGCGGGGATTTGGGCAGGAAACATGGTTTGGACCATTCTTACTCCAAATAAAAAGAAAATAGGAGGCTTCTCGTTCATTGGAAGTTATGACCCCTTCATGGAAACCCCCGTGTTTGGTGTGAAATATAAATTTTAATGAGAATTCGAAAAGATTGTTCGATAAACCTGAAAGTTATGAAAACAAGCATAAAGATCATCACCCTGATCATTATCGGTCTGATAACTTTTGAAGCCCAGCCACAGATCAATTCCGGGTTCAGTGCATCCAAAAAAATCAAAGCCGGGAAACGTCAGGTGGTCACCCGTACCATGAAAACAGTACCTGACCTGATCATTAAGGATGAAATCTTCATTGATCCCAATGGCAACAATATCATCAACGGGAATGAACGTTCGGCAATAAAATTTAAAGTCGAAAACCTTGGTTCCGGAATAGCGAAAAAGGTGAACATCAAAGTCTCTCTCAAGAACAGGCAGATCAGGGGGCTTGACTTTTTCTCTGCCCAGGAGATAGGGGATATTCAACCCAATGAAAGCAAAGAGGTCAACGTCCCGCTTTTCGGCAATATGGAACTTGAAGATGGAATAGCAGAATTCAGGATAGAGGTAATCGAAGATCAGAGTTTCGATGCCTATCCCCTCGAGATGAAAATCGAAACCCATCCATTCGAACCGCCCCGGCTTGTCGTGGCCGATGCTGTATTCAGCACCGAATCGGGGGGTAAAGTGAAGCTCAACTATCCCATCCAACTGAAGGTATTGCTTCAGAATATGGGAAAAGGCGAAGCCAATGGCGTTGGTCTGGCGTTCACCTTTCCCAACCCCAATTGCGTTGTACTTGGAGAATCGGATAAATTTACAATCGGAACCCTGAAGCCCAATGAAACCAGGGAGCTCGATTTTATATTCACCGCAAACCGACGCTATACCGACCCTGAAATCCCGGTACGTGTCGATATCATTGAAATCGTGGGGAAATATGCCAATGATACTACCCTGAATGTCAGATTGGATCAAAGCCTTGTTGCCCAAAACAATGTTGTCATCAATGCGATAGCAACTCCGGCAACAGAGTTAACCATAGCATCACTTACCTCCGACGTCGATAAAAATATCCCGGTCAGCCAGGGGAAAAACCCCAATAAATTTGCCCTGATCATTGGCAATGAAGAATATTCAAAATACCAGCAGGGATTAAACTCCGAAATGAATGTTGCATTCGCCCGAAACGACGCCGGAATATTTCGCGAATATGTCACCCGTACCCTTGGATTCCAGGATGGAAATGTCTTTTTCCTGACCGATGCCACCGCCGGTGAGATGAACCAGAAAATCGAACTGATCAGTAAACTTGTTACCAAATCGGGCAAGGATGCCGAGTTGCTGTTTTATTATGCCGGTCATGGTTTGCCCGATGAAAATACACATGTTCCCTACCTGATCCCGGTCGATGTCAACGGTGGCAACCTTAACTCCGCTATCCGGTTAAACGATATATATAAGAAATTCGGAGAGACCGGCGCCAATAAAATCACCATTATCCTTGATGCCTGTTTTTCCGGTGGAGGACGGGAATCAGGACTAATTGCTGCCCGAAGTGTAAAAGTTAAACCATCCATGGAGTCCCTTTCCGGGAACATGGTCGTCTTTGCCGCAACTACAGGAGAACAGTCTGCACTCCCATTTGCCAAGGAAAAACATGGAATGTTTACCTATTACCTGCTTAAAAAAATACAGGAAAGTGCGGGTTCAGTAAACTATGGCACCCTTGCCGATTACCTTACTAAAAATGTTTCCCTCCAATCGCTTAAAATCAACCAGAAAGACCAGGACCCAACCGTCACAGTTAGTTCTGAAGTGAGCGATTCATGGGGCAATTGGAAAATTAAATAGCATGCCTCCAAATCCCTTCATTTTCCATTGAATCCACCTTGTTACCCTGTTGCCTTGTCACCCGGTCACTCGTTAACATATTAAAATAAACCCTGCAACCATGAAATACACCACCCTTTTGTTACTGTTACTGTTTTTCGGAAGTATCCGGGTCAATGGCCAAATCGATAGTACTTTCAACGAATTGGAAAAGGAGCTGCAAAAAGAATTCGCCTCTTTTTTGGAACTGAACCAGGAAGAATTTGACCAGTACGTCAGGGAAAATGATAAGGAATTTTCTGATTACCTGAAAAAAAACTGGGAGGAATTCAAACTCTTTGCCGGTGAAAAGCCTGACTCTGCCCCAAAACCTGCCGTTATCCCAAAATTTATCCCTCCGCCGGTAAAACCCATTCCGGGTGGGAAAGAGGGCAAAATACAACCTAAGCCCGACCAACCCAAACCGGAAGTTAAACCTGAAACCAAACCAGAGGTTAAACCTGAGACCAAACCACAACCCGAAGATCTGACCAAAATCACCCCGGTACCTCCCAAACCATTGCCTGGAGGCATCGAAGGAAAACTGGGCAGGAAGCCGATTGAGGTAGTGCCAATTCCGAAAAAGCGACCCGATATCGTTCCCCCACCAGTTCCCAATGTTCCGGTTATCCAGAAATCGGAACCCGATAATTTTGCCAAAGGCCAGGCCAGCATTGACTTTTACGGAACAAATCTGACCTTCAAGTTCGATCCGAACATCCTGGGGTCACTTCCGGTGGAAATCCACAATACCACGATCGCTGCTTTCTGGGACAGGGTTTGCAAAGTCAATTACGTCCACCTGATCAATCAGCTTTCGGATGCCAAAACACAAATGAACCTCAACGACTGGGGCTATTATCAACTGGTCAAAAAACTCTCCGGAAAGATCAGTTCATCGAAAAATTACGCCAACCTGCTCAGCTGGTACCTCCTTACCAAATCGGGTTACCGGATCAGGGTTTCCTATGCCGAAAACGATATCTGCCTGATGTTCCCCTCCTCCAACATGATCTATGGAATAAAATATTTCATGATCGACAATACCCGTTTCTATGCACCCGACTTCCAGCATAACCAGATCTATACCTATGAGAAAGACTTCCCGGGGGCATCTAAAATTTTTGACCTGAATGTTTACAGTGCCTTGAATATCGGGGATCAATACGCAGAACGACCATTTAAACTAAGCTTCAAAGGCAGGGAGTATAGTTTTTCCATCAAATACAATAAAAATTCCATCGATTTCTATAAGGATTTCCCACTTTGTGAACTGAAAACTTACTTTGATGCCTCGATAACCCCGAAAGCCAAGGAATCTATGCTCGATGCACTAAAACCACACCTGAACGGCCTTTCCCCAAGCGAAGCAGTTGATTTCCTGCTTAACTTTGTTCAAAACGGTTTTCCATATAAAACCGATCCCGAGCAGTTCAATGGAGCAGAAAAGTTTTTCTTCCCCGAAGAGGATTTCTATTACCCCTATTCCGACTGTGATGACCGGGCTGTACTCTTTGCTTATCTGGTCAAGGAACTTCTGAACCTGAAGGTAATCGGGGTAACCTATCCGGGTCACGCCTCTACAGCCGTTCATTTCCCTTATGAGGAGGCCGGGGATTTCATCATGTATAAAAATGAAAAATACATGATTGCAGATCCTACCTATATTGGTGCTCCCTTTGGGCTGACAATGCCCGGCATGGTGAATGCCAAGGCAGAGGTTATCGAACTGTTGAATGAGCAAAACCAGCAGGATAGACTGACCGCGGTATGGGATAACGCCATGGCAGCAGGTGGTAAACAGGGAGATAATGTTCAGAATCTCGTCACGGATGCAGATGGGAACTCATACATTACCGGCTATTTCAGTGGCACTATGGACTTTGGCACTTCAAATCTGAAGGCTGCAGGCGGGAAAAGAGATGCTTTTGTTGCCAAATTCAATTCAAATGGAAAACTGATCTGGGCCATCCCGGGAGGGTGTGAAGGAAATGCCATCGCGTGCAATGTTACCCTTGACAAGCAAGGTGGCATATATATTTCAGGAACTTTTGAAAAGTCGATCGCCTTTGGAAAAATCATGATGATGGCCAATGGCGATGAGACCTGTGTTTTCGTCGCGAAGTTCAACGCCGATGGCCGGCAGATTTGGCTTAACCAGGCCAAACTGGAAGCCGGTGGAACCGGCGATTATATCTATGCAGCCACCTTCAGTCCGAGCGGTCAGTATGTGGAGACGAAGAGCTATCCGGTTGACATCAATTTTACCGATTATGGACTGAGTTTCGACGCCCTGAATAATGTCTATTACACAGCCACTTATTCCTCCACAGCCGGAATGAAAGTTGACCGCATCACACTCGGATTGGGGAACGAATTCAACGTGGCCTCCACCCTCAAGTCGGAGACCGACAAACAGATCGAGAACAAATGTGAAAAGACGATTGCCGGACTATTCGGCGCCATCAACCTCATGCGGCTGAACAATGTCATGATCTCCGGCAAAGCCGTTCAGGAAGCTTTTGACAAGTATAATCCGAACTTCCGGAAGGTGGCTCCAAAGGTTTATGAAGGTTTGGGCAAACTCAACATGATCCGCAACGACCAGGGCATCATCACCGTATTGACCGAGAACCAGAAGCCTGTTGTCCTCGATAAGCTCAAGATCACCAACGAAACCCGGTTGAAAGTCAACCTGCTTCCCAATGGCGATGCACGTCTGGATATCCTCAACGGTGTGAAGGTCGGCAAAGCCATCATCTGGTTCAAGCTCAACTTTGTCAGACTGTTCCGCGACAGCGGAAACGCCATTTTCGACTACGACTCCGACCACAGCCAGATCGTCATGAACATGAAGAAAGATATGCTCTTTTAACCCCTAACTTATCTTCTTGTTACTCTGTTACTCTGTAACTCTGTTACTTTGTTACTTTGTTACTCTGTTACCTATTTCTCCACCGTCGTCAGATCCAGCCTTTTCTCCGCCTGCTGGAACTGTGAGTTCAGGCTTTTCATCCCTCGGGTATTGGCAATGATCCCCTTCACATCATCCAGGATCATTTTATAGCCGTTTTCCATGCGGGTGTTGAGTGGTTTGAAGGGCTCGGTTTGGGAGAGCACCTGGATGGTTTCGGCGCCAAACGGGGAATCACAAACAAAGAGATCGGGATACTGGAATACCTTCCCAACCTGGTCGGCTTTGACTTCGTAATTATCAGAGAGAAGCGTCTTCTGTCCATCGGCCAGGTAATAGATGAGCCGCACAAAACAGGGGTGGTTGGCCTTCATGTAAATCGACATGGTATCTCCCCTTGCAAAGAGGGGATTGTCGTTTCCCTTGTTGGTCCATACCTCCACCTGGAGTGATGTAACGGGCAAGGTTCCTTTCTCCAGTTCTTTCTGACGTGCCATGGCCAGCTCGTAATTCGCCGGCAAATAGGGAATGTTATTGGTCTTTACCCACGATTTTGAAAGGAATTCCTGTCCGCCAGCCAGGTTCCTGCCATCTTTGTTGCGCTTCACATTGGCGATGATCTTGAGGTTCTCTCCCTCCTGCCAATAGGTGCCCGTAAGAATGTACATGCGGGCGGCCTCAGCCTCGCTCATATCGGATATTTTCTTTTCAGAAGTACTGTATGTGGTCAACTTCATGTTCGTCAGTTTTTGCTCCATTATGGCCGAAAGCCGGGATGATAATTCACTTCCCATACGGGTATCCTGAAATGTAAAGGATCCCATGACGATAAATCCATCGTTATCGAAGAGTCCCTGTTCCATCAGGTTACGTATCTGCTGCCTGAGACCGCTGGCAAAGAAAAAACAAGCTTCGTCCAGATCCAGTTGCTTACCCTTGCGGAGACCGCTTATGCCCTGGGTAACCTGAAGCTCGAGATCAGAGGTCTGGGCATCCATCGGCTCTTTACCGATGGCAACCAGCAGTGCCAATGCATTGTCCATTTCATGGATCATCGGATAACACGCATAATAGCTGTTCATCGCCTGTTCAACTTCACCCGTGGTGGCCAGTTGTTTGGCCATTGCTATTTTTTGCCCAAGGCGTTTTTGAAGATCTGCGAGGTTTGTTTCGCACGACTTGACCAGTTCCAGCTTATTTACGTATGCAACTGCATAGATCAGCTTCTTTTTCTTATCGTAATAAGTATCTGTCTTTAGCCCGGTAAGACTGGCTTCTGAAGTAGAGGCGCCAGCCTGCTTGAAAACCTCCTTCGAACGGGTATCCTTGTTTTCAATATCGATGGTAGAGGCGCTCTTGATCTCGATACGAATTTGTTCGATGAGCTGAGTCTTGGCTATTTTTAAAAGATTTTCCATCGATGCTGCTGCCACTTCAGAACGGTCGCATTTATCGGATTTAAATCCCACCATATATTGGTTTTCAGGGAACATCGCAATGCGCTGATCGTATGATATCCAACGTGGAGCCTCCTGGGAATAAGAGGAGCAGTAAAAAAATACAGTAAAAAACAGTAAAAAAAATGTCTTCATGGTCGAGGGATATTTAATAATAAATGGTTTAACCGATATAAAAATAGGAAAAAAGTGAAAACAAAACCGGATTACTTCATCCTATCTTTAAAAATGCTAATTTTGATCATTCAGTAGATCATGAATATGACCCGTAAAGAAATTGATATAAGGTACCATACCCTCTGCGAAAAGATATATCATCAGAAAATTAAAGCAGCACTGGATGATTTTGACCGTTTTATCCGTTTGAGTTCCAATACAGATTATTTCTACCAGTTGGAAACGATCTCCGACAATTACCGTACCCTGTTACGTTATTCCTTTGAAGGATACAAGGATCCTCAACAAAACACCATTTTAAGCTCCCTGTGTGCATCACTTCTCGGAATGGCCGATGAAATCCGGCAATCGTTGCTTGACAAAGAATTTCCACAGAAATCGCAGGAAAAACAGACCCTGCTTCATGAGTTCGGAGATGATCCGCAGGTTATTGCCACTACCATAGAAGAGATTTTCTTCAGCCGGGAAATCGGAAAATTAATAGAGGAAACTGAGTTGGCTGGCATATCTTCAGACCCTGCACTTCCCGCCAGGATTATGGATCCCATCTTTAAACTCATCTGGCTGACCGATAAAATCAAGGAACAACACCTGATCCTTTCCCGGAAGATCAACCGTTCGGAGAACATCGAGTGGCACGAAAAATGCCTGATTGTGAGCGCAATCACCCTCAGTCTGATCAACTATTTTGATCCGCAGAAATTCATATTGCTCATTGAATTTGCCGAATCACGGCAAAACCAGGTTTACCAGCGTGCCCTTACCGGCATTATCCTGGGATTGCTGGTATATGATCAGCGGATCACCTTTTATCCGGATCTTGTTGAAAAGATGAACCAACTATGCCGGGATGAGATTTTCCGTAACGATGTGGAATTGATCCTTCTTCAGCTTTTAATGGCCAGGGAAACCGAAAAGATCACCCGCGAATTTGAGGAGGAGGTTTTGCCAGACATGAAAAAGATGATGCCGAAAATTGAAGATAAACTCCAACTGGGCGATCTGGGCGAAGAAGATGATCCGGAAGGAGAAAATCCAAAATGGAAAGGTCTGGTTGATGAGGTTCCGGGGTTGTTTGAGAAAATCGAAAAGTTTTCGCGCATGCAGATGGAGGGAGCAGATGTTTTCATGAGCACATTCCAACTGCTCAAGCGTTTCGACTTTTTCAACTCCATGTGCAACTGGTTCATCCCTTTTCACCGCAACCATCCCGATATCCGAACGAACAACAACGATCCTGAAGAGATCGGTAACCGCCTCATCGACAGCCTCGAGAAGGCATTTTACATCTGCAATTCCGACAAATACTCATTTGCCCTGAATTTCCAGGCCATTCCAAATCAGCAACGCACCATGATCGTCACCAATTTCGAGGCTGAATTTGCCCAGATGAAGGAGATGGCTTCTGAGGAGCAGCTGTTGGATCAATCACTGGCTTCGAATTCAATATATATCCAGTACATCCAGGATCTTTACCGTTTCTTCAAACTTTTTCCATCGCGTCAGGAATTCGACGATATCTTCCAGCGAAGAATCCATTTCAACGAACTTTATTTTTACAGGACGTTTTTTGAGCGGGAAGGATTTACACAACGTCTCGCTTTGTTTTACTTTGAAAAGGATCATTATCCTGAAGCCATTGAAGTTTATGAATACCTCCTCAACCAATCATCGCCACGCGGCGAATACTTTGAAAAAATTGGCTATGCCTACCAGAAAATGAGGCGCTATAAAAAAGCGGCTGAATTCTACAAAAAGGCCGAATTATTTGATTCCGACCGGTTATGGATACTGAAAAAACTGGGATGGTGCTCCATGAAGCTCGATGCCTATTCTGAGGCCCTCTCTTATTACCAGGATGCCGCCCGCATGCAACCCGACGATCTTCAACTTCAGTCACAAATCGCCCAGTGCCACCTGAACCTGAAAGATTATGAGCTTGCGCTTCAAACTTACGCCAAACTTCGTTTTTTCAAACCCGATGATATGAAGGTTTTGCGACCTGTAGCCTATTGCCTGTTTCTCCTTGGAAAACTGGACCAGGCTGAGGAAATCTACAAACAGATCATCTCCGGTGTGGCTATCCCTACCGCCTACGACCTGATGAATGCAGCCCATGTTCAACTTTGCCAAGGACATCGCGACACGGCACAATCCCTTTACCGACAATCGCTTGCCTACAAAACTCCCGGAATTGATGCATTGATGAGTGCATTCGATGAAGATACCCCCTTCATTATCGCCAATGGCATTCCTGAAGAAGAGATCCCCTTGATCAAGGATTACCTGCAGTTTAAGTCTGAACCATGATAATACCGATTTAATTTGAAAAAAACGATATCACTGAAAAACAGGATAGGCCAACACACCGAAATTCTGATCTTTACCCTGATCACCCTGATCAACCTCCTCTTCTTTGTTTCCTATAAATTCTTCCCCACACTCGATGGCGCTGCCCATCTTTCAAATGCCAATATCATCAATCAGATCGTGGTTCACCACAACGAACTGTTCCGCCAGTTTTTCATGATTAATCCAGAACCTGTCCCCAATTGGACATCCCATATGTTCCTTGCAATCCTGAATCTGATCATGCCAGCATTTCTTGCAGAAAAGCTACTGCTCATCCTGCTGCTTGCCGGTATGCCATTTGCTTTCAGGAATCTGATGCAAACCATTGCTCCGGGCAAAATATGGTGCAGTTACCTCATCTTTCCATTTACCCATTCCATGTTCTTCTTTTTTGGCTTCTATAATTTCTGCATCGCCTCTCTGTTCTTCTTAATTACCTTGAATTACTGGCTGCGAAATGAAGCATCACTTTTTTCTGTCAGGAAGATCA
>Ga0247841_10001777_pt1 | contig 45884 bp, 59 predicted proteins | sample LaCruzMarch2015__2_FD_192410 | JGI IMG/M metagenome (GOLD analysis project Ga0247841, IMG submission 192410) | Freshwater microbial communities from meromictic Lake La Cruz, Castile-La Mancha, Spain - LaCruzMarch2015_18m | ecosystem: Environmental > Aquatic > Freshwater > Lake | place: Spain... | reverse complement strand
TTGTTTCTTCCAATCCCTAGCCTTTCGGGCAACTGAAATATTCCTGTCCCAGACTATAGCCAGTTTTTTACGTTTAACCAAATCTCCGGCGTGAGCAGCAATACGCGAAGCAATTACCCCTTCCCGTACATCACTGACCGTTGGATGGCGCAAATGTTCAGCCGGAGTTACATAACAAAGAAAATCCGCCCCAAAACTGGAGGCCAAAGCTCCTCCAATCGCAGAAGTGATATGGTCATACCCGGGAGCAACATCAGTCACCAATGGCCCCAATACATAAAAAGGAGCTCCATCACAATACTTCTTTTGCAAAAGTATATTCTTCTTAATCTGATCCAGGGGGACATGGCCCGGCCCCTCAATCATAACCTGCACACCTCTTGCCTTAGCGCGCTTTGCTAATGCCCCAAGAATCTTTAACTCCGTAATTTGAGCTTTATCTGTCGCATCTAAAATTGAACCTGGCCTCAAGCCATCTCCCAGACTTAAGGTTACATCATATTTATTAGCAATATCCAGGATCTGTTCAAAATGCGTATAAAAAGGATTTTCTTGATTGTGGCTCCTTATCCAATTAGCAATTATTGCCCCGCCGCGCGAAACAAGCCCCATCAGCCTTTTTTGTTTTTCTAAAACCTTCAGGCTCCTGCGCGTTACTCCACAGTGTATAGTGAAAAAATCCACTCCCTGCTTTGCCTGCTCATTTAATACATCCAGAATGTCTGAGGCGGTAAATTTAATAAAATTATTATATTTTTCCTGCGCCCTGACTGCCACCTCATATACCGGCACAGTGCCCACGGGAACGCTGGAGTATTTTAAAACCTCCCGCCTCACTTTATTCAAATCTCCTCCTACGCTTAAATCCATTAGCGCATCCGCTCCATGCTTTATAGCAACTTTAAGCTTCTCTATTTCATCAACAAGGCGCGATTCATCCGTAGAGGTGCCGATGTTAGCGTTAATCTTAGTAGATAACGAACTGCCTACTGCGCAGGGTTTTTTAATCTTATGATTTTTATTTAGGGGAATAACGGCCTTACCCAGACGGATAAGCCGCATTAACTGTACCGGCTTAATACCTTCAAGCCGCGCGACTTTACGCATAATGCCGGTTACAATATTTTTCTTTGCGTATTCCAGCTGAGTCATTTTATTTTAGAGTAATTTTCTTTGACTTTCTTGAACAATTGGCCTGCCGCACGATTAGGATCATCAGCTTTTAAAATTGCCCGGCATACTGCAATACGCCTGGCTCCGGCAGCAGTAATTTCTTTTATATTACTTTCATTGATACTGCCAATAGCAAAATAAGGTATTTTTATCTTACCCCTTAGCTGCCGTAATACCCTTAAGCCAATTGCCTTGTATTCAGGCTTAGTGGCAGTAGAATAAATCGGCCCAATACCAATGTAATCCGCTCCCTCTTTCTGAGCTTTCAAAGCCTGGCGCAAATTATGACAAGATATACCGATAATTTTATTTTTACCTAATAACTTCCTGGCTTGTTTTAACGGAAGATCATCCTGCCCCAGATGGACCCCGTCTGAACCGGAAAGAATAGCTATATCGATATAATCATTAACAATAAAGAGCGTTTTGCTTTTGCTTAAGAGCCTTGCCAGCCTGACTGCCGCACTTAATACATGCGATTTATCAGAAACCTTATCCCGCAGCTGGATTATCCCAACTACATCAGAAGACAGCTTAGTAAGGCGCGGCTTATCCAGAATCAGGTAAAGAAGAGACCTTTTTAAAAGAACTTTTCTCGATTTCATAAACTTTATACCTAAGCCGCTTAAAAGACAGGGCTGATTTTTCGTCTATTAATTTACTAAATTCCTCAAGCACGCGCAGGGATTCTTTTGCTCTTTGGATATTTGCCCAAAAAATATCCCGGCAATTGGAACGTTTTAACTCTCCACGGGAGTTTAATCTTCCGACATCACCATCACTGTTACGTTCTTTGAGCAGTACAGATACCGGACAGGCTTTCTGAATTATACCGTCGATCTCATGCCTGATATTTTTAAAATCCGCTGTAAACTTATGGTTATTCAGGATGAACCGCGCTATCTCCTCGCAAACACGAAGCCCCTCCTTAACCCGGTTAAGGTTGGCGTCAATTATACGGTATATGTTATTTTTTCGCAAAATCCCTGACGATTTTCTCAATTATTGCACTGGTTGAACGACCTTTAACTAAATTAATGGTTTCTACCTTGCCGCCGTAACTTTCTACAAAAGAAGCACCCACAATTCTTTTTTTGCTCCAATCCGAGCCCTTAACCAGTATATCCGGCTTAAGCGCTTTAATTATCTTAAGCGGATTGTCTTCTTTAAACAAAACTACAAAATCTACACAACCCAGGGCTGCTACTACTTTTAAGCGATCAGCCTGCCCTACCACCGGGCGATTCTTAACTTTAATCTTTTTAATAGAAGAATCACTATTAACCGCTACGACCAGATAATCCCCTTTGGCCTTAGCATCCTGTAAGTATTTGATATGGCCATAATGCAGGATATCAAAACAACCATTAGTAAAAACTATCCGCTTACCATCCTGCTTAAGGCGTTTGATTTTACGCTTGAGGCCGGTAATTGAGATTATTTTTGTTCCCCGCAGAGTTCTTGCTCGATCATTTCGCATATTATATGGGCAATGGTAATGTGCGCTTCCTGTATTCTTGCAGTTATCTTAGAAGGTACTAATAGAGACACATCCGCCAGCTTAACAATCTCCCCTCCGTCACCTCCGCTTAAAGCAACGGTTTTAATCCCCATCTTTTTAGCCTGTTTAATCCCTAGGGCTACGTTTTTTGCCTTTCCGCTAGTGGATATTCCCAACACTACATCATTCTTCTTTCCCAGGGCTTCCACCTGTCGGGAAAAAACTACATCGTAACCATAATCATTAGCCAAAGAGGTAAGAATTGAGGTATTGGTAGTTAAAGCGATCCCGGCCAGCGCCGAACGATCCTTCTTAAAACGTCCGACAAGCTCTGCGGCAATATGCTGGCTGTCGCTGGCTGAACCACCATTGCCAAAGACAATTACCTTGCCGTCCTTCTTAAGACAATCTATCATAAGATGCGCAATCTCAAAAATCGAATCAACCTGGTTGCGGAGTATCTCTTCTTTAACCTGGATACTTTCTAAAAGTATATCTTTAATTCTCTCACGCATTTTTTTCTCCCATAAGGTTAACCAAAGAATACCTTAGCGATATCGTAAAGCTCCATATCAACCGTCTTCAGGGCCTTAACCGCTTCCTCAAGCGGTACATCAATAATTTTAATACCGGCTAAAGCTACCATTCTGCCGAATTTTTTATTCTTAATCAGCTCCACTGCCTTTACCCCGAAGCGTGTGCCCAATACGCGATCAAACGCGGTAGGCGAACCGCCTCTTTGTATATGACCTAAAACGCTGACCCTGGTTTCAAAACCAGTTCTCTTTTCAATTTGCGCTGCCAAATCTTCTCCAATACCTCCGAGACGAACATGGCCAAAAGCATCAAGCTTCTGTTCCTGAGTAACCATGGAGCCGTCTTTAAACTGAGCGCCTTCAGAAACCACAACAATACTAAAGGTCTTGCCTCTATTATGCCTTTTCTTAATAATTTCACACACCTCGTCTAAATCGATTGGAATCTCCGGGATTAAAATCACATCCGCGCCTCCGGCAATACCTGCCTCAATGGCAATCCAACCCGCGTGTCTGCCCATAACCTCAGCCACAATAATACGATGATGGCTTTCAGCTGTAGTATGCAGCCGGTCAATACATTCCATGGCTACATTCAGAGCGGTGTCAAAACCAAAAGTATAATCAGTAGCTGATAGGTCATTATCAATTGTTTTAGGTACTCCGACGATATTCGGTATCCCGTCTTTAACTAACTTTGAAGCAACACCCAAGGTGTCTTCTCCGCCAACAGCAACCAAAGCATCGAGACCCATTTTTTTAAAACTATTTTTAACTTTTTCTACGTCACCTTGTGTTTTATATGGATTAGTGCGGCTAGTACCCAGAATAGTTCCGCCCTTAGGCAGTATTCCGGAAACAGTACTTATATTTAAAGGCATGGTGTCATTCTCAACCAACCCTTTCCAGCCGTTTTTAATACCTACTATTTCATAACCTTCGAGTAAAGCCTTACGCACCACCGCGCGGATAACCGGATTTAATCCCGGGCAATCCCCGCCGCCTGTCAAAATCCCGATCCTTGCCATTGCTTTAATCCTCCTTAGTATATAAATTGTTAGCTAAACCAAGCACCTTATATCTTTTATCCAGCGCAGTCCTTGCGAGCACAGCGAGCAAGGATTAGACCCTACCATATCCACTAAAAGGTATTGCCGACGGGTCTTCCTTGTCAAAGTCTCTTTTTCTACGGCTATCTTTTTCATCATGAGCGATCTTAGCTACATGTATCTTAATAATAACCTGTTCTTCGAGCCCTAAAATTTCTTGAATCTTAGATTTAATAATATCCTGCAGCCTTGAGGTAAGTTCGGGGATATTGGCTTCGGAACGCAGGATTATCCGCATATCCACAATAATACCCTTTTTGTTTGCCACAACATTAGGCCTTAACTCTTTTACCTCAGGAATAACCCCTGCCAGCCGGCGGATTAAATCTTCCACGGCAGAAAGCGAAATAGTCACCTGTCCGCTAGAAGTGGCAAACGCAATAGTCTTTTCTCTCTGAAACCTGCCTAAAATAATTTGAGCAAAAGAAAAACTGATTAGAATTAAAAGCAAACCGGAAAAACCGATAACCAGACGGGAATTCGAGCTGGTCTGGGCATAGATAAGCAGGTTATTAATATCCTGGGGTAGTAGCAGATTTAATGAAAAAACAATAAACGCCAAACCAATCAGGATAATAACCACGGCGTAAAACATAATCCCCAATACAGTAAAGAACTTCATCCTCTACCCCCTTTCTATACCTTTCACATTTACATTAATATCTTTTACGGAAAGATTGCTCATCTTCTCTAGCGCCTGACGCACATTCTCCTGAACCCTGTTGGCGGTATCCGGAATATTATAGCCAAATTTAATAATCAGGGGAATCTCCACCTTCACCTCTTCATTCTTGGATATATCTACTTTTATGGCAAGATATGATTTTTGACCGAACAACTCAAGCAGGCTGCTCCTTAAATTTGCCCCCACTCTCTTAACTCCTTCTATTTCCAGGGCGGCAATAGAAGATATAGAAGAAATTACGTTTTTATGTATCCTTACGGCGCCAAGTTCATTTCTCGATTCATCGCGGTTCATTTATTCTCCTTTAGTATCGCTTACCAAAAGATCCTGCACGAAATGTGTAGAAATATCGCCTTTTTTAAACAACGGGTTATCCATTAACCTGAGGTGAAAAGGAATAGTGGTCTTGATGGGGGCAATATGAAATTCACTTAATGCCCTGCGCATAGTCTTGATTGCCTCTTGGCGATTATTGCCATAAACAATAAGCTTGGCTACGAGCGAATCGTAATAAGAAGGTACTTCATACCCGGCGTAAATATGCGTATCCACACGCACATTAGGACCTCCGGGAAGAATCAAGGATTCAATTTTACCAGGAGACGGCATAAAATTATTATCCGGGTCTTCGGCATTAATACGGCATTCTATTGCCGCGCCCCTGACCTGCACATCCTCCTGTTGGATCTTAAGTTTCTCTCCGCTGGCCACCCGGATCTGTTCCTTAATCAGGTCAATACCGGTAACCATTTCGGTAACCGGATGCTCCACCTGGATACGCGTATTCATCTCCATAAAATAAAAATTATTGGTTTTGGTATCCAGCAAAAACTCAATAGTACCGCAACTGAGATAACCGATAGATTTCATCCCTTTTAAAACCATCTCTCCCAGTTTACGACGCATCTTGCTGTCCACTGCGGGAGAAGGCGACTCTTCAAGTAATTTCTGGTGCCTTCTCTGAATACTACAGTCTCTTTCACCAAGTTGCAAAATATGGCCTGAACGATCAGCAATAATCTGCACTTCTATATGGCGCGGCTTCTCAATATATTTTTCAATGTAAACGCTGGAATTACCGAAATTCGCTTCTGCCTCGCTCTGGGCGGTTAACAGGCTTGAAACTAAAGTTAAATCATTATGGCAGATACGCATCCCCTTGCCTCCACCTCCGGCAGCAGCTTTGATGATAACAGGATAGCCAATCTCTTTAGCGGTCTTAAGCGCCTCTTCTTTATTTTTTATAATCGCGCGGCTGCCGGGGACAATAGGCAAGCCGGCTTTTTGCATCGTCGTGCGCGCGGCCATTTTATCGCCCATAAGCCGGATATTCTCCGGAGTCGGGCCGATAAAAGTAATCTTGCAAGATTCGCATATCTCGGCAAAATGCGCATTTTCAGCCAGGAATCCATAACCCGGATGAATAGCCTCTACATCGGTAATTTCGGCTGCACTGATAATTGCGGGAATATTAAGATAACTGTTAGCGGAAGATGCCTGGCCAATGCAGATTGCTTCATCAGCAAAACGCACGTGCAGGCTGCTACGGTCGGCCTGAGAGTAGACGGCTACAGTACGGATACCCATCTCATGACAGGCGCGAATTATTCTCAAGGCGATTTCGCCTCGGTTGGCAATGAGAATTTTAGAAAACATCTTTTATTGCTCTAGAGCGGATCAATAAGGAATAAAGACTGGCCAAATTCTACCGGCTCAGCGTTATCGACTAATATTTCAAGAATCTTACCCTTAATCTCTGACTTTATCTCATTCATTAACTTCATTGCTTCTATGATGCAAATTACCTGTCCTGGCTCGATAACCTGCCCAACCTCTACATAAGCAGGAGATTCCGGGCTAGGCGCGCGGTAAAAAGTACCTACCATAGGAGCTTTAATCTCTACTGTCTTAACTACATTCTTCTCCTCTACCACAGGGGCATTCTGAACTCTATCCTGAGCCATTGGGATATTCTGCCCCTGGAAGACTACCGGCCCGTTAAAACCCTCAATCCCGCTGGCTGTCTTTTTAAGCCGAATACGCATATCGTCTTTTTCTACCTCCAGCTCAACAAGGCCATTTTCATTCATCAGATTAATCATTTCTTTAATTTCCTTGATGTTCATTTAATTAATCCTTTCAGCATAGGTCCCACCGGTACGCGTATCTACTTTAATTTTATCACCCACGTTAATAAATAAAGGAACTTGTATAATTGCACCGGTATCCACCTTAGCCGGCTTATTACCGCTCTTTGATGAATCACCTTTAAAACCTGGCTCAGTTTCAATTATCTTAAACTCAATGAAATTAGGAAGGCTGACAGATAAGGCAACACCTTTAAAAAAATACCCCATAATCTCCAGGTTATCTTGTAATAACTTCGCCTTATCCCCGATAATCTCATCGGAAATGGCGATCTCCTCAAAATTATCCTGGTCCATAAAATGGAACATCCCGCTGCTTGAATACTGATATTGCAGCTTGCGCTCCTCCACATAAGCCTGCTCTATCTTTTCTTCCCCACGGAAGGTTTTCTCCTGGATGTTATTGGTTTTAATGTCGCGTAGCCTTGCGCGCACAAAAGCCGCGCCTTTGCCGGGTTTGACATGCTGAGCATCAACACAGACATAAACAATATCATCCACTAAAACAGTTACCCCTGATTTGATTTCGTTAATTGATAGCGCCACTTAAGACCTCGCATCCTTTATGGGTTACTAAAATCATATCCTCTATTCTTATCCCGAATTTCCCGGGTAAATATATCCCCGGCTCTATCGTAAAGACCATCCCCGCCTTAAGAGCGCTGGCTTCATTGCCTGAAATACGCGGATCCTCATGTACCTCTAAACCAAGGCCGTGGCCAAGGTTATGGGTAAAATAGCAGGCATACCCTTTTGAAGCTATATATTCCCGCGCAACTTTATCAATTGCAGCCATTTCTGCGCCAGGCCTAACCCTTTTTATTGCCAATTCCTGGGCTTTAAGTACAATATCATAGACCTTACGCACAAGAACTTTTATTTTACCCAAAAACAAAACCCTTGTCAAGTCGGATTTATATCCCTGATAGTCAACTCCAAAATCAATAAGCACAGATTCATCATCTCTTAATCTCCTCTGTCCGCTAAGGTGATGCGGCTGGCTGGAGTTAGGACCCGAGGCTACGATTATATCAAAAGCAGAAGCGTTACAGCCATGATACCTTATGAAACGCTCAAACTCCGCGACTACCTCTATTTCTTTTATCCCGCAGGCAATAAATTTCTTGATATGCTCAAAAACTAAGGCAGTAATTTGAGTTGCCTGTTTAAGTTTTTCGATTTCCCGGGCATCTTTAACCTGCCTTCTATCCTCAACAATACTATGGGTAGGAATCAACTCAAGGCGATCACCGACAAACTCCTTAATCTTATTGAACTCCGCAAACGGCAAATACCTCTCCTCAAATCCTAGTCTTTTTAACCCCAGGCCCAAAGATGCTTCAGCAATCCGTTTAAATACTGAACCATTACACTCTTTAAGCTTAATCTTATCTTTTAAAAAACCCCTGGCTTCCTCAGTATAACGAGAGTCAGTAAAATAAATGCTCTCTTTTTCAGATAGCAGGAGATAGGAATCCCGGCTTAGAGATTCAGTTAAATAGGAAATATTGGCCGGCAAAGAAACAAGCAGACCATCAAGCCCTCTTTGTTTCAATTGGGAATATACGCGATTTAAACGGGAACTCATTTTACCTCGATAAGGTCAAAAATGGCAGATAAGCCTAAGCTATAGCTCTTAGCCCCAAAGCCCATGATCGTACCCTTGACTACCGGGCTGACCAGTGACTTATGCCTGAACTCTTCGCGGGAATAAATATTAGAAAGGTGTACCTCTACCACAATTAATCCGCATGCGGCTATGGCGTCGCGCACAGCCACGCTTGTATGGGTATAAGCTGCGGGGTTGATCAAAATCCCCTGAAATTTATTTTTACCGGCCTTGCCGATTAAATCCACAATCCGGCCTTCATGGTTGGACTGCCTGATAACCAAAGCAATCTTATCCTTCTTGGCCTGGGCCTTAAGCATCTGATTGATTTTATCTAACGTCATATGGCCGTAGACTGCCGGCTCCCTTGTACCCAAAAGGTTTAAATTAGGCCCATGGATAACTAATATTTTTTTCATGCTTATTCTGCCTCGTCAATCAACATTACAGGGATACCATCCCGGACAGGATATCTTTTCCCGCATTTTTTACAAACAATTTTATTATCCTTTAACTCCACGTCGGCTTTGCAGGCAGGACATGCCAATATATCTAACAACTCTTTATCAATCATTTTGTCTACAAAGACAACACCCGCGCAATTCCGTTAAGCGCGGGGTGTATCCTCTCCCTTTTCCGGAGCAAGATAAGCCACCCTTAATTCATAAAGCAGGTTTTCCACCAGGTCTGTTTCATCTTTAGTCAAGTTTCCCTTGGTTTTCTCCTGCAACATACCTAATGTGTCAATAATAAATTTTGCCTGGACAGGGTCTTTTTGGGTTTTCTTAGTCTCAGGATTAGCCATATGCCCCAAGGCAATGGAAGCCTGTAAGGCAAGAGTAGTGACAAAGAATTTGAAATCCGGATCGGGAGGCGTAAATTTACCCTCTTCTTTCGGAGCTTGCTTTTCTTTCTCTACTTTTTCTTTCCAGCTCTCATCAACTTTCTTCTTAATCTCGTCCATGTCTTAATTGATTGTGATTCCGGCGTAGCCCACAACGCTGCTTGTATCACCGCTGGCGTCGCCGCTGGTTTGATATTTAATTAACTTGCCCTTTTTTGCCCCCAGAAGCCTGGCGGCCCTTAATAAAACCGCCACCGGAGCAAAACCACACATAGAAATAGCTGATTTACTAACTACAGCTTGAAGTTTATCTTCGTCTAAGGCGGTTATTGCCTCTATTGCTAAGGCATCTTTCTTTTCTGCGCTTTTCTGCGATTCATAATGTGTCATATCAGAACTGGCAATAAACATAACTGAGCTTCTAAGATTATTCTTGATAATTACTCCGACCAACTCTTCCGCGACTACTTTAAGGATATCTAATTCGTCCGTTTTAATAGTGATCGGAACAATCTTAAAATCTTTTTTGAAATACTGCAGTATGGGCAACTCTACTTCCAGCGAATGCTCATCCGCATGTGCAAAGTTATCAGCTTTCAGATACTTTGAACTACTTAAAAATAAATTTGCCAGCCGAAAATCAATCTCAATATTTCCCAACGGAGTTTGCCAGTAACCTTGAGGCATCAGGCTAAAAGCCGGCCCATTTCCCGAATGATTAGGGCCTAAAAGTATAACTGTATCTTTAATATTAACCCCCGAGAGGGTCTCAGTTGCCACTCTCCCGGAATAAACATATCCGGCATGCGGCAGAATGCAACCTAATACATCCTGTTTTTGCGCAAGCCTACCCGTAAAAGAAGAAATTAAATTAAAAAGAATATCCGGTTCATCCGGATAAAACTGACCGGCTACGCAAGGCCTTCGGATATTAGTTTGGTTCATCATAAAGTTGAGATATAAAATTGCGGCTCTTAATCACTGCTTCCACGGTCGCCGGATGATGCGCCTCAATAACCTTTAAAGTGTCTTGCTTTAAATAAGGTTTCAGTATAGCAAAATCTATTTTTCCTTCTAAGGGCGCCAGATGATCCTGGCAGCCCAGGATATCATGCAGATGCACGCCAATCAAACGCTGCCCATACTTCTCAAGAAAATCCCCATGCCTTAGAAATCCCAGGTTTTCCATTAACTGGGCATGGCCTGTGTCATGCCAATAATAAACCTGTGAGTTTCTAAACTTATCAAGAATAATTCCAATTTCATCAATATTGGGAATTTCCCGGTGATAGAACCGTGTTTCTATTCCCAGCAACACGCCTTTTACTTTCGCGTAAGTATTTAATTCTTCAATGCTAATTAAGGCCTGCGCCAAGAATTTTTCGGATTCACAGGCGCGCTCCCGCAACATCTTCTCTTTTAATACCAGAAATTCCGCCGAATTATTCTTCCCCTGATTATAAAGATTGATCAGCTGGCGCGTGTAGTCAGGAACCTCGACCCTGCCGCAATGCAAAACAACCACCTTCACCCCTAATCCGCTGGCAGTATCAATGCTGCGTTTCGCATATTTTACCGCTAAAAAACGCTCTTCTTTATCCAAAGATGCCAGAGAATAACAATCCGGCAAGGCCTGTTTACGGCTCAAGCCATCGGGGATGGGGCAATAATTATGCAGGCTTTCAATGCTGATCGCAAGCTTACGGGCTGAAGCCGCTATTTTCTCTACCATTTTAGAGTTAAGATTAAAACTTAACTCAACGGCCTTAAAACCAAGTTGGCTTATTTCAAAGAGCAATTTCTCTCCGTCATCAAAACGATAAGCGTTCCAAGAGGTGGAGATTGCTAAAGTCATGCTTATTTTCTGGATTTAGCTTTTTTTCTTTTGCGCTCGCTGGGTTTTTCGTAATGCTTGCGGTCGCGCACTTCCCGCAGAATGCCGTCCTGTTCAATCTTCTTTTTGAAACGGCGCAAAGCAGATTCGAAAGATTCGTCTTTTTTAACTTCTACCTGTGACAATATGATCATCTCCTTTCAATGTAATTTAAGCAATTAATATATCATTCTTTTGCGCTGGTGTCAATAATTGGCTCTGCTCCATTTATTCAATTTCAAAAGAAATAATAATGTTAAAAGAAAGCTGCGGATAATCCAGCTCTTTGGGAAAGTTGGGAAATGGCGAGGCATCTTTAACGCTTCTAGAGGCAATCCCCTTCAGATAATCATTGGCAGATGTCTTTGCTTCAATCAAATGTACATCTTTGACATACCCTTCGTTTGATATAACAAATGAGATGTATACTTCTCCTACTTCATTGTGGGTGTAATTTTGATAAGCGCTGCGGCGGATCTTCTCCCGGACAATCTGATAATAACTTATATAGCTGGGATTATCAATCCTGGCCATCTGTATTTCAGGCAATGTGATCTTCTTTTTTATCGCCATAATATCAGGGCTGCTAAAAGTTGGTTTAGCCAATTCCGGGGAGTTATTCGCTAAAACCTTGGATCCCTTAAAAACGTTTTCTCTTTCAATATAAGGCGGCGGGACTCTGTTGCCTGCGGCTCCTGCAACAATCTTGGAATCAAGCCTTAAAAAGGGATCAGACTTAGAGGGGGTTCTTGCCGAACCAGGTTTAGCCAATGACTTAGGAAGTAATTTGGATTGCAGCTCTTCCTTTTTAAGATAACGCACCTTTATCATTTGCTCTTTCGGCGCAGGTGTAAAAGGGTTCAGATTAGGACTTTGCAAAAGCAACAGCCCGTGCGAAATGATGGAAAAAGCAAAAGTAAACCGCAAAATCCGGCCATAATTCATGATTTAGTTTATCACAGAGGCGAGAATCTTTCAAGAGATTGAAACAACGGGTTCTACCTACTTAAACCATTAGTTTTTACTCAAGGAAAAAACGATTGCAACTGTCATGCTTATAGGAGATCTACTGATTTCTTTAGGCACAGGATGAAAGGGGCAAGCCCTTTTCACAGTAGCGATAGCTTCTTCATCAAGAATCTTTGAACCGGAGGAGCTAACCACCCTCACATCCCTGCCCATACCATTAGGTAAAATAGTAAAATATAAGTACGCTATCCCCTCAAGCCCCTGTTTTTTCGCCCACAAAGGATATCTTCTTGCTTCTTCTATTCTTTGTTTTACCATATCCTGGTAACGCAGCATTATATCTTTATCAGGATTAACAACATTAATTTTCTCTTCAATGTGTTCCCGATGAATTTGCTGAATGGTTAGCTTATCCGGGATAGGCTGTGTGCTTAGCTCCGGCTTAGGCTGTTCCAGCTTTTGCTCGACTTTTTTGAACTTCTTTTCCTGCCCCATAATATCTATTTTCGGCAAAAGCGCAGGCCGATCTTTCTCAAAACTGATTTTAATATCATGTACATCTTCCGCTTTTTTAATTTCAGGAAGCAGGCGCTGATTAAACCCGGGAACGCCCAAAAGCAGGCAATGCCCGGAAAAAGATATTAAAAAAGCCGCGCTTATCAGTTTATTTTCTAACATTTTCTTCTTTTACAGTTGAAATAACCACCCCTTCAGCTTGCGCCTGTTTTGCAACATCCATAACTTTTACCGCCAAGCCGAGGTTAACCTTTTCATCGGATTTAAGGACCACGATCCTTTTCTGACTATCCTCTATCCTGCTCAGTCTTTCTTTTAAAATGCCGCCCAATTCATCAATCTGCACCTTTTTGCCCTCGGTAAAAATCTCATTATCCGGAGTTATAAATACAGTAATGTTTTCATCATAAAGCACAGCATTCTCCGCCGTAGGCAAAGCAACTTTTATACCCTGATGTTTTGTAAAGGTATAAAGCAAGCTAAAAGAGATAAAAAAGAAAATAAACATATTCAGGACAATATCAGTCATTGCCACTGATTCCAGGCTTAACATATAATCTCTTCTGGAAGCTATCTTCATTTAAGACTCGCCTCCTTCATCTCAGTAATGGCTTCCAACAATTGGATACAGTGGTTGTTCAGATCGTTGGCGGTAAATTTTATCCGGCTGATAAAATAATTATGGCAAAGATACAGCGGAATAGCAATGCTTAAGCCGGCGGCGGTAGTAATCATCGCCTCGTAAATGCCTCCGGCAAGGGCATTCACCGTAATATTTGCGCCTGCCTTTTCCCACGACATAAAAGCCCGGATTAAACCGGTAATTGTCCCTAAGAATCCCAACAAAGGCTCAATACTAATTATAGAAACTAATGTCCCGAGATATTTTTCCATTTTTTGAATTTGGTTATTGCCGGCCTGCTCCAGGATTTTCTCTAATCTATCCGCAGGAAGAACACGCCTCTCTATGCCTATTTTAAATACTGCTGCCAATGGATGATGGCTATACTTATTACAAAGTTCCAGCGCATTATCCACCCGACCTGCCTTAAGTTCTTTAAAAATTCCCTGTATAAACTCAAAAACATTTAGCCTCATCTGCCGAAACGACCAAAACTTCACTATGGCTATCGTAAAACCAATAATCGAGCCTGCGGCAATCGGCCACATCACCGGGCCGCCTTTTAAAAATAAATCAAACATCTTTTACCTCTCTTTTTTAAAAAGGGCGGAGGAAATTCTCCCCCGCCCTTTTACCACCATTAGAAGCTACCTTTAATCCCGGCGTAGAAAGAACGCCCCATTGTCTCATAACCGTAAACTTCCTGATATTTTTTATCAAAGAGATTCTCAATCCTGCCAAATATCTGAAGATTCTTTGTTATGTCGTAAGAAGCTGCCATACGGAAAATGGTATAGGCCTTATCAGTAATATACCCGCTGTCTTTGCGACTACCTACATAATTTACGCCGAAATTAAGATTTGCATTGGGCAAAAAAACCCAATTAGCATCAAAATTAACCTGGCTCTTAGGGCGCCTTAATAGCTGCTGGCCAGTCTCTTTATTCTCGGTATAGGTATAAGTAAAATTAGCTCCAAGCGTAAGGGTATCAATAGGAACAAATCTTGTCCCGAATTCAAAACCCTTAGTTATAGCCTTACCGACATTAATGTATTTATAATAAGTAGGCGAGGCAGTGTCTAAATCAAAATCAACCATATTTTTAAAATCGTTGTGAAAATATACTAAATCAAAAGATACTTTATCTTTAAAGAAACTTTGTTCAAAACCAAAATCGTAACTTCTGCTCTCGTCAGGCTTAAGATTAGAATTTCCATAATTTGAATAGAGCTGATAAATAGAAGGGGCTTTAAATCCCGTACCCCAGTTTGCTTTCAGGCGAGTACCTATTTCTGAGATAACATAAGCTGCAGAAACCTTATAAGTCGTTTTTTCCCCAAAAAGCTCGTTGTCATCAATCCTTATCCCCGGTGTGATAAAAAGTTTATCCCAGATTTTTAGTTGGTCCTGGAAATAATACCCCATATTATTAACGCTTTTTCTATCCTGCTTACTGGAGCTTAGCCAAGGGTCAGGATTAACAGAATAATAAGACGAACCGGTTTCATCTTCATATTCAAAACCTACGGTCAAAATATTCCATCTTACAGGAGAAAAATTATTCTGCCATTCTACTTCTTTAGTGTTTCCTTTATACCAATCATTGACATTGTCCAAATTTACAGGATCCCATTCCTTCTTATCTTTTCTGCGTATATCATGGTAAGAAAAAGATAGCGTATGCGCCCACCACGAGTTTATTGACTGGTCAAACGTAAGCTTGGTAGCAAGGTCTTTTGACCAAGAAGTATAATTAGGCATATCAATAAACGCATACGGATAATTATTATCAGAGGTATCAATAGATTTCTTAGCATCCGTATAATGAGCGACTAAGCTTAATTTTGCGCTATCAATGATCTCATATCCTACCCTTGAAGAAAGAGAAATATTATGATACGGATCATTTTCTGAACCGCCTTCTGCTGCAGAAATACCATCAGAATCAAGGCGCGTAGCAGAAAAGGAATAGTCGAGCTTATCCAGAGCAGTACCGCTTAATTCAAAACTCTCCCTGAAAGTACTATGCGAACCGCCTTCAAAATAACCTTCAACCTTAGGTTTGCCTGCCCCTCTTTTGGTAATAATATTGATTACACCGGCCATGGCGTCTGAACCGTAAAGCGTTGACTGCGGGCCGCGAACAATCTCAATACGTTCAATATTATCAGTCATCAAATTGGCAAAATCAAAAGAACGGTCAACAGATATCGGATCGTTAACTTCAACACCATCGATCATAACCAGCGTTTGTCCTGGTTTTGCGCCCCGCAGATAAACAGAAGCCTGGTCTCCAAGCGCGCCAGTCTGCATAACAGTAACTCCAGGCACATCACGTAAAACTGCTTCAACAGTACGTTTACCAGTTTTCTTGATATCTTCAGCTGTAATCACAGTGGTTGAACTTCCGATTTCCGCCTGATAGGTTTCAGTTTTTGTAGCAGAAACAATGACATTACCCAGGTCGTATTTAACATCAGCAGTTTCTTTGCCTGCGGATTCCGTGGCTTGAGCTTCATCCGCCCAGGCCTGATTAACCGTAATCAAAATTGCCATAATAATGAAACTAAAAATTGCCTTTTTCATTGTTCTTCTCCTCCGAGAATACTTCCCCTGATAGGCAATCGTCCGGGCTCGCCGGCACCTTTATGATGCCGAAATTACCGTTGCGGGGCAGCGCAAGGGATCACACCTTTACTTCCTCTGCCTATCTGGAAAAATTGTTAATATTATATCTACACTAACCACACCTTAAACCCTGCTTATCTCTTATCACCTCCTTCCTTTAATAATATCCATAGATTCTTTAAAATCAGTTTGCGAAAACACTTCCAAGGTCAATACGCCATTGTAGTTGCTGTGCTTTAGAAATTGGATTATCCGCCTTATTAATGCCGCATCTAAATATTTCAACGATGTATGGTCCTTGCATCCGTTAACCCCGTGGAAATGAATTACTCGGGTCATACCGATATATTTTCTTAAATGCTTTAGCGGATCAATCCCCGCTGTAATAAGATGCCCTATATCAACGCAGATTGAAAAGCCGTTCTTCAGGATCAAGGCATCGATATAGCCAAAAGGGTAACTTAGGTTTTCAACAACTATATTTTGCGGCCTGGCAAATTTAAACCCGGCTATGTCCTTTAACGACTGGTTAATCCTGCCCTGCCAAAGCTTAATATTGCCTTCAGCTCGCTTAGATAAATTAAGGTGTAATATATACGCATAGGGGTTAAGAATAGCTAAACGCTCAATAAGCATCACCGCCTTTTCTACCGACCCCTTCCTTTTGCCTGCTATTGCGCTGCCAAGATTAATATCTAAAGGCAGATGAACAGTATAGGTTAAATCCCACTTGTTGCTTATATGTTTTAACTCTTTTAAATCTTTCTGCTTGGGGATATTCCCGATATTGTTAACCTCAAACAAAACCAATTCCACATCATCAACCTTACCCTTTAATTTGTGCACGTTCGGCAAGATATCATCCGGATAGATATATGATGTAGTACCGATTCTAAATGACAGTTTTTGACGCTTCATCTAATAAACCTTAAGCATATTCCCTGATATCTAAAAACCAGTGCTTCCAAAAGCTTTCCTTAATTACAGGCACTGCTTCGACTATTTTAATCGGCCTTTTAAAAATCGGCCCATCAACCACTAAAGTATGATATTCCCCTTTCTCGCCACAAGGGCAAATATCTCTTTTCTTCAGCTCCTCAACTAAACCTTTATCAATATAACGGCCAAGAAATTCCTTACCCATTATATCTGCTTTACAACTAACAATGATTGCCTTAAACCCTAGTCTGATAAACTCATCAATAAGATCTTCCGTAGAATTATTCCAAAGCGGCTCTAAAGCATTAATATTTAAATCCGCGCAGACCCGCTCAATCCAGCTTTCATGTTCCAATAGATAAATATCACCAAAAACCATTGAACCAATATCTTTACCTCTAAACTCAGTTACCGCAGATTTAAATTCCTCCTCATACTTCTGCATATCCGGGCTGACTTCTTTTTGCACCAATGGTATTCCGATTAAATCCGCCTGAAACTTTAATAACCTTCCTTCTATCCCATGGAAACATCCGCGTTTTGATTCCCGCGAGATAAAATTCAAAAGTAGTTTTATATCATAGCCTTGCAGCATTGCCCTATAGCAAGCCAGGCAGCTATCCTTTCCGCCGCTCCAAGATGATATTGCTTTTAGTTTATCCATACCTAAACCCTTGTGTTATACAAACGGTTAATAAAATAACTACCTCCATTATTTCAATTGTCGCTCCCAGTGTGTCCCCAGTCACCCCTCCGATTTTTTTGGCAATAGCCAAGTTGATTAAATAAGCACAGCCGGAAATAATCAACAAAACCAACCAACCCTTTAATCCCCAGATAGAAAATAAAAATACCAAAACTACAATTAATGAAGCAATAAGAATTTTAAGATTCAACCCCTGCATAAAAAGTTTGGCCTTGCCTTCCTGGCGGGCATATGGAAATAAATACATCACCATAACTACAGCCCATCTGCTTAACATGCACATTAAGATTAAAGCCGCCGGCTTGGTTATAGCGCTTATGGAAGAAAGCAAACCAATCTTTAGAAGTATGCTACCTATGAGGCTTAAAACACCCATTACCCCGATATGCGGATCGCGCATAATTTTAAGCATCTCTTCCCTGGACTTGCCGCTTAGAAAGGCATCCGCGGTATCAGAAAGACCGTCCATATGCATTCCGCCGGTAAAGATAATCAGGGCAATTACTAAAATTATATTTACAACTGCCGGAAGAATACCTGAGGCAGTCAAAAACATATTTAGGACAACAAGCATTAATCCTAAAAACAAACCTATAACCGGGAAAAATACCAAAGCCCAGGGTATTCTTTTCTCATTAAAATGTTTTACTTTTAAAGGTAATACAGTCAAAAACTGCAAAGCCAATAATAAACTGCTCATTCTTTTTTCTCCGATACATTTGCGCTCTTAAATGTCGCCATCTGGGTAAGAACTTTAATCGCGGCGTCGGCTAATCCAATGCCCAAAGCCCCGCCAGTGCCCTCGCCAAGCCTTAAATCCAAATCTAACAGCGGCCTTAATCCGATATGCTCCAGAATAATTTTATGCCCCCCTTCTTGAGACTTATGCGCGGCGATCATATAATCTTTTGTCTTAGGCTCAATCTTAAAAGCTACTAACGCGGCAGCCCCGGATATAAATCCATCAATAACTACAGGAGTTTTATGGGAAGCGGCAGCCAGAATTATACCCGCTAACCCGGCGATTTCAAATCCGCCCACCTTGGATAAAACATCAATCGCGTCTGCTGGGTCAGGTTTATTCACAAGAAGCGATCTCTTAATAACCTCAATTTTGTTCTTTAAGCCTGAATCATTAAGACCTGCCCCTTTCCCGGCTACTTCTTCAACTGATTTAGCGGTAAAAGAAGCGGTAATCGCGCTGGCAGCGGTAGTATTACCTATACCCATCTCACCGGTCCCGACAATATCAACGCCCAGCCTTAGCTCTTCCTCAAAAATCTCTATTCCCGCACAAATTGCTTTTATTGCCTCATCCCTGCTCATCGCCGGACCTTTAGCCATATTTTTTGTCCCGTAATTTATTTTTTTAACCCGTAACCCTAGATCAGGCTTAAGGTCGCTGGCGACACCTATATCTACGACCACCACCTTTGCTCCGACATGTTTTGCCAAAACATTTATACCCGCTCCTCCTCCCATAAAATTATAAACCATTTGAGCGGTAACTTCTTTTGGGTAAACGCTCACCCCTTCATCTGTAACGCCGTGGTCCGCGGCCAAAGTAAAAATTACCTTACGCTCTAATACCGGGCTGAGATTTCCGGTAATTCCGCAGATCTGTTTTGCCAGCTCCTCTAATCTTCCTAAGCTGCCTAATGGTTTAGTTAAATTATCCAATCTTTCCTGGGCCTTCTTTATGACTCCATGGTCAATTCCTGAAATATTTTTAGTTACCTTCTTTATTCTTTCCACTTATTCTTCCTCCCTGCCTGCCGACAGGCAGGCTTTTATCTTTAGTGGTATTCCCGCTAAAATGAAGAACACTTCACCGGCATTCTTTGCGACCATCTGGTTGACTCTTCCCGCAATATCACGAAAATCCCTGCCCAGTTTATTCACGGGAACCAAACCTAAACCCACTTCATTAGAAACCATAATTACCTTTGCTTTCTTCTTACTTAAAACAGCTAACAGTTCTTCAATTTTCTCCAAGATTTGCTCTTGGCTATTCTTGGAAAGAATAAGATTTGAGACTAGAAGAGTCAAACAATCAATAAGAATGCAATCAAAACCATTACCTAACTTCCCAATTAATCTTGCCAGATCCCTAGGTTCCTCAAAGGTCTTCCAGTGTTTCGGCCTTGATTCTTTATGCAACCTGATGCGCTCTTGCATCTCCTTATCTAAACCAAGGCAGGTGGCGATAAAAGCGACTTTTTTATATTTCTTAGCCAGTCTCAAAGCATAACTGCTCTTGCCGCTGCGCGCTCCTCCCAAGATTAAAGTTATTTTATTCATCATTTACCTCATATGTGTTTTATTGTTAAACTTCCTTATCTCATACTTATTGTTTTTATATTCCACGATTGTCACACTAGCCGGAGACGGAACATAACCCCAAAAATCCTTGTTCTTTAATATACTACTCACAAATATACCGATTACTCCGCCGTGACAGACCACGGCAATAGTTTTGCCGCGATTAGAAGAAAGTATCCGCTTTATAGCGAATTTAACCCTCTTTTTAAAAACCTGCATAGGCTCCGCACGCGGGATCCGGCATCTATAAGGATTGGCCAACCACTCTTTATAAACTTTAGGATATCTTTCCATTATCTTATCATGCTTCAACCCCTCAAAAACACCAAAATTAATTTCCCTTAAATCTTTTACTTTCGCGAAATTACCGCCTCCAAAAAGTATGGCTCTGGTTTGAAGCGCGCGTTTTCTATCGCTGCAATAAACCCTGTCAAAACTGATATTTTTAATTCTCTTTCGCAATTTAATAACCTCAAGCTTGCCATCCCTGCTTAGATTTACATCTTTATATCCGCAATAACGCCTTTTTTTATTCCAATCGGTTATGCCATGACGGATCAAAATAAGTTTTGTTATCATCATTTCTCTCCCGGAACCAGGACTACGTTGGGTTTACCTGTAACTGAGTTACTATTTACCAGGACAATAGTTTTATAAACTGCTTCAATATTTTGATAAGTTAGGACTTCTTCCGGCCTGCCCTCTTTAAAAATAATACCTTTATCCAAAAGGGCGATGCGATTAGAATACGCGCTGGCTAAATTTAAATCATGCAAGATCATTACAATCGTAAGGTTATTCTTACGGTTAAGTTTCTTTAATAAGTCCAGGGCCTGCACCTGATGCCCGATATCCAGATGCGAGGTTGGCTCATCCAGGAATAAAAGCTCAGGCTCCTGCGCTAAAGCCCGGGCAATCACTACCCGCTGGCGCTCGCCTGCGCTTAATTCATCAATCCGTTTATCTTTTAAACTTAGGGTATCCGTTAGCTTAAGTTTTTCTTTTGCAATCTCAATATCTTTCTTGGTCTCATACTGCAGCCGCTTTAGATGCGGAATCCTGCCCATCAAAACCAGTTCCATAACCGTAAAAGAAAAACCGGTTGAGATATCCTGGGAAACAAAAGCTACTTTGCGGCAAAATTCCTTTAAATCCATCCGCAAGATATTTTCATCCTTATAAAAAATCTCCCCCTTTTTAAAAGGGAGAACCCGGGTTATCAGGCGCAAAAGCGTAGTCTTTCCTGATCCATTAGGCCCGATAATCCCCAAAAAATCTCCCTGATTTACATTCAGAGACAATCCCCTAATAACATCTTCCTTATAATAGCCGCCGCTTAAATTTTTTATTTTTAATAAAACACTCATGATATTCTCTTTCCTTTTTTTAGAAGGATAATAAACACCGGAGCCCCAATTACCGCGGTAATCACGCCAATCGGAATTTCAACGGGGGAAAAAAACGTGCGTGATAGAAGGTCGCAGAGAATTATAAACACCGAGGCGGCCAAACAGGTAGTCGGGATAAGAATTTTGTGATTCGGACCCACAATCAAACGCATCATATGCGGTACGATCAAACCGACAAATCCAATTATCCCGCAGATACAAATAAGGCTAGCGGTGATTAAAGCCGTAATGAGAATAAGAATTTTCTTTATGCTCTGCGTATCTATGCCCAAATGCATAGCCTCTTCTTCCCCTATGCTGATAGCATTAAGGTCCTGAGCGAATAAATATATCACGCCTATCCCCAAAATAACGGGGAAAGCAACCAGAAGCAGAAGTTTATAATCATAAACTTGCAAACTTCCCCATAACCACCAGTTCATTTCATGCATTGCTTCGTTCCCGAATAAAGAGACTAAAAATACTATCAGCGAAGAGAAGGCTACTGAAATAATTACTCCGGAGAGAATTAAGGATTTATCCGTGATTACCCCTTTTTCCCGGGCCAAATTATAAACGATGATAATGCTGAGCGCTGCGCCCAGGAATGCTGCCAGCGGCATATAAATTCTTGAGACACCCAATATCGCCGCGCTTACCGCGGCTAAACCCGCGCCGCTAGAAGTCCCCAATAAATACGGCTCAGCCAATGGATTCCGCAATATTGCCTGAAGCGCTATCCCGGAAACTGCCAATCCGCTGCCCACAAGGATTCCGGCAACAATCCGCAGCAGGCGTAAATTAAAAATTGCCTGGTTATCTTTAAACAAAAGATTGGCTGCCGGAATATTCACTGCGCCTTTTAACAGTCCAAGAATTACGGCAACACCGAGCAATAACAATAAGATCAAAAGGTTTCTTTTTAAGCGCATATTTATTTCCCGGGATATAATCTTTTATAGATCTCTGCCAGACCCTGGGTTATCCTCGGGCCGGGCCTAAGCAAAGTATCCGGATCAATATCATTAAAAACCCGCTTGTTCTTTACCGCATCTATTTTATCCCAACCAAAACGCTGCTGAACTAATTTTAGAGGCGCTTCCTTGTCCATATACGCCAGGATAATACATTGCGGGTTAAGGCTAATTACCTTTTCCGAGCTAAAATTACAATAAGGCCGGATAAGGTCGTGCGCAATATTAATTCCTCCGGCTAAAGTAATTAACTCATCCACAAAAGAGCCTTTGGCCGCAGTCATTAACGGTTCATGCCAGATCTCAATAAAAACCTTAATTTTCTTTTCCTGAGGAATAAACCTTACCCGAGAAGCCACTTCCTCAATTTCACTTTTCATTTTTGCGATCAACAACCGAGCTTCTTTTGCTCTATTAGTAATTTTCCCTATTTCTTCAATGGTTTTAAACAGTTCTTCGGCACTTACCGGGTCAGCAACATAAACATTAAAATTAAGCTGCCTTAACTGCGCAACAACCGGAGCCTGCTCAAGTCCGGTACAAAGAATATAATCGGGTTTCAAAGAAATTATTTTCTCTATGCTTGGACTGCTAAAATTTCCCACCTTAGTTTTATTCTTGGCTTGCTCCGGGTAATTACAATAAGTACTCACTCCCGCAATTTCTTCATCTAAACCCAAAGCAAAAAGTATTTCAGTAGTTGATGGCGCAAGGCTGATATAACGGGGTTGCGCTGCGGCAGCATAGCCAAAAAATAAACCAATAAATATACTTATAAAAATTATTTTCTTCATATAAACAAAAACGCCCGACCTAGTACTTTTGTACTTAAATCGGGCTTTACCCTAAATTTATTGACCCGATCCACGAGGCACTCATTCCTTATATAGGCAGGTCTTCTGGCTCAAGTCTCATCCTACTTGCTGCGCCTTCCCATTTTGACTTTCGTCAACACAGTGGCTTTTGCAGCTTTCGTCAACTCTTACAGCGGCGGGACCGCATCCGATTAACACACAAGTGTTACACCCGCGCAATTCCAATTAGCGCGGAGTGTAAACTTATAATTAGGTATGCCTACGGATTTCCCTTAACCTATATTTACTTCACTAAATTTTCTACTTTTACTTTAACACTTGGTAACAATTTGTCAAGAAAAAAGGACATCTTGCTTAAAACTCAATTCCCCGGCGCGCCTTGACTCCTTTAGTATAATAATGCTTAACTTCCTTTACCTGGCTCACCAAGTCTGCTGATTTTATCACCTTAAGATGGGCATCGCGGCCGGTGAGTATCAGCTCTATATTTTTAGGAGTAGCTTTAATCAGCTTAAGCACATCGCTTAAGGGAATTAATCCCAACTTCACAGCGATATTGATTTCATCCAAAATAACCACCTGATGTTTTCCGGCGGCAACAACATCCTTGGCCTTTTTGAAACCCTCCCGGGAAATTTGAATATCGATTTTTTCAGGCGCTTTTTTTATGAAACAGCGGCGGCCAAACTGTTCCACCTTGATATTATTAATCTTCTTAAGCGCTTTGATTTCACTATAACAACGGCCCTTGACAAACTGCCCGATATAAACATTCAGCCCGGCTCCGACTGCTCGCAAAGCCAGCCCAAAAGCAGCTGTGGTTTTACCTTTTCCGTTACCTGTATAAACCTGAATCATCCTGCCACCGCCTTCCAACTCAACAAGCCTAATGCGCATAATGCCGAAACAATCAGCCCCGCACAGATCACCCCGGCAATAATCGCTAAAAAAGCATAACGAAAACGGATTTTAAATAATGACGCCGCAATCACTCCGCTCCAGGCGCCGGTCATGGGGAGCGGTATCGCCACAAAAATAGCCAGCCCCAAAGCCTCATATTTCTGGATGGCATCCGAATTCTTTCTGGTGCGTTCAAAAACCCAATCAAAGAATCGCGACCAAATCTTAAATTTACGTAAAAACCCGGTAACCGGTTTAAAGAGAAAAAGCGCGGGAGCCACGATAATACAATTACCTAATACGGAAAGCCAAAAAGCCCTGGATAAACTCATCCCGAATGACAATGCCAAAGGTATTGCCCCTCTCAATTCCGAGATAGGCAAAGCACCCACAATCATCACCACATAATCTTTAGGCAGTTCTTTTAAATACTGTAAAATAGCATTAAGCATGTTTAGAACTCCTGAAAAATTCCAAAACCATAAAACGCAAGAATCTTAAAGTATCAACAAAAGGATTAATCTGGCTCTTCTGGCCGGAATAAATAGTCTTAACCGGCACAGATTCAATCTTAAATCCTAAGCGCGCCGCTTTAATTAAAATTTCAGACTCAGTCTCATATTTAGAAGTAGATAGATTCATTTTCTGGAGCACTTCTTTTTTAACCAGGCGGAATCCGCATTGAGTATCAGGTATACGCTGTTTGGCAACCGCGGAAATTATTTTCGACATAAAGCGGTTAGTGGCAATGCGCAAAACCGGCATCCCTTTAGTCATCGCCATACGGTTACCGACAATAACTCCGCAGTTTGAAGATTCTGCTTTCTGAATAAAAACCTTAATATCATCCGCCGAATGCTGGCCATCCCCATCCATACTAATCACCGCATCAAAACCCTGTGAAACTGCAAATGCATACCCTTTAATTAAAGACGCGCCTTTTCCGGTGTTCGATTTGTTACATAAAACCTCTGCGCCGGCCTCCAGGGCAATTTTCACAGTATCATCACTCGAGCCATCATCTATTATGATCGCCTTCAACCCTAATTTATGCAACTGATTAATCAAACCGGCGATCGCCTTAGATTCATTATAAGTTGGGATAATCACACAAGTGCGCATAATTATTCGGCCCAAAACCTGCGGAAGACATACCATTGATCAGGGTATCTGCGTATATAATCTTCAACAACCTTATTGTAAACCCTAATCAAATTTGATAAATCTTTTACCTTATCCCCGGTAGGAGAAAACTCAATTGGCTTCTCTATGCTTAAAGTAAAACTGTCGTCGGGATTCCTAAGCATAAAACCCGGAATGATACTGGCTCCGGTCATCAGGCTTAAGGCTGCCGGCCCTTCAGGAAGGTGTGTGGGCTTGTTGAAAAAATCCATAACAATTCCTTTCTCGGTAAAATCCCGATCCCCTACTAAAGCAACCATATGATTATTCCTGAGCTCCGAAATACAGCTTCTCACGGCCTTGCCCATGGCGATAACATTAACTCCTTTTTGCGCCCTCTGGGCAACAAAAAAATCATTAACTTTTTTATTTTTATGCGGCAGGGCTACAGCCCAAAAGGGATAACCTAGCAAAGCCAAGACCACTCCACCTAACTCCCAATTACCCAAATGAGCGGTCAGAACAACCACCCCCTTGCCGGATTTCAAAGCCTGGTCAAAATAATGCAAATTCTCTAATTTTATATTTTTATCAATGTAGCCGCGGTTGAGTTTTTCAAAACGGAAGAAATCCGCCAGGTATTTGGCAAAATTCCTGAAAACCAACTTACTTATTTTTCGTAACTCTCTATTTTCTTTCTCTGGGAAAATAACCTTCAGATTGGCTTTTACAAATCTCCTGTCGCGAAAGGCAAGGAAGTAATGCAGGTCGGCTAAAAAAACCGCGATGCCATAAACCAGTCTATTCGGTAAAGATAGAGCAATAAATTGACCGAAGCGGTATAAATAATAATTTAGCACGTTTATAGATTCAAAAGAAGTTTGGCAATATCCATACTAGCGTTAGGTTTAGCAATCTTTCCCGCAGCAACCCCAAGCCGCTCTAATTTTGTTTTATCCTCTAATAATTCATCAATAACCTGATACACCTCTTTAGGTTCATCCACTTTGACTGCCGCGCCTTTATGCGTCAGGAAATTAGTATTATTGATCTCCTGTCCGGGAATAGGCTTAACAATAACCATGGGGAGCCTGGCGCTTAACACCTCAGCAGTAGTTACACCTCCGGGCTTAGAAATAATCACTTTAGAAATATGCATTAATTCATGGATATTCTGCACGAAACCAAAAAGATGAATCTCTTTTTTGTAATGTTTGATCCTGCGCTTTAGGCTACGATATAGTTTTTTATTAATTCCAGTAATAATTAACTCCTGGATATTCTGGTTGGTTTTTTCAAGCGATTTAACTATAGTCTTAATCGGCCCCAACCCCTGGCCGCCCCCCATAATTAATACTACCGGCTTATGCGGATTAAGATTCAATTTTTTAAAAATCTCTTCACTATCTAATTTCTGATTAAACTTATGATCAAAAGGTATCCCGAATGATTTAATCTTAGCAGGGATAACCCCTTTCTTTGCCAGGCGCTCTGAGACATCTTCCGAAGGGGTTATATAATAATCCACCGCATCATAAACCCAATAGGAGTGCGGGATATAATCCGTAAGCACCGCCACCAAAGGCAGGCTTGATTTATAAGTCTTCTTAAAATCGGCAACCATCCCGCAGGGGAACGCCTGGGTACAAACCACCAAATCCGGACTGAATTTATCAAAAAGTTTCTTAAGCTTCGGTGAATTTGATTTATGCACGCTATTTTTTATTCTTTCAAGCCCCTTGACTACGCTGGGGTTATCATAAAGGTAGTCCCAGACTTTAGGGGTATGCTTGATTACTTCCATATAAATCCGGTTAATTACCTTCTCCGATATAGGATTGGTATAATTAAAGGCATTGATATTTAAAATCTCGCACTTTGGCGAAAGTGCCTTAAGCGCCTTTTCAATAGCCAGAGTGGCGCTGCGATGGCCGGAGACCTCAGATATATACATTAAAATTATACGTTTAGACTTCATAATAAGAATTAAATCCTGCCTTCCTTGCAGAGCTCCAGAAAAGTATCGGCAATACGCGGGCAGAACTGCCGGCCGCTTAAATGCCCAATCTCATTGACAACATCATCCTTAGGCAGGGCCAGGCGGTATGGACGGTCAGTACTCATGGCATCAAAAGAATCCGCTACAGAAATTATAGAAGCAATTAAAGGTATGCGGTCTCCTTTTAAACCATCGGGATATCCTTTACCATCAAACCGCTCATGATGATACCTGACTCCCAGCATGGAACCTTCCAGCTCCTTAATCGGCTTAAGGATATTAACTCCAATCATAGGGTGTTCTTTAATACGGTTTCGCTCGCCTATGGTAAGCTCATGCCTTTTATTTAAGATATGCTCCGGTACGCCGATCTTACCGATATCATGTAAAAGACTGGCAATATGCAAATTCTCTAAAAACTTGGCGTCAAAATCTTTTTTACTCTTCTGTCCGATTCTGCGGGCAATTTCCAAGCTTAAATTAGTTACCCGGGTAGTATGCCCATGGGTATAATGATCTTTGGCTTCAATAGCCGCAGCCAAGGCGATGGTTGTGCGCACAAACAACTGATGCTTACGATCTAACTCAATGCCTAACTCCTTAAACAACTGGGCATTTCTGACCGCCATTGTCACATTGGAATTAAGAGCGACAAAAAAATCTAATTCTTCATCAATGAAATTCCTGCCGTTATCCTTCCTCCCTAACAATAAAATTCCCAGTAATTCATCGCGGAAATAGCTGGGTATACAAACCACAGATTCCAAAAGCTCCATTTGATACAAGACATGAGCTAACTGCTGCTTAACTTCCTGTTTTGTTTTAGAACTTTTCAGCGCGGACTTTGCTTCACTGTGAAGCAGCGCTTCCCTGCCAAATATAAAACGGCTCATATGAGACCTGAAAAAACGGATCAATACATCGTCTTTATCAATACGCACCAAATCTAAGGGAATCTTCTTGCCTAATGAGCCCTTGGAAACAGTAAGCGCATAACCTTCTTTTGCTTTATCATGCAAAAAGAAACTGGCGTGGGCAATCTTGGCTTTACTGACCATCATGCGCACCATCATTTTGATCAAAAGATCAGGATCGTGCACAAAGATCATGTTTTTGGCCGCGGTTTGAAGTTCTTTCCTATAATCAATCGCCATATTTTTTAATTTATATTTATATATTTAATATAGATATAGATATACTTATACTAGAAAAACCAAGGGTTGTCAAGGCGGGCACGAACCTTACTCTTCATTTATAACAGCCAATATCTGGCCAACTTCCACGCTATCTCCTTCACTATACATTATCTCAGAGATTACCCCTGTACAAGGGCTGGGCAAATTAAAGGTAGCCTTATCAGTAACCAACTCAACCAAATCATCCTTCTCTTTTATCCTCTCACCATCTTTAGCAAACCAATACGAAACAGTCGCTTTAGTGATCCCTTTACCTAATTCCGGCAAAACGACTTTTACCATATTATCCTCCATCTATTTTTCAACTCATTTAATTGCTTCACTCAGAGATTCTGAAAGCGTTGGATGCGCGAAAATAATCGCGCGGATCTGGCTGACTTTTAGATGCACCGAGACAGCCATAGTCAAAATAGCGATAAGTTCCGTAGCTTTCGGGCCAATTATACACCCGCCGATTACCTCTTCAGTATCCGGGTTAGAAAGAATCTTAATAAACCCTTCAGACTCATCAATAATACGCGCCATTGACGAAGCGCGGAAATCAAATTTATGCACCTTAACCGCAAGGCCGGCGGCGATAGCCTTCTCTTCATTTAAGCCAACGCTGGAAATTTCAGGATCGCAAAATACGCAGGCAGGCACAACAGAATTATCCGCTTTATATTTATTATCTGAAATCATATTCTCAACCGCTTTAACCCCCTGATAAGCCGCATAGTGGGCAAGCATAACTTTTGCAGTACAATCTCCTGCCGCGTATATATTAGCTACGCTGGTCCTGAGATAATCATCAACAGCTATGCCTTTTTTCTCCAGTTTTATCCCTAAATTTTCCAGGCCTAAACCGGCGATATTAGGCTCCCTGCCTACACAAACCAAAATCTTTTCATAAATATTTAAATCTACAGCCGATAGATCCGTATTAGTATAAACCTTGATCCCTTTTTTCTTAAAAATAACCTCGATTTTTCTCGCTACTTCCTTATCCTCTCCGGGCAAAAGCATGGATAATTTTTCCAGGATAGAAACCTCAGCGCCTAAAGTTGAAAATAAACTGGCAAACTCACAACCAATAACTCCGCCTCCGATAATTAACAAAGATCGCGGGACAGACGGCAGCGAGAGTATCTCGTCGCTGGAAATTATTTTAAGTGCATCAAATTTTAGCTGGGCCAGCTCAACAGGCCGGCTTCCGGTAGAAATAAGTATGAACTTGGCAGAGACTATTCGGCCATCAACCTTTATTTCATGCCCTGAAATAATCTCCGCGGCTGATTTAATAAAATCAATTTCCCCAAGCCTGCTTTGCATGCCCTGCGCCAGATCCCAGATAAGCTTATTTTTTCTTTCTTGAATTTTACTGAAGTTAAAACGAGGATTATCCGACTCAATACCAAAACCGGATGATTTTTTGATGAGTGAGTATATTTTTGCGCAGGCGATTAATGCCTTGGTAGGTATACAGCCGCGGTTTAAGCAAGTCCCGCCGATTTGTCCGGATTCAATAAGGCAAACTTTTAAACCTGAATCTTTTGCCCTTAAGGCAGCGTTAAAACCTGCCCAGCCTGCTCCAATAACAGCTAGATCATACATAGGCATGGATTTAAGCCAATAGTTGCGCTGCTGCCTGGGCCACCAGCATAGCTGATTTGTTCAGTTTAGCCTTTTCTTCCCGCGAAAGCTCTAATTCAATAACTTGCTCTATACCATCCTTACCCAGGCGGCAAGGAACACCGATACAGGTATCTTTAATACCATATTCACCATTTAAATAACTGCATAAACCAATAACACGCTTTTCATCTTTTACTACAGCTCTAACAATCGCGGCAATTGCCGCTGAAGGAGCAAAGAACGCGCTTCCCGTACCAAGATTAGCAACAATCTCAGCCCCTCTACCGACTGTACGGCTGACTAGCGACTTAATTTTATCTTCATCCATAAATTTATCCAGCAGAACACCTTTAACTTTCGTAAAACCAGCTAGCGGCATCATACCCTCACCATGGCTGCCAATCACCAAGGCCTCAATATCGGTACACATTAAACCTAAATCCTGTGCTATTAAATTAGCGAAACGAGCAGTATCCAAACTAATCCCCATACCAAAGAGCTTCTGGGGTTTAAAACCAGTGGTCTTTAAAGCATAAAGCGTCATAATATCCAAAGGATTAGTCACTATTATAACAATGGCATCCTTGGCTAACTCTTTTACATTTAAGCATACATCTTTTAAAATCTGGGCATTCTTGGCTAACAATTCTTCGCGGCTCATACCGGGTTTACGCGCAAGGCCGGCGGTAACCACCACGATATCTGAACCTTTAACTTGCCGGATATCGTCGCTGCCTTTAATATTATAGTTGTATTTTAGTATCGCCCGGGCATCCTCTAAATCCAGAGCCTTGCCGTTTGCTAACCCCCTTACTACGTCTATAAGCAAAACATCGCCCAGTCCATCGCCGGCGATGCGCATTGCAGTTAAACTCCCGACATTTCCCGCCCCAATAACAGAGATCTTCAACTTTACACCTTTCTCAGAATTAACGTTTGATCCTCTTAATAATTGCATCCGCCATTTCTTTGGTCCCCACAGCGGTTGGATCAAGCGGATCGGTTTTTAAATCGTATGTCAACGATTTTCCTTCAGCAAGAACATCTTTTACGGCATTTTCCAGAGCATCTGCCGCCCTATCCTCTTTAATATGGCGCAACATCAGGACCCCTGATAAAATCATCGCCATGGGATTAACTTTATTTTGCCCCTTATATTTCGGAGCGGATCCATGCACTGCTTCAAAGACCGCGCTATCAATACCGATATTTGCCCCGGGAGCAACACCTAAGCCTCCGACTAGCCCGGCGCAAAGATCAGAAAGAATATCACCATAAAGATTAGGCAATAGTAAAACATCGTATTTATGCGGCTTGACCACCAGCTGCATAGACATATTATCAACAATCGCTTCTTCAAAGATTATCCTGCCGGCATATTCCTGGGCAACCTCCCTGGCTACCCTTAAGAATAACCCGTCGGTAAACTTCATAATATTCGCTTTATGCACACAGGTAACTTTTTTACGTTTGTTCTTCAAAGAATACTCAAAGGCAAATCTCGCTATTCGCTCCGAAGCAAATCTAGATATAGGTTTTATACTTATCCCGGAATCCGGGCGGATATCTTTCTTTGTGTCTTTTTTTATTTGATTAATCAAGGCTTTAGTCTCGGGCTTTCCTTCTTCAAACTCTACCCCCATATAAAGGTCTTCGCTATTCTCCCTGATAATAACCAGGTCAATATCATTAAACCTGCTTTTGATCCCGGCATAGCTTTTTGCCGGACGCACGCAGGCAAAAAGCTCCAGAGCCTGCCTGATAGCTACGTTTACCGAACGAAATCCGGTACCGATAGGCGTAGTAATCGGCCCCTTAAGCGCAACCTTGTTTTTCCTTATGGAATCTAAAGCAGACTGCGGCAGAATCTCACTGGTTTTCTCAAGCGCCTCGGTTCCAGCAAGCGCCTCTTCCCATTTGATATCTACGCCTGTAGCCTCAATGCACCTGAGCGCAGCCTGAGAAACTTCACGGCCAATACCATCACCAGGAATCAAAGTTATTTTATGCGCCATTTAAATTTTAAGTTCTCCGTATTTCTTATAATAATTTACAATTCCGCCTTCGGCCAAAAGATCCTGCATGAATTTAGGCAAAGGCTTGATCTTTAAATCTATACCTTTAGTAAGATTCCTTACCAATCCGTTATCCAAATCAATCTGAAGCTGGTCTGACTCATCAATCTTAGAAGTATCTGTTTCAATCAGGGGCAGGCCGATATTAAAACTATTGCGGAAAAATATACGCGCAAATTGAGATGAAATAACCGCCACAATCCCGGCCTCTTTAATTACCAGAGGAGCCTGCTCACGGCTGGATCCCATGCCAAAATTATTTCCGGCAACGATAATAGACTGCCCCCGGGTAATCTTCTGAGGAAAATTCGGGTCAATATCCTCCATAATATGTTTTGCCAACTCGGACATATCCGTAATCGCAAACTTATACCTTCCGGAAATAATAAAATCCGTGTTGATATTGTCGCCTAACTTTACGCTTTTCCCTGCTAAGATCATAGTTGCCTAAATTCTTCCCTGTTTTTCACTTTAGACATAGCCATATCCAAAGTAATCAAGCCTTTCTGTTGCAATTCTTTCAGGGATTTATCCATAGTATGCATACCATGCTGTGAACCCGTCTGCATCAAAGTAGGGATCTGTTCAATTTCCTGTTCACGGATAAGATTACGAATACCAGGAGTAGCTACCATAACTTCAGTACATAAGACCCTCCCTTTACCTGAGGCATGCGGTAAAAGAAGCTGGGAAACTACCCCTTGTAAACAATCAGAAAGCTGCATCTTAACCTGCTGCTGCTGATGCGGAGGAAAAACATCGATAATCCTGGCAACAGTCTGCGGCGCATCGGGCGTATGCAGGGTTGCCAAGACAAGATGCCCGGTCTCGGCGGCTGTTAAAGCCGTCGAGATAGTTTCCAAATCACGCATTTCACCCACCACAATGACATTGGGATCCTGGCGTAAGGCATGACGCAGTGCCTGCGCAAAAGAATGCGTATCCGCATAAACCTCGCGTTGCTTAACTACGCTTTTTTTATTAGTAAAAATAAACTCAATCGGATCCTCAATACAAGTAATCAAGCACTCCCTCTCGCTATTTATATGGTTGATCATTGCAGCCAAGGTAGTAGTTTTACCCATGCCCGTAGGTCCGGTTACCAAGACTAAACCATTGGGCTTATTCGCCAAATCAAGTACAATCTGCGGTAAGCCTAGTTTTACAACATTGGGTATCTCTAAAGGAATACGGCGAAAGGCACCCTCCACGCTGCCTTTTTGTGTATGAATATTTACCCGGAAACGGTCCAGGCCAGGAAGGGCGAGCGAAAAATCAAGTTCCAACTCACGCTCAAAGATCTCTTTCTGTGAATTAGAAAGTACACCGTAAATCATTTTTTTTAATTCCTGTTTATTTAATTTTTCCAGCTCGGTACGCGTTAGCCTGCCATCAACGCGCAGAATTGGAGGTTCATTTTCCGTAATATGTAAGTCCGAGGCGCCTTTCTCAATACACATCAAAAGCAAATCACGAATTTCCATACACCCCCCTTTATTTAAAAGTAGATTCTTGGATCGCTTATATAACCCTTAAGCGCTGAAGCGGCAACCGTAGCCGGAGAAGCTAAATATATAAATGCCGAAGGATTTCCCATCCTGCCTTTAAAATTACGGTTGGCAGTTGAAATAACCGCTTCCCCATCGGAAGGCACACCATTATGTGTACCCACGCAAGGCCCGCAGCCGGGCCCGACAATAGCCGCGCCGGCTTTAATAAATATATCAATTAATCCCAACCTTAAAGCCTCCAGATAAACCTCACGAGAACTCGGAGCAATAATCATTTTTACCTGCGGGCAAACTTTGCGCTTATTTAAAACTTTTGCCGCTGCCTTAAAATCATCTATCCTGCCATTGGTACAAGTACCTAAAAAGGCTTCACCTATTTTTATTTTTTTTAAAGCGGACGCCTCGGCGGTATTATCTACGCTATGCGGCATAGAAACCATAGGTTTAAGCCTGGAGACATCAAATTCATAAACACTTTCATAAACCGCATCCTTGTCCGCGGCGATATGTTCAATATGCTTATCCTTGCTAACCCTTGATTTAAGCCAAGCAAGGGTTTTTTTATCAACAGGCATAAACCCAGCCTTGGCCCCCAGCTCAACTAACATATTAGAGATAGTAAAACGGCCATCCATTCCCATATTATCAATCACCGGACCGTAAAATTCAACTGCTTTGTAAGTTGCTCCATCACTCTTCAGCCTGCCGATTATATGCAAAATTATATCTTTAGCAAAAACCCCTCTCGGCAACTTACCCTTAATTACAATTTTAATGGTCGCGGGCACCTTAAACCAGTTCTTCCCGGTAGCAAGAGTTATAGCTAAATCTGTGGAACCGACTCCCGTAGAAAATGCGCCTATAGCTCCGTAAGTACAGGTATGGGAATCAGCTCCTAAAACCAGATAACCCGGTAAGACATTTCCCGATTCAGGAATAACTTGATGACAAACCCCGCAGCCGATATCAAATATTTTAGTTTTAAAACTTTCGGAGAAATCACGCATCTTCTTATGTACCCGGGAAACCCCTTCGCTGGGGGAAGGTGCGCTATGGTCAATTACCATGCAGAATTTAGTTCTAAAATCTTTAACCCCCAGCTCTTTAATCCGGTCAATTATTATTGAAGAAGTGCCATCCTGGCCAAAAGCAAAATCCACCTTACATACCGCAAAATCTCCTGCACGCAAACTCTTGCCTGAATGCCTGCTTAATATCTTCTCCGCTATAGTCTGGGAGCTCATAATTTATCCACCCACTTTTCTATTCTATCCATGCCTTTTTTCAACTCATCCATACTTGTAGCAAAGCTTATCCTTATATGGTCATCCATACCGAAACTTCCGCCCGGAATAACGCTTACATATTCCTCATCAAGCAGACGTCTGGCAAAATCCATGGAATTAAGACCTGTTTCAGATATATCACAAAACATATAAAACGCTCCCTGCGGCAAAGTAAAACTTAATTTCTTAATCCCGCTTAAGCGGCCCGCCAAATAATCCCTTCTTCTCTGGAACTCCTGGCATAAATTAAGCGTGAAATCTTCGGGAGCGGCTAAAGCAGCCACTGCTGCTTTCTGGGCTATAGAGTTCGGATTAGAGGTTGAGTGATCCTGCAGGTTCGAAATGGCATTTGCCACATCGCTGGGAGCACCAAGATAGCCGATGCGCCAACCAGTCATAGAATGACTTTTGGATAAACCATTAACCGTAATAGTCAGACCATAAATATCTTTATTGAAAGTAGCGATTGATTCATGTTTTGCCCCGTCAAAAATAATCTTTTCATAGATTTCGTCACTAATAACAAAAATATTCTTACTTACACATACCCTGGCAATCTCTTCAAGCTCAGAACGGTTATAAACTGAGCCGGTTGGGTTTGACGGGCTGTTGATAATTAACACTTTGGTTTTAGGAGTAATGTGTTTCTTAAGGTCAGTTACGGTGATCTTAAAATTATTGTCAGGGCTAGTTTTAATAAAACGCGGGGTTCCTTCGCAGAGATTGGCCATTTCAGGGTAACTCACCCAATAAGGCAGGGGTATAAGTACCTCATCAGCCTTATTTAATAACACCATAAGCGCATTATAAATACTGTGCTTAGCCCCGTTAGAAACAATAATCTGATCGGGCGCATACTCAAGTGAATTATCTTTTTTGAATTTCTGACAAATAAGTTTTTTTAATTCGGGGGTGCCTGTGGTAGGGGTATACTTGGTAAATCCTGATTTTAAAGCCTCAACTGCCGCATTTTTGATAAAATCGGGGGTGTCAAAATCCGGCTCGCCGGCTGCAAAAGTAACTATATCCTTGCCTTCACTTTTAAGCTTTTTGGCTTTAGAGGTTATCGCTAACGTTGAAGAAGGATTTATCTTTTTTAAACGCTCCGCCAGCCTTGTATCTATTTTCATAGAAGTTTTTCATTACTTACAAAGAATCACTTTTCTTCCTGAATATGTTTCTGATACCTCCGATGAACTTCTTCTGAGGTTTTTTGTCCTTAGCCGGATTCACTTTAACCGTCGGTTCCTGTTTCTTTTCCTCGACAGTTTCTACCTTAGTAGATTTTTCTTCAACTGTTTCATCTACAGGCTGAGTTGGCTGAGACTTGGTCTCTTTAGCAAGCTTGGCCTTTTTAGCGGCCTTTTTCTTTATTTCAGTAAGCTCAAAGATGACCATCTCGGCATCATCCCCTCGGCGTTTACCTAAGCCGATAATCCTGGTGAACCCGCTGTTACGTTTGGAAAAACGCGGCCCAATCTCATTAAAAAGAAGGTTTACTAATTTATGCTCACCTAAAACTTTCTGCGCCTGCCTGCGGGCAAAAAGTGTATTCACTTTAGCCAGTGTTATAAGTTTCTCGATCATCTGCCGGCTGGCCTTGGCGCGGGTCAAGGTAGTCTTAATACTCTGGTGAATAATAACATTTCTCGCCAGGCTTCTTATTGTTGCCTTATGCCAGCTGGTAAAACGGCTCAGTTGCAGTCTTTTTTTTGCGTGTCTCATTTTATTTAGCCCTTCTTTATTTTCTTAGGATCAATCTGCATGCCTAAAGTTACTCCCATGCCCATAAGCAGTTCCTGGATCTCGGTAAGGGATTTTTTGCCAAAATTCTTAAAGTTGAGCATCTCTTCTTCGCTTTTTCTAACCAGATCGGCAATAATCTTAATCCCCGCTTCCCTTAAACAGTTAGAACTTCTAACTGAAAGTTCGAGCTCAGAAATAGGCAACCTTAATTTTTCATACAAGGCCGCTTCCTCTTTAGTCATCTCCGGCTCTTCTTCTGCGATATCTTCGGGGAGTTGCCCGAAATTCACAAAAATATCTAAATGCCTTTGCAAAATATTAGAGGCATAAAGCAACGCGTCCTTTGGGCTGATGCTACCGTTAGTCCAAATCTCAAAAATCAACTTATCGTAATCCGTTCGCTGGCCTACACGGGTATTTTCCACGAAATAGTTGATCTTCTTAACAGGGGTAAATATCGAGTCGACAGGAATAAAACCTACAACTTTGTCTTCTTTTTTATTCAACTCTGCCGGAACATATCCTCTGCCGCGGGAAACTTCCATCTCGATATTAAGTTTCGTATCTTTGGTAAGAGTGGCAATATGTAATTCAGGATTAACTATCTCAATCGTCTCATCCGCTTCAATATCCTTAGCCTTAACCTCTCCTTTTTTATCCGCTTTCAAATAAATTGTTTTGGGGATCTTGGAATGAGAGTTTAATACCAGGCTTTTGATATTCAGGATTATCTCCGGGACATCCTCTAAAATTCCCGGGATAGTGGAGAATTCATGCGAGACACCTAAAATCTTAACTGCGCTCACCGCGCTTCCTTCTATTGAAGAAAGCAGGACTCTTCTTAACGAATTGCCCAAGGTTACGCCATAACCTCTTTCAAAAGGAGCCGCCATAAACTTTCCGTATGTATCCGTATATGTTGACTCATCACATTCAAGTTTTTTAGGAAACTGAAAATCTCTCCATTTTATACCCATCTTTCCCCCCTGATTGTATTTATAAATTACAAATAAATTTTACTTAGAATACAACTCAACGATTAACTGTTCCTGGATCGGCTGCTGAATATCGGTTTTCTCCGGAAGTCTCAAGACCTTACCTTTCATCTCTGCTGCTGAAAACTCAAGCCAGCTGGGAACAGTTCTATCTTTGGAAAGCTCCAGATTATCCTTAATTTTAATTTTAGGCTTATCCTTACATTTAATTTCAACCAGATCATCTTTATCCACTAGATATGACGGGATATTAACTCTGCGGGAATTAACCGCGATCAGATTATGCCTGACAATTTGACGCGACTGCGAGCGTGAAATACCCAGCCCCATGCGAAAAACTACATTATCAAGCCTGCGCTCTAAAAGCTGCAAAAGCACCTTACCGGTTACGCCTTTGGTCTTTGAGGCAACCTCAAAATATTTACGGAACTGCCTTTCTAACACGCCGTAAATTCTTTTTACTTTTTGTTTTTCCTTTAACTGCATACCGTAATTAGAAAGTTTCTTCCTCCGGCCTTCTCCATGCTGACCCGGCGGATATGCCCTTTTATTAGCCGGACATTTTTCAGTCTGACATTTAGTTCCCTTTAAAAACAACTTCTCGCCCTGTCTACGGCATAACCTACAAACTGCACCAGTATAGCGACCCATAAATTAGACTCTCCTTTTCTTCTTAGGACGGCAACCATTATGAGGAATAGGAGTTACATCCTTAATTAAAGTTACCACCAAGCCTGCTGCCTGAAGTGCGCGGATTGCCGACTCCCTGCCAAAACCCGGCCCTTTTACATAAACTTCAACTTCTTTAAGCCCTACCTCTTTAGCCTTCCTGGCGGCATCGGTTGCAGCCACCTGAGCAGCAAAGGGGGTTGATTTTTTAGATCCGCTATAACCAACATTGCCCGGAGCACTCCAAGCTATAACATTGCCCTGCTTATCGGTTATACTGATAATCGTATTATTAAAACTTGCCTGGATATGCGCAACGCCGCTGGTTATCCCTTTAGCAATCTTCTTCTTTTTAGCTTTCTCTTTTGTTGCCATATTCTATTTACTCCTCTTATTTACCAGCTGGTTTGGCAGTCTTCGCCGGTTCTGCTTTTTTAACTACTGCTGCCAGGTTAACTCTCTTTTTCCCTTTTCTAGTGCGCGAATTAGTGCGTGTGCGCTGGCCCCTGACCGGGAGCCCTTTCTTATGGCGCATACCTCTCCAAGAACCAATATCCATAAGCCTTTTAATATTCTGGGATATATCGCGCCGCAGATCACCTTCAATCCTCAAACTTCCTTTTTGGAGGATATTGGTAAGGCGCGAAACTTCTTCTTCACTTAAATCTTTTGCCCGCTTATCCGGGTTGATCCCAGCCTCTTTAAGCACGACATTAGAGAGCGCCCGGCCGATCCCGTAAAAGTAAGTCAGGGCAATCTCAATTCTTTTTTCCTTAGGTATATCAATACCCATAATTCTTGGCATATTAGCTCCTTAAAAGAATAATTAACCTTGTCTCTGTTTGTGTTTAGTAGTAACGCAGATCACCCGCACTACCCCTCTTCTTTTTATTATTTTACACTTATCACAAATCTTACGAATCGACGCTTTAACTTTCATTGTTATCTCACCCTAAAAGTAATTCTCCCCCGGCTCAAATCATAAGGAGAAAGTTCTAATTTAACTTTGTCACCCGGAAGAATCCTGATAAAATTCATGCGCATCTTACCTGAAACATGCGCCAAAACTATATGCCCATTCTCCAGCTCCACCTTAAACATAGCGTTAGGCAGTGCTTCAATTATTTTACCTTCTGTCTCAATCAGCTCTTCTTTAGGCATCTTTACTCTGTTAGTACAACCGGTCCTTTATCAGTAACCGCTACCGTATGTTCAAAATGCGCTGAAGCCAGGCCATCTTTAGTTACCGCTGTCCAACCATTCCTGGCGATAAGGCATTCCCAACCGCCGATATTAACCATCGGTTCAATAGCTAAAACCATCCCGTTTTTTAAAAGCGGGCCTAAACGCGCGGCTCCAAAATTGGGAATCTCCGGCTCTTCATGTAAGGCAGTTCCTATACCATGCCCCACAAACTGCCTGACTACTGAAAACCCGTTCCCTTCCACAAAACTCTGGATGCTATGAGAAATATCACTTAAATAATTACCCGGACGGGCCTGCTTAATTCCTATATCCAGGGCCTTCCTGGTTACCTCAATCAACTTTCTTTTTTTTTCATCCACCTTGCCCACCGGCAAGGTAATTGCCATATCTGAAAAATAACCTTGATAATTCACGCCTAAATCTATACTGACGATATCCCCTTCTAAAATTATCCTTGGCTCAGGGATACCATGCACAATCTCCTCATTTACAGAAACACAGGCTGTCGCCGGAAAACCCTTGTACCCCTTAAAAGCCGCCAGGGCATTTTCTTTAAGAATTAACTCTTCGCTCAGGCGGTCAATATCCAGAGTAGTAATTCCCGGACGTACACTTTTTCCTACCTTGCGCATAACCGCCGATAAAATCTGGCCGGAGCGCTTCAACATCTGCAAGTCTTTTTCCGATTTTAAGGGTATCACTTAAACCTTAGCGCATAGCAAAGTAATCTGTTCCAGTACCTTAAACGCATCTAAATCCGCATCCAAGCTGTGCAGTTTATTTTGCTGATTATAATACTTTATCAAAGAAGCAACTTCGTTTTTGTAAACTTCAAGGCGCTTACGCACCGTAATTTCATTGTCATCAGAACGCTGATACAACTCTCCATGGCAGTTATCGCATAATCCGGCTTCCTTAGGAGGCATATTCACCACATGGAAATTTGCCCCACACTTAGAGCAAACTAACCTGCCGGTAAGCCGCTTGATGATTACCTCATCGCTTGTATTTAGATAAACCACTAAATCTACCGAAAGTTTCTTACGAGCCAAAATCTCATCCAGGGTTTTAGCTTGGGGCAATGTCCTGGGGTATCCGTCTAGAATAAAACCTTTTTTTATATCCGGATTATTGAAACGTTCATCAAGCATTGCCGCGACCATTTCATCCGGCACAAGCAGGCCCTTATCCATAATACCTTTTGCCTGCTTGCCTAAAGCAGTACCATCCTTAACATTCTGCCTTAAGATATCCCCGGTAGATATATGCGGCAGGCCCAACTTCTCTGCCAGTCTTTTTGCCTGCGTACCTTTACCTGCCCCCGGAGGGCCTAATAGCACCAGATACATTATCTTCTCCCCTTAATATGGCTGCTTTTTATAAAACCTTCATAATGATGCGTCAGGAGATGCGACTCGATCTGCTTTAGGGTATCCAACATAACTCCGACAATAATTAAGACCCCTGTGCCTCCGAAAAATGATGCCACCAGGTACGGCACCTTAAGCCAGGCCATAATAAAATCCGGAAAGATTGCAATTACCGCGATGAAACTGGCGCCGGCTAAAGTAATCCTGGTCATTACATAATCAAGAAATTCAGCAGTAGGCTTACCCGGACGTATACCCGGAATAAACCCTCCATATTTCTTCATATTCTCAGACAGGTCGTTAGGATTAAATACGATAGCGGTATAAAAATAACAGAAAAAGATTATCAAAAGAGCATAAACTGTTGAATATAGCACCTGTCCGCGGATTAACCCTTGAGCCAGACGCTGAAAACCTGGATTCGGGATAAAAGATGCCAGGGTTGCCGGAAAAAGTATAATTGACTGCGCAAAAATAATAGCGATAACTCCGGAGGTATCAACCTTAAGCGGTATATATGTACTCTGTCCTCCGTAAATCTTGCGCCCCACGATACGCCGGGCATATTGCACGGGGATCTTTCTTACTCCCTGCGTAATCATAATTACCGCAAACACAACCCCTACCAGCAACAAAGCCATGATTAACAAGGTAATCGGTTGAATCTGCCTGCGGCTGGCGGCAAAAGGTGAAATCAAAACCCATAATTGATTAAGGGCTGTGGGAATTCTTGAAATAATACCCGCGGTAATCACCAGGGATATGCCATTACCAATCCCCCGTTCCTGAATCTGCTCCCCCAACCACATAATAAAAATCGTGCCGGTAGTCAATGTTAAAACAGTCAGGATACGGAATCCCCAACCCGGATGCATAACAATCTGTAACCCTTCAAAACGAGCGGGGTTTTCCAGCCATAAAGCAATAAAATATGATTGCACAACCGAAAGAAAAACTGTGCCATAACGGGTAAACTGGTTAATCTTTTCGTATCCGGATTTACCCTCCTTAGCCATTTTTTCAAAGGCCGGGATAACCGCAGTAAGCAACTGCATAATAATAGAGGATGAAATATAAGGCATTATCCCCAGGGCAAATATAGTCAGGCGCTCCATAGCGCCGCCGGAAAACATATTAATTATGCCAAAGAGCGTACCACCTTGAGTCTTAGAAATACGGTTAAAAAAATCTGCCAGCGCCGCGCCATCGATACCGGGAGTAGGAATATAACAACCTACGCGGTAAATCGCGATAAGCGCACCTGTGATAATCAACCGCTTCTTTAGATCCGGGATCTTAAACGCATTAACCAGCGCGTTAAACATTTATTATTTCCGCTTTGCCGCCAACAGCGATAATCTCGGAAGAGGCACGTTTAGAAAACGCATGTGCCTGTATAGTTACCGGATTCTTAATACTACCCTTTCCCAATATCTTAATTAAAGCGCTCTCATCACGGATTAAACCATTGTCCTTTAAAAGCTGCGGAGTGACTACGGTCTCTTTTATCTTATTTAAATCTTCGAGATTAACAATCTGGTAGGTCTTTCTAAAATTACTTACAAACCCGCGCTTGGGCATCTTACGGATAAGCGGAGATTGACCTCCTTCAAAACCTAAATAAAAATGCCTTCCAGCGCGCGAGGTCTGCCCTTTGCTTCCGCGGGTAGAGGTCTTACCATGACCGGATCCGGGACCGCGACCTAAATATTTTCTTTTTTTATGCGAGCCAAACGGTCGTTTCAGATTATGTAAGGCAACCAAATTTAAGGCGGGCTTCTCCTCAATATTCTTCAAGGCTGGTTTTCTAACTGAAACCTTCTTAACTGCCGGTTTTTTAACTATCTGTTCTTTTTTAGATTTTTTCTCTTTCATTTTATTATTTATTCTTTAAGGCTCCTTAACCCCTGCATCGTAGCCTTGATTACATTAATCGGATTATTTGATTTTAAACATTTAGTAAGTATGTCTTTTATCCCGGCAGCTTCGCAAATCGCGCGCACTGGCCCTGCAGCAATAACACCCGTACCTTCAGAGGCAGGCTTAAGCATAACACTTGCCGCGCCAAACTTACCGACTATCTCATGAGGGATAGTTGCCCCTTCCATGGGAATCCTAAAAAGGCTCTTCTTGGCTTTAGTTAAAGATTTGCGAATAGCCTCGGCAACTTCATTGGCTTTATCCAGAGCAAAACCTACCCTGCCCTTGCTATCCCCTACAACCACTAAAGCGCTAAAGTGCAATTTCTTACCGCCCTTAGTTACTTTGGTAACCCGGTTTATACTAATCACCTTCTCGATTAAATCTGACTGCTGTGCAATATTTAATTCACGCATAATTTAAAACTCCATTCCACCTTTTCTTAATGCCTCGGCAAAAGACTTAACTCTGCCATGGTAAAGATAACCCGCCCGATCAAAGATTACTTTACTAATCCCCTTTTCTTTCGCTGTTTTAGCAAAAATTTCTCCAAAAAGCACAGATGATTTAAGGTTTCCCGCAGAGCGAAACTGCTGCTTTAACGCTTTATCTTTAGTGGAAAGGGAAAACAACACCTTGCTTGTCGTATCATCCAATACCTGAGCAGAGATATTCTTTAAAGAACGATGCACAACCAAACGGGGTTTCTCAGGCGTGCCTGACATTCTCATCTTGATTCTTTTATGACGTTTTAACCTTAATTCTTCCTTTTTTCTCATTTTATTTTCCCGTGGCCTGCGCTTTTCCTATCTTCTTTTTGACATGTTCACCTAAATAACGGATACCCTTGCCCTTATAAGGCTCAGGAGGATAAATCGCGCGGATCTCAGCGGCCATTTTTCCAATCAGCTCCTTATCAGTACTTCTTATAATTAATTGCGTGGGCTTAGGTGTTTCAATCTTAATCCCCGCCGGAATTGTAATATTAACTGGATGAGAAAATCCCAAGGCCATGTTTAATTTATCCCCGGCCACCGCAGCTTTAAACCCTACCCCTTGAATCTCCAGCTCTTTGACATAACCTTCAGTAACCCCTTTAATCATATTTATGATCAAGGCACGAAACAAGCCATGCATAGATCTATCTATCTTTGTATTAGATACCCGCTTAACATAAAGCTGGTTATCATTAATCTCCACGCTAATACGGTCAGATAGTTTACGGCTAAGCTTGCCTTTTGGGCCCTCAACAAAAACTACTCCCTCTTTAACTTCAATCTTAACTTCTTTTGGTATTACTACCAGTTTTTTTCCAATTCTAGACATTTATTTATCCTTTGCCCGCAAGGGCACACCCGCGCAATTCCTTATAAGCGCGGGGTGTTACTACCATACATAACCCATAACTTCGCCGCCTATGCCTTGCTCCCGGGCCTGCTTATCGGTAATTACGCCTTTAGATGTAGAAATAATTGCTAAACCCCTACCGCGTAAAACTGAAGGGAGCTTCTTACCCGGCACATAAACCCTTAGGCCGGGCTTAGAAATACGTTTGAGATTACGTATAGCAGACTTTCCTGCGGTATATTTCAAATAAACCCTGACTATCCCCTGCTTCTTATCTTCAATCAACTTAAAATTATCAATATACTCATTATCCTTGAGAATGGCTATAATTGATTTTATATTGTTGGATGCCGGAAGATCCACAACATCTCTCTTAATAATTATACCATTGCGTATAATTGTAAAAACGTCTGCGATTAAATCTGTTCTTGACATTTAGCCCCCATTTTTAATACACGAATCAAGCATCTTATAGTTTTTTATAGCGCAGTCCCTGTGAGTTTTAGCGACAGGGATAATACTTTGCCGGACAGGCAAAGTATTTTGTATCTACCAACTTGCCTTCTTAACGCCGGGGATTAACCCCTGCCAAGCCAGCTCCCTGAAACAGATGCGGCAAAGTTGAAACCTTCTTAAATAACCGTTACTCCTGCCGCAAATCGAACAACGGTTGTATTTGCGGGTTGAAAATTTTGCCGGCCTTTTCCATCGAGCGATCTGAGAATTCTTTGCCATTATCTTTTATTCCTTATCCTTAAAGGGCATGCCAAAATATTTTAACAACGCCCTTGCCTGATCTTTGGTCTTGGCATTTTTAATTACAAAGGTAATATCCATACCCTGCGTACGGGTAATCCTATCATATTCAATTTCCGGAAAGATTATCTGCTCGCTTAAACCCAGGGTATAATTATTGCCCTTATCAAAAGAATCCCGGGAAACACCGCGGAAATCGCGGATACGCGGCAAAGAAATATTAAGCAGACGATCCATAAATTCATACATCATGGCTTTTCTTAAAGTTACCTTTGCGCCAACCGCCTGGCCCTGCCTGACCTTAAAATTGGCAATGGCTTTCTTTGCCCGGCGGATAATCGGTTTCTGTCCGGTAATATTAGCCAACTCATCAGCGGCCTTCTCTAACATTTTAACATCCTGGGTACCTTCACCAATCCCCATATTCACCACAATTTTAACCACCACAGGAACAGCCATCTTATTCTTAAGCTTAAAATCCTGCATTAATTTAGGAACAATTTCGTTGCGGTATCTTTCTAATAACCTGGGTATCATTTTATAGCGCCCCTTTACAACTCTTGCAAAATCTTGATTTTGTACCGTCCTTTAATATCATTGCCCCCACACGGCTGGGTTTAGAGCAATGCTTACAGAAAATCATTAGATTAGAAACACTAAGCGGCATTTCAATCGAGACTATCCCGCCTTTTTGATCCTGGCGGCTCTGGCGTTTATGCTTCTTGGCCAGATTTAAGCCTTCAACTAAAGCCCGCGCTCCATCTTCAATAACGTTGATTACCTTGCCTTGTTTACCCTTATCCTTGCCCTTAGTT